>JAEEGL012515732.1_pt1 | contig 10317 bp, 7 predicted proteins | sample 9134231 | NCBI WGS metagenome assembly JAEEGL01 (sample SAMN16246548, study PRJNA631951) | gut metagenome | biome: gut microbiome; feature: rumen; material: fiber-attached | host: Bos | place: Iran: Karaj | collected 2018-10
GGAGAAGCATATACAGGGACATTGACACACATAACATATGAGTGGTTTCTCTTGTAACGGAGACCTATCTCAAAGCCTACTCAACCACTTTGAACACTTCACATGGATTCTATACCATGCTCGGCGATTCAATCACCGAGTAGTTGACAGACTCATGAAATCATCCGAAATCTGCCTGCATCTCTTCGAGATCGAACAGGAAATTATAGATGTTTGTCTCGGTCGCTGTCCGGTACTGCTCCATCAGAACAGTCAGGCTCTTGTACGAAGTACCCATGACCTGGATCTGTTCACGCAGCGGGCCGAAATCATAAAGGAAACCGGGGTCGAAAACGCGGTTGTCCAAAATCAAACCGACGGAGACCGAGGACTCCTCGTCTCTGCTGAATTTGTATTTCAGAGACTGCTCGACATAAGCGTTGCGCAGATCGCCGTGAGAGATCTCAGACATGGCTTCCACGACCATGGTCGTACGCTCCAGCGAATCTCCGACGCTGGTGGTCGGCAAAGACATGATCGCGCAGATATGAGGGCTGACCAAGGAATAATAATTATCCTGATCCTCATCGTATTTCGGAGTCGGAAGAATACCGAAATCGAATTCCGTGCCGCGCATGTTGGTAACTTCGTCCAGACGCATCCAGAAGAACAGTCCGTGTCCGCTGGTAAACAGCTGGCTGTACGCATTGTCGTCCAGACCGCGTGAATGATGATTGAAGAACCACGTTTTGTCTTCTTCGAAGATCTCGACGATCTCATCGATCACGTCGATGTCACGCTCTGTCCCAAGAGTCAGCGTATAAGTATCGGGATCCGTTTTGCTCACGATAGTCGAGCCGGAACCGTGATAGAAACTGATCACGACGTCCTTGCCTCCGATGAAGCCCCAGAAGTCGTTGACGTCCATCACTTCATTGCCGTCGTCACGGGCCGCGATGGATGCGTTTTCGATCAGTCTGTCCATGGTCCAGGTGCCTTCAGCGACCAGCTTGTAGAAATCATCCAGACCCGGATTGTTCTGCTGCTCCTGTTTGTTGAAAGCCAGGGCAGCCGTACCGTCTTTGTCGTTGACGTTAAGGTCGGTCGCGCAGTAATAGAGCCCGTCGCAGATGGTCAAAACTTCTTTGCAGTTCTGATCCCACCAGGGTTTTTCCAGACGCAGATAGGGCGCGTCCAGCAGATTGAGGAAGTTGCCGCCGAGAATCAATGTAGCTGCTTCATAAAGTCTTGGATAGAGAACGTCCCACTCGTGCGTGCCGCTCGCGACCTGATTTTTGATCGTGTTCGGAACCGTGTTCTGATGCTGCAATTCCATCTCAATGTTGACTTTGTAGCGTTCCTTGACTTCTTCGTTGCGGTAGTATACTGCATCTCCGACAAGGTCGCCGGTCAGTCCGATCGAAACGATATCATGCATCGTACGGACGGGGTTCCAGTCCGGACGCTGCCAGCACAGAAACTTTACGGTTTCATAACCCCAGTCGTAGGTGCGCGGGAAACCGTCGTCCGATTCGGTCTCAGTCGACTCGGATTCAGACTCGTCCGTGCCTGATTTTTGGGTTTCGTCGCCCGCTTTTCCGCCCTGCGTCTCTTTGCCGGGTTGATCCGAGCCCGCACCGCCGCAAGCGGCAAATGCAGACACGATCATCGCAAGAAGCAAAACAAAACACAGGATCTTGATTGTATGTTTCATGTTGCCCTCCTAGGATTTTATTCGTTAATATAATATTTCCGTTCGATGGCTTCCATCAGTGATCCCAGCACCATGTAGTGATCGAAAGCAAAGGCAAGACCCACGATGGTAGAAAGGAGTGAAAACCAAGGATAGTTGACAAAAACAAGGAAGAAAACGGCATAGAGCAGGATCGTGCCACCTCCCAGTGCAAACGGAAGAATGAGCTTCTTTTTCATCCTCTTCTGCGTTTCCAGAACCCTTCGCTGCATGAACTCGGGTTCGGAATGCTCGGAGATGGTCAAACCCGTGTAGTTGTCTATGATGGATAAGTAGGATTTGTACAAAGCAAACAGGAAGAACAACGCCGCAGCGCTCTCCAGAAGAGCTGTCAGACGGATCAGCCACAGAAAAGACGCGGCCGTTTCGTCGATCCGCAAATACAGATCGATGTCGCTCATCGAGAACTGTCCGAAATACCAGTACTGGATAGCCAGAGCGGCGACAGACAGCACCGAGAAAAGCGACAGGGACAGGAGCAGCAGTTTCTTCCCACCCAGGAATTTCCGGGTATAGATCACGCCGATCGTAAAAAATACCAGCGCCAGGAACGAAGGCAGATAGTTTTTCCCGTCGATGAAAACCGGCAGCAAAAAGACCGTGCCGATCTCAAAGGCTACAAATCCCGAAGAGAAAGCGTGATGGACGGCAAGCCCCTCATCGTGTTCGAATTCTTCGTGATACCGTCTGTCGATATAGTCCATGACCGGTTCATCCCGGCCGGTCCTGACCCAGAGCCGGATGGACTTCACCAACCATACGATACCCAGGATCAGAGGGGGGATAAAACTGAGGAAACGCATCGCGGAGACGTGCTCGAAAAGTGGGGATACCCGGGTATACTCGTCCCACGAAAGAGATGAGATCTCCGGAAGGATCGCAAAGACGGCGCGGGTGATGAGCAATGCGTACGTCAGGTATTTGATCCGGTCCACTTCGGACCGCTTCCCTTCTTTTTTGGATGAGAGCATGAAAGCGTCATCCGATGCCTGGGAAGACAGTTTTTCCAGTCCCTCGAAGAGAGATTTGAATCCGAGGATCCCGAACAGCGCGTTTCCGGCCACGACCAGCATGGTCGCGATCAAAGTCATGGCAGGCCGCTCGTAATCCGAGAGGAATACAAACAGAAGCCAGATCGAAAACAACTGGAGCGCTCCGACCAGGAGACACCGGAACAAAAGTTTGCGCGCCTTGGCGATCTTTGCGTTGAAGTCGATCAGACGACGGATGCCGAACAGGATCAGGATATAGCCGATGGCGTCCGGCAGAAAGTCGATGACCATCACGTCCGGATTAAAGAGAAAGAAACTCCCCAGGATCATGAAAAGGATGCCGAAGACCCGTTTTGGCTTTTGTTCAGTTTTATTTGTTTCCATACAAACGCCTCCGGCAGGTTCGGTCTGCTATTTCTTCTTCCGGTTCTTTTGCTGCTGTTTTTCCTGACGCGCTTTCAGTTTTTCTTCGTAATATTGCTGAGCGCTCTCCACGGCTCTCCTGTCATGGTCCGCTTTCCAAGCCCGCATCTTGTTGACGAAAGCGAACCGGGACGGCTTGACTTCGCCGTCTTCCGGAACGTCCGGCACGATATGGCGGTAGCAGGAAAAGGTCATCCAGGTCACGGACAGATAGAAAGCGAACATGAGCAGAATAATGGGCAATCCCATCACTTTCACATAGCCTTCGATCTGTACGCCCGGCAAAACGGACGGGATATAGAGTCCGTAGTAAAGAACTCCCACGATCAGATTTCTCCAGGCACCGGCCTTTCCCTGATACACGTCCAGCTTTTTGGAGATATCATAGACGGCCAGGCAAAGTGCCGTATGGAGAAAAATCATCAGCACCAGCTGGATATATTCCACGACCGTTCCCAGGGTGGAAGTCTCCCCACCTGACACGATGGACTGGATCCCCGTCACGGTCTTCAGGATAGCGATGACAAACAGACCCAGACTGGCAAACAGCGGCCAGTAAAAGCGCCTGTTATATTGGGAAAGATTCCAGAACCCCATGGCCATCACGAAAGAGCCTAGGAGCAGGAAAGCGAATCCCATGGGATTATAGGACAGTACGGAGGCCGTAAAATAGCCGATAGTCAGTATTCCGAATCCCATGATTCAACTGTTCTTTCCGGCATTGTCGTCTGCGTTTTTAGCACCGCAGCAGACCTTGTACTTTTTGCCCGAACCGCACGGGCAGGGACCGTTCAGCGAGGGTTTAGCAGCCTTCTTCAGCAATTCGCCGGGCTTTCTCTTGGGCGTGTCCGCTTCGGACTGAGCCGTAATCGGGACGGCGACCTGTACACGCTGCGCGACGTTAGGCGCAGGACGGCATGAGAGCACGCGGCGGACGGTGTTGGTCCGAATCTCGCGGATCATCTCGTCGAACAGATCTGCACCGGAGATCCGGTATTCCGTCACGGGATCTCTCTGGGCATAGGACTGAAGTCCGATCATTTCTTTCAGATCGTCCATGTCATCGATATGCTGCATCCAGGCCTCATCGACCGAACGGAGCAAAATCGCACGCTGGACTTCGTTGAACACCTCTTTGGTAAATCTTTCGACCTGTTCGTCGTAGAGATCGATCGCCCTGTTGCAGTAGGTGTCCATGATCGTATTCTTGTCCGGAGTTCCGCCCTCGAAATCTTCTGGACGGTACAGGATGCCGGACAGCATTTGAGAAAATTCGTCCAGATGCCATTCGGCGGGATCCTCGGCAGCAGTGATGTTTCCGACTTCTTCCGAAATGACGTCGAGCATCATCTTCTTCACGGTCGGAGAGACGTCCTCTCCGTTGAGGACGGACCTTCTCTGATCGTAAATCAGATTTCTTTGCTGATTCATGACGTCATCGTAGGACAGGACGTATTTACGGCGTTTGAAGTTGGCGCCTTCACGGCGTTTCTGTGCATTTTCGATGGTATTGGAGAGCAGTTTGGAGTCCAGAGGCATATCGTCCGGCAAGTGGTTCAGGAAACCGATATTGCCTATCCTGTCTCCGCCGAACAGCCGGATCATATCATCCTGGAGAGACAGATAGAATCTGGATTCACCGGGGTCTCCCTGACGTCCGGAACGGCCGCGCAACTGGTTATCGATACGGCGTGATTCGTGCCGCTCGGTGCCCAGGATGAACAAGCCTCCCGCTTCCCTCACCTTGTCCGCTTCTTTGTCGGTCTCGACCTTGAACTCGGCATGGAGTTCGGAATATTTTTTGCGGGCGTCCAGGATCTCCGGATCATCCGTCGGGGTCATGGCGTCGCATTCGCGGATCTGATCCTCTGTATACCCCAGTTCGCGCATCTTGTCTTTGGCCATATAGCCCGGATTACCTCCGAGCATGATATCCGTTCCACGGCCGGCCATGTTCGTCGAGATGGTCACGGCTTTGAAACGTCCGGCCTGCGCGATGATATGTGCTTCCATTTCATGATATTTGGCATTGAGCACGTTGTGGGGGATCCCCGCTTTTTTGAGTCTGGCCGAGAGCTCTTCTGAACGGTCGATCGTCACGGTACCGACCAGCACGGGCTGGCCTTTGTCGTAACATTCCCTGACCTGCTCCACGATCGCGTCGTATTTGGCCTCGATGGTCTTGAAGACCCGGTCCGGATGATCGATACGGATCATCGGTTCGTTCGTCGGGACCTCCACGACGTCCAGGTTGTAAATATCTCTGAATTCCTGGTCTTCGGTCATGGCGGTACCCGTCATGCCGGACAGTTTTTCATACATGCGGAAATAGTTCTGGAAGGTAATGGTGGCCAGCGTGTTGTTCTCTTTCCGGATATCCACGCCCTCTTTGGCCTCGATAGCCTGATGGAGACCGTTGGAATAACGGCGTCCGGGCATGATACGGCCCGTGAACGCGTCCACGATCATGACGCCTTCCTTGGTGACCACGTAATCCTGGTCCCTGTGCATGCATCCGTAGGCCCGGATAGCCTGGTTGATATGGTGCGCGATGTCGCTGTGGGAGGGATCATTCAGGTTGTCGATCTTGAAAAATTCCTCGACCGTTCTGGCGCCGTGAGGCGTGAGAACTGCGTTGTTGGCCTTTTCGTCGACGATATAATCTTCTTCGATATCATCGTCGGATTCCTTGTTGTCCCGCTCCTTGACAACTTTCTTCTTCATATGGCGGACACAGCGGTCGGCTTGTTTGTAAAGATCGGTGGATTTCTGGCCCTGACCTGAAATGATCAGGGGGTTGCGGGCTTCGTCGATGAGGATGGAGTCCACCTCGTCCACGATCGCGAAATGCATGCCCCGCATGACCATGTTGTCTTTCCAGACTTCCATGTTGTCTCTCAGATAGTCGAAACAGATCTCGTTGTTCGTCCCGTAGGTGATATCCGAGCGGTATGCCTGCTGCTTGTCCGCTTTGGACATGCCCTGAACGATCAGTCCGGTCGAAAGCCCCAGGAAATTGTAGACTTTGCCCATTTCCTCGCTGTCACGTCTGGCCAGATAGTCGTTGACGGTCACGATGTGAACGCCTTTTCCGGTCAATGCGTTGAGATATGCAGGCAATGTGGCGACCAGGGTCTTGCCTTCACCGGTCTTCATTTCGGCGATCCGTCCCTGATGCAGGATGATGCCGCCCAGAAGCTGAACGTAGAAAGGACGCTTGTTGAGAACTCTGTCATCTGCCTCCCGCACCAGTGCGTAAGCTTCGGGCAGAATGTCGTTGAGCGTTTCGCCTTTGCCGAGCCTTTCGCGGAATTCATCTGTTTTGCCGCGCATCTCATCGTCTGTGAGATTTTTGTAGGTCGGGCCTAAAGCGTCGATTTTATCTGCAATCTTTTTGATTTTCTTGATCTGATGCTGGCTGTAAGTGCCGAATATTTTGGATACGATACTCATTCGTTCCTCCAAATGTGGTCTTGGGTCTGATTAAGGGAAAGACCCGATTCCAGTAATAGGTGCCGGAACGGTGTCCGACAAGTTGCAGAAATCTCTTATCTGCCTCCGCGATGGCCTGAGCCTCCGCCCGCGCCGCCGGAACTGCCTCCCGAACGTCCTCCGGACGAAGTCTGGATGATCCGCTTGCGGACGTAACTGCCCTTGAAGATGTCGGAGCTGTCGTTCAGTTTCATTTTGGTGTAGTGCTCCAGCGGATAGATATTCTGCTTGGTCTTCATGTTGTACTTGAGCACGACACCCAGACACACGAGACCCGCACCGAGCAGCGCGATGATGAAAGCGATCAGCAGCACTTTGCCGAACGGTGCGCCGAGCCTGCCTGCATAGGCCTGCCCGCTCTTGTCGAGAAACGCCTCGATACCTTCGATCTTGGCTTCCGCGTCATCCCTGAATTTCAGGTTGTTGTAGACCTTGCCGTCATCCAGGATGCGATCGACTTCTTTTTCGGATATGGCCGTCAGCGCATCGCCGTATGTGTAAAGATCGTAATACCACGGATCGGACCAGGTATAGGAACCTACGACCAGATTCTTGGTGATGACCAAAGCGATGATGTCATCCGAAATGCTCGCTCCGATCTCGGAGAGCAGATCATCTCCGGTATACCTGTCGTAGGAGTTGTCCATCGGATAGGTCACGACATAGAACAGCACGCTCTTGCCTTTTTTGTCCAGTTTGCTGCGCTCATCCAAAATCTTCTGGTAGATCCTCTGGATCTGTTCGTCCGAGAAGACGTTGGCCTTGTCCCGGACATAGACGTATGCCGCGGGATTCGATGCGTTTGAGCTGCCTGTCTCGGTCTCGGCTGCGGCAAAAATGCAGAACAACGAGAAAATGAAAAGCAGCGAAAGGACGCACGAAAGACTCTTCAAAAGGAAATGTTTTTTCATACAAACACCTCCTCAGAAGAACAGCATGCCCAGCACGGTCAGAAGTGCCGTGAGGGGGAGTGCCACAGCGCCGAGCAGAATGGCGAGTTTGGAGAAAGCGACCGGCATTTTTCCGTAGATCTTGCCCGTTTCCCCGTTCATGGAAAAGCGCCATGCCTTTCCCTTCTTGTCTTTATATGTCAGGACCCAGACCGGAAGCAGTGTGTAGTCCCAGTTCGAGTTGTTGACTTTGACATGGATCTTGCCCGGATCCACCGAATTGTATCCCACGACGGTCCGGCGGAGCAAAGTCGTCGCATAACTGTTCATGCGGCCCTTGACTTCGTCCGTGACGTCTGCGCGCTCGATGTTCCGCTTCTTGGCGAAAAAGCCCTGCAGATACGGCGCGTCGTAGTCTCTCATCTTGTCAGACGGATAAGGCAGGATCCCTTCCAGCCATTTTTTGTCCTCGTTGGCATAGGCGGACGTGGTGATATCCTCGAAATGGATGTCGCCCTGTCTGTGGATCGCGAATTCGGATGTCTCCGTATATTCCACGTTCCCGGTCCTCCAGACGCGGATCCGTCTGGCGCGGGTATCGTAGGTGCTGTCCGTATCTGCGTCTGTCACCCAGAAAGGATAGTAAACGCCTCTGGCTTTTTCCAGATTCTCTGCATTCCGGAAGTCCCAAGGCGCGAACCAGCGCTTTTTGGCAAACTTCTCGAACCGGCTGACCGCGTCCTCTTTGGTGATGGAGAACGGGACGATCTTGTGCGGTTTCAGCTGACCGGTCAACCGGCCTCCGAAAACGACGGGGTTGTTGCAGTAGCAGCAGATATCGGCAGAAGTATTCTCATCGGCAAAGATCTCGGCTCCGCAGCTGGGGCAGGAATATACTTTCATCCCCTCGCAGAACGCTTCGGACTCGGCATGCTCGTGCTCCTCTTTCAGTTTGGTGCCGGCTTCGGTCTTTTTCAGATCCGCCTCTGTAAACTCAGACAGACAGAACTCGCAGCAGAACAGATCTTTTTCCGGATTGAAAATCAGGCCCGCGCTGCAGTTGGGACATTGATATGTTACGGCTGAAGGCATAATCGCTCCTCAAAAACTATAATGGATGAATTCTGGGTCAAAGTCGGCTTAAGCCTTTTTCGTTCCGCACTCCTTGCAGAATTTTGCATTTTCCGCATTTTTGGTTCCGCATTGCGGGCAGACCCATTCGCCGGACGCTTCCGGTTTCTTCGCTCCGCATTCCGGGCAGAACTTGCCTGTGCATTTGGCGCCGCAGGAAGGACACGTCCATGTGTCAGGCTCAGGCTTCTTCGCACCGCACTCAGGGCAGAATTTGCCTGTGCACTTGGCACCGCAAGAAGGACAGGTCCATGTGTCCTTGGCAGCCTCCGCCTGCTGCTGGGCGGCCTGCTGTTGCTGTTGCTGCATCTGCTGTTGCTGCTGCATTTGAGCAGCATTGTTGGCCGAAGCGGTCGCCATGAAGTTACCGGACGCATTCATCCCGATACCCATGCCCATGAAAGCGGCAGCCGCGCCGTTGGAATTGCTTCCGGCGTTCTCGATGCCGCGGGCCACAGCGCCCTGAACATATCCTTCGCGGACGGTGGGGTCGCCGAGCATAGCGCCCTGGTTCCGGAGGTTGATGAGTTTCTTGGATTCCTCGTCATAGGAAACACTGGCGATGCCGACGGACAAAACTTCAAAACCGCGGAGTTCTCTCCAGGTCTCGTCCAGACATGTGGACATATGTTTGGAGAGTTCTACGGATTTGCTGACTACGTGGGAGATACGGACGCCTTCCGCACTCATCTGGTTGACGGCGGTCTGGAGGGCTTCCAGGAATTCGCTCATATACTGCTCGTTGATATCCTGAATCTCCACGTGCGTCGCGTTGTTGGCGATGACGTTGACATAGAACTTCAAAGGATCCCGGATGATGACGGAATAAGTTCCGAACGCCCGGATATACAGTTCTGCATTGTAGAAATTGTCGAAATAGTTGACCGGCGTACGGGTGCCGAATTTGATGCCCTTGATCTCCTTGGTGTTGATATAGAAGACCTGCTGTTTGTAGGACGGAACGCCTGCGAAACGGATACGGTTGAACATATCCTTGAGTGAGTCTCCGAACTGACCGTTGAACATGGAGGGAGCGGAAGAGTTCTTGACTTCGTAGTACCCTTCCTCGGCCGTATAGTCTACGATCTTACCGCCGTCCACCAAGATCATGAACTGATTGGGGTAGACGTGGATGATGGAACCGTCTGAGATAACGTCTTCGGTCCCTTTTCTGTTGTTGTTTCTTTTATCTCTGGGTCTGACTTTCGTGCCTTTGGTGAATACGGTGTTTTCACCCATATCGGACGCTTCGATGACCTCTTCCCAGCTGTCAGCAAATGTGCCGCCTATCGCGCGCAATGTGGCTTTGATGATACCCATGGTTTGACTCCTGATTTTCAAATAATGTCTGCGTGTCTACACGCTTCTTCAGTGTACAGTATATAACAAAACTTGAAAATATGCAAGTATATGCCAACCAAAAAATGGAAGATCGGCGGAACTGTCCCGGACCTGTACGTTTGTAAATGATGTGAGACCAAAAAGTCTGAAAAAAGATGAGCTGAAAAATGAGCTCTTTTAAGGTTAGAAAGAAGGAGCGGGAAACAGAGTCAAGGGGGCATACTTGCCGGTGGAGATTTTCGACCACGATGGTCGAAAATACAACCGTTCGCCCCTTTACTCTGTGACACGGAAAACCCTTTAGCACGGAGCTGAA
>JAEEGL012556325.1_pt1 | contig 10317 bp, 8 predicted proteins | sample 9134231 | NCBI WGS metagenome assembly JAEEGL01 (sample SAMN16246548, study PRJNA631951) | gut metagenome | biome: gut microbiome; feature: rumen; material: fiber-attached | host: Bos | place: Iran: Karaj | collected 2018-10
CTCTATATCCTGAAGTGTCTGATGCACGAGGCTGCCAAGACATGTTGCCAGCGTATCATGAGAATTATATGCAGGTACGATCACACTCACTTTTGCCATTTAAATATCCTTAGCCTTCACCAGCTCAATAATCTGTTTTACCCTAACATCAAAGGTATGCTCTTTCTTCACCTTATCATGGCCATTTTTAGCTATGGCCTTTCTTTCATCTTCATGGCTTAAATAATATTCAATCTTGTCCAGGATATCCTTCCTGTTTTCGTAGAAGACATAGTCTTCCCCGGGAATGAAGTGCCTTGCAAGATCCACCTGGTAGTTGGATAAAAGGAAGCCTCCAGCTCCCAAAATGTCATAGCACCTAAGAGGGATTGCGTTCTGTATGCTCCTAAGGGTTATGTTAAGGTTTATCTTGCTCAGCTTAAATACATAAGGCATCTCAACAAAATATTCCGCGGCTCCTTTGTTGGTTATCCCGGGAGGGCTGAACTCATTGTTCTCAGCATAGGTGTACAGGTCAAGCGGATATTTTTCGCCAATCATTGTAAGTATCTCCCGGCGCTCTATAATCGTAGCCTGCCGGTTGATAATATAGTTTGCATAGAGATATTCCCTGGTTTCCGCACTATCCTTGTGTGGATAGATATTGCTGGCCCTCTGAATCTCATCCACAATCTCAGGCCTTAAGGCTTCCTCTATGATGTTTACTCCATCCACCTGAAGCTGACCTCTTATCATTCCATCTATGTATCCTAGGGCATACGGAGATATCTTCTTAGCTATTTCGTCATAGTACCTGATTCGTTCTGTATATAAGGATCCCACAAAAGATATATCCGAGCTAAACCTCGCAATAGTTTCTTGATCCGGAATCATCGCATCCAGCCTTCTTGTGGATGCTGCCAGAGGCATATATTCTACTGTCCTTATTCCACCTTTCCAAAAGGTTTCAAACTGCTTAGAATCAAACATAAGAACAATGTTGCATTTATTTATCACATGATAGGAATAGAGAAGTATCTCAGGATTGCCATAAATCCAGGATACATACTTTATACCCTCTTCGCTGCATATTTTAGAAACCACCGGCAGAAAATTGAAGGAAAAGACGAAGTCCGGCGCATGTTCCTTTAAGATTCCCGGAAATTCTTCTTCAAATTCCGGATTGTGCCTTGCATTTTCCTCAGTATAATTAAACATATATCTGAGTATCTGGAGGTGTTCTCCGTCTTCATCTACATACTCCTGAAGAGCATCCAGCATATCTCTGTTGGCAAAAAATTTAGGTATATCCAGGTATAATACTTTCATAGAATTTCCCTTTAATTCCCTACTATATCCAGAATTTCTTCCAGTCGAAGCTTATAGGTATGACTTGCTTTTACCTTCTCATAACCTGATTTTGCGATTTTTACTCTCTCTTCATCATGGGCAAGATAATAATCTATCTTATCAAGCAGATCCTGCCTGCTCTCGTAATAAACATAGTCTTCAAAGGGTTCAAAGAAATGAAGGAAGTCCTCCTGATAATTGGTAAGAAGAAAACCACCGCATCCCATGATATCCATGCACCTAAGTGGGATCCCCCTCTGAATACTCCTTAAGGTAATATTCAGGTTAATATCGGTATTTTTGAAAATATAAGGCATCTCCTTGTAATAATCCACTTTGCCACGGTTACTGATACCTTCCGGCTTAAAGCTCTTATCTCCGGTAAAAAGATTAACCGGATGCATCTGACCAATCATCGTCAACATCTCAGTTCTTTCAATTGCCGTTATCTTCCTGTCTATTACATAATTCGAGTAAATATAATCGTAGGTCTCAACCCCGTCATAGTTAGGCTTAGCCCCCAGTGCATCCACCATCTCATTCATAACATTTTCCGGAATTGAACCTTCAACTATGCTTGCCCCATTTATCTCCATTTGGGCCCGCATCAGGCCATTAATGTAGCCTCTGCTGTATTCAGAAAGCTTGTCTTCTATACGATCATAAAAATTGTGCCCCTCTGTGTAGAGATTTCCAACGAATGCAATCTCTCCACCCCATTTTTTCCTAAAAACATCAGACTGTACAAACCTGTCAAATCTTTCAACAGCTGCAGCCATGGGAAGATAATAAACAGTCTTAATTCCCTGTTTTGCAAACACTTCATACATCTGCGAATCAAAAAGAAATACATAATTGCAGGGATTAATCAGTGTGAATGAATAAAGATTTATGGCAGGGTTATCGTATACCCAGGAGACATATTTAATTCCAACCTCGTTACACACCCCTGATACAATCGGGAAAAAATTAAAAGACATGACTAAATCCGGACTCTTTTTTTGAAGATCCGTTTTAAATCTATCTGCGAACTGCTTGTCATCCCGTTCTATATGGTTGTCATATGGGAACAGCTCAATCTGAATATCTCTACCCGAAGCCTTTAATTCGTCTATTGCAGACAAAATATCCAGATTTCCATAACTGTTCCAATCAAGAAATAGAATTTTCATAATATGCTAATCCACTTGATTTTATAGTAATCCTATAATAATTGTATCATATATTCGTTATGATATGTCTGTTTTATAGTGTATAATAATATTAGCTGTATTTTATACTATGAGAGGTTAATTAGTGGCCACGAAAAGATGTTTGCTTATTAAATGCATAGATCTGGTTATGGACGATTTGCGTTGGGGAGCCATTGAGTCCGGAAGTTCCTGCGAAAGCCTCAATATAAACTGCCGGACACTTGATTTTGATGAAGATGAAAAGGAACGAATAATCACCCACATTCATGACCATCCTTATGATATCGTACTGACAATGAATTTCTCTCCGACAGTTTCCGCCGCTTGCAGCATACTTGATATCCCTTATGCAGCCTGGATATATGATAGTCCGTTGCAATCTCTATACGATGATGAAGCGTTTAATAACACAAATCACTTTTTTATATTTGACAGATACCTGATGAAAGACTGTATTGACAGGAAGCTCCCCAACGTGAACTATCTCCCTCTTGCCGCCAACATTTCAAGAATGGGGCAGCTAAAAATAGATTCGGATGATGAAAAAGAATATAGCTGTGATATTTCCTTTGTTGGAATGCAGTATATAGATGGAAGATATGCTCATTATAGGTCAAAACTATCTGAAGACTTCAAGAATCAACTTAATGATATTGCCTACAATATGATGGGACGCTGGGATGGAAAAGACCGAATCCATAATACCATGTCGGAAGGCCTGATCAATGCCATGTTAGCCATATCAGACACTACCCCAAGTGATAAACTCGGGCTCCCCAACAGACTGTACTTCGAAGAATGTGTTATAGCCAGAGCTGTAGCCTATACCGAGCGGCGTCTAATGATGGAACAGATATCGTGCTTAAATCCCAGATGGTATGGAGCAAACGCGGAAGTCAAGGACCAGATCCCCGGGGTTGATTATAGACCATTCCTAACCTATAACGACAAGCTTCCCAAAGCTTATAATCTGTCCAAAATAAACCTGTCAACTTCCCTTCACTGTATCTATTCCGGGTTGCCGCTTCGAACCTTCGACATTATAGGAGCCGGAGGCTTTATCCTGACTAATTATCAGCCTGAAGCGGGAGAACTTTTTGAAATAGGTAAAGAAATTGTCGTGTATCACAATTTTGAAGAAATGGCAGAGCTGGCAAAGTTCTTTTTATCCCACGAAGAAGCCCGCATGGCTATTCTCCTGGCCGGTTATGAAAGAGTCTGCAGAGATTACACCTATCCTGTAGCCGTTCAAAAGATATTAAATTCAGTTTTTATAGGATAAAAGCATGAAAAGAATAAGTGTGATTCTTCCCTGTTACAATGTTGAAGCATATATAGGCAGAGCATTAACGTCTATTGTGGAGCAGACAATAGGTTTTTCTTCTCTGGAAGTAATATGCGTTAATGACTGTTCCACAGATGATACGCTTGCACGCTTAAAATATTGGGAGTCAAATTATCCGGATAATATTATGATTATTGACCTTCCCGTCAACTCCCGCCAAGGAACCGCAAGAAACCTGGGATTGGAGTATTCAACCTGCGATTATATAGCTTTTGTTGATTCCGATGACTGGCTCGAAAAGGATTATCTGGAAAAGCTCTATAATATAGCAATTTCTGATAACTATGACATAGTTCAATGCAGATATATAAGAGACTTTTCAAAATCATTAACGTATAAAGAAAGTGACAGTTCCAAACAATCTCCTGATGAAACTCTTTTAGTTGCATCCGCGGAAGACAGGAAAAAATTGCTAGTAAAGAAAACAATAAATAATCTTCCCCATTGCAAATTAATCAAAAAATCTTTGCTCATAGAAAATAAGATAGTCTTTTCCGAAGGCCTTGCTTACGAGGACTCCTATTGGGGAGTTCTTCTAAACATGTACTTTACCAAAGCCTATGTACTAAATGAACAGCTATATCACTACTACGTAAATGATGTTTCTACTTCGCTCTCTACCAACGAATTCTATCATGTTGACCTTCTTTCAAACCAAATAATGTTATGGAACGAGCTGCAAAGAAGAGGATTCATGGATTGTTATAAAGAAGAACTTGAAATAGAGTTTGTGTATTCCTGCGCTCTGATTTTTTGGAAGATGATAGCCTTAAGGTATAACACTCCCCCCTATTCACTTTACAGACTATTATGTGCCATAGTACAGGAACATATTCCCAATATCATGAATAACACCCACATCAAAAATAACGAGCTTCCCGAACTACATATACTAATCTTGAAAAGCTGCCTAAAAATACTCAACAAAAAAGAGTTTTTGGAATTTGCCAGAAACATAAAAAGCATTGGAATTTGAGTTTTTTAGTAAGGAGACCATAGCATGATCTACTCGGATATATCCTACTTCGAAAAGTTAAAGAACATGTCATTTGATTATTTATATGGGAATTATGACTTATGCTATTTAAAGGCCATGCATGAGCTTAACCAGGATGAAGGTGCAGATGCAATAATTGTCGGGTCCTCTCATGCCATGAATGGCATAAATGAATATGACATGCCGGCCCTTGGAAAGACAATACAGTTTAGCATTTCTTCCCAGGATCTATTCTATGACTATCTACATATCAAAAAGGCCTTTAATCATGGAAAGAAAAAAATCAAACATTGCCTGATAGGCATGGGATATTACATGATCTACCAGGATGTATCTCGGGCTGAGCTGGTAAAACCTTTGGTTTCCAGCATATATATGCACTTATTCGGTGAAGAAGGAAAACATAACTATCATAACGCTATAATAAAGGATCCTTTATCAGAGGTTGAGTTCGATAGCAACATCTATCCCCCGGAAATACTAAGGAATTGGTGTCAGTATTGGAGTAATGGCGTCATGAAAGAAGAAGGCACATATTATAACAGTATCTTATCAAGGCCACAGGCAAATCTGTTGGGCGTAAAAAAGATTAATTGGGCTGCGCTTTCAGATGAGCAAAAAAGGACCTATGCACATGACCGTGTCGTAGAAGGCCATAACAAGCATGTAAAGTACACCGAGTCCCTAAAGGAAAACATAGTCATCATAAACAATATAGCTAGGTTTCTACATGAACACGATGTTACACCAGTGTTTTTTATAACTCCATATACAAAATGCTACAATGAGTATATTTATCCCGGCTACAAGCCGGAAATATACAAAATTTTGGATGAACTAAAGTATCCCGTAGAGTTTCTTGACATGAACGATTTCCAGGACGAATTCAGCGATGAAGACTTTTTAGATACAGACCACCTAAATGATAACGGAGCAAAAAAAGCAACAATACTTCTCAATTCATTCATGGAGCTGATATGATAAACGCCATAGTTTACGGAAACAATATTTATAGCCAGTATTTATGTAAATTCATCGAAAATGGGTATAACAAAGTAGCTGATGAATTTGAAAAAGAACAGATATATATTATAGCCTACTGGAATGTTAATCATTCAGAATCTGTATCTGAGGATAATATAGATTCATTAGGTAGCAGCAGTACAAAGGAACTTGTAGATAGCGGCAAGGCAGATATTCTGCTCATTGCTTCTCAAAACTATGCCGGACAGCAGGATTTTCTTTCAAAGTTCATTTCTATTGGTATAGATCTTGAAAATATCTACATCGTCGACCTTGAAGGGGAATTCAACACAACAAAATCCATCATAGATGCCATTATCCCCTATTACTCATGCCGAAAACTCCCCTATCTTGAGTTTCATATAGCAGATCACTGTAATCTTAATTGTGCCAATTGTGAGCATTACTCAGGCCTGGTAAAACAGCCTGTATTTCCGGATTTCAGCAAATTTTCGCAGGACTTAAACCGTCTTAAATATTTCTTTGACGATATTGGAATTATCAGAGTCCTTGGCGGAGAGCCACTACTGAACCCCGAGATTGAAGATTACATTAAGCTGGTAAGCTCTGTTTATCCTAATGCAATGATACATGTAGTAACAAACGCTCTTCTTTTGGAAAGAATGCCTGATTCCTTCTTCGATACTTTACGAAATTGTCATGAAGGGTCCGGAATATGGATTTCCTTATATCCTGTTATGAGCAGCAAAATAGGAGAGCTAAAAGCTTTTCTAAACGAAAAGAATGTTGCATATGGCATATCTGAAATAAATGAAAACTTCAGAAAAGAACAAAAGCTCGAAAGAAGCGATGATAATGCCCTTATGAAAAAATATGCGACATGTTTTCAGAAGGGCTGCGTGAACCTTTATGATGGAAAAATAGCTGCTTGTTTCCTCCCCTTCACAACCAAATATTTCAATAAATACTTTGACCAGACCTTACCAGAAGATGGCGCTGTTGATCTATATGAAGAAGGCCTGACAACAGAAATGATCCGAAGGCGTATCAGCAAGTCCTTTGAGCGATGCAGATACTGCGCAGAGCCAATTGATCATCCTTGGCATACCATTCATAATCCAAGCACACTTGAGGACTGGGTTCTATAGATGTTTAAAAAGGTTGAATAACTTATGAGCAAAGAGATTCGAAGAATAGTAATGTTTCACACAATAGAAATATGCAATAACACATTGAACCTGTTTTCCGATAGAGTTGCAAAGTCATTGCGTTCTAAAGGAATCGATGTGGGATTTATTAATCTTAATGCACAGGAATCTGCTCTAGCCGATGAATATGTTCGTGAAATGAATAAAGGCTTTGACGCTGCCTTAGCATTTAATTCAAGCGGTCAGCACGAAACATCGATGCAGGATGATAATGTCTTCGAATACATGCATGTTCCATTCTATAATTGGATACTTGATCATCCCTGTGAACATATTGCAGATATAAGAAGCAATGTTAAGGATTATCATATCATTTGCCTGGATAGGGACCATGTAAATTATGTCAAAAGATACTTCCCCAATATTGCAGGAGTTCATTTCCTACCTTTGGGAGGAGAGAAGGCTTCAGAAGAAATAGATTTTTCAAAAGAAGCATTCAAAAATAGAAAATACGATATTTCTTTTACAGGAAGCTGCTTTTCATTGGAAAGATTAGGTTCAATTATTGGAAATCTTCCTGAAGAACTCCGACTTGCCTCTGTAGATATGATTGAGGCAATGTGCGATAACAGATCCCTGAATAATGAAGAAGCCTTCAGATATGCGCTGCAAAAGAACAATATCGCCTTTGATGATGAACTTTTTGTAAAATATTCGCAGCTTACTGCAAAGACCAATCCCTTTGTCAGGTCGTACATAAGGCTGGAAGTAATCCAGTATCTGGCATCTTCAGGTATAAAAATGCACTTATTTGGTGATGGATGGGATAATCTTGAAGACTCCGGCAATATAGTCATCCACAGCAGCATTCCATACACCGAATCAGTAAAGTGTGCCGCAGATTCCAAGATATCACTTAATATCATGCCACTATTTAAGGACGGATTGCACGACAGAATCCCAACCGCTATGCTCAATGGCTCGGCAGTAGTTACCGACGGAAGCGTATATATCAATGAAATATTCAGATCAAACGATCCGGATAAAGAACTATATACTTATGATATAGCCCATCCAGAATCGGTAGCGGACGTATTAATGAATGCCCTGGAAGATATTGACTCCTTATACGACGTCGCACAAAGAGGTCGCCAAAAAGCTAAAAAATCTCTTACCTGGGATTCCAGAATAGATGAACTAATAGGGATACTTCGTGCTTAACCCGGCCCTTTCCATTATTTTCCAAAATTGTGTGTTAAAATTATACTTCTCTCTAACCACCCAACATCCATTTTCCGCAATCTGTTTACGTAAATTTTCATTTTTCAGATAAAACTTTACTTTGTCCTCCATTTCATCAAAATCGTGGTATACCTCTATTTCCTTGCCAATCACAAAAAGATCCGGTATCTCGGGCTGATAGTTGGTAAGAAGAAAACCACCGGTCCCCATTATATCGAATACCCTAAGCGGAATTCCTGATGAAATCGAGTGAAGTGTTGTACCAATATTTATCTTGCTTAGATAATATGCTTTTGGAAGCTCTGATTCATAATCCAGCTTGGGGCTGATGGTCACACCATCAATCTTAACATTTATGCTCCCCGAATAGAATTTAAGTCCATATTTGGAAAGCCGCTTTAACATCTCTATGCGTTCCTGGTTTGCCAGATCTCTTGCCAGAATTCTCCCCTCATAATAATCTCCGATGTCCATTTTGAGATTATTAACTATACGTGGAGAATCCATGGCTGCAATTTCTTCAAGGGTTTCTCTTTTGAGCGCTTCCTCTAGCCTGTCTACTCCGTCCCATTTTCCAAATGCTACTTCAAATGCTCTTTCGTAGTCCGATAAAGCTTTTTCACTTAGTCTATCCTTTATTTTCTGATAAACTTCATCCTCATACAGGTTTCCAATGAAAGAAACCTGACATTCAAATCTACTTTTATCAGCCTCATCTATTCTGGGGATAGCCATTCTCTTTTCATTATAAGCAAGTGGCTGATGATAAACATGCTTACCTCCACTTTCCGTCGTAGCCCGGACCTGTTTCTTGTCAAAACAAAAAATATGATTGCTTGTATTTTTTACCTGTGGGTCATACAGAGCCTGTTGCGGGCAATCAAAAACCCAGGAAACATATTTTATTCCACATTCTTCACAGGCCCTGGAAACTGCTGGAGAAAAATCGAATGAAACAAACGCATTAATATGCTGTTCCTTTATAAATGTCTTAATTGTCTCAATGTCCTTTTCGTCAATACTGTATATGGATATACCAAGTTCCGCCACTGCAAAATCAGCCCCCTTATAAATCATGGGCCAAATAAAGTCTGTTCCTGATATTTCTTTGAAGCTCATAATTCCATAGCGTTTAGCATCCTCAGGAATATTAAAGATCGGGGAATAGCGCCCAATAGCATACTTACGACATTTTTCTGCTTTCTCATCCCTGTAGTCGTAATGATTAGAGATTATGGGTTTAACCCATGGTCCGTTCTTTTGACCAGGAACTACAATTTTGTATCCATTTTGCCTCATCAATGCACAATGAGATAAGGCATAGAAATACCAATCATCAATATTCTTTTCATCCCACAATAAATCAACCTGTGTAGCTACAAAGCTTCCGGTAACAGCAAGAACCTCCATGAGCTTATTATCCACCAAAATTGTCTTATCACTGTCAGATCCATACATAATGCCATGCTCAACTACCATGTCTACAGGCATCCTATCAACGCCTACCGTCCCTACAATTCCTATCTTGGAAGATGAATTAAAAATATTGAGAAGATCATCAATCAGATTATAATTGCAAAACTCAATATCCTGCCTTATATATATCTTGTATTTTGCATCACTAATAGATGCTGCCTCATTGTATCCTGAACACATAGAGGTGGCCTCAGTAACTCCAAAATACTCAACTGAGTACCCTTCCGGAACATGAAGATTACATATTTTTTCTGAGAGATAATCATTTTTGTCGTCCTCAACACATGCTATAAAACAAATCTTTTTATTGTCCATCATGTCCCTCTTTCAGAATCAACAGTTGTATATATTTATTATACAAAAGCAAAATATTTACTGTAAACCGAAAAAAGAGCCCCGGTAAACCGGAGCTCTTTAGAGGTAGTTGCAATGTTTTCAACAGACGTTTTATAAACAAAGCGTTACAAATATGATTAGCCGAGAAGTGAAAGAACACCCTGGTTGGACTGATTAGCCTGTGCCAGCATGGACTGACCAGCCTGTGCAAGGATGTTGTTATTTGAATACTTAACCATCTCGGTAGCCATATCTGTATCACGGATA
>JAEEGL013593946.1_pt1 | contig 10317 bp, 4 predicted proteins | sample 9134231 | NCBI WGS metagenome assembly JAEEGL01 (sample SAMN16246548, study PRJNA631951) | gut metagenome | biome: gut microbiome; feature: rumen; material: fiber-attached | host: Bos | place: Iran: Karaj | collected 2018-10
GACGAGAGAGATAAAGAAAGTGTCCGTAAAAGTCGGCGACTACGTCGAGAGGGGTACGGTTCTTATGACTCTTGAGGAAGGCGAAAGCGACGAACTGTATAATGCGAGAAGAAATTATGACAGCGTGAATTACGATTACAACAAACTGCTGCTTGACAAGTCGAGCAACTCATCATACGCTTCAAAGGAACTCGAAATACAGGATATTGAAGAGGAGCTTGAGGAAACGAGGGAAAAGTACCGGAACGCGGGCGATATTGAGACCGCAATAGACAACGCGAAGCTTCAGGTAAGGGAAATCGAAAAGGAACTTACGAGAAAACAGAAGACGATAAGCGAGCTTGAATCCGAACAGGCGGCGATAGGCTATACGCCTACCGAATATGAGGTGCTCGTCGGAAAAGAGACCGACGTAACGTACGAACAGTACATAGAAGCGACAAAACAGATTGACCTTGCAAACGAAAACATATCAAAGGCAAAGGCAGACCTTACGGACAGCCAGTCAAAGGCAAATACGTTAAAGAATAAATACGACATATTAAAGAGGGACTATGACAGCGTTTACGCTGAAATAGAAACGCCTCTGGAAACGCTTGAGGAAAACCTGAAATCAGCTGACAGAAATATAGATTCTCTCGATACCGAAATAAAGTACTTGAAGCAGGACTACTATGCGTATACCAATAATTCCGGCCTTGCAAGACTTCACGAAAGATATAAGATGGCGCAGAAGAACTACAGAAAAGCGCTTGAAGAACTCGACGAGCTCAAGGAAAACGGCGCGTCCGACGCGGAAATTTCAGAAAAGCAGGCGGAGGTCGATAAACTCTGCGACGACTCCAATAACGCATACGACGCGTATATAGAACTGCTTACAAATGAAAATTATACGACGGATAATCTCGAAAAACAGCTGAATGAAAAGGAAATCGAGCTGCAGATTGCAATAGAAAACAGAGAAAAGCTTAAGGATAAGTACCTTAAAACTAAAGAACTCGACGCAAAATTGAAGGAAATGAAGCCGACGCTCGACGCGGCTCTCGACGACTATACCAAGGAGCAGGATAACGTAAACGAGCTTCAGCTCGCATACGATAAGGCTGTAAGCGATAAAGAAAAGCTTGAAGACAAACTTGAGTCCGTAAGAAACGGATATAAATACGAAAAATATAAAGAATACGAAGATAAAATAGAATTTGAGAAGGGCGAACTCGAAAAAATAAAGACAAAGCAGGAAAACGCACAGGAATACCTGAGCGACCTTCAGTCAGACAATGTAGAAAGCGAAGAAAGTCTTAAACAAAAGGTAAAACAGCTTGAAAAACAGCTTGAAACCGCAAAAAAAGAACTTGAAAAGCTTAAGACGAACAGCAGCGAAAAACTCGATAATCTCGAAATACAGATGAAGAGACGCGAGCTTGAAAAAGCGCGCCGCGATATGGAAATGCTGGAAAAGCAGTATAATACCGACGTAATCACTTCTCCCGTTTCGGGCGTGGTGCAGGCGGTAAACGTTGCAAGCGGACAAAAGACGATATCCGATTCGCCGCTTGTAGAAATTTCATTGAAGGAAAACGGCTATAAACTTTCGTTTACCGTTAGCGACCAGCAGGCCGCAAGGCTGCGTCCCGGTCAAATTGCCGAGATTACAAGTTATATCCCGTACGGCTCGACAATTACGGCAACGCTTGTCGCAATAAAGAGCGATAATGCAAATCCCGGAAGCAGACAGAAAATACTTGAATTTGCGGTGGAAGGCGATATTACGGCGGGACAGACGCTGTCCGTTGCGGTAGGCGATAAGAACGCGTCGTACGAAAACACCGTTCCGAATACGGCAATACGTGAAGACAGCGACGGAAAGTACGTTCTTGTGATAGAATCCAAAAACACACCGATTTCAACGAGATATATAACAAAACGCGTTGCCGTAAACGTTACGGCAAGCGACGACACACGCTCTGCAATCAGCGGCGATTTTGAAAGATACGCTTACATCGTTTCGACTTCAAATAAGCCGATAAATGCAGGGGAGCAGGTGAAGCTTGTTGACAGATAAGAAGAAAAAATTCATATTAATTAATTTAATTGTCGTGGGAGCCCTTGCTCTCGTTGCGGCGGCGCTTTTAACGGCAATTCTCGTTTGCCGGAACAGTCTGCCGCACGAAAACGCGGCAAAGAGATTTTCGGCGGGCAAGAGATTTGCGCAGATAACGCTTTTTATCCCGGAATCCGAAGAATATACGATTGATAAGGTTATGTATTTCAGATACAAGCTTGAAAAGAAACTTACCGAAAACTCAATCGAGGAAACGGGCGGAAAAAGGAATTATTTCGACGCGTATTCACTTATTGCGGATTCGGCTGTTTCCACAGAAAAGAAAAGCAGCTCGGCAAAAGTCATATATATAGGCGGAGATTATTCGAAATTCCACGTTGAGTTTGAAAGCCTGCCCGATATAACAAACGACGTAAATCACGACAGAGTGCTTATTTCAAGGTCTGCGGCGTGGAAAATGTACGGCGGAAGCAGTTTATACGATTTTCCGATAAAAGTTGACGGCTTTGACTGCCTTATAAGCGGCACGTTTGAAGATTATTCGGGAAAAGAGTATGAGGAATATTATGCGGAAAATCCGCCGATTGTCGCGGATTTGCAAAGAGTACCTTATATGCCGATAACCTGCTATGAAATAGTGCTTGTAAACCCCGTAAACGGATTTGCAAATAAATGCGTGTCGGAGAGCCTTGATTTGCAGGAAGGCACGTACGTTATGGTTGAAAATTCATCGCGGTTCAGTTTTGTAAATCTTTATAAAAACATACCGAAGCTTTTAAGCTATGATGAAAACGTTCCGGCGGGAGTCGTTCTTCCTCCTGAGGAACTTGCGGCAAGAAAAACCGAAAAAACCTTGACATTTCTTACATTATTGTTTACTATATTTATAGCGTATCCCGCATTGTGGGCGGTAATATATATCATCAAGGGCATAAGATTTGTAAAGAAGCTCATTGATAAATTGATAATCGGTAAAATCAAGGATAAATTATCTTATTCATAAAAAACAAAATCAGAAAGGAAGCAGCATTATGAAAAAGAAAATTTTATGCATCGTATTGTCGGTTCTTCTGGCAATAACACCTCTCGTTTTTTCGGCGTGCGAAAAGAAAGGAATTGACCTTTCCGTCGAAAGCGGAGCTATGACCACAAAGGATTTGAAAAACGTTTACAAAAGCGAAATCATCAAGCTTACGGGCACTGATTTTGAAAAACTGGACTTATCAAACGTTATCAAAATAAGCGATGACACGTTTGTTTTGAACGGATATGATACCGAAAACTATGAAAATAAGTATTTTATTACCGATATAAGCTTCAAAGAAGGAACGGAGATTCCTTTGACGAAATCCGACGACAGATACAGCGTTTATATCAACGGCTTTACCGCAAATCCGCAGGACAAAAGCATGTTTTACACAAAAAATGAGTATTTTTACTCATATAACTATACTTACGAAGAAGATTCGTACGATTACGATTCCGGAGAAGAAGAAAGCGTAGAAGATTATTATATCGTTAAAGTTGACGCAGGCGGAAACATTGTTTTTGAGAAAAAAATCAATGATTACCTGATGGTAAAGAACTCGTATGACGAGACGGAATATATGTCGAATCCCTCAAGACTTATTTACTCGAACGGCAAAATCGTGACGCTTGTGGGCGGTCAGAAAATATGCGTATTTGACGCGCAAACCGGCGAATTTGTAAAAGAAGTGACTTTCCCCGACGGCATATACACTTATTCACTTTCCCTCGGCAAAGACGGTAAAATATTTACAACCGCTTACGGAGACGTCGGAATGGACCTCTATTCCATAGATGCGGAAGCGGGCAGCGTAAAAAAGATAGAAACGTCTCTGGGTTCCGAATTCTTTTACAACTATAACATTTCCGACGGCGCCGCAGGCTACGACATCATTCTCTCGAACCAGGACGGTATTTACGGATTTAATTTAGGAGACGCCGACGTTACCGAATTATGCAACTACATCAATTCCGATATTAGCGCAAATTACAGCTCGCCTCTGTTCCTTAACGACGGAAGAATATTGACGACGTATTATGATGAGGATGACTATCACACGCAGATGCTTATGCTGACAAAGATAGATCCTTCCGAAATGAAGGAAAGATACGTTATCAAAGTTGCGGGAGTATATTTGAATTACGACCTTAAAAACGCGCTCATGAAGTTCAACAGAGAACAGGACGAGTACAAGGTTGTATTTGAAGACTACTCGAAATACAACAACGAGTCTAATAACTGGGAAGGCGGCAGCGATGAGCTTAACAGAGCGATAGTTTCGTCCGACGCTCCCGATATGATTTTCGTGGATTACAGCATGAACGTGGAGAGCCTTGCTTCAAAGGGTGTGTTCATCAACATTGAAGATATGATGGACAGCGACGAGGGATTCAACAAATCCGACTACCTCGAAAACGTTTTCGAGGCAATGAAAATAAAAGGAAAACTTTATACCCTGACTCCGTCGGTGAACTTCATGACGATTGCCGGAAAGAAGTCGATATTCGGCAGCCAGACGGGCTGGACGCTTTCCAATTTCTACAACATGCACAAGGGCCTCGGCGAGGGAGAAAGCATGTTCCAGCAGGCAACGAGAGAAGATCTCGGAAGAACGCTTGTAACTATAACGTTTGACGATTTTGTTGACAAAAACAGCGGAAAGTGCTTGTTCAACAGCCCCGAATTCAAGAACCTGCTCGAATACTTAAAGGACCTCCCGGCAGATTATTCCGCATACAGCAGTCAGTGGGAAGACAACCCGAATTACTGGGAAGAAATGGAACTTTCGTACAGCAAAGGCACGACAAAGCTTTATACCGTGGGACTTTACAATTTCAACACAATCCCCGAAATTGAAGCATATATGGGAGAAGAAGTAACGTTCGTCGGATATCCGACGGGTATCAAGGCGGGCAACGGAACCATCATCAACACTAACAGCGAAATTGCGGGACTTTCGTCCTCAAAGGTTAAGGCGGGAATCTGGGCGGTATTCAAATACTTGCTCGGCGACGCTTATCAGACCAAAATTGCCGGCGGCGACAACATGGACCTTTCCAGCAGTTACCGCGGATACAGCTATTCGTTCCCGATAAAGAAGAGCATTATTGAAAAGAAAATTGAAAACGACCTTAAGCCTCAGACGTATACGTATACGGATGAAGACGGCAACGAAGTGACTGAAGAATACGGCAACACAAGATATATTGCCGGAACGGAAGTCGAGCTCAGAAAGAGCACAAGGCAGGACGCGGACAGAATCTACGACCTGATTTCCAACGCGTCTGTTTGCTACAGAAGCACCGATACAAAGACGGATATGATATTGGACGAAGCAAAATCGTACTTCAACAATCAGAAGTCGGTTGACGAGGTCGCGGACGTTATCAACTCCAAGATGCAGATTTACATCAACGAATAATTTGCGGATAACGAATAATAAAAAAGCCTGTCGAAAGACAGGCTTTTTTGTTGTCCGATGAATTTTGTGAAAAATGCCCATTTGAAAATATTTTCGGGAAATGGTATAATAAAGACGTAATACGGTTGCAAAACGGAAAGGATGAGAGAGGTGTTTTGCGTAAACGACAGCGTCTTTTACGGTGTTCACGGGGTTTGCGTGATTATCGATATTACGCGCAGGGAATTTGGCGGCAAAACACAGGAATACTACGTTCTCACTCCCGCTTTTTCAAAACATTCGACGATTTTTGTCCCGACAGATAGCCCCGGTATAGAAAATAGAATGCGTAAAACCGCCGCCAAAAAAGAAATAACCGAATTGCTCGATAATATGAAGGACGTTGAGCCTGAATGGTCGGAACACGCATCGGAAAGAAAAGAAAAATACGCGGAAATATTAAAAAAAGGCGGCTTAAAAGATATATGCGGAATGATTAAAGCCTTGTATGATTACAAGGACAGACTTTTAAGTGAAAACAGAAAAAAGATGTACGCTTCCGATGAAAAACAACTCGCTGAAGCGGAAAAAGTGCTTTTTGAAGAAGCGGCTTTCGCCTTGAAAACGGATTTGAAAACCGCCGAAGATATAATTAAAAAAGCGATACATAAATCAAAATAAAAGGCTTGCGGAAAATCCGCAAGCCTTTTTAACAATCGTTATTTTATTGAGTCGTAAAAATCGCGGAGCACGTAAAACGCAAGCTTTCTGTGCTTCCTGTCCGCCGAAAACAGACCTTTTCTGTTGAAATATTTCTGAATAATCGACGACCTGTTCGGGCAGCGGAAATCGTTGAGTATCCACGGCGTCATGCCTTTGACGTATTTAATTTTCGCAATCTGCTTTGTCTGGCGTTCGTATATGTATGCCTGACAGTCTTCCGTTCCCTTGTCGGTTATAAGTCCGCGGTGTCCCGGCAGTGCGTCTGCACCAAATTCCGAGATTATCACGGGCTTTTTCGGGCTGCTGTTTTCAAAAAGCTCAGGAAGCGATTCCCAATGCGGAACATACCAGCCGCAATACTCGTTTAATCCTATTACGTCAAGCTTTTCTTCAAGCCTGTCCTCAATGGCGTTTTTCTGGAAGTTTACGAGACACGCCGCCGAAACAAGCCTTGTCTTGTCAAGGCTGCGCGATTTGTCCGCGAGTTTTCCCATAAACTTAAATCTTTCGTCGGTATCGGGATTTTCGTTGCCGACAGACCAGATTATTACGCTTGCGCGGTTAAAATCGCGCGTTATCAGCTCGTAGAGCTGATTTTCGGCGTCGTTGTACGTATCTTTCTCGCCGAAACGTATATGCCAGTAAACCGGTATTTCCTCCCAGAGAAGCAAGCCCTTTTCATCAGCAAGATATGCCATTTTTTCACTGTGCGGATAGTGCGCAAGCCTCATGAAATTGCATCCGAGTTCTTTTGCATGAATAAGGTTTTCGAGTCTGTCATCGTCTGTAAGCGCTTTTCCGTGATCGGGGTCATCCTCATGGCAGCTTATGCCGCGAAGGAATATCGGCTTTCCGTTGAGAACGATGTCAAGACCGTCAACTTTTATTTCGCGGAATCCCACTCTGTCTTTAATTTCGTCTTTCGCGCATTTTACGGTTACGTCGTAAAGCTTCGGATTTTCGGGAGACCAAAGCTCGGGAGAGGCGCTGAATATAACTTGTCCCTTGCCGTTTTTCAACGGAATTTCTTTCGTTATTCCGAGTTCCTTTATTTTAAGGACTGCTTTTTTTGCGGATTTGTCCGACATTGTAACGCTTGCGCGTATTTTTTTGAAATTGCTGTTCGGTTCAAGTGATATTTTGAAATCTTTTATGTAAACTTTCGGAAGACGGAAAATTTCAATATCGCGGTAAACCCCGCCGTAATTGAACCAGTCGGTTACAGGCGGAGGAACCTGCTCGTCGCGGCGCGTGCTGTCAACGTAAAGGAAAATGCGGTTTTCTGCGGTAAGATAATCTGTAATGTCAAAATAGCAGGGGGTGTTTCCGCCTCTGTGGGAGCCTATGTATTTCTGATTCAAAATGAGACTGCATACGTAGTTTGCAGCGCCGATTTTAAGAATTACGCGCTCGTCTTTATTTCCCGGTTTATACAAAAAGGTGCGCGTGAACGCCATATAACCGTCGTAAAGCAAATACGTTTTGTCGAAATTATTCCAGCAGCATGGGAGCGTCATAGTTTCCCATTCGTCAAAGGAATGGTCAAGCGGTTTTGAGTTGCCTAAAATGTCAAAATGCGGCTCGTTGAACCAGTTGTGCCTCATAAACGCATAGTACTGGTCAACGGCGTAATGCCACAGCCCGTTTAACGACTCTCTTTTTCTGAATCTGTCGTAAATCATATCGGAATAACCGGTATAAGAATTGATTTCCATAATATTACCCCGCAAAATTTTTAAAAATGGTGCACCTGAAGGGACTTGAACCCCCACGTCAAAGACACCAGATCCTAAGTCTGGCGCGTCTGCCAATTTCGCCACAGGTGCGCATATATTCACCAATAAAGTATATCATAACAAAGGGGGTTTGTCAATCATAAAAGGGAAAATAAAAGGAGAGAGAAGCGTCAAAAAACTTGACAACACGAATGATTTGGTGTATCATTTAATTTGAATTATTGTGAGAAACGAAGTTCTGACTTTCTCATTGAATAAAGGAAAGGAAGCAGTAATAAATGAAGTGGACGGGACTAAACGAACTCAGAGAAAAATATCTTTCGTTTTTTGAGAGCAAAGGACATCTCAGACTTAAGAGCTTTTCGCTGGTTCCGAATAATGATAAAAGCCTTTTGCTGATTAATTCGGGAATGGCGCCGATGAAAAAGTTTTTTACCGGTGAGGTTACGCCTCCGAGAAACAGGGTAACCACCTGCCAGAAATGCATACGTACGCCTGACCTCGACAGAGTTGGAATTACGGCAAGACACGGCACGTATTTTGAAATGCTCGGTAACTTTTCATTCGGAGATTATTTCAAAAAAGAGGCTATAACCTGGGCGTGGGAATTTCTTACCGAAACGCTTGAAATGCCGAAAGAACTGCTTTGGCCGTCGGTTTACGAAAAAGACGACGAGGCGTACGACCTCTGGAAAAATATGATAGGCGTTCCGGAGGAACGCATTGTCAGACTCGGCAAAGAGGATAATTTCTGGGAACACGGCTCCGGTCCGTGTGGTCCCTGCTCGGAAATTTATTTCGACAGAGGCGAGAAGTACGGCTGCGGTTCGCCCGACTGTAAGCCCGGCTGCGACTGCGACAGATATATGGAAATATGGAATAACGTTTTTTCGCAGTTCAATAACGACGGAAACGGCAATTATACCGAGCTTGCGCATAAGAATATAGATACGGGTATGGGGCTTGAAAGACTTGCATGCGTAATGCAGGGCGTGGACAACATGTTCGAGGTCGATACCATAAGGCGTATTCTTGATACGGTTTGCGGCGTTGCAAATAAAAAGTACGGTGAAAACGAAAAAGACGATATTTCAATAAGAGTAATCACCGACCATATAAGAAGCTCCGTATTTATGATAAGCGACGGTATTCTTCCCTCAAACGAGGGCAGAGGATACGTCCTGCGCAGAATAATCAGACGCGCCGCAAGACACAGCAAACTGCTCGGAATCAATCACGCGTTCCTTTCCGATTTGTGCGACGTCGTAATCGAAGAAAACTCGGCGGGATACCCCGAACTTCTTGAAAAGAAGGACTATATCAAGAAAATCGTAAGCGTTGAGGAAGAAAAATTCGATTCGACGATAGATACGGGACTTAGTATTCTTTCGGGATATATGGAAGAAGCGGAAAATAATAATTCCAAAATAATTCCCGGAGAAGACGTGTTCAAACTTTACGATACGTTCGGATTCCCGATAGACCTGACGAGAGAAATCGCAAAGGAAAAGGGAATAGAAATCGACGAAAATAAATTCCTTGAACTGATGAAGGGACAAAAGGAACGCGCAAGAAATGCAAGAGCAAATATTTCGGGCTGGAGCGGCGCTTCGAAAACGTTTTTGAATTCACTGCCCAAAACGGAGTTCGTCGGATATACCGAAAACGCCTGCACGTGTAACGTTAAAGCGATTATTGACGAGGATAAGGAGCTTCACGAAATATCGGAGGGCGAATTCAGCCTCGTGCTTGACAGAACGCCTTTTTACGCTGAAAGCGGCGGACAGGTGGGAGATTCCGGAAATATCGTAACAGATAAAGCGACTGTTTCCGTAATAGATACAAAGAAAGCAGACGGCGTTTTTATCCATATTTGTAAAATGGAAAGCGGAACGCTTTGCGTCAGCGATGAAGCAAAAGCGCAGATTGATGGAACAAGACGCAAGGCGATTGCAAGAAATCACTCGGCGGCTCATCTTTTGCAGGCGGCTCTCAGAGAAGTTCTCGGAACGCACGTTGAGCAGGCGGGCTCGTACGTCGACGAAAACTACGTAAGATTCGATTTTACGCATTTTTCTGCAATGACGAAAGAGGAACTTGCGGCAGTTGAAGCAAAGGTAAACAAACAGATACTGAATGCGCTTGACGTAAACACGATAGAAACAGACCTCGAATCCGCAAAGAAAATGGGCGCGATGGCACTGTTCGGAGAAAAATACGGCAACACCGTAAGAGTCGTAAAAATGGGCGGCTATTCAACGGAACTGTGCGGAGGAACGCACGTTGACAATACTTCAAAACTCGGTCTTTTCAAAATTGTATCGGAAAGCTCCGTTGCAGCGGGCGTCAGACGAATTTTCGGTATAAC
>JAEEGL014174283.1_pt1 | contig 10317 bp, 18 predicted proteins | sample 9134231 | NCBI WGS metagenome assembly JAEEGL01 (sample SAMN16246548, study PRJNA631951) | gut metagenome | biome: gut microbiome; feature: rumen; material: fiber-attached | host: Bos | place: Iran: Karaj | collected 2018-10
TTAATCCCCAATCCGTCGCGTAGCGACACCATATTCCCCGAGCCTGAGCGGAGCGAAGATCAAGCGAGGGGCGGTTACAGGACAGACAGAAAAATCAAAATGGAAACTTGAGTGTATACTCTAACAGTAAAGTTATAAAAATCGGGTGGACGGGTGGCGAACAGGCTAAAAGTAAATATTTTGGGCGGCGGTTCTCCGACAGTTCGCTATTCTCGGTGGCAATTGGAATAATGGCACTTATGCGGGTTCCTTTTACTGGAATGTGAATAATGGCGTCAGCAATCGTAATCGTAATATCGGCGGTCGGCTCGCTCTGAATTTGTTATATTCAAAAGGACACTATGCGAGGAAACCAAAGCCCTGCCTCTTGGCAAAACATAAAATGGGGACCCTGTGTTGGTAGGTATCTCAAAGTAACTCAGAGATATTCGAAGATTCGGGATTAAACAAAACCAAAAACCAAAGGAGTTAACGCTTAAAATGAAGCGATACGGAGATTTATATGAGAAGATATGTGCAGCAGACAATCTGTATCAGGCACATCTGAAGGCACGGAGAGGAAAGAGATGGTATAAGGAAGTACGGGATATTGATGAACATCCGTTGTGGTATATTTCGACACTTCACGAAATTTTAGAAGCGAGAGCATATCATACGTCTTCTTATACAGTATTTACGAGGAATGATGGTGTAAAGGAGCGTGAGATATACAAGCTTCCATATTATCCTGACAGAATTGTTCACTGGGCAATAATGCGGGTGATAGAACCGATACTTATATCTCAGTTTACAGCAGATACATATTCGGCTATTCCGGGCAGAGGCATACATTATGGGATGGAGCGTGTTCAAAATGACCTCATCACAGACCCTGAAGGATGTAAGTATTGCCTGAAACTGGACATAAGAAAGTATTATCCATCAATAAACCACGACATCCTCAAAGAAAAGTACCGAAAGATATTTAAAGACCCTGATCTTCTAAACCTGCTCGATGAAATAATTGACAGTGTTCCTGAAGATAAGGGCGTACCAATCGGTAATTATCTCTCCCAATACTCCGCTAACTTCTATCTTTCCGACTTTGACCACTGGATTAAAGAGGTCATGCATGTTAAACACTATCATCGCTACATGGACGACATGGTTATATTTTCAGACAGTAAGGAGCATCTACACAGGTTATTTGATGAGATACGAATGTACTTTGATCTGTGTCTGAGGTTGACTGTAAAAGACAACTGGCAGATATTTCCTACTTATGTAAGAGGCGTGGACTTCCTTGGTTATCGTTTCTTCGGAGATAAGACACTTCTTCGAAAGAGAACGGCCCGAAACTTAAAGCACAAGATGTATAAATTATCTAAGAAAGAAACCCTTACTGACTCTGATATTTGTGCAATGTCGAGTTATGAGGGTTGGATAACTCACTGTGATGCGTATGGACTATATACAAAATACATAGAACCTTTGAAAGCAAGACAAACACTTATGGTAAAGTGAGGTGTTCAAAATGATTGACTATGGAAAGACCCACTCAACGGAAATTCCGCCTGCTGTTGATGTGAAGGAAACACTTGTATTTGTGGCGGAAAACGTAGAGGAAGAGACAATCGAACAGGAAGATGGTTCGACCATCACCGGTTATGTCTTTGACTACTATGCTTATGACAAGAACGAATACATCAAAATGATCTCGGAGAAAAACGAAGATCTTTCGGCCCAGCTGACAGATACTCAGCTTGCTCTTTGCGAGATTTATGAGGAGTTGGTATAATGGTTAAAGTATATGCAGACCTTATAATGAAAGGTGAGAAGACGATAGATCAGGTACCGCTCAAAATCAGAGATGCAGTTATTGCTGAGCTGGTAAAAAGAGGCTGGGTTACCGAATGACCGATGTCGTAACAATAGCTGTTGCAGTCATAGCATCGAGCGGTTTATGGGGGCTACTACAGTTTCTCATAAACCGCAAAGATAAAACGGCTGAAAAACTCGAACAGATATTCGGTGCTATAAAGGAAGTGTCCGAACGAGTGGATACGAACTCTGCTACACTTGCCCGGACACATATTTTACGATTTGACGATGAGCTTGTAAACGGTATCCATCATTCTAAAGAGTATTTCCAACAGACTCTTGAAGATGTAGATACCTATGAGCGATATTGTCAGTCACATCCTGCATACAAGAATAACACCTGCACGCTTGCAATAGAACATATCAGGCGGGTATACACTGCATTGCAGGACAAGGGTTTCGATCTATAACAGACGAAAGGAGCGTTCAAAATGGATTGGAAGAGAAAGCTTAGTTCGAGAAAGATGTGGGCTGCCATAATAGGCGTTATCCTTTCTATTATGGTGATGTTCGGTGCAAGCGATGATGACAAGAACAAGGTGACCGGACTTATCACTGCTTGCTCGACACTCGTGATTTATATTCTTAGCGAAGGCTCTGTTGACAGTGCGGGTGCTAAGGAAACGAAGGAAAAGGCAGAAGTCACAGAAGACGAAATTGAAAAATAAGGGGTGCTCAAAATGGAAAGTATCCTTAACTCCATAAAGAAGATGATCGGTGGAAGTGCTGAAGGGTATGACCATTTCGACACAGACATCATCATTCACATAAACACGGCGCTTAACATTCTTAATCAGTTAGGCGTTGGCGAGCAGGGTTTTTATATTACAGACGATACTCAGACATGGGATCAGTTCTGTGTAGATGCTGACCTCAACATGCTCAAGACCTATGTATATCTTCGAGTGAGGATGCTGTTTGATCCTCCTCAGGGCAGCATGGGCAACAGCATCGAAGAGACAATAAACATGCTTGAATGGCGTCTGAATGTAGGTGGCGATAAGACATGGACTCATCCGCTCAATCCCGATAGACAGTGAGTGTTCAAAATGAGTTACTTTTACGCTAATCCGAACCCACAAAACAACAATGTTATCGACTGCGTAATACGAGCTGTATGTATTGCAATGAACCGCTCTTGGCACGATGTCTACTTTGATATTTGTGCTGAGGGCGGTGTTATTTGTGATATGCCATCGAGCAATCGAGTTTGGAAGAAATATCTTATCGACATAGGGTTTAAAATGGATCTTATTCCAAACACATGTCCTGATTGCTATACAGTAGCCCAGTTTGCAAAAGATCATCCTGATGGAATTTATATTTTGTGCACTGGCGAACATGCCGTTTGCGTGATGGACGGTAACTATTACGACACGTGGGATAGTGGTGGTCAAGTCCCACTGTACTATTTTTATAAGGAGCGTTAACAATGCCACAGTTTTCATATCCATATCCGTATGCGATGAACGGTGTAAATACGGCTACAGCAAATCCGATGAGTTATCCCTATCCGAATACACCTACTTATACCTATGCTGCACCTTATCAGGGACAGAATTTCACTGTAAATCAACCTGTTCAAAATCAGATGCAGCAGACGACACCTGTAAACCAGATGACACCTGTAAACCAGATGACACCTCCTACGATACATGCTGATATTATTCAGGCTGACGAGGATCAGGCTAGAGAATACAATATTGCTGCAGGTTGCACACAGATGTTCATGAGTAAGGACGATGACTATATTTTCGTGAAGACAGCTTACGCTAACGGTAATTATGATTTCGAGAGGTATGTAAAAGACAAAAAACCGACAACATCTCAGGCGGACTCTGTTCAAAATGATTACATAACTCGTGAAGAATTCGAGAAGAGACTCTCAGAAATAGCATACAAACCGAAGTACAAGAACCACCAGAACTATAAGAAGGAGGAGAATGCAGATGGCTAGTCTGTTTAATGCTCTTGGGAATGGAGCGAATGTTCAAAATGGTGCCAATATGGGTCAGCCACAGCCGCAGATGAACATATTTCAGATGTACAAGCAATTCCGACAGAATTTCACAGGTGATCCGAACGCTATCCTCCAGCAGAAGCTACAGTCGGGTGAAATACGTCCGGAGGTAGTAGAGCAGGCTAAGCAGATCCTCGGGCTCGGGCAGGTAAAGAGGTGAAACGTATGAATGATATTTATGAAACAGGTACAGAGAGCGAGCTTTGGCATATAGGCACTGATTCGTCGGGACGATATCCAAGAGGATCGGGAATGAGACCATATCAGCATGTTGACAATAACGATCTCATGTACGACATAAGAAACTATAAACTCGGTAAAGAATATGATGAAATATTCTACAAGGATGAGCGTGATGAGTTTCTTAAGAAGGCAAATGATCTGAACAAGTTCGCTAAAGACATGTATGAGAGTATAAAGGTATCGAACGACAACAAACCGAACTATCAGAAATATCAGAAAAACCTTTCTGCCCTCAGCGATGATGAACTTCGTAGCATTCTTAACAGGATGAATATGGAGAAACAATATAGTTCACTTATGACTGAAATGTCACCTCACGTTGAAAGCGGTAAAGAGAAGATAAAGAGATATCTTGGTTATGGTGTTACGGCAACAACCGCAGTTGCATCGACAGCTACGGCTCTTGTTGCGTTGTCAAAGCTCCTCGATGATAAAGACGAGAAAAAGTAAGGGACATAATATATTTCAGACAAACTCTTCATGATTTTCTAGGTGCGCACGTGAAAACCTCCGGAGTTTATATAAAATCTAATTAAGAAACGGAGGAATCTATTATGGTAGATTCTACAAACGGAATGAGTGCTGCTGATGTAGCGGCAGTTGTTGGAAACAATCGCAACAACGGTGATGGCATTTTCGGCGGCGAAGGTGGTTATCTTCTTCTCTTTCTCGTTCTCCTCCTGAGTGGCGGTCTTTGGGGCGGCAATGGTTTCGGCGGAATGGGTATGGGAGGCTACGGAATGTGGAATATGGGCATGGCTCCTTATTTCTACAATTCGCAGACTCAAAATGAAGTCGCTCGTGGCTTCGATAATTCTGCTGTCAATGCTGCTCTGACTGCTATATCTGCGGCAGTTAACGGTATAGGCAATCAGCTCTGTAATGGGCTTGGAGGTGTTAATCAAAATATCTCCAACGGATTTGCAAATGCTGAGATAGCTGCGAATAACAGACAGATGGCCGCTATGCAGCAGGGATTTGCAGCTCAGGCGGCTATATCCGGTCAGCTCAATGGCATCGGCATGAACCAGCAGAGTGCTATCTATGAGAATAGACAGAACATTGCTGATGTAAAGTATACTATCGCTCAGGAGAACTGCCTCGACAGACAGGCTCTCTCAGATGGCGTTCGTGATATTATAGCAAATCAGAATGCAGGCTTCCAGTCCATTCGTGACATGTATTATAACGGACGTATGGATGACAAGAACGAGAAGATAGCAGACCTTGAGAGACAGCTCACTATGGCTAATCTTGCTGCTTCTCAGTCTCAGCAGACTGCGGAAATCAAGCTCGGTCAGATGTCTGCTGTTGATAGTGTATATCAGCGTATGCGCGACTGCCCCGTTCCGTCTATGCCCGTTTATGGAAGTCAGCCGATATTTACCTGCCCCAATAACGGCTATAACTATGTCGGCGGATGCAACGGTTAAGGAGGTGTTCTCCTATGCCCGGATATTCATCTAATGCATTACAGACAGTCGCTCAAAATAATTCTGTAATATTTACAACTACGGAAGTTCCTTGTAATAGAGGACTCGTACGGCATCGTGACGGGACTGGCTCATTCCTCCTTAGTGGGTATGTACCTAATACTTGCAATTGTGGATGCGGGTGCAATTGCTCAAAATCAGCCGAGTATTTGGCTTATTTTGGAGCTAATATAGCTATTCCTACGGGCGGTACGGTTGAAGAGATATCTCTCGCTCTTGCTATTGACGGAACCATAATTCCATCAAGCACAATGATTATAACTCCTGCTGCTGTAGAACAGTTCTTCCATGTATCATGCACCGAAGAAGTGCCTATATGGAAAGGATGTTGTGAGTCTCTTTCGGTAGTTAACCCGAGCACACAGTCCATCCTTGTTCAAAATGCAAAGATAATAATATCTCGTCCTGACCTTTATTTGTCAAGATAACGAAAGGAGCTGTTTAAAATGAGTAATATGCTTTATGAGCTCCGTGAAATGCTTATGCATGAGCTCAAGGATGCGTCTGAGTACAACAGCAAGATGACCAAGGAAAAGCTTGAGATCATCGATACGATAACACATTCTCTCAAGAATATCGATAAGCTTATCATGTCTGACAAGTACGTGTATCAAAATGAGGGTAACAGTTACGGTACTATTCGCTATAGTTATGCTAATGACGGTTATAGCAACAACGGATACGGTAACAGCTACGGACATCCCGGTAATTCTTATGACTATAATGGTAACAGCTATGGTCATTGGAATGCTCCCGATATGCGTTACAGCAGAGATGATGGGAAGGCTAACATGATTCATTGTCTCGAGGACATGATGTCTAGAGCACAGACTGATAAGGAACGTGAAGCTATCAAGATGTGCCTCGACAAGATGAAGTCCTGATTCGGAGGTGTTCAAAATGATTGACGTTTGTGTACAGAACGGCAATTTCTCCGACAAAGAAATAGCGGAATACATAAACCGTGCTAAGTCCAAGCATCCTACTTGCAAGAAGATCACTCTTTCAGCAGTCGGTGATGACGAAGTTGACATTACATATGAGTGTGCCAACATCCCCTTCGACAGAATAAGGAGAATTACCGGATATTTGGTAGGAACACTTGATCGCTGGAATGATGCTAAGCGGTCTGAGGAACACGACAGAGTTAAGCACGGAATCTAAAATTATATTTAGCTAGCTAAAATTCCCGGTGGGTCAATTCCTGAAAAACATTTTAGGGTTGACTCATCGGGTATTCTTTTTAGAAAGGAGCTGTTCAAAATAGACTATTCGAGAATAAAGATAGACGAGTATGCCGTTGCTTCTGGAGGCAAGAGAGTTTACAGAAAGCATCCTGATATTTCAAAGTTTGCTCATATAGGCGTGGATGTATCGAAGCATAATGGGCATCTCGACTTCGAAGCAATGAAAAGAGCCGGCGTTGAGTTTGTTATAATTCGAGCTGGTTATGGGCGTAGTGTATCTCAGAAAGATGGTCTCTTCGAAGAGCACTACGAGCGAGCTAAGAAGGCAGGTCTCGACATTGGTGCTTATTGGTACTCGTATGCTGAGTCACTTATGGATGCTGAACATGAAGCAGATGCGTGCATGAAGGTAATAGCCGGCAAAACATTCGAGTATCCCATATATTTCGATCTCGAGGAAAACCGACAGTTCAAAATAGGTAAGATCTTCTGTACCAATATTGTCGATGCTTTCTGTGGAGCACTCGAAAAGAACGGTTACTTTGCTGGGCTTTACATGAGCAGATATCCTCTGACCGACTACATCAGCGATGATATTCAGAAGAAATATGCTCTTTGGATAGCTCAGTACAACGATAAGTGTTCATATCCCGGTGTATATGGCATGTGGCAGTTCAGTGACATTGGTCGTGTAAAGGATGTCAATGACAAACCCAACGACAATACGATGGATATGGATGTTTCATTTGTCGATTATCCGTCGATGATAAAGGGTAGGGGTCTTAATGGTTTTGCAATAGAAAAGCCTAAGGATCCGCCTGCTCAAGATGAGGTTAAGCCTGCAGAGGAAAAGAAGTATTCCTACAACATTGTCATCGATTCATTTGACGACAAGGCTATAGCTCAGACAGAACTCGCAAAGGTTAAGGGTTACTATCCCAACGCAAGGATACTTACAACGTATAAGAAGTAACCTTTAATTATACCACAAAAAATTATATTTGTCAAACTCTGAATTTAATGCGTGAAAAATCACATAGCTAAACGCAGTACAATCATACATTAGTCCTACATAAACTGTCTCAAAATAGCTGTAATACGCTGGCATGTGATAGCAATGTGTTAACATTCTTAGCTTAATCTATGTAGCAGAAGGCTTCGGTACGATGATTTTAGTTTCATATGGATGCTGTAGACAGTAGCAAAAAATGCACTACTCCTACAGCATTCATACATCCTATTTTATTTTTTCAATCTCCGAAATAAACCAATCAAGGTCTCTGTGAGTGTATACTTGCTCTGTGATGTCTGAGATAGCATGACCGACCATTCGCTTGATTGCATATTCGTCTACATTATATTTCTTAGCGAGGGTTACAAATGTTACTCGACAATCATGCGGTCTGTGTTTTGGATTAAGACCAAGGCTCTCGATGATTTCGGCAAATCTATTCGAGTATTGGTAGTATTCCATTTCTGTGAATAAAGTATGTCTATTATATTTATGAGCTTCTGCGACATATTTTTCGACGAACGGTAGGATTTTATGGTGAATTGGAACCACACGATTCTTTCCGGCTTGGGTCTTCATGCCGCCTGTTATAGTTTTGTGAACAAGGTCGACATTCTCGAGTTTTATATTTAGGAGCTCTCTTGGACGCCAACCCATGTATGTTTGGATGAGAAGCATGTCGATGTCGGGTATAAGGTCGAGATTGTCCCAAAGAATGTCAAGTTCCATCTCTTCGAATGGGATGTGCTCATTGTCAACAATGGGTTTGATGGATATTTTCAGATCTTTGGCATAATTTCGCTTGACAAGTTCATTCTCAAGAGCGTAATCGAGCATCTGACCGAGGACAATCTTAATGTCTTTCTTGATATATTCAGATGCGGGTTTCCTTTCACCGAATCTGATGGCATAAGCCTCTTCTATGCATGAGCGTATGTGACGTGCTCGTATTTCACCTACTTGCATATCGTATAGGCTATGACAATAATCCCACGCCATTTTATATTTTCGCTTGGTACCATCTGAGACTCCACTGTTGAAGTGCCTTGTTGACCATTTATCGAAAAGCTCTTGCATGGTCATGGATTTGGCGATGTAATATGGATCCTTGTTATATTCTAAGAGCGCCTCGTATGCCTCGTTATACGTTTCAAAATAGGCAATTGGCTTTAATGTGCGTACTATTGGTCGTCCATTACCATCTTTACCAACAGTCACCATAGCTCTGAAGCGTTTTCTAAGGTTTTGACCCTTGATTTCGCTTATCTGACCGAAACCATTAGGAAGTCTTTTCTTTCGATTAGACCTTTTAGCGGCTGTATTTATATTTGTTCTGAATGGATAGCCACACGAAGGGCAAGAAAAGGCTTTATCCGAGCATTTGTGTTCACATTCTGGACAATTAATAAGCATTTATATTCTCCTTTCTGTTCGCAAAAAATACATGCTCTTATATGCAGTAAATTAATTTTTACATTATAAGGAGGATTTTTATGAAGAAGTTAACAAGCGAAATTACGAAGCACGAAGACGCTGACGAGATTGAAATAACCGTAAAAATAGACGGCTATGATGATCACAAGAAGGAAGATGTTGCGAATTATATCGACACCGAGCTTCTCTATACTCTCGCAAAGTATGTGAGAAAAAAGGAGAAGCTGGCGGAGATTATAAGCAGAACAGAAGACCTATTTGGTTTAATCGTAGCCCTCGACGACGAGGATTATGGATATTTCGCATCGACTAAGGACTTTTACAAGATCGTATGTTATCATCATGGAAAAGACGATTATGATGTGGAAGTGACGTTGACAAGAAAGAAGTAACCCAATCGAGGAGTTTGTAGAAATACAGCTCCTCTTAGGTTTTTTCATTTTATATTTTGTTTTTTTTTTTTGTGTCGCAAAAAAATACACGTCCTTATATGCAAAGGCGCTAGATTTCTATGAAAGGAGAAATCATCAATGATCAAGATGAAGATTATGTATGGACAACAACCATGCGAAATCTGAAGAAAGGAGGAAAAGCAAAGGCTTGATGAAACCAGAGGAAGTTTCACGGCCTTTTGCTCATGTTATTTTTCTTTTTCGCATATTTTACATTCTATTATGTGGAGGTGATTTGTATGTTTAATCAAATCAAAGGCTATATCAAAATGAGGTATGAACAGTTTATCATTAACGAAGTTGATAGACTCAAACTTAACGATTTAACTTTTTCGACAAATACATTAGAACTCGAAGAAAAATGCGACAAATTAGAAGAAGAGATTAACTATTTGGAGCAGGACGTAGAGCATCTGACGTATTATAAGGAAAGGTGCGAAGAACTTGAGTATGAGATCCATGAACTAGAAACGGAAAATGATCATCTGAATTACCATTTAATTGATCTAAAAGAGCGATACGATAAAGCAATAGACGAATTATATTCTAACGATTAGGGAGCTTAAAACACTCCCTTTTCGCTTTTCATGTAGGATTATACCATAAAATGTAGGAA
>JAEEGL014280810.1_pt1 | contig 10317 bp, 5 predicted proteins | sample 9134231 | NCBI WGS metagenome assembly JAEEGL01 (sample SAMN16246548, study PRJNA631951) | gut metagenome | biome: gut microbiome; feature: rumen; material: fiber-attached | host: Bos | place: Iran: Karaj | collected 2018-10
ACGAGCGCGCTTCTTCCCACGTCAGGCAGCCCTTCTGCTGCGATTCACCGGTGATGATGTTGCGCCGAAACGGCAGACGGCGCGCGTGGATCGGGCGGCCCGCCTCGGTGGTCTCGAGCTCGGGAATGAGTTCCTTCATGATCGCGACGTAGTCGGAATCCTTGTAGCCGTCGGTCATGACGAGGGTGTGGGTGTCGGATTGGCGCAGGAGGTACTCCGCCTCGTGGATCTTATAGGCCGTGTTGACCGTGACGAGGACCGCGCCGATCTTGACGGTCGCCCAGAAGGTGAGATACCACTGCGGCACGTTCGTCGCCCAGATCGCCACATGGTCGCCCTGCTTGACGCCGAGGGAGATCAGCGCGCGGGCGAAGGTGTCGACGTCGTCGCGGAACTCGGAATAGGTGCGGCTGTAATCGCAGGTCGTGTACCGGAACGCCCATTGATCCGGGAACTCCTCGCACATCCGGTCGAGGATCTGCGGGAAGGTGTAGTCGATGATCTTGTTCTTCTCCCAGACGTACCAGCCGTCGCCGCGGTTGTTCTTCTGCAGGCGCCCCGTGTGGTCCCCGCCGCCGAGGTACTGCTGCATGAAGTGGGCGTAGTGCGGGAAGACGATGCCCGCGTCGGAGAGCTCCGGCATGTACTGCTTCAGCCATTCGAGGGAGATGTACCCCTCGTAGTTGACCGAGCGCAGCGCCTGCATGAAGCTGTCGACGGGGAGGTCGCCCTCGCCCATGAGCTTGTATGCGATCGACCCGTCCGGATTCACGACGGAGTCCTTGATATGCGTGTGCTTGATGTACGCGCCGAGGTTCTTCACGGTCTCGGCGGGATCCTCGCCGCCGAAGCGGTACGGGTGGTTGAGGTCCCAGAGCGCGGCGACATTGTCGCTCCCGATCCGCGCGAGCACGTCCGCCAGCCGGTCGGTGTGCGAATAGACGCCGTTGGTCTCGATGAGCAGGGTGACCCCCGCCGCCTCCGCGATGGGCGCAAGCTCCTTCATCGGCCCGATGACGAGCTCGTCGTCAAAGTCGGTCGTCGGCTCCGCCGTGAGGTCGCCGAGGATGCGGATGTACGGCGTCCCGAGGGCCTCGGCCAGCGCGATGTATTCCTTCAGCTCCGCGATCGTCTCGCGGTGACGGTCCCCGAAGCGCAGGGCGCACCCGGAGGAGAGGCAGCAGATTTCGAGCTTGAGACGGCTGAGCTGCGCGCGGGTGGCGGCGAGGTTCTCCGGCTTGAACGGCGCGGCATGGACGGAGAAGAGGTTCCCGCCGAGTCCGCGCATCTCGATCCCGGAAAACCCGAGGTCCTTCGCCATGGAATAAATATCCGGCCACGAAAAATCGGGACAGCCGAGGGTGGAAAACGAGAGTTTCATGATTCCCTCCAAGATAGGGTATAGATAAGTGAAGAGTGAACAGTAAACCGTTGGGGCGGAAATCCGCTGACGAAGACTGTAAATGCGCTGCGGGACAAAAAAAGCGCCTCTTACGAGAGACGCAACTTCCGTTCCGTGGTACCACTCTGTTTCAGCGGATAAACCGCCCTCTTTCCGGGCACATCGATGCCCTCCTTCTGTAACGGGAAGTCCCGTCCGCGTTTACTGACCGAATCGTCGATCCGGCGTTCAGGCGGCTGCTCGGGGGTGAGTTCCGCTACCTTCGCCCTCCGCCTTGCACCATCCGGCGGCTCTCTGTGCGGCTCGTGACGCGGGGATTCCCCTTCGCTGCATTTCGCTGTATGTGAACCTGATTATAGCACATCCCGCCGCCGCTGTCAAGAGTGGATTTTGAATAAAATTGCATTTCACCCGCCGGGATTTCTTCCGCAGCCTGCACACAGGCCTCCGGAGGATAACCCTATATGATAGCACAAAACGCATTCAAAATCAATAGGCACCTTCACGATTTTTCCGCCTCCCCCGCCGCCGATCTTCTCCGCTGTGCCGATCCCGTTTGCTTGACACCGAGGATCGCGGATGGTATAATGGAGTGATACGAACATCCGAGAAAATCGCGCAGAGGAGGTGCCCATCATGCCGGAGAACAGAACGCCCGAGGAGCTGGCCGAGATCGCAAAAGAGATCCGCCGCCGCGTGCGGGACCGCATCGAAGCCGCGACGCAGGACCCGGAGGACGCCGGGGAAAAGCTGAACGCCGCCCTCGATGCCGTGACCCACGCGATGGAGGAGGTCGGTGAACAGCTCGACGCCGCCGTCAGTCGTCTGGACAGACAGCTGGACAGTCGGCTGAACAGTCGTCTGGACAGCCGTCCCGAAGAGCGTGCAGACCGGCGGGACGCCCCGGCTCCGCGCACCGTCAGCGGCGGTGACGATTTCTGGGACCTCGGCCGCCCGAAGCCGCGCATCTACGCCAAGCCCGACTTTCACTCCGGCTCCCTCTCCCCCGCCGACGTGAACGCCCCCGATCCCGAACCGGCCCCCGGCGAACGCATCGCGCAGGCGGAGAAGATCGTCCGCGGCGGCGAGGCTGCGAAGGAGGAGCGGATCCCCGCGGGTAATCCGGGCTATCAGGGCTCGGCGGGGCGCGTGGTGAACACGGCGGGCGGTCAGCGGTCCGTGCCCCAGGGCTCCTACGCGACGCGCTCATACCGCCGCGGATCGAAGCCCGCACCGCGCGAGGCCGACCGCATCGGCACGAAGAGATCCCCCGGCTCCTCGGTCGTCATGACCTACAAGCCCGAGGGCTCGCTCATCCGGGAGATCACCGTCAGGACCTGGGAGGCGGACACCGAATTTTACAACCGCTTCCTCAGCGACGCGCTCAAAAGCCACAACACGAAGTTCACGGGCGATCTCGGCGAGCGGCACGTCCCCGTCCCGTATTTCTCCTACGTCCCGCAGTACGCGCACATGTCGCTCGCGCAGGTGAAGTATTACGAATACGTCCGCGAATCGGTCCGGCACGGCATGTTCCCGCTCTGCGACTTCCCCTATGTGCTCCTCTTGATCTATGAGATCCTCAACCTCCCGGACGCGATCCCCCCGGCAGAAGGGGCGGCTCAGCTCGCGGCGATCTGGATGGGCTACCGGGCAGCCTATCCGCGCCTCGACGGCTATCTCTGCGAATGGCTCCCGGACTACTGCATGATCCACGGGATCCCCCTCCCCGACACCCTCGCCCCGATCCTGCCCGAGATCGTCCCGAAGGCGCAGTTCAAGGAATTCTACCTCAACCGCGCGGCGGGAGGGATGCTCACCCGCACGGTGATCGAGACCTCCTCGGACTACGACTACCGCACGAGCCGGTACTACGCCGAGCACCGGGAGGACTATGAACGCCACATCCCCGCAGCCGTGGGAGCAGCGCTCGGCGCCGAAGCCCTCGAAAAGCGCGGGATCTTCACGCTCGAGCGGGTCTACAAAATGACGCGGGACAGCTTCTGCGGCGCGATCGTCGCGTCCTCGGTGAAGCGGCGGCTCGACATCGAATTCGTCTCGTTCACCCGGCGCGCGGACACCCGTCCCATCGTGACCGCGCTCGTGAAGCACAGCGAGAACCGCCTCCGCGCCGTCCTCGGCATCAAGGCAAAGCTCGGCGAGAACGGCCTCGGCGAGGAGGACTGCCGTGCCATCGACGCCTATTTCGCGCCGCTTTTACCGACGAAGGAGACCGAGCGGCAGCGGAAGGAGGACGCCTACATGCCCCCGGATTATCTCAAGAACTACGAGGCGGAGGACACGGGCTTCGATCCCGCCGCAGCCGCCGCCATTGAAGCGCAGTCCTGGGCCAACGCGGCGCGCCTCACCGGGGAGGATTACGGGACCGCGCCGGTTGCGGAACCCGCCGGGGACCCCGACCCGATCCCGGCCCCGGTCATCGAAGGCGAGCTGTCGACGGAGGATCCCGATGCCGCCGAGGCGCCGGTCGTTCCCGAGACACCGGAGGAGACCACAGAGGCCGTACAGGAGACCGCAGACCCCGGCGACGCCCTCTTGAAGGAAGGTCTCGCGACGGCGATGGCGGGCGGATTCCGGGCCTTCTGCCGCGAGCATGACCTCTACGAAGGCGATCTCGCGGACAAAATCAACGCGCGCTTCCTCGATCTGGTCGGGGACGTCGCGCTCGAAGCGTCGGCTGACGGCAGCTTTCTATTCATCGAAGAGTACAGGGAGGACGCAGAAGAATGGCTCCGATAAAGAACGAAACGGTACAGAAGGTCCCGCGCCGGATCCTCGGGACGCTGCTCTCGTCCCTCTCGGGCGGCGTGGTCCCGCGGGTCGGCGCGCCCTACATCGCGATCGGCCGGACGGAGGAGATCGACGCCTTGGCGTCCTCCCTTGACCGCGTGGCAGACGGCGAAGGCGCGACGAAGTTCATCATCGGGCGGTACGGCTCTGGCAAGAGCTTTCTGATCCAGCTCTCCCGCGGCTATGCCCTGGACCGCGGCTTCGTCACGGCGGATGCCGATCTCTCCCCCGAGCGGAAGCTCTCCGGATCGGGCGGGAGCGGGCTGGCGACGTACCGCGAGCTGATGAAGAACATCGCCTCGAAATCCTCCCCGGACGGCGGCGCGCTCCCCGTGATCCTCGGCAAGTGGTTCACGAAGATCGGCGCGGACCTCGTCGCGGAGGGCTACGATCAGGCGGGCGAGGAATACGGTCTCGAATTCTCCCGGCGGATCATGAAGAACCTCCGGGAGCTCGAGGCGGACGTCGGCGGCTTCGATTTCGCGTCGGTCCTCCGCACCTATTACGAGGCATGGCGGGACGACGACGATCTGCGGCAGTCCGCGTGCCTGAAATGGCTCCGGGGCGAGTTCGGCACCCGCACGGAGGCGCGGCAGGCCACGGGCATCCGCTCCCTGACGATCATCGGCGACGACAACTGGTACGACTATCTCAAGCTCTTCACGGCGTTCGTGCGGCTGGCGGGGTACAGCGGCCTCTGCCTCTACATCGACGAGTGCGTGAACCTCTACAAGATCCCGAACCGCATTTCGCGGGAGAACAACTACGAGAAGATCCTCGCCATGTTCAACGACACGATGCAGGGCCGCGCGCCGGGGATGATGATCGTCTTCGGCGGGACCCCGCAGTTCCTCGAGGACAGCCGCCGCGGGCTTTACAGCTACGAAGCCCTTCGGAGCCGTCTGGCGGACGGGCGGTTCGGCGGGGGCGAGCTCCGTTCCCTGATGCAGCCCGTGATCCGCCTGCAGCGCCTCTCGGACAGCGAGCTCTACGACCTCGTGATCCGGCTGACCGTTCTGCACGGGGAATATCACAAGTGGGAGCCCCGCGCGACGGAGGCCGACATGCGCGATTTCCTCACCCAGTCCATGACGCGGGAGGGGGCGGATTCGATGATCACCCCGCGCGAGATCATCCGGGACTATGTAACCCTGCTCGATTTGCTCTACACGAACCCGGAGAGGTCCTTCGCGGACATTCTCGGGCATGTACAGCGGACGACGGTGTCGTCGAAGATCGACGATGCGGAGGAAGAAGAGGGGGGCTCTTCCGGGGTCTCCGCCATCCCGCCGAAGCCTGCGGTGACGCTGGACGACATTGAATTTTAAAGAGCGCGCCGAAGGTGCGCGCCACGGAGTCCGCGGTGACCGGGCGATGCAACGAGACAGCGGGCTCACCGTTGGCAAGCCCGCGAAGAGCGGGTTTTCACCGGTCATTCTGTCAGCGCGGCTGCGCTTTCGCCGTTTATTCGGCTTGCGCACTAACGTTTGCGGGGATGTACTCGCTGAATCCATCGTTTTTTCGCCTGCGCGGCTGGCGGACAAGAGGGCTCCGGAGCCGCCCTCTTGCCAATCACCGCTCCCAGAGGCGCGGTTCCTCGCCTCTGGACTCCACCCCCTCAACGTGCGTACCACGGAGATTCTGCACCGTTGCTCCATTACGTCTGGTCCCACGGCGGATGGAACAAGTTCCATCTCGCCTTTCGCACGTTGGATTAACAGGGACTTCACCATGTTGAGTGGCTCTGTTTCGTTCGTGGCTCGCTCAACGCCGAGGAGGGAAGCGGTTCGTGTCCGGTCTTTCGACTCCGTCGAGGCAAGGCATGCACAGCGAGCTGTTAGGGCTGGACCGAACACATACCCGCTGCACCTTTGCTGGTGAAAGCCTGACGAGAAAGACCGTATCTTCGGCGTTGAGCGTATCTTGTGCGACTCTGGCTTCCTAACGTGGAACTGGCCCCTGTAATCAAGAATGGATGAGGCGTTATGCCCCATTGAACAACGCTTCCCAAATAAAAAGGAGGTTATACCCGAGGCAGGGTGGATTCCCAAGGCGGGAACGGCCTTGGGCGGCGGTGATCCCCAAGAGGCTGGCCGCGGAAGCCTCTTGGGTCCCGTCCGGAAGGACAAATAAACAATCGACTTGGTCGATTCCTAATCCGCAAGCGTCAGCGCGCAAGCGAAAGAAAAGGCGTACCTTTTCAGATACGCACTAATCAATATTGGTGAACGAACTTGCCGCAGGCGCGCTTGTCCGTATTCCACAGACACACTTCGCGCCAAGGCGAGTTCGTCTTTTGCCCGCGGGGGCTCCCCGCTGTCCCCGGGCACTGCCCGGCGCGCGCACCTTCGCCGCGCGCTCTTTCTGTTTACGGGCTTCTTTCATTTCGCCAGCGTCGCGTCGACCGCTTTGATGAACGCTGCGCGCATCCCGGCCTCCTCCAGCGCGGCAACGCCCCGGATCGTCGTTCCGCCGGGCGAGCACACCGCGTCCTTCAGAGCCCCGGGATGCCCTTCCCCGCGCAGCACCATTTCCGCCGCGCCGAGCATCGTCCGGGCCGCCAGCTCATACGCCGCCTGCCGCTTCAGTCCGTTCTTCACGCCCGCGTCGCCGAGCGCTTCGATCACCATATAGAGGAACGCCGGGCCGCACCCCGTGATCGCCGTCGCCGCCGGGATCTTTTTCTCCGGCAGCTCGATCACCGCGCCCGCCAGCGAAAACAGCTCGATCATCCGCTGACGTTCCGCGGGCAGCAGGGTGTTCTCCTCCGCGAAGAGGAATGCGCCGCGCCCGACCTTGGCCGGGGTGTTCGGCATCACGCACTGCACCCGCGCCCCCTCTCCGAGGATCTCCTCGAACATGGCGAGCGTCCAGCCGTTGACGATCGAGAGCACGGGCCGGCCGCGCAGAACGTCCCGGAGCGGGGTCACCGCCGCGGCGCACTGGTCCGGCTTCATCGCAAGGATCACGGCGTCGCTCTTTTCACACAGCTCCCGCGGCGAGGAGGCGGTCTCGGCCCCCGTCTGCTCCGCGCGGACCTTCAAGGTCTCAAGGTGCGGCGCCCACGCGAGAAAGCGCACCCGGTCCCGCGCTTCGCCGTCCGCCTGTCCGATCCCCGCGGCGATGGCGGAGCCCATTTCCCCGAAGCCGAGGAAGCCGACGGTCAGCAGATCGTTCTCCCAGTCCTTCATCTTGTCCCTCCCGCGAGGCACGCGTCGACGAGGTCGCCGATCTTCGCCTCGGCCAGCGCGATCACCGTATCGGCCGCGCCGTAGTAAATGCGCAGGGTATCGCCCACGAGGACGGCGCCCGTTGCGAAAATGGCGTTCGTGCGGAATCCGTTCTTCACCTCATAGTCCGTCTCCGGCGCGAGGAGCGGTTCGCGGCAGATCCCGAGGACCTTCGACGGGTCTTCGAGGTCCAAGAGGAGCATCCCCGCCGAATACCGCTTCGGCCACTTGGGCTCCCAGCCGTTCTTGCCGCGCGTGTTGTCCCGGTCGACCGAGTGGGTGATGACGAGCCAGCCGCGATCCGTCTTCACGGGCGGCGCGCCGGGCCCGATCTTGTCGTTGGCGTACGGGAAGTCCTCCACGCCCGCGACGAGCTTCGCGTTGCCCCAGTAGATCAGGTCGGGGCTCTCGCTCAGCCAGATATCGAAGCGGTCGCGGCCCCGGCTGTACACCGGCATCGGACGCTCGAGGCGCACGTATTTCCCGCCGATCTTCTCCGGGAAGAGGACGATGTTGCGGTTGTCCGGCACGGTCATGGACAGGATCTCGAAGTGATGCAGATCCTCCGTCCTCGCGATCGCGCCGCGCAGCCCGTGCCTCGTGTCGACGGCGAAGGACATGTAGACGACCCCGTCGATCACGGTGAGCCGGGGATCATACGCCCGTCCGATCTCGCCGCCGTCCGCACCGGAGAGATCGAAGACCGGCTCCGGCTCGACCTCGAAGTGAATGCCGTCCCTGCTCAGGGCGAGGCCGATGTTCGTTCCCCGAAAGCCGCGTCCGGCCTCAAACGCCGCCTGATCCGTGCCGTAGTCGTTGCGGAAGATCATCGCGTAGCCGTCCCCCCACGGGATGATGCCCGCGTTGAAGACGAGGCTTGCCGGATAGGGGACGTCCGCCGCCGTCAGAACGGGGTTGCCCGGGTAACGGCGCACGCAGGGGAGGGATTTCAGAAGTTCGCTCATAACTGCCTCCGTTGGAGTTCGGTGGATTGATGCTCCTATTATAGCAGGAATCTGCGCCGCTGTCAACGGAGAAGGTCCGGCGGAGGAAAAGATTTCTCTGTACCGCTTCCTCCGTTTCAGACGCATTCATGTTGACAGTTGATAGATATAGGAATCCACATCCAACGCTGTCTGCGTAGCGCAGAGAAAATCCAACAATCGTCCCGAGAAACGGATTTGAGGATTCCGGAATGTCGAGAACGTGACGACAAACCGGGTCGATGCCTGATATTCTTTTTTCAATTCGTTGATGATATTCTCTTTTCCGAGCAGATCATCGAGCAGGAGATTCAGGAGCGGCTCGGGATCACTCAATTCCGTCATCTCACGATAGAGCGTTGAAAAGAGGCACTGGTCCTTTGCCAGTCCCTTCTGCCGGGAAACGAGAGGAAATTCTTCTTTCTTCCGGCACAGAACCGGCTCCATGGACAGCTTGTTTCGGACAGCGTCGAAATCCAGCCTGTCCGCGGTGATTTCAAAGGACGCCTTGACCATGGTTTTCCCGTCATCCGGTCTGCCGATATAGAGGCCCGGCAAGCTGTTTCTATTCCCCGCCTCCGGGCTTTCCTTCCTCCCGATCCCGAGCAGCTCGTCCGCCGAACAGCCGAGCACGCGGCACAGCGGGGCGATGAGGGCGAGGTCCGGCGACGCGGAACCGACCTCCCATTTGGAAACGGCCTGTGACGACACGCCGAGGTAATCCGCCAGCCGGTCCTGTGTCAGGTCGGCTTTCTTACGCAGGTCTTTGATTTTCTGTCCGATGTGTTCCATAGCATTCTTCTCCTGTCCTGTTCAAATCCGAACAGAAAGCGGGCCCGGCTTTCGTTCTGGTTTTATTATACCAGATCCAAACGCCGGGCGCAATGGATTTGTATTCGGATTTGTCCCAACCGCAGGTTGTATGAACGGGAAGCCGCGGCATAATAGGGTAGAGAGGGGAGAAATCCCCTCCCTCCCGTTGCACCGTACGTACCGGTCAGGTATACGGCGCTACATCAAAACAAAAATTCAAGTACATCTTGCGAGATAGTACGCCAAAGGATCGACCAGACCCGGTCGGTCTTTTGTTTTGAGTCCGAGCACCTTCGGGCTCAGCGCATAGTTCATCACATCCCCGGCACTTCTGCGATACCAACCCAGCCGGGAGTTAGCAACCTTGAATATGTCTTCGTCGCTGAGATTGCATTTCCCGAACCGATTCAATCTTTGCAGGTTCCGGTAGATTGTCTTCGGCTTCTTCCACTGCTTGAGAATGACCGCGCGGACCTTGTGGCGCATCCACGGACCGTATTCTTTCAGAAACCCTTTCATGCTTCCGATGCCGAAGTAGTTGATCCACCCCCGCATCAGCTGATTGAGCTTCGTAAACGTTACCCCGATTGGCCGCGCCGCCGCTCTCTTCCGGCAGAGGATTTCCCTTGTCTTCTGCATGAGCTTTGCCTTGCGGTCGTCAGCCGGTTTCGCTTTCCAGACGTCCCTGTCCTTCCAGAACGTGAATCCCAGAAAGACGCTCTTTGTCGGTCTTACCACTTTCGTCTTCGTCGCGCTTACTTTCAGACGGAGTTTCCTTTCAAGCCAGTCTGTCACTGACTTCATCACCCGGTCTGCCGCCATTTCGCTCTTCACGAAAATGTCGCAGTCGTCCGCATATCTTACGAAATGCAGTCCTCTCCCCTCAAGCTCCTTATCCAGCTTGTCCAGATAGACGTTCGACAGCACCGGCGATAAAGGCCCGCCCTGCGGTACTCCCTCCGTCGTCGGCTTTGTCAGTCCGTCCTCCATCACACCCGCTTTCAAAAAGGATCGTATGAGGTGCAAGGTTGGTGCGTCGTTGATGTGTTCCCGCAGGATCGAAACCAATTTGTCGTGA
>JAEEGL014387121.1_pt1 | contig 10317 bp, 8 predicted proteins | sample 9134231 | NCBI WGS metagenome assembly JAEEGL01 (sample SAMN16246548, study PRJNA631951) | gut metagenome | biome: gut microbiome; feature: rumen; material: fiber-attached | host: Bos | place: Iran: Karaj | collected 2018-10
GATGAGAACAATCATTATCGGAGATATTCACGGGTGCCACTCTGCCCTTCTGCAACTGTTGGAACGGGTGAAGCCGGAGCCTGGACGGGACCGTCTGGTCTTTTTGGGTGACCTGTTTGACCGGGGACCGGATTCCCGGGAAGTATTCCAGGATGTGCAGCAACTGGCAGATATGTATGGAGATGACTTCGTCCTGCTGCTGGGCAACCATGAGGATTATCTGTTGCAGCCGCGCCTGACGCTGCGGCAGAAGATGATCTGGGAACGGGTGGGACGGCAGACGACTGTCCGTTCCTTTGGCGCGGCCGGGGAACGGATGGAAGATGCGGCTCCATGGCTGAAGGAACATTGCCAACTGTACTGGAAAGCGGAAGGCTTCCAATGTGTCCATGCAGGAATTCTCACGGATCCGCCGGAAGTGAACGATCGGCAGACGCTGATACATGACCATGGAATTGTCCTGGAAAACTGCTACTCCGGGCCACTGACAATTACCGGACATATCGCCCTGGAAAAGGCAGCATGGTTTGCCGGGGACGGAGAGACGGTCGTTGGACTGGAAGATGATACGACATACTGTCTGCCGGATACCGGGGTCATCTGCATTGATACCGGATGCGGAAAAGGCGGCCGGTTGACGGCTATGGTGATTGACGGGGACGAGTATACGCTGATGAGCGTGGATGAACAAGATCTTACATAAGTGCTAAAAGTATTAAGCTGTGGAATTGTGTTCCATAGCTTTTTTGAAAATGATTTCCATGATTCTGATTGCTTGGCATTATCTGTTATAATATATAGGACCTTTAATTGGGGGAGATAATCAATGAAAGCATTAATTCTTAATTCTGGTCTTGGCTCACGTATGGGTGTCCTTACTTCAGATCATCCGAAATGCATGACGGAAATTTCTCCCCGGGAGACGATTCTCTCCCGCCAGCTTCGGCAGATTGCGGATGCCGGGATTTCGGAAGTGGTCATTACCACCGGTTACTATGACGGCGTTCTGGTCCAGTACTGCAACAGCCTGGATCTGCCGCTGCACTTCACATTTGTGAAGAATCCGATCTATGACCAGACCAACTACATCTACTCCATCTACTGTGCCCGGGAGTACCTGGATGATGACATCATCCTCATGCATGGGGACCTGGTGTTTGAAAATGAAGTCTTTGACAAGATTCTGGCTTCTGCTTCTTCCTGCATGACGGTGTCCTCCACCCTCCCCCTGCCGGAAAAGGATTTCAAGGCGCAGGTGAAGGACGGCAAGGTCCTGAAGGTCGGCGTGGACATCTTCAATGAGGCGATGGAAGCGCAGGCGCTGTATAAGCTGCTCCGGAATGACTGGAAGGTCTGGCTGGATAAGATTGTGGAGTTCTGCGAAAACGATAACCGGAAGGTTTATGCGGAGAATGCCCTGAATGAACTGAACGGCGCTGCGAATATCGCCGCGCTGGATGTGGAGAACCTGCTGTGCGCGGAGATTGATAATCCGGAAGACCTGGCAGTGGTTTCTGCGAAGCTGAAGGAGATCGAATCCCGGACGGTTTACATGTGCTTCTCTACGGATATCATCCATGGCGGGCATATTGCCATCATCAAGAAGGCACAGCGGCTGGGCAAGCTGATCATCGGTGTTCTGTCGGATGAGGCAGTTGCCTCCTATAAACGGCTTCCGCTGGTTCCTGCTTCTGAACGGAAAATTATGTTCGAGAATGTGGCAGGAGTGTATAAAGTCGTAGACCAGAATACCCTGTCCTATGCTGAAAACCTGAAGAAGTACCAGCCCACATATGTCGTCCATGGAGATGATTGGATAGCCGGTTTCCAGAAGCCGATCCGGGATGAAGTGCTTTCCATCCTGGCTTCCTACGACGGCAAGCTTGTAGAGTATCCCTACTCCAATGACCAGAAGTACAAGGACATCGATGCCCGGACGCGTTCCGACCTGGCGATGCCGGATATCCGCCGCGGGCGCCTGCGCCGGGTGCTGGATATGAAGGGTCTTGTAACGATCATGGAAGCCCATGACGGCCTGACCGGTCTGATCGTTGAAAATACCGTGGTGCACCAGGATGGCGGAGCTCATCAGTTTGACGGTATGTGGGTGTCCTCCCTGTGCGACAGTACCGCCAAGGGTAAGCCGGATATTGAACTGGTCGATATGACCTCCCGCTTCCGGACGATTGAGGATATTACCGAAGTAACCACCAAGCCCATCATCTTCGACGGCGATACTGGCGGAAAGACCGAGCACTTTGTTTATACCATCCGTTCCCTGGAACGGCTGGGCGTCTCCATGGTGATCATTGAGGACAAGACCGGCCTGAAGAAGAATTCCCTCTTCGGTACGGAAGTCGTCCAGACCCAGGACAGCATCGAGAACTTCTCCGCAAAGATCCGTGCCGGCAAGAAAGCCCAGCGGACGAAGGAGTTCATGATCTGTGCCCGGATTGAAAGCCTGATCCTGGAACGGGGAATGGAAGACGCGATTACCCGTGCGTTCGCGTTTGTTGAAGCCGGTGCCGATGCCATCATGATCCACAGCCGGAAGAAGGATCCCAGCGAGATCCAGGAATTCATTGGGAAGTTCCGGGCCAAGGACAAGACTACCCCGATTGTGCTGGTTCCCACTTCCTTCAACTCTGTGACAGAGGAAGAGTGGAAGGAACGCGGCGCGAACATCATCATCTATGCGAACCAGCTGATGCGCGCGGAGGTTCCCGCGATGCAGAAGGCGGCTGAAATCATCCTTGAGAATCATCGTGCGGAAGAATGCGACAAGATGCTGATGCCCTTCAAGGACATTATCCGGCTGATCCCGGCAGAGGAATAAGCAGAAATGATTATTACAGCAGAAAACAATTACCGGGAACTGGATTACTGGCTCGCAGACAAGGAGAAGGTTCTCCTTGTCTGCGACATGTCCATTCAGTTCCTGGACAAGTTCAACAAGAAACTGGATGAAATCACCGTTCCGATGATCCGGTTCTCGGACTTCCAGCCCAATCCGCTGTATGAGAGTGTTGTCGAAGGTGTAAAGCTTCTTCGGGAAGAAGGCTGCGATTCCATTATTGTGGTCGGCGGTGGTTCGGCGATGGATGTTGCCAAGTGCATCAAGGCATACTGCCGGATGGATGGGAATGGAGAAGACGGCGGATTCCTGAAGCAGGAGATCCGGCCGAATGATATTCCCTTCCTGGCAATGCCGACGACGGCGGGAACAGGTTCGGAAGCGACGCGGTATGCTGTGATCTACTATGAAGGCAAAAAGCAGAGCGTGACCAGTTCCAGCTTTATTCCGGAAACGGTTCTGATGGATCCTGACTGCCTGAAGACCTTGCCGCTGTACCAGAAAAAGGCGACCATGTGTGACGCACTCTGTCACGCGATTGAGTCCTTCTGGTCTGTGAACAGCACAGAAGAAAGCCAGGAGTACTCAAAAGCCGCCATCCAGGGTGTCATGGAACATATGGACGGATACCTGAACAACACTGAGAAGGGCAGGAAGGGAATGCTGCTGGCTGCGAACACGGCCGGAAAGGCAATCAATATTACCCAGACGACCGCGGGACACGCGATGTGCTACAAGGTGACCAGCCTGTTCGGAGCCGCCCATGGGCACGCGGCAATCCTGTGTGACCGGGTACTTTTCCCCTGGATGATCCTGCATACGGACGATTGCATTGATCCGAGGGGAGAGGAACACATCCGGAAGATTCTCGATGAGATTGGCCAGGCGATGGGCTGCGAGGACGCACGTACCGGAGCGGTAAAGCTCGGAGAGATCTTCAATAAACTGGAACTGAGCATTCCGGAAGCAACGGAAGCCCAGTATAAAGAACTGAAAACAAGCGTAAACCCGGACCGGCTGAAGAACCATCCGATCAAACTGGACGAAGAAACGATTGATAAACTGTACCATGATATCCTGAGGTGAGCGTATGAAAGTTGAAAACCTTGTCAAAATCATCGGATCTGATTTCTACACGGGAGTACCGGACAGCCAGCTGAAAGCCCTGTGCAATTACCTGATGGCAACCTATGGGATTGATCCGAAGCATCACATCATTGCGGCGAATGAGGGTAACTGTACCGCCCTGGCTGCCGGCTATCATCTGGCGACCGGCAAGGTGCCGGTGGTTTATATGCAGAACAGCGGCGAAGGCAATATTATCAATCCGGTGGCCAGCCTGCTGAACGACAAGGTTTATGCGATTCCGGTGGTTTTCATTGTCGGATGGCGGGGAGAACCCGGTATTCATGATGAACCGCAGCATATCTACCAGGGCGAAGTGACGGTGAAGCTCCTGGAGGATATGGACATTGCCACCTTCATTATCGGGAAGGATACTACGGACGAAGAAGTGGCAAAGGCAATGGAGAACTTCAAGGGCATTCTGGCAACGGGCAAGGATGTTGCCTTTGTGATCCGGAAGGGCGCCCTTACGGACGCTCCGAAGGTTGAGTACAAAAATGACAACAAGATGGTCCGGGAAGAGATTATCCAGCACATCGTAAAGGCGAGCGGAGAAGATCCGATTGTCAGCACAACGGGCAAAGCCAGCCGGGAACTGTTTGAGACGCGGGTGGCGAACGGACAGAGCCACAAGTATGATTTCCTGACCGTAGGCTCTATGGGCCACAGCTCTTCCATTGCGCTGGGAGTGGCGATCAACAAGCCGGAGCAGCGGATCTGGTGTGTGGACGGAGACGGCGCGGTACTGATGCACATGGGCGCGATGGCGGTCATGGGTGCGAACAAGCCGGAGAACCTGATCCATGTGGTCATCAACAACGGAGCGCATGAGACCGTAGGTGGCATGCCGACGGTGGCTGCGCAGATTAACCTGGTGGCGATTGCAAAGGCCTGCGGATATCCGAATGCCGTTTGTGTGGATACGTTTGAGGATTTGGACAGGGAACTGGAGGCCGCAAAGGGAAGGAATGAACTGAGCCTGATTGAGGTGAAATGCTCGATCGGTGCCCGGGAGGATCTGGGAAGGCCGACGACGACGGCGCTGGAGAATAAGCAGAATTTTATGGAATATATACGTTGATGAGCGTAAATGAACAGGGCATGTGCTGAGTGAACAACAGCGTATCAAAAAAGCTATGGAACAAATATTCCATAGCTTTTTTGTTTGCTCTGGACTTTTCGAATTATTCTTCCGGAGTTTTGTGCGCCAGCGCTTCGGTGAGGTTCTTCTGCAGGCGGGCCAGTTCAAGAACATGCAGCACACGCAGAACCAGAATCTCGGGGGAGAAAGGCTTCTGGATGAAGTCCACGGCGCCCATCCGCAGACACTGGGATTCGGCTTCGGGCCGGGATACGGCGGTCAGGATGATGACCGGGGGAACCTTGCCGGCCATTTCACGCTTCAGCCGGCGGAAGGTTTCAATGCCGTCCATATCCGGCATGATCAGATCCAGCAGGATCAGGTTCGGGGTACGTTCCTTGACCAGTTCCAACAGCTTCTCACCGGAGTCGACGGTGGTGACTTCCAGGTCCTGCTCGGTCAGGAAATGTTCCGCCAGTTTCAGGCTGGCCGGATTGTCATCCACAACGACCACCCATTCATTGCCGTCCTTACCATCGGGAGATTTGGTAGTGGGATGAACCGGGGCGTATTCGGTGGTGACGGTCACTTCTGCTGCCAATTCGGATTTGTTCCATTTATCCATCAAGCGGTTGATGACCTTCTCGATATTGTATTCAGTCACTTCCGGGAGGAGCAGGAACAGCTGGTGCTCTCCGCATTCCATCATGACATCACTGTTGCGCAGGGAATTCCGGATCATGGATTTGAATGCCACGATGATTTCCGCCCGCCTGGCGTCATCCAGTTCCGGGCCCGCTTTCACAGTCAGCAATGCCCGGTAGGCACAGTTGTGATACCGGTTGATATAGCGCACCATGTACTTGTAGATGCTTCCGAATACTTCACGGCCCATCCACATGGCGCTGGGAGCTTCAATCCGTTCTTCCAGGATCGCGGTGATGGTTTCCAGGTCCATTTCCTTGTTGTTCTGGTTTTGCTGGCCTTCCGAAGTGGAATACAGCCGGCAGCCATGTTTTCCGTTCCGCTTGACGATATACAGGGACTGGTCAGCCAGATGGAACAGTTCCGAGTAGTCCCGGCCGTATGTGGGGACAAATACCGCACCGATGGATACGCCGATGGAGAAGTTCAGGCGGTCGCCGAGGATCAGCTTCGCGCCGGCAATATATTCCTCATTGATTTTCTGGGAGAACCGGGAAAGGTCCTCGCTCCGCTTCTGGTTGCGCAGAAAAACAATGAATTCATCTCCGCCGATCCGGCCGCTTTCGGACGGATATTCCAGGTTATTGGCAATGATCTTGGCAAACATGACGAGGATCCGGTCGCCGACATCATGGCCAAATACATCGTTGACTGATTTGAATCCGTCCAGGTCCAGCACGCACAGGAAACCGGTTTCCTGCAGGCAGAGACGGGTCATGGTGGCTTCAGCGGCAGCCTTGTTCAGACAGCCGGTCAGCGGATCGGTTTCCGCTGTTTTGACGATCTTGTTCATCTGGGACTGGACGTCCAGGATTTTCTTCACACGGCTGACAAGGACCTCCGGACTGAAGGGTTTCCGGATATAGTCCATGGCACCGGATTCCAGTCCGCGGGCCTCCTGGTCGTTTCGTTCTTCCGCAGTCAGGAAGGCAACCGGAACTTCCTTGCCGGGTTCCATTTCCTTCTTCAGCAGGTCCAGGGTATGGAAACCGTCCAGATCCGGCATATTGATATCCAGCAGGAACAGATCCGGAACGCCGTGTTCTTTCACATAATCCAGTGCCAGACGGCCGGACTGGAGTGCGGTGACCCGGAAACCTGCTTTGCTCAGGAAATGCCCCGCCAGCTTCAGGGTGCTGACGTCATCATCCACAACGATAATCCAGTTAGCCATTTGTGATGATCCTCTCTGTATTGTAAGTCGTGTATGGGAAGATCCATGGGAAAGGCGGAAAGCCTTAATCTGTCTGAATTATATCATACATGACGAAAAACAGGCAAGATGAAGCGGGTGGCAAATGATTCTCATAGCAACACAAAAGGATGAAATGCGTCTATATTGATAAAAAGTCTCATATTACATCGATAATATCGCGGTTATATATTTGGAAGCAGCTTTGATAATACGATAGAAAAGCCTGATGGTATTTTCCTGATTCTTGGCTGTTGCAATGATATTACTTGCCGCATAACAGATTCTCACACCTTGTCCGGACAAACTTGAATTTGCAAGTTGCGGGCGAGGCGTTTTTGATGAATTCATTTATTGGATGTTATAAATAACAACAAAAGCGACAGATGTAGTTCTTTACATCTGATCAAATAGAACATATAATGTTATTACAAAGAACAAGACGGAATAATTATTCAGGGAGACACTGATGGACGGATATGAATTCCTGAAACAGCTGGCTGAGAAGAAAAAGCAAGACCATTATTCTTTCCGGGATTATTTCAGGTATCTGGATTCAAAAGCCAGGGAGAAGGGAATTCCGATTCATGGACAATTCGAGCTTACGCCGCTTTGTAATTTCAACTGTAAGATGTGCTATGTACACCTTGCGAAGGAACAGATGCAGGAACGGCCGCTGCTGACGGTGGATCAGTGGAAGGATATGATTCACCAGGCATGGGAAGCGGGAATGATCCGGGCAACGCTGACTGGCGGTGAATGCTTGACTTATCCGGGATTTAAGGAGATTTATCTGTATTTACGGAGCCTTGGATGCGAGATCAGCATCCTGACTAACGGAGCCCTGATGGATGATGAATGGATTCAATTTTTTCGGGAAAACCAGCCAAAATCGATTCAGATTACGCTGTACGGGGAAAATGAGGAAGTATATGAAAGAGTCACCGGTCAGCGGGCATTCGAAAAGGTAGCCGCCAATGTCCGGAAAATGCTGGAAGCGGGACTGCCGGTAAGCCTGGCGGTTACTCCCAGTAAATACCTGGGAGAGGATGTTTTTGAAACCATCCGTTTTGGCAAGAGTTTGGATCCGGGTCTCAGTGTCAATAATTATCTGATAACTCCTCGAGAAGAAACGGGCCGCTCAGGACAATCGGATGAACTGGATAATGATTTTTATGTAAGGCTCCGGCACTTTCTGGATGAGAAGAAAGAAAGCTTTCGGGAAATACCGGAAGATACTTTATTTCCGATTGGCGGTCCGGCTCATGAATGTGCCCAGTGTGGCCTCGAATGCGGCGGGGGAAGATCCGGTTTTAGTATTGACTGGAAGGGAACGATGAATCCGTGCCCACAGTTAACGATGATCAGTGGATTTCCGCTCAAAACCGATTTCCTGGATGCCTGGAGGCACATTAACCAGGCGGCTGAGAACTGGCCCAGGGTGCCGGAATGTAAGGGTTGCGCATATGAGTCGGTATGTTCCAATTGCGCGGCCCGAATGCTTCGATTCACTGAACCGGGAAAACAACCCATTCCCTTGTGCGAACAGACAAAATATTTCGTGCAGCATGGAGTATGGCAGATTCCCGGTTGTGAATAATATCAGAGAAAGGAGGACGAGGTATTATGAAGAAAGAGTATAAGACTCCCGTGTCAGAGAAAATCGAGTTCGATTACACTGAGACTGTGGTGGCGAGTAATAACCAACAATTGTTTGGAACCAGCGATGAACCGTGGTGCCACAAGATATTGGGGAACAATGCAGAAAATGCGTGATACTGCAAGGCGCGGATAAGCCTTACATAAGTTATCCGCTCAGAATAAAAGTCGGACTGTTGTCTTTTCTGTTTTCCGGAGGCAAACAGTTCGGCTTTTTTATTTTCCAGAGCTGGATTTGAAACCTCAGCTTTCTTTACAGAAAACAGGAAATGATGTAAATTGGTTGGGCATCCTGTTTTCCAGGGACGGAGGATATAAAATGAATGTGAACACCGATAAGGAATTGGCAGGCAGCGGCATGATGCTGCAGCAGGCATACGGGATCATAGAAGAGGAACCGTGGTATGTGGCGGCAATGAGTAACCTGTCTGCACTGATTATGGAATCCATGCCGGAACTGAACTGGGCAGGATTTTATCTGTTCCGGGATGGACAGCTGGTGGTGGGTCCGTTCCAGGGGAAGCCCGCCTGTATTCATATTCCGGTGGGCCGGGGTGTTTGCGGGACAGCCGTGGCGGAGGACCGGATGCAGGTGGTGCCGGACGTGCATCTGTTCCCGGGTCATATTGCCTGTGACTGCGCCTCGGAATCAGAGATTGTGATTCCGATTCACCAGGACGGGAAGATCATAGCAGTGCTGGATATTGACAGTCCGGTGAAAAACCGTTTTTCGGCGGAGGACTCTGCCATGCTCTCGGAACTGGTGCGGCTGATGGAACAGAAGCTCTGCTGGGACTGATTGGTGGGTAATTATCTATTCTTGGTTATGGAGTAGTTATATGATTCAGAAACTGAAGTCTTTGGATTCCTGTATGGATTTTATTATGGATGTGAACCGGGATCCGGTGTTTTCGAATCCGATGCTGGTGACGGATGAACAATGGAGACTCAATCTGCTGAGATCCGTTGAAAGAACAGATGAGGATGTACTTGGCGTATACCGGGAAGGGATACTGATTGGTTTCTTTGTATTCGTGATTACTGCGGAAGACCGGAATCTTGAAATGATTGTCGGTCTGTCCCGTTGTGCTGAGGCATATGAGGAGATCCTGGATTACCTGCAGGAAAACTATCCGGGCTACCAGGCGGACTTCGTGCTTAATCCCGGGAATTACCTGCTCAGAGAACTGCTTGAGCAGAAAGGTGCCGAGTTTGATCCGGAACAGCAGAAGATGGTGTTTTCCGGTAAAGCGCCTGAAGTGAATATGGAAGGGATTGTTCCGCTGTCAGACCAGTATCTGGAACAGTATGCTGCCATGCATAATGTCGATATGTTCTGGACGGCGGAGAAGGTGGCCAAGAGGCCGGACCGGTTTAATGTCTTCCTGGCGGTGGATCAGGGCAATGTCGTCGGTTATATTGATGTGACGAACTGCTACGAAGAAAACGAACCGTATGATATTGTGGTCAAAGAGGAATACCGCAGGCGGGGCTGGGGCCGGAAACTGCTGGGGAAGGCACTGAAAGAGAATGAGCCTAATTCCATGATGCTGCTGGTGGATATTGACAATGAACCTGCGTTGGCGCTTTATGAATCCATGGGATTTGTGAAGCGCTGGGGAGAGAACAACATCACGGCATTCTGGAAAATGCCGTGAGGGAACCTGCCGGTTATTCCGGCAGGTTTTGTTTTTGGGATCA
>JAEEGL015180833.1_pt1 | contig 10317 bp, 7 predicted proteins | sample 9134231 | NCBI WGS metagenome assembly JAEEGL01 (sample SAMN16246548, study PRJNA631951) | gut metagenome | biome: gut microbiome; feature: rumen; material: fiber-attached | host: Bos | place: Iran: Karaj | collected 2018-10
ACGGGCAAGGCGCTCACCTACTCGGGGCTTCCCGTGCAGAACGCGAAGGTCAAATGGTCGGTGGAGCGCGCCACGCGCTATCCCAGCTGGTGGCGATGGTTCGGTGGCACGTCAGACGATGATGGCGAGAACTTTGTCGGGGAGGGAGAGGCGAAGACGGACGGCAACGGCGTCTTCGCGGTGACGTTCACGCCCGTCGCCTCGCCCAAGGCCGACCTGTCGGGCGATCCGTCGTTCACGTTCTCGGTGACGGCGGAGGTGACGGACGAGACGGGCGAGGAGCACACGGCGGAATCGTCGTTCGAGATCGGGACGGTCGCCTGGCGCGCGAGCGTGTGGACGAGCGAAAAATGGCAGACGTCCGATGCGCCCATCGCGACGCGCGTGTCGCTCAGTTCGCTTGCGGGGGCGCCGCTGCCGGTCAAGGGCACGTTGAAGGCGTACCGGCTCGTCGCACCCGAGAGGCCTGTTCGCAAACCGGCGGGTGAGGGCCGCTACGGGTATGACCGGAACCCGAAAGGTCCTTGGGACTGGAATACGTGGAAGATGGGCGAAGAGGTGCTGTCGCGCGACATCTCCACGGACAAGCCGGAGAAGTGGACGGGCGAGATCAAGCTCGGTGTCGGTGCCTATCGTCTCATGTTCGAAGCGAAGGATCCGAACGGCAAGACGGTGAAGGACTACGCAGAAGTCTTCGTGTTCGATCCGTCCGCGAAAGGCCTTGGAATTGCCGTGCCGACCTACTTCTGCTCGGAGAGGGGGATGGTGAAGGTCGGCGAGACGCTCCGCGCCTATTGGGGCTCGGGCTATGCGACGGGCTGGTGCCGCGTGAAGGTGACGAACAACCGGAAGACGCTTCTTGAAAAGACGATCGGCGGGGAGAGCCCATCTTGGTTTTTCGAGCTGCCGATCCAGGAGGAGCATCGCGGCGAAGTGAGGATTGAGACCACCTTCGTGCGCGAGAACCGCATCTATTGCGACAGCACCTGCGTGAATGTGCCGTGGGACAACAAGTATCTGGATATCACGGCGGAGCTCCTGACGAGCAAGCTCAATCCCGGCAACAAGGAAATATGGACGTTCAAGGTGTCGGGCCCTGCGGAAGTGCTCGCTTTCATGTACGACCGTTCGCTCGATGCGTACAAATGGCATGATGTGTCGCTCGGTTTTTCAAGTCACTTTACGCCCTGGACGCGCTGGCTCGGAAGTCCGGCAATCCAGAATACGACCACGGAGCTGATGGATCTCGGCGGTCGGTTCCCAAGCAAGTCCACGTGGTTCTCCAACTTTCGATGGCCGTCGTGGCGGTCGCTGTACGAGTATGGCAGACTGCGAAGACGGGGCGGCATGGTCTGCAAGTCCGCCGCGGCCGGGATGGGCGTGATGAATGAAAGGTGCGTCTTGGAAGAAGAAACGGTGGCGGTGTGTGGTGCTGCACCATCCGCGAAGTCCGAGAAGGAACCGGATGCGCCGCCGCGCACGAACCTGAAGGAGACGGCGTTCTTCTTCCCGAACCTGGAGACGGATGCGGACGGGAAGGTGTCGTTCTCGTTCACGGTGCCGGACGCGCTCACGGGCTGGAAGTTCCTGATGGTCGCGCATGACAACGCGCTTCGCGGCGACATCTTCCGCAACAACGAGATCGTGACGACGAAGCCGCTCATGTGCGAACCGAACGCACCGCGTTTCGTGCGCGAAGGTGACAACTTCTTCTTTGCCGTCAAGGTGACGAACACCGAGGACGCGCCGCAGCAGGGAGTTGTAGAGTTGAAGGTTGAAGAGTTGAAAAGTTCTGCTGAAAATGCCAACCCGTCAACGCTTCAACCTTTCAACGCTTCAACCTTTCAACCTTTCAACCTGGTTCCGCACGAATCGAAGACGTTCGAGTTCCCGCTGCGGATCCCGGATGGGTGTGGCTATCTCAGATATGTCGCGCGCGCGAAGGGCGCGGCGTTCGCGGACGGCGAAGAGGGTGTGTTGCCGGTGCTGGCGCGCCGCGTGATGGTGCGCGAGGCCGTGCAGCTCAACGTGCGTGGCGCGGCGACGAAATCGTTCCGGTTCGAGAACCTGCTGGCGAGCAAGGGGTCTGAGACGGTCCGCCATCAGGATCTCACGGTGCGCGCCGTGTCGCGTCCAGCGTGGTACGCGGTGTTGTCGCTTCCGTACCTGATGGAGTTCCCGCACGAATGCTGCGAGCAGACGTTCAGCCGCTACTATGCGAACGCGCTGGGACAGTACATCGCAAACGCCGATCCGCGCATCCGCGCCACGTTCGACGCGTGGAAGGCGGCGGGCGGCGAAACGCTGAAGAGTCCGCTTGAGACGGATGAACACCTCAAGGCGATTGCGCTTGAAGCGACGCCGTGGGTCCGTGAGGCGGCGCACGAAAGCGCAGCCCGCGCGCGGCTTGGCGAACTCTTCGCCGCCGACCGTCTGGCGGGCGAGCAGGAAAAGTGCCTTGAGAAGTTGCGACTCGCGCGGTGTGGCGGCGGACTCTGGCCGTGGTTCCCGGGCGGGCCGTCCGCGCCCGGCATCTCGCTCTATATCCTGACGGGGTTCGCGCGGCTCAACTTCCTGGCGCAGAGGACGTATCCCGACTTCTTTGCGGAGGCGGTGGAAGCACTTGACGCGTTCGTTTCTGAGGATGTGAAGGAGCGGCTCAAGGAGGCGAAGAGACTGGGCATCAAGTTCCATGTGGATGGCTTCGACATTCGCTGGCTCTACCTCCATACGTTCAAGGGCGTCGCCGCCGCGAAGGATGCGCAGCCGGCAAAGCTCTTCGTCAAGCATCTCAAGGAGGAGTGGACGGACTTCGGCCTCAGCTCGCAGGCGCTGGCGGCCATCGCCTTGAAGCGCATGGGCGAGGAAAAGTTCGCGCGGAAGATCATGGCGTCGATCAAGGAGCGGGGCGTCCTTTCAGAGGAACTCGGCCTATACTGGAAGAGGTCGTCCTTCTTCTCGTGCAGCGTGTTCGCCGCGCCCGTCTCGACGCAGGCGCTGATCATTGAGGCGTTCCGCGAGGTGACGCGCGACGAGGAGAGCGCAGATGCCTGCAACGTGTGGCTCCTGAAGCAGAAGCAGACGCAGGATTGGACGACGACCGCCGCGACGGTGGACGCGATCTATGCGCTCCTTCTGGGCGGCGGGACGGATCTGCTGGCGGGCGACAAGCTGGCCGAGGTCACGCTGGCGGGCGAGAAGGTGCCGGTGGCGAACGCCGAGGCGGGCACGGGGATGTATTCGCACCGCTACGCCGCGGCGCAGATCAGGCCCGAGATGGGCGAGATCACGTTTACGGGTGCGGGCGAGAAGGGCGTTGCGTGGGGCGGCGTCCACTGGACGTACTTTGAGGATGTCCTTAAGGTACGCGCGCACGAGCCGAAGGAGTTGCGGGTGGAGAAGAAGTACTACAAGAAGGTGAAGGGCGCGGATGGGACACGGCTCACGTCGATCGATGGCGTGCTTGAGCCGGGCGACGAGATCGTGGCGCGGCTTGAGATCACGAGCGACCGCACGTACGAGTTCGTGCATCTCTCTGACGAGCGGCCTGCGTGCGCGGAGCCGGAGGATGTGCTGTCGTCGTACCGCTGGCGCGATGGCGTGGGTTATTATCAGTCCACGAAGGATACGGCCACGCACTACTACATCGACTGTCTCAACAAGGGCGTGTTCGTTCTTGAGACGTCGTATCGCGTGCAGCAGCGCGGCGTGTTTATCGGCGGGCTTGCGACGATCCAATGCATGTACGCGCCCGAGTTCACGGCACACTCAACCGCTGAAACCGTGCGCGTAAAGCCCTGATGTGCCGGCAAGATTCAGGCTAAGCACCTCCTTATGAGAAAGCGGCGCGAAATTTTTTTTGAAAACGTTGTCAGATTTCTTTGGCGAGGCTGCCATACCCATTGTCGATAACGACAGAAAGAGGAGAAAAACATGAACAAGAAACTGATAGTAATGCTGGCAGTCGTGGCAACGGCAGGTGTGATGTTCGCCCGTCCGGGGTTCCATGGTGGGTTCCATGGCGGTCCTAGGTTCCATGGTGGCCATGGCTACCATCACCATCACCACCATTGCGGATGGGGCATTGCGGGAGCCGCTCTCGGCACTGCGGCGATCGTGAACAGCATCGTTCGTCCGCCAGTTGTCGTGGCGCCTGCGCCAGTCTATAGCACGCCGGTTTATAGCACACCGGTCTATAGCACGCCGGTCTATAGCACCCCGGTCTATTCCCCGGCCCCGGTTGTGGTGGCGCCGCCGCCCCCGCCGCCTCCGCCGGTCTATTACCGCTCCTGGTAGCGGTGTTTTAAACTGGTCCATCTGCGATCCGTTCGTCGGGTTTCCCGAAGAGCGGATCGTATGTTATAATATAGGGCAATGGAGGAATACCAGACAAAGAAAGGAAAGAAGTCCATGGAATGTTCACGCAGGTTTTTCATTGAAGGGTTCGGGATGTTCTCGGCGGTGACGCTGGCCGGCTGTTCGCTGCCGAAGCCGGGCGAGAAGCCCGTGGTGCGGTTCGGCATGGTAACGGATTGCCACTATGCGGAGATTCCTTACGCGAAGCGCGCCTATCCGGTGGGTGACGCCGCCTACAGCGAGTCGGCGAAGAAGCTTGCCGAATGCGTGGCGGTGATGAACCGGGAGCGGCCGGACTTCATGATCGAGTTGGGGGACTTCAAGGATCTGGGCCCGACCAAGGCGGCGACCCTCGGCTATCTCGAAAAGATCGAGACGGTTTTCAGCGGCTTCAAGGGGCCGCGCTACCATGTGGCCGGCAACCACGACTTCGATTGCCTTACGACAGAAGAGTTTTTCTCGCGCGTGCCGAATGACGGGAAGGTGTCCAAGACCGGTTACTACACCTTCGTGAGGGGTGGCGTGACGTTCATCGTGATGAACGCCTGCTTCGACTCGGCGATGAAACCGTACAGCTGCAACAATCCATGGAACAACGCCAATGTGCCGCCGGAGGAGATTGCCTGGCTCCAGAAGGAACTGGCCGCTGCGCCCGGACGGGTTGTCATATTCTGCCATCAGTGCGTCTGCTCTGCCGCCGAGCCCCAGCACATCGTCAAGAACGCGGCGGCGGTGCGAGAAGTGATTGAGAAGAGCGGCAAGGTGAAGGCGGTGTTCACGGGCCATCAGCACTCTGGGCTGATTGATATCATCAAGGGCATCACGTACTATTCTCTTCGCGGCCTTGTCCTGAACGCCGGAGAAGAGGAGAACAGCTACGCGCTCGCGGAGATCTATCCCTCCGGCGCCATCGCCGTGACCGGCTACCGCAAGGCGGTCACGACAACGATCAGCTGCGGCTGACGTTCCGCCGTCCTCTTCCTGCAAGCTCGGAGGTTCCACCCATGAAGGTCTATTTGTGGCTGCCGCTCGCCTGTCTCGTCGGGTACCTCATCGGATCGTGGGGGGCGCAGGACGAATTGCGCTCGTTCCGGTCGCATGCGCGGGACGTGAAGCAGAACACCGCCGCCAAGCCCGGTGGGTTTGATGCCTTTGCCCAGATGGTGAAGATTCCCGAATCGGCGCGGCGGTCGCGGCGTCCGCGTCCGGATCGGAAGAAGGTCGCTCTGCCGTCCATCGCCGCCACGAACAAGGTTGCCGCGAAGCAGGCCCCTGTGCCTCCGCCCGCCGCAAAGGAGAAACCCGCAGTCGTCGCTTCGACGAACTCCGTACCGCCGCGCCTGTCGCCGGAGGATCTGCGCGCGCGGATCGAAGAGGCGCAGGACCTGTGGCGGACGCGCGTGGATCTTGCGCGCGCGCAGTGGAAGTCGAAGCTGAAGCTTTCGGGTGAGGGCGAGAAGGCGTTCGACGCCGCGCTGCAGGAGATGAACGAGCGTCTCTATGACAGCGTCGCGGCGCTGGCCGGGCTTCTGGAGGGGCGGGACAGCATGACGCCGGAGCTGGGGCTGCGGTTGGTGGGCGAAACGAGCACGATCCTGGCCGAGACTTACGACAAGATTGGCGCCTGCGCCGCGCCCGGCATGCGCGAGCAGGTTTCCTCGATGCAGATGGTGGACTTCATCGATCCCGGCGTCGCCGAGCCGCTCATTGACGTGCAGGGGAAGCTGGAGAATTTCCCGGCTCCACGCAGAAGGAACCGGTGAATGCGCGCGCTGTGGCATATCTGGCAGACGGCGCTCGGTGAGTGGGGCGGGGCGATCCGCAGCCGCCGTGCGCTCGTGTTGCTGGTACTGTATCTCGGCGCCGCCCTGCTGTGCATGAACGGTACTATCTCCGTGCTCGGCCGGATGGAGAAGGAGCTGGCGGTGGTGCTGCAGCTGCCGGATTCGGACGAGACGGGCGTGGTCTCGGCATCGCTCTGGAAGTCGAAGCCCTTCAACCGGATTGTGCGCTCGGTGGTGGGGGAGAGTCCTGTGCTGGACGACATCTCGGGGCGGCATCCGGTGGAACTGATCTATGCGTGGTTCGTGTTTTTGTGCGCGCCGCTGCTGACGGTACTTGTGGCGGGCACGCGCGTCTCGGAGGATCTTCGTTCGGGTGCGGTGCGGTACATGCTCGTGCGCGAGACACGCCTGGAGTGGTCGGTCGGGAAGTATCTCGGGCAGGCGCTCATGATTGCAGTGGCGTTGGTCGTGAGTGCGATGGGGGCCGCCGTGGTGGCGTTCTGCCGCCTGCCTTCCGGCACGGCGGCCTCGCTTTTCCTGCCGTTGCTCAACTGGGGGCTGCGCGCATGGATCTATTCGCTGGCGTGGCTCGGGCTGGCGCTCGGCATTTCGCATCTCACGCGGTCGCCCGGGCGCGCTACGTCGCTCGGTATCGTGGCGATCGGGCTTTTCGGGGCGTTGCCGCCGCTTATGGATTTCCTGCATTCCTTCCACGGCTGGCCGGGCGTTCTCACGCATCTGCGGATGCTCGTGCCGGCGGGTGCCGAGATGTCGCTCTGGCGGTTTTCGGCGGTTCCGCTCCTTTCAGGAAGTTTCCATCTCGTGATCCTGGGGCTCACGTATCTCATGGCGGGTGCGGCCTTCTTCTGCCGGAGGGACGTATGATCGGCTTTGCCATCGTTACGCGCAATCTCGTCAAGCGCCGTGGTCGCCAACGTGCGCTCGACGGTCTCTCGCTTTCCGTGCCGCGCGGCGCGGTGATGGGGATGGTGGGCGCGAACGGCGCGGGGAAGACCACCTGGATGATGACGGTCGCCGGATTCCTGCGTCCGGACGCAGGCGAGATCGATCTGCTTGGGAACGGACCGTTCGACGCCACGCGGCACGGCGGACGCGTGGCGATCCTGCCGCAGGACTCGGAACTTCCGCTGGAAGATACGCCGGAGGGGGCGCTCTACCGGTTCGGACGTCTTCAGGGGCTGACGGCGGCGGCCGCGCGGCGCAGCGTGCGCGAGACGCTGGCGGCTGTCAATCTCACGGATCGCGCGCGCTCCCGGATGCGGACGCTCTCCCACGGAATGCGCAAGCGCGCGATGGTCGCCCAGTGCTTCGTGGGGCGGCCGGAGGTGGTGCTGCTGGATGAGCCGTTGAACGGTCTCGATCCCGTGGAGGCGGATCGTCTGCGCCGGTTCATCCTGTCGCAGCGGGGGCGGCAGACGATCGTCATCTCGTCGCACAACCTGGAAGACATCGAGCGGCTCTGCACGCATGTGGCCTTCATTGAAAAGGGACGCGTGACGCGCATGGATTCTGTCGCCTCCATCACGCACGCGACGGACCGCATCGTGTTCACGCTGGTCCATGAACCGGGCAACATCGCGGCGCTTTCCGCTGCCGTGCCCGGCGCATCATTCGAGTGGCGTGGGGCGGAACGTCTCCTGGTCTGCACATTTGGCGATGAAGCCGGCGGCGTGGCGGCGGTGAACCGGCGGCTCCTGCCAGCGCTGCTCGCCCAGACGGACGTGCTGGCCGTCGCGTCTGGCCTCTCGCTTGAGGAGGCGTTTCTTTCGCGTTCGCCGACGGTGGTATAATTTAAGGCGCAGATGATAAGAATCGTCTATATCGGGAACATGAGCTTGAGCTACGATCTGGCTACGGCCGTGGATGCCGTGATGGGGGATACGGAGCTGACGCTCGATTTAGCGGGGGCGGGCCCCGACGAGGCTGCTCTCCGACGGCGGGCGGCGGGTTGTGACCGCATCCGGTTCCATGGCTATCTCGACGAGACGGCGCTCCGTGCGCAGCTGGCGCAGGCGGATGTGGGGCTCGTGCCGATGTTCGACGATTCCTGCGTGGGCGTGCCGTACAAGCTCGCGGACTACGCGGCGGCGGGCCTCCCCGTGGCGAGTTCGCTGCATGGCGAGACGGCCGACCTTTTGACGCGGCACGCGGCGGGCGTCACCTACACGGCGGGCGATCCGGCGGCGCTGCGCACGGCGGTCCGCGCCGCCGTTGGGAAACGGGCGGGGGTGGCGGCTTTGGCGGAGGCTTTTGATGCCCAAAAACTTTATGCGGGCTATGTGGCATTTGCTGTGGCTTTATGATACAATACGCGCGTTTTTTCAACCAAGGAGAATACAATGAAGAAAATCCTCGTTTGCGTAGCTGCCCTGTACATGGGGCTGGTCGCGTCGGCCGACGTCATCGTGATGAAGTCTGGCGCCAAGTTCGTCGGTACCGTCAAGCACATTGAAGGCGGCACGATTGATTTTGCGTCTGAAGACGTGGGCGACATCAAAATCAAGCAGGACAACGTGGTGTCGATGACCACCGACAAGGCAAATCCCGTCGAGTTCAACGACAAGCATGTGGAGACCGGCGTTGTGGGTCGCGACGAGAAGGGCTTCACGCTCGATGGCGACGCCCTTGACATGGGCAAGGTGAAGAGCGTGAACCCCACGCCTGAGACCTGGCACGGCAGCGTGAACCTTTCGGCGACCGCGGCGCGCGGGAATACGGTCTCCGAAGCCGTGTCGCTGTTTGCGGATCTTGCCCGCCGCTGGGAGAAGGATCGTCTGACCGGTTCCGCCGCCTACAACTTTGCGCAGTCCGGCGACAGCAAGGAAGACAAGCAGAAGACCTCCAACCGCTTTGAGCTCCAGGCGCAGGAGGACCACTTCTGGACCTCGATGTTCTACAGCTACATCAACGGCAAGTATGAGTATGATCGCATCATGAACCTCGACTACCGCTATCGCGTGGGTGCCGGTCTCGGTCTCCAGTGGCTTGACGGGCGTGCATTCGAGAACTTCGGCAAATGGAGCTTCAACCAGGAAGCCGGTCTCACCTGGGTGAAGGAGCGCTACAAATCCACGCTGGATGACGACTACTTGGCGTTCCGCTATGCCCACCACCTTGCCTGGGATCCGAACTGGATTACGGGTTTCAACTTCACGCACAACTTTGAGTATATCCCTGAGCTCTCCGATTGGGAAGATAACTACATCATCGACAGCGACGTGGGCTTCACCTATGCGTTCCGGGCCAACTGGCAGCTGCTCGGCAAGATCGAATGGGACTACAAGAGCAAGGTCGGTGCGGGCACGAAGCACTCCGACCTGCGCTACATGCTCGGCATCGGCTACAAGTGGTGATTAGCGAGGGTTGCGCGTTCGCGCCGCGTCCCCATGAAAGTCGCGATCTGCTATCCGCCGCTGCCGAGCGAGAAGGGCGTGCCGCTCCTTTCGCAGAACCGGCAGTTCCAGTGGTTCTCCCGGCCCACCTACATCTTTCCGGTGGTGCCGGGGACGGCCGCAACGATGCTCAAAGCCGCAGGACATGATGTCCTGTGGCTTGATGGCATCGCGGAGGAGCTGATGCCCGATGAGTTCGACCGTCGGCTTCGCGAGTTTGCCCCAGATTATGTTGTTGTTGAAACGAAGACGCCCGTCGTCAAGCGCCATTGGAAGTGGATCGCCGACCAGAAGCAGCAACTCGCAACGTCCAAATACATCCTCGTCGGCGATCATGTGACGGCGATGCCGGAGGAGACGATGGAGAAATGCCCCGTCGATTTCATCCTCACGGGCGGCGATTGGGATTTTCTCCTGATGAACCTGTTGGCGGCGGCGGGCGAGGCTTCCCAATATGAGCCCGGCATCTGGTACCGGGGTGAGAAGGGCGACGTCCAGAACACGGGACGCTTCCAGCTCAACCACGATCTCAAGAAGACGCCGTGGATCGACCGTGACCTGTGCAAGTGGAAGCTCTACGCGACCAAGAACGGAAACTTCCGCCGCACGCCCGGCACCTACATCATGTCCGGCCGCGACTGCTGGCATGCGAAGTGTACCTTCTGCAGCTGGACGACGCTTTATCCCACCTACCGCACGCGTGACCCTTACGATGTGGTGAACGAGATCGAGCATCTCGTGAAGACGTACGGCGTGAAGGAGAT
>JAEEGL015752723.1_pt1 | contig 10317 bp, 7 predicted proteins | sample 9134231 | NCBI WGS metagenome assembly JAEEGL01 (sample SAMN16246548, study PRJNA631951) | gut metagenome | biome: gut microbiome; feature: rumen; material: fiber-attached | host: Bos | place: Iran: Karaj | collected 2018-10
ACAAAAACCATAAGGGCCAGGTAAAGAACAAAAGCAATAATCATCGCGATTGTTTGTAAAGTCATTTTTATACCCCAATTTTTAAGAATAATGAATTTCTTCATTATAACTGATTTTCCTTGTTCTTGTTAATAGTAACCTCAATTAAAATATAAATTAAAAGATTTCGGAGAATATGGTGCGAGGGAGCGGATTGTGGTGCGAAAAACACTTTGTGAGTGGCTGCCGCGGGAGCGGCAGTTATATAGTTTCTATACCACTCACAACGTGTAGCGCCTTATGGCGCGGTTTTTGTACCACAATACGCGACCGGAAACCATTTTTCCTTGTTTTTTATTATTTTTATTATTATATTTTAATTGAGGTTAAATATGGCTGAATGTAATCATAACTGCGGTTCATGCGGTGAAAAATGTGAAGAGAGAGATTTGCATGTTAGTCTGCGCGCTGGAAGCAGCGTTAAGAAAGTTATTGGTATTGTTAGCGGAAAGGGTGGTGTAGGAAAATCGCTTGTAACAAGCCTTCTTGCTGCACGTGTAAATAAGGATGGTTTCCGTTCTGCTATTCTTGATGCAGATATTACAGGACCTTCTATTCCTGAAAGCTTTGGTGTTGGTGATGAACGTGCTCAGGCATTGGAGGGCGAGGATGCTCTCACTCCTGTAGTAACTGATTCAGGCATTCAGCTTATGTCAATGAACTTTTTGCTTCAGAATGAAACAGATCCTGTTATATGGCGTGGTCCTGTAATTGCAGGCGCTGTAAAGCAGTTCTGGACTGATGTTGTATGGAAGGATGTTGATTTTATGTTTGTAGATATGCCACCAGGAACAGGCGACGTACCTCTTACAGTTTTCCAGTCACTTCCAATCGATGGAATCATTGTAGTATCTTCTCCACAGCAGCTTGTACGTGTAATTGTAGAAAAGGCTGTAAACATGGCAAATATGATGAACATTCCTATTCTTGGAATTGTTGAGAATATGAGTTATGTAAAGTGCCCTGACTGCGGAAAGGAAATTACAGTATTCGGTAAGAGTAATATTGATCAGATTGCAAAGAGCTTTAATATTCCGGTTTTAGCCCGCATTCCTATGCAGGAAGAAACCAGCCGCGCAGTAGACGCCGGTGATATTGAGAGCCTGGACATTCCAGAGCTCAAGGACGCTGCAGAAACTGTTGAGAAACTTCTGAAATAGTGTTATACTGTTTCTATGAATAATAACGAACAGAAAAAAGGTATTTCAGAAGAAGAAATTGCTTCTACTATAAAAGAGCTTTGTCATCTTATTAAAAAATCAGATGATGAAGCTTTTATATATGAGTTTTTCAACTGCCTGTTTACAAAGCCTGAGCTGAAGGATATAGCAAACCGCTGGCTCTTAGTAAAGGAAATTGATAAGGGAACAACCCAGCGCGAAATTGCAAACAAGTTCAGCATGTCGCTCTGCAAGATTACCCGCGGTTCAAGAGAGCTTAATAAGGAAGACAGCGCCTTTAGAAAAATGCTGCAATTATTAAAAAATCAGTAAATTGAAGGCCATTTTTCCCCGATAAAGTGAATAGATATGTATATTCAGAGGGGAACTATGGATAGAAAAAAATCACGCTTCGAAAATCTTATCTTTGCTGGATTTGCCGGACTTCTTTTACTTTCCGGCTGTGCATCTAAACCGGCAGCTTCAAAAACCAGTCCACAGCAGCTCATTATGCAGAACCGTAAATCAGAGGCAATGCAGGAATTTGTAATGCCAACTGATATTAATGCAGGTGATGAAGATGGAAATACCGTTCTTCACGTTGCCGCAAAGGTTGATGATGCTGAACTCGTTACCTATTTTATCTTTAAGGGAGCTGATCCGGAGCTTAAAAACTATGAAGGTGATACTCCGCTTCATGTAGCAATCAAAAATAACTCCTTTGAGGCCGCTAAGGCTCTTTCTGCCGTAAGCAGTACACTTTTTTCGCGTGATAATGAAGGAATGACAGCCCTGGACCGTGGTCTTGTTGCTGATGATAAGTATTATGATATTTTCATTACTACAAAGGCCGGCGAACTGCGTGATATTGACGGTCAGACTATAGTTCATTATTTTGTCAGAACAAAAAATCTTAAGGGAATCCGCCAGTGTATTACCAAAGGAATCCCGATTTCTGTTGTAGACGACAGCGGAAAAACTCCTCTCGATGTTGCTTTTGAAAATCTTGATGACGAAGATTCTGTAGAAATTGCCGCAGAGCTCATTATGGGCGGCGCGGATGAAGTTGAAACAGAATTCTCATATTTCCAGGATGCAATGCTTGCCCGTAACGTTAATTCCCGCTTTGATGACGGTCAAACACCTCTTCATCTTGCTGCTATTTACGGCCATAACGCAATTGCAAAATATCTTCTTGAAAATGATGCTGATACAAGCGTACAGGACAGCTCTGGTGCAACCCCTCTGCATGAAGCTGTGCGCTACGGAAATATTGAAATCATAAAGTCTCTGCTTAATTCAGGTGCAAATGTAAATGCCCGCGATAATCTTGTAAAAACACCTGTAATGCTTATTCTTCCAAAGGATAAGACAGCAGAAATCTATAAGCTTCTCATTACTTACCGTGCAGACCTTACTCAGAAGGATATGTTCGGTGATACAGTGCTCCATACAGCTTCCATGCTCAATGTTGGTTCTGGAACCTTCTCCGTACTTATTAATGGTGGTGCAGATGTTGATGCCCGCAATAAGGAAGGTGTAACACCGCTTGCCATTGCAGTTCAGAAAAATGACCTTGAGACTGTAAAGCTTCTTACTGCAGCCGGTGCTGATATTCATACTCAGGATACGAATGGAAATTCTCCGCTTTCAATTGCCCTTGCCGGCACTGCAGAAATGCTTGAAGCAGTTGTAAATGAAAGCAATGCAGCCCTTACAGATTCAAACGGAAATACTCCTCTTCATCTGGCACTTTTGTGTGATGCTCCTCTGGCAAAAATCCAGTATATCATCAGCCTGATGAAGGATGTAAACACAAGAAATAAGGACGGAAACTCGGCACTCTTCCTGGCAATCCTGAAAAACCGTCAGAAGGTAGGGGAGCTCTTGCTTGCAAAGAATGCTGATATTTTCTCTACAAATACAAATAACAATTCACCTCTCCGTCTTGCCCTTAAGTACGGTGGTTCAGTTCAGGACTGGCTCATCACTTCAAAAACTATTAAATCTAAGGACGGAACAGGAAATACAGTTTTGCACTATGCTGCAGAATGGCAGTACAAGGATGCAATCAACAGTCTTGTAATGAAGGGAGCTGATATAGGCGCAAAGAACGCCAATGGTGAAACTCCTTTGTTCAACGCAGTTAAGTCTAATAATCCTGCAATCATTCAGACAGTAGTTGATTGTGGAGCTGATATCCAGGTTCGCGATAATCTTGGTTCTACAGCAATGCACACCGCGGTGCGTTGGGATGCTCCGGCTTCAATTGAAAAACTGCTTGAGCTCGGAATTAATGTAAACGCTCAGAATACCTCTGGAAAATCACCGCTTGCTGAAGCTGTAGTTGCAGGTAAGTTTGAAATTGCAAAACAGCTGCTTGCTTCCGGTGCAGATCCTAATGTTTGTGATTCAAATGGTGTAACAGTTCTGATGGATGCCATCCGCGGCTGCAGCAAGGAAAGTGTTCAGCTGCTTTTGAAATACGGTGCAAATCCTAACGTACAGGAAGTAAACGGCCGCAATGCTTATCATGAAGCAGCATATATGGCTGATATTGATATAATCAGATTGATTCGTAATGCCGGTGGAATTCCACTTTCACGCGACAAGCAGGGGAATACTCCTTTCTCAATTGTTGTGAATAAGGATATAAATGTAATCCGCGAAGTACTTGGAAATGCCTATACAATTACAGACAGTGACGGAAATACTCCGATTCATATTGTTGTAAAGGCAAATGCTTCTGATGAACTTTTGCAGACTTTGATTGATGAGGGCTATCCGGTTGATACAAGAAATGCCGACGGTTATACAGCCCTCAATTATGCAATTGAAGCTGATGATGTAAAGACAGCCCTTGTTCTTCTTGAAAACGGAGCAAATCCATTCCAGCAGATTGATAAGAAGGGTAAGAACGGAATCTCAATTGCTCTTGAAAAGGGTAATAAGAAGATGATTGCCAATATCGTAAAATATGCAGGAAAGATGAGTGATGTTCAGGGAAATACAATCCTTCACTATGCGGCCAAGACAAGCGATGCGGCAATGGTAAAAACTCTGATTTCTTATGGAATTGATAAATCTGTGAAAAATGTAAGCGGGGATACTGCTTATACAATAGCAGTGCGCTGGCGTCGCCCTGAAATAGCAGCACTCTTGAAATAACTGTCATTGCCGGACTTGATCCGGCAATCTGCAAATCACAGTAATGTGCAGATCCTCGGGTCAAGCCCGAGGATGACAAATAATCATCTATGCGTCTTCTTTAGAAAGCATAAGGTTAGTCAAAATACCAAGAATCAAAGCACAAGCAACAGTTCTGATTTCTACTGCGCCGAAGCTTACTACCATTCCGCCTACACCAGTAATGAAGATAACCGATGCAACGAAAAGGTTGCGGTTCTTGTTCAAATCTACAGTCTGGAAAATCTTAAATCCTGAAACTGCAATGAAACCGTAAAGTGCGATACAAACACCACCCATTACACAAGAAGGAATAGTCTCAAGGAAAGCTACGAGAGGGCTGATCAAAGAGAAGAGAATACATGCAAAAGCACAACCCCAGATAGAAACTGTTGAAGCGTTACGTGTAATTGCTACACAGGCAATTGATTCACCGTAGGTTGTGTTTGGACAACCGCCGAAGAAAGCACCGGCAATAGAACCAACACCATCACCAAGCAAGGTACGTGTAAGACCAGGTTCCTGGAGAAGATCCTGGTGAACGATAGAAGAAAGGTTTTTATGGTCTGCAAGGTGTTCTGCGAATACTACGAAAGCAACCGGAACATAAGCAGCAAAAATTGCAAGAAGATATTTACCTGTTACAGCGCTAAGCCCTTCACTTCCACCAAGCAGGAAGGTGAACTTAGGAAGAGCAAAAATACCGCAGTTCTTAAGTGCACTGTAGTTGATTACTACAAGCTCAGGACCGTTAGTTGCTTTTCCAATCAGAGCGAAAAGAGAAGCAAGAGCGTAACCTGCAAGAATACCAATGATAAAAGGAATCAGTTTACCCATCTTCTTTCCATAAGTAGAGCAGAGCATTGTAACTGCAAGAGTGAAAAGACCGCAGGTAAGGCAGATATAATTGCTTCCACCTTCAACACTTGATTTCATAAGATCGCCTACTGCATTACCAGAAAGGCTTAAACCGATTATTGCTACTGTAGGTCCGATGATTACCGGAGGCATAAGCTTGCTGATCCAGTTTACACCGCAGAATTTAACTACAATTGCAATGATTACATAAACAAGACCTGCCATGAGGGCACCGATGATAAGTCCCCAGTAACCTGCCTGTTCAGTAAGTCCGAGTGTTGCAGCTCCGGCAAAGGCACTGAACATAGACGGAAGAAAAGCAAAAGAACTTCCCAGAAAAACCGGGCTTGAGCTCTTTGTGAAAAGCAGATAAACGATAGTTCCAATTCCTGCTCCGAACAAAGCAGCAGAGGCTGAAAGATTGTGTCCTACAACTGCCGGTACAGCGATTGTTGCTGCCATAATTGCGAGCAGCTGCTGAAGGGCGAAAAGTATGACTTTTCCGATTTTTGGTTTGTCCTTGATTCCGTAAATCAAATCCATTTTTAATGACTCCTTATGTTTGTATTTTTATAATTATAATCCTATAAATTATGGAATTCAATAATTACTTCTCTGGGATTTCGAAAGTTCTCATAATTCCTTTGCCTTTTACGTCACATTCTTCCATGCGGCACTTAAGATGACGGCCCGGACTTTCAACCAGGTCTTTTACAGCCTGGGTAAGGCGGATATGGCCCGGACGGCAGGCGCTTTCCATACGGCTTGCAACGTTTACCGTGTCACCCCAGATATCATAAATAAACTTGTTTTTACCGATTACACCCGCAATTACAGGGCCGGAATTCAAGCCGATACGGATATTAAACTTGATTTTTGCAGTTTTATTGTATTCTGCCAGGTCTTTATACATGCCGGCAGCAAAACGCAGCATAGTTTCTGCATGATTTTCGTTAGGAGTTGGTACACCACAGGCTGCCATGTAGGCATCACCAATGGTTTTGATTTTTTCAACCCCCATCCGCGCTGCTCGGGCATCAAAGCGGGAAATAAGGGCATTAAGGGAGCTTACAATGCTGTCTGCCGATTCAGAGCTTGTGGTTTTTGTAAAGCCTACGATGTCCGAAAAGAGCACCGTAACATTTTCATAGCGGTCAGCTATTGTTTTTTCACCGGCAAGACCCTTCATGCGCTCAGCAATTGAAGCAGGAAGTATGTTTTTAAGAAGTCTGTCCGAATCATCCTTGGCCATTTCAAGCTCAACCGTTGCCATCTGAATCTGAGTTTCAAGCATAAGCTGACGCTTTTTCTGAGTGCGGATTACAATATAGAAGGTGAGGGCTGTAAGACCAAGGAAAAGAACAATAACGGCAATCCAGAAGCTGTAGCGCTGGTAGAAGAAAGGCTTCTGGATGAAGTGTACAACCGCAGGCTGGGCAGAGCTGTTTTCATCAGCATTAATAATATTTACATAGAAGCTGTAGGCACCAGGCTTAAGGTTGGTATAAGAAACAATGCGGTTTGAGGTCAGCTCAGAAAAATCAGAATCAAAGCCTTCGAGCTTGCGGGTAAACTTATTCTGCTCACTGGCAATAAAGCTGAGACCTGTATATTTAATATCAATGTGCTTAGTTCCAGGCGGTACTATGATTGTTTTATTGAACTCGGTGTATTCGACATCATCAACCTTAACACTCTGAATCTGAACCAGAGGGAGTACGTTTTTATTCTGGATTTTCAGAGGGTCGTAAAGGGCAAAGCCGTCGGTCATTGTAAACCAGATGCGGCCGTGGCGGTCAATCATACTGAGGGCAGTTGAGTTGGCACCGCTTGATTTAAGACCATCATTCTGAGTGTAGAATTTACAGTTGAGAGTCTGGCGCTTGCCTTCTGCAATATCATAAAAGTTTTCAAAAGGAGCAGAAGAAATGCCGCGGTTGCTTATCATCCAGACAATATTGTTCTGGTCAGGAATTATCTGGAAGATAGAGTCAGACTGAAGACCTTCCGCGTTTGTAAAGTTATGGATTTGAGTGTCGGCAAAGCTGTTTTCAATATCAGTTGAAAGCATGGAAATACCTGTACCGGTACAGATCCAGAAGTTGTCTTTTTTGTCCTGGGTGATTTTGAAAATTACGTTACCGGCAAGACCTTCCTGGGTAGAGAACTTTTTGATGATGGAATAATTATTGAGAATGTAGATTCCGCCGCCGTCTGTTCCAATCCAGATATGGCCCAGCTTGTCTTCGTAAAGACACATAATGTATTCGTTGTCAAAGCCGTCTGTGGCAAGAAAGTTTCTGATTGAGCCGTCCGGCTTTACAAGAGAAAGGCCGGTGGTTGTACCTATGTAAAGGTCGCCGTTTTTTGCTGTAAGCGAAACGCGGGTTTTATTACCGATGATGCCGTCGTCGGTGGTCCAGGAGAGAATGCCGTCTTTTGTCCAGCGGACCTGGGCTGGCTTGGTATAGCAGTTTACAAGAAGATCTCCGTTGTCTGCCAGGGCGATGTGGCGGATACGGGTGTTCTGGCAGAAGTCGGTGAGCTCGTTGTAGATGCGAACCTGGTCGTCGTTGTAGCACATAAGACCTTCATCTGTTCCAACCCAGACATTTCCCTTTCTGTCTTCGCAGATGGCGTTTACACCAGTGTCCAGAATTGTCATGCGGAATTTACCCGGACTGATTTTACCGATACCTTCGGAATCTGTTGTAACCCAGATGTTTCCTTCGCGGTCTTCAAAAAGCTTGTTTATGGTGCTGGTCATGATGGACTTGGAGCCTTCGTAGCTGATGTATTTTCCATCCTTAAAAATCACAATTCCTTTATGGGTACCAAACCAGATAGTTCCGGTTTTATCGCAGTAAACCTCGTAGGTCGGAGTGTTGTCGAGTATTGTTCCGCTTTCAATTTTTGTGACCTTTCCGTTTGAAAATTTTACAAGACCTTTTTCACTAAGTCCGAACCAGAAATCTCCGTTGATATCCTGACCCATTCCTGAAATCAGATAATCACCAAAGCTGTCGAGCAGGCTTGACTGCTGGAAGGTGTCACCGTTTAAGGTGTAAAGTCCCCGGTTGTTAGAGGTTACCATCCAGATTTTGTCGGCTGTATCCTTGTAAAGACTTGAAACAAGTACAAGCTCTGCATCCTCAGCTCCTTCAATTTTTGGAGTTTTGAAAATGCCTTCCGGAGTAAGATAAACAATACCGCTTGAAGTTCCTATCCAGATATTGTGATGGCGGTCTTCGGCAAAGGCTCGGATTGAGTTGTTAGGAAGTCCCTGTTCCGTAGTGTAGTATTCGGTAGAAGAGGGTAAATCATCCTTTGCAGGAATGATTTTCTGAATACCTTCATCATTTGAGCCTACCCAGATATTTCCCTCTGAATCCAGAAAAATAGAACGGGCAGAAATGAAGGAGTATTCCTTGTTTGAATATTTATTGATGTTTTCGAATTCGTAGCCGTCGAAGCGGACAAGACTTTCGTAGCTTCCAAAATACATATAGCCGTCTTCAGACTGAATTACATCTGAAAGTGAATTGCCAGGAAGACCGTCGGTGCTGGTCCAGGTTCTTGTTACATAATTGTCGAGCTCAGAAAATTGAGCAAAGGCAGACGGCAGAATTAAAGCCGAAAGAATAAGTGTGAAAAATGATTTTCGATTCATAATATTATAGTATATACCCGACTTTTATGATTCACAAGAGAACAAAGTCATATCCCGTCAAAGTCATATCCCGTCATTGCGAGCACAAAGTGCGTGGCAATCCATAAAAAACTTGTTTTTCGGCCTTGTATTTATTATCTTATAAATATGGCAGATTTTTTTGATTATCTTAACTGGCGCGGAGATTTGACCTTTGATAAGGTAGCATTTAACAAAATTGATGCCTTGCTCTTTGCCCAGATATCTTATGCTCTTTTAGATGGAGTTGTACCCGAGTCTTTTACTGAAAAAAAGACTCTGCCTCAGCTTGCAAAGGATTTTTCTTCACTTCCAGACTATGAAGAAAGAATCAATATAGGTTTTCTTATCAATAACCGCACTACCGAGCTTATGATAAAGAGCTCAGAAGCAGAAAGATACAGAAAGGTTGAAGTTTGCGGCTTCAGAAGCATATATAATGAAGAAAACGTTGAGCAGTTTGCCGCAATGACCTTTATTATAGATGGAAAACCTTTAATAGCCATTCGCGGAACTGATGATACCATTATAGGCTGGAAGGAAGATTTTAATATTGCCTGGCTGGAGCAAATCCCCGCCCAGAAGGATGCTCTTGAATACTTTAAGGAGGCGGCTGAGGCTCTGGAGGGAGATTTTATTCTTGCAGGACATTCAAAGGGTGGAAATCTTGTAATTAATACAGCCGTAAAATGCGGTAAAGAGCTTCAGAAAAGGGTAAAAGAGGTTTATAACTTTGATGGCCCGGGCTTTAATCCTGATTTCTTTAAGCTTGCAGAATATAAGGCTGTTGAAGACAGAATTCAGTCCTTTTATCCGGGCTTCTGTGTTGTCGGCATGATTTTCCATCACCCTAAAAAGTTTGAAATTGTTCAGAGTGACGGCTTTGCTTTCTGGCAGCATGATGCAATGAACTGGCAGATTATGGGAGCTGATTTTATCAATGAAGGAAAATTTGCAGACGAAAGCCGGCTTTTCAACATTGCCTTTAATAAATGGATAGATAAGCTCAATTTGAATCAGAGAAAGGATTTTGTAGAAACAATGTTCTGTATTCTCGAAGCTTCAGGTGCAAAGACCAATAATGAAATTGAAAAGGAGGCCCTTAAAGCCACAGCCAGAATGGTTACCGCCTACGCCGAAATGGATAAGGGGAAACGAAAAGAGCTTAAGAAGATTTTAAGCATGTTCAAGGACGTAATTGCAGACGATATTCCAATCTTTAAACCTCTTGTACTGCTTAAAAATAATTTGCGAATAATGGGCTAAGGCTCTATAATTTAACTATGAGTGATACAACAATTGTAAACAGTAGTCCGGTAGGACGTCATCTTGATTCTCTTGGCGAAGGTAAGCCTGCTTCTTATCTTATGTTTAATCATAAAAAGG
>JAEEGL016576706.1_pt1 | contig 10317 bp, 21 predicted proteins | sample 9134231 | NCBI WGS metagenome assembly JAEEGL01 (sample SAMN16246548, study PRJNA631951) | gut metagenome | biome: gut microbiome; feature: rumen; material: fiber-attached | host: Bos | place: Iran: Karaj | collected 2018-10
AATTGAACATAAGCAAAAAATTCCAGAATTAAAGCAATAGATTAGTGTTTTAGAGCAAGATATAAAAGATATAGATTATAATAATTTTAATTATTTTAATTTTACAAAAGATTTAAATTTAGTAATTAAAAATATAGATGATTATACATCCAGATTAAAAACTTTATAGCAAAATTTTGATTATAAGTATTCTGAACGTGGCTTACTTGAAAATATTGATGTCGAATTTCAAAAAGTTGTAAATCTATTAAATGACCGTAAGCGTAAAATCGAAGATGACAAAAAAAGCTATGAAACAATTGTAGCAGAATTTATCGCTGAATTTGTAAAAGAAAACGAGAAAGAATTAAGAGCTTCATTATTTGATGATCATAATTTTGCGGCCTGGTTATTAAGACTAAGTACTCAATTTAGAGTATATTTAGAAAAAATTCATACTCAAGAACGAGATAATTTAGAAAGAAATTATAAGACAGATAAAGAAAATTTAGAAAAATAGTTTAATAATTTTATTAAAGAAAATAAAGATTAGTTGCTATCTTTTACTCCCCAAGATTTAGCCCTATTAAAAAATCTTGCTGATAGTATGGAAATAACTAAAATAAATCCAGAAATAACTCGTTCTAACTTAAGATTACCAACACTACAAAATGATTCAAATGATAATGATTATGAAGTAATTTTTACTTCTAATCTCGCCCCATCTGCCTTAGATGAACGTATGGGATTACTGGTAAAAAATTGTTTTTAGGCTTTTTTTCAAATGGGCGGTTCAGGTATGGGCAATGACTCTATTGCCGCAACCATAAATATTTCTTATGGAGAACCCAAATTTAATAAAGAGCTTAACAAAATTGAAGCCGCATTAAAAGATTTAGATAAAGCTTGGACAGAATTTTCTAAACTTAGAGATTAGCGTGATGAAGTATTAAAAACAAATCGTAATATGAATAAAAAAATTGAACAAATTCTTACAGATCTAGATAAAGATTTGTAGACTATAGACAAATCTTCTCACGCATTTATTATTCATGAAAGTGATAAATATTATATGTCTATGGAAAAAGGTTTTGAAACTGGTTGGCGTACTCATACTAAAGGTTTTCATGGCAGAACAATCACAATTTTAAATTATATCAATATTATGCGTAATCTTTAGTTTAATTTTGGAATTGGTGATCCCCAATTAATGAAATTCGTCGCTTATAATCTTGGCGCAGAATCACCAGGAGCAAAAGCCAAAAGCACAATGGAAGAAATTTTTACCTATGCTGCGGGTATGATTATGTTTGATGACGTTGCTGTTGCCGTTAAGGAGGCTACAAAACAATTAGAATTTTCTAATATTACTAATATCCATTTATATAAATTATAGGAATTATATTTCCCCGCTTCTTCTATTTTAGAATAGACAGCTGATTATTTATAGGGATTAGAATCTGATTTAGAAACAAATAATGCGGCAGTTGCACATATAGAAGTAGGAGAAAATATTTATGCTCCAGGGTATGTTAATTTAGAAAAAAATGCAGATAAACATAGAACTATTGATAAATCTATTGCCAGTTTCATTAAAAAATCACCATAGGAAAAATGGAATACAATGCGAAATCGTATGATTAGTCAGACCAAAGTTTCAATCTCATTCTTTTTAAATTTTTCTAATTTTATTTCACAATTACCACATTAATAATCTCTACCCATTCGTGGCAGAGTTTATATAAAAATTTCTTCCAAAAGGAGGTGATACCAAATGTCCAAACTTGCCGAATTCTTCCTTGGTTTCAAAAAACGCTATGATGCCCAAGTAATTAGAAATGAAAAGATGGACGAATTTCTTTCAAGTGCGAAAGAAAACTTTGATAAGATTGGTGAAATGAATACAACTGTTACAAGTCTAGATACCAAAGTAACTAACCTAGAAACTCAAGTAAATACTTTACAGGGGCAAATGACTGATATGTCAAATCGTTTAGAAATTATAGGAAAAGGCACAAAAATTGAACTCCTAGAAACTCTACATCGCTGGAAAAAACTTCTAGTAGATCGTGGATGGAAAACCAAGGAAGAAATGAAAGAAGTTAAAGATCTTTACGAACTTTACAACAAAAAACTAGATGGTAATGGCTAGGGAACATAGTATTATCATGAGATAGAGTCCCTGCCCGAAAAAGAAATAAACCAATAATTGACATTTTACTTAATTTATATTATAATATTATTAAGTAAAGGAGGAAATTATATGATACAAGAGAGAAGAAGCAAAGCGCAAATTGCACAACTTGAAATATATACAGATGGTTCATGTAAAAAGTTAGGAACCAATGCAACTTTTGGCGGCTGGAGCTTCATCGCTCTGCGAGGCGGAGAACGAATTTATGAAGTTGCCGGAAGCGAATATGGGACCACAAACCAGCGTATGGAATTATTGGCGATACGCAATGCCTTAGAGTTCGCGCAGAAGAACCGGCACCCAAATGAAAACGTAATTATTTATAGTGATTCTGCCTATGCTATTAATTGTTATAATCAAGAATGGTATACAAGATGGCAGCACAATGGATGGACTAATTCTAAGGGAGAAGATGTTGCTAATCAAGACCTATGGATTGAGATCATTCCATTCTTTGATGATTTCTGGTACCATTTTTCTAAAATTAAAGGACATGGCTCCAATTATTGGAATAATGAGTGCGATAGATTAGCGCAAATCGCCGCACAAACAATAAAAGACAATTTTAAAGGAGAACAAAATGAGTAATGATATTTATGAAGTAACTCGCGATGAATATGCTGGTTTTATTGGGCAATTAAATAAACAAATGATGGATGTTGAACAATCGTATCAGGAAGATATGACTATTTTTAAAATTAAGAGTAAAAATACAGGTATTCACCTATGTACTCGTATTATTCCAGAAGAAGGTGAAGAACATTATTTTATTTTTAATATGCCCGCAGATGATGAGCGGGTCGCGCCAAAACCAGTTCTAAAAATTATGCTAGACAATAAAGAAGATGTTCAAACATTTTTTAATGCTTTGAATAAACTTCAACAGGAGAAACACAATGACGGAACTATTTAAAAATATAAGTGATAAAGTAAGAGATACCGCAAAAACCGCTTGGGAAATTGCCTGCGCGCAGAAAAGCCCCATTACGGCCGCGGATTTTTTAAACTCTGTCACAGAACTTTATAGAAATTATTATACAGAAGAAGAAATAGAATTTCTCCAGTTCTATTTCCAAACACAAATGGAGATGATGAAGAATGAATAATACAATTATAATTAGTGGGAAAGCAGGTAGCGGAAAAGACACGGTTGCTCAATTTATGAAGAAAGAACTTGAAGGGCATGGAAAACGAGTTCTTGTCATCCATTATGGAGATGCCGTAAAATGGGTTTTACGGGATTATTTTAATTGGGATGGACAAAAAGATGCTGTTGGCCGTACGCTATTACAACGTATTGGAACAGATGTGGTTCGCGCGCAGTTTCCTAATTTTTGGACCGGCATCGTTGTTGGACTACTCAAAGCGTTTGAGCCATATAGTGATTTTGATATCGCATTAGTACCAGACGCACGATTCCCAAATGAAGTGGATATCGCACTAGAGAATCTACAAAATTGTGTTGCTGTTCGTATCAATAGACGTAATGAGGATGGAAGTGAATGGATCAATCCCAATCTAACAGAAGAACAGCGTAATCATCCTAGTGAAACTTCATTAGACTGTTATGCTTTTGATTATGTAATTCATAATGATGAAGGTCTTAATACACTTGAAGAAAGCGCATTAACTATTCTTAAAGATTTAAAACTTATTTGATTTCAAAAAAATATTTTTTACTCAAAAAAATAATTTATTATATATCACTCTTACCAATAGCACTATTCTTCTGAGAGGTGAAAGAAATGACAACAAAAGAAAAAATTGAATATATGGTTGCCAGAGGAATTAAAGTTATTGATCTAGCTAAACGCGTAGGATGCAATCAAACAACTCTTGGGCGTTGGCTCCGCGGCGAAACCAATATTTCTTCTCGCCTTGAAAAAGATTTGAATCAAATGATTCAAGATTTTATTAAGGAGATAGAAGTTTTAAAGGAGTGATATTATGGGTTTAATTTATATGAGAATTAGTCCTAGTGGTGGAAAATATATAGGTAAAACTATTGAAACTGAAATTGAACGTTGGCGTAAACACTGTGTAGAAGCTTTTTCTTCACCAGGCAATTTACATTATCATTATATTATAAATAAAGCTATTCGTAAATACGGTGGAGATAATTTTACTGTTCAAATTTTAGAAGATAACATTCCAAATGAACAATTAGCAATACGAGAAATATATTGGATTGATTATTATAAAACTTATTATTTAGATAATAATCATGGATATAATATGACTCGCGGCGGAGAAGGAAATTTAAAATTACAAATTGATTTAAATATTCTAAGAGATATGTGGTTAAATAATGTGCCTGCAAAAGATATTATGAATTTATTTAAATGTGGGCCATCTTCTTATCAATATTACTTAAATCAATTAAATTTAACTAAAGAATAGAAAGATTTTAGACGAAGCATGATGATGAAAAATCGAGTAACAAAAAAGAACATAAATAAAATTGAATAGGCTTTATCTCTATGGGAAGACGGAAAAACTCGTAAAGATATCAGTAAGATTTTACAAGTAAATCCCTCAACTGTTAATAATTTATTGATTAACGCGGGCTTACCAGACGATTGTTTTCAAACGCGACGTAAAAAAATAGTCTTACAATATGATTTATAGGGAAATTTATTGAAAGAATGGCCAAGCGTGACTGAAGCCGCGCAAGCATTAAATATTAATAAAACACATATTAGCAGTACTGCTTTAGGAAAACAAAAAACTACTCATGGATATATATTTAAATATAAGGAGAATAATAATGACTGATTTTTTTGAATTAGGAATACAAAAATACTGGGCGCCGACCTCAACTGTTTCTAAAGAAGCAAAGCGTCTGAAACTTGAAGCAGCAATTGAAAGCGGTGAATATATTTGGAGTGAAAAATTTGATGGAAACTTTCTTCGCGGTATAGTTACACCAGAGCGTAATGCACTCCAAACTAGAGGAATAAGTGTTACCACTAAAAAATATGGAGAAGTTCAAAATAAAGTTTTATTTTGGGACTCTGTATGTAATGCTTTTAATGATACTACAGTTATTTTAGGCGAGGCTTATATTCCCGGTGGTGTTGATGCCACGGTTGGAAGTGTACTTCGCTGTTTACCACAAAAAGCACTCGCCCGCCAAAAAGATACCCCTGTAGAATGGAGAATTTTTGATGTACTAGCTTTAGACGGCAAAGAATTTCTTAATAAACCAATTGAAGAAAGAATAAAATATATTCCAATTGTAGTACAGCGCATCCATGATCCATTAGTAAAAGGAATAGAATTTCATGAAATGGATGAAACATTCTTTGATGATGTCGCAAAAATTCTCGCACGCGGCGGTGAAGGAGTAGTATGCTATAAAAAAGGCATATTATATACTCCTGGGAAACGTAGTTCAGCATGGACTACTATTAAAGTAAAACAAGAGATAGAAACAGAAATTGACGCAGTTATTATGAATACAGTGCCTGGAGAAAAATTATATCATGGGGATGATATTGGGCACTGGACTTTATGGGAAAATCAACGCACTGGAGAGCTCGTTAATGGTGAATATTTTGGTGAATATCGGCTAGGAGGACCATATATTCCAGTAAGTAAAAATTATTGGAATAAATGGCCAGGAGCAATTCAAGTCGGCGTTTATAATAAAGAAGGCCAGCTCATTCCGCTATGCAAGGTAAGCGGTTTAACAGAGGAATTTAAATCTGCATTACGAGATAATCCACAAGAATGGCTTGGAGTAGCCGTAACCCTTACTGGAATGATGGTATCAGAGCGGCGTGCAACTACTGAAGGAGAAGGTATTTCTATCCGCCATCCTATTTTGCGATCTATTCGTAAGGATGATCTTGATCCTGAAGATTGTACTTTAGCAAAAATATTTAATGAGGCATAATATTTATTATGCGAGGAGGTTCTATGGATTTAGACGAACTATTTAATTCCATGCAAATCTATGGTTTTGATCCGACAACCTATTAGTATTTTAATCAACTATTTAATCACAGAACGATCGTATTTAATTGCGATGTTCAAGATGATATTATAGAAAAAATTTATATCCCTTTGCGCGATTTTGAGGCTGATGATTCAAACGATCCAGTAACTATTATTATGAATAGTAGCGGTGGTTCGGTTTCAGATGGATTCTTTTTAGCGCATTATATATCTCAATATTCCAAACCATTAAACATAATAGTGCCTGGATACGCATGTTCTATGGCCGCAGTTATACTTGCGGGTGGTGGGAAAAATGAAAATGTTATTAGAAGTTGTTTTCCTTGTTCTTACGCACTAATACATGATGGATACGTCGCACTCGCCGCGCAAGAAACAAAAACTGCGAATGATATTATGGCTTTTAATGATAGTATTGATAAACAGATTAGACAATTCTTTATTGACAATACTAACATTACGGAAGAAGAGTATGATTCACATACACGGCGTCAATGGTTTTTAAATGCTAAAGAAATGTTAGAGGCTGGACTTATTGATAGAGTGTATGGACAGACAGAGGAGTGAGAATATGAATATTTCTCATTGGGCCGATACATCGGCCCTATTACATTAGAATGGATTAATTGATCCACAAGTACAAATGGCAATTAGTTCAATTACATTAAGTGAATTAGAACATATTAAAAATAGTAATGAAGACCAAATAACCAAATATAAGGCTCGAGAAGCAGTGCGTTCAATTCTTACATCTGGTAAATTTGAAGTGCCGCTAATCAATAATAACCAAATTAATAAAATGCTTAAAAGATATCCTTTCTTAAGCGATATTCCTGATCATCGTATTATTTGTTCAGCAGAATTATATGCGGCAGAATAGGGAAAAAATATTATATTCTTGACGAGCGATGCTCTACAATACTTATTCGCCTTAGAAATGCCGCATCTAGAAGCTGTATATCCAATGGGAACTGAAATAAGTTTAAAATATGAAGATGAGTGGGGAGGTTGGAGTAGATATTATCCCTCTGAATAGGAAATGTCATTACTTTATGCCGATCCTAAAATTAACAGCTTGAAATGTAAAATTAATGAATATGCTGAAATATATGAAGGTCAAACCCTTAAAGATGTTCTATTTTGGAATGGACAAGAATATAGAAATCTTAAGTATAAAGAGATTAAAAGCGATTTCTTAGGATAGACAATTCGGCCGCTAAACATAGAACAAAAGATGGCATTTGACTTATTATAGAATCCTAACATTCCTGTAAAATTACTAACTGGTGTTCCTGGATCTGGAAAAGATTTTCTTATGTTCTTACATGCTTGGGATTTAATACAGAAAGGCAAAAAAGATAAGATTATTTTTATTCGTAATCTTGTTCCATTTAAAGATGCACCAGAAATTGGTTTCCTCGAAGGATCTCTACAAAAGAAAATTGAATGGGGATTAGGCCCTATCATGAGTATCTTAGGAGAAGAAGGCTTAAAAATGGCAGAAGATTCTGGTTAGATTGAAGCAGTTAATTTAGGATTTATTCGTGGTATGAGTTGGGATAATGTTATCTTATATGTGTCTGAAGGACAAAATATAACAGGTGGTGGCTATAAATTATTGGTTAGCTGCTGCGGAAAAAATTCTGAACTTTGGATCAATGGCGATACGTTATAGACAGATGGTAAAAAGTTTGAAAGTAATAATGGTATTGAAAGATTATTAGGATCTCTTAGCGGTAATAAATTATTTGGTACTGTAAAAATGCTTAAAACAGAACGTTCAAATATCGCGGAACTAGCTTCCTTGATATAAATGAGGGCGAGTCCCTCGGACCGTTACCAACTGGGACAATTCAATAGAATTGTCCCTCTTTTTTATTTGACTTTTTTTAAATTCTATGATATAATAAAAGAAAAATGGGAGGAATAAAAATGGAGAACTTTTATGACCAACTAATTGATGAATACTTTAATCGTCATCCAGATGCCGGTTTAGCTTGGTGGATGCTACCACTTGAGCAACAGCCAGAAGGCTTTAAGCAAGAAATGTATGACATTCTTTGGGATTTAACACACGAGCCGAATATGACCAATGAAGAATTTCAAAAACTAACTACTGATGAAAAATTGCAATATGCTCATGAACATCCAACAGAAGTTATTTATAAATTAACTGAAAAAGGATAAGAATATGCAAAACAATTAGAGGCTAAAAAATATGAATAATATGCTAATTGGGTACTTAGGCGGTGATAGTTTATGGTAAAACAATAGCACAATTCTACTATTATACGCGAAGCTACGATAGAAGATATATTACAATATAAGCGTGGTAAAAAAGAAGTTAATCCAAAAGATTATTATTTATGCCAATGTGATTGTGGAAATTATTGGTGTCCTTCTAAGAAAAATTATAATAAAGGCTTATCTACTAGTTGCGGAAAACATTCTAATGATGGCAGAATAATAAATGAAATCGGTAATATATATGGAGAGTTAACTGTTATAAGTGAAGCGCCTACTCCAAATAAAAATACTGACCATCATAAATATTGGCTTTGTTTATGTTCATGCGGTAATACAACCATTGTCGCAGGAAAAGACTTAAGAGCAGGAAAAGTCAATAGCTGCGGATGTATTAGGTCAAAAGGTATGTCAAAAATAACAAATATATTATCTGACAATAATATTCAATTTATTTTAGAGTATAAGTTCCCAGATTTTCTTACAGATAAGTTATCTCCATATAGATTTGATTGGGGTATTATAAAAAATCATAGATTATTCTGTTTATTAGAGTATGATGGTGAGCAACATTTTGATAAAACAAATGCTTGGTATAGAGAAGGAATAGATGAAATTAAAAATGAATATTGTAAAACCCATAATATTCCGCTATATCGTATTTCCTATAAAGAATATAATCAATTAAACATTAATTATATAAAAAATCTTATACATTATGAGGAGAAATAATATGGAACAGAAAAGACCTTTAGGTTATCTCGCTGGTGGAATTATGACACACGGAGAAAATCTTGCACGCCAAGAAGAATATGATAAGTTTAAGGCTGCGGGTATTCCTGGCAAAGTATATAGTCCTGTACAAAATAAATCTATTAATGATAAATCCAATATGACAGAAGAAGAGAATAATCATCTCGCCGAAAAAATTGTTGCAGCAGATGTTGAAAGATTATGGAATAGTGATTATACTGTACTATGTCCTGAACAGAGCGCGATTGGTACAATGTGTGAAATGGGTATTCTATATGGATGGAAATATATGGCTGATAAATTAATGGAGATTTTTGCTGAAAATATAAAGGATTCAGGACCTATTGACTGGAATAAAGTAAGCCATGCTTTATATGATAAAATTACAGAAATTTATCATAAGAAAAATTACGCTCATTATTTCGATATTCGCACCAATCATCTAAATGAAAAAGACTGGCGTCGTAGTTTTTCAATAAATCAGTTCCTTTATGGAATTATTCTTGCGGCAACAGCTGACGGAACACTACATAATTCTTTTGATGAAATTCTTCCTCTTCTACAAAAAGAGTATATTAAAGAAGAACAAATGACATTTGAGTCAGATTGGAGGTAAATATGAACATAAACACAACAGATAAAGTTTAGGTTGACGATTCAACCGCTGGTACAAGTACAAGCACAACTTGGCACTGTCCATATACTTAGCCTAAAGCAGAACAAGGCTGGGAATGTCCTCGTTGCGGGCGCATTAATGCGCCTTGGGTAAGACAATGTGATTGTTCTAGAAGTTATGATAAATGGGATATTACTTGGAACAAAGATGATTATACAAAACCCTGGTGGTATGATTATAAAGTTACTTGTAATGGAACCTCTATACAGACACAAATAGATTCAGACACATTTAAAATTCATCCAGATTCTACTGTATATCAAACTGGCGGCTCTGATTATAGAGCAGGAGATACCTATGTAAATGTAAGTGGAACGCAATCTAATAAAGTAGAGTCAAATTCAGTAACTACTGCTTGGAATAGTGGTCCAAGCACCTTAACTAATACTAATGAAGAACCTAAAAAAGAAGACGCGCCTAAGCGAACTTTTAGTAAATACATAAAGGAGAAATAATAATATGAGTAATTTAATTTATGGAGTAAATGACAAACCTAAGACCATTAAAGAAT
>JAEEGL017290547.1_pt1 | contig 10317 bp, 7 predicted proteins | sample 9134231 | NCBI WGS metagenome assembly JAEEGL01 (sample SAMN16246548, study PRJNA631951) | gut metagenome | biome: gut microbiome; feature: rumen; material: fiber-attached | host: Bos | place: Iran: Karaj | collected 2018-10
AATCTGGCCAGCATCTTGAAGCAAGGGCGCCGATGCCGTTTTGTTTCACGTATTCGTCATAGGCTCTGTAAAGCTTTGCGACATCGCGAAGGTTCTTTTCGGGAGTTACGTCAAGGCCCTTCATCGCCTTGCGGGACTTTTCGAGGTCTTCGTTGCTCTCATAGTCTTTAAACGGTTTTGCCTTGTCTATGGGCTCTCGTGCTTCTATGGACTCGACTCTTGTTCCAAACCAATAGAGCATATCTGAATCAAGAGCTCTTCCGAAGCCGAATCCCTGGGGCGTATGGCCGATTTGAGCGATTTTAAGCTCTTCTAAGCCTTTCATAAGCTTGATAGCTTTTATCGCCGCAGATAACTTGTTTTTGACCTTCTCCTCGTCTGCAGAACCATATATATACTCAAAGCTTCTGCCGTATTGTCTCATTGCGTTTGCCGCTGAAAAGGCTCCGGTTAGGGAGTTGAGTCTAAGTCTTCCTCCGTCTATTACAGGCTCTCTGACAGTCCAAAGAAGCACTCTCGCGTGGTGGAATCTTCTTAAGACTTCTTCCATATATGCGCTGTTTGCGAAAGTTATATCCTGGAATATGACCAGGTCAGGGTGTTTGTCTTCAAGGAACTGTCCGAGAAGATCTATGCTCAAAAGCATCTCGTCAGGGCAGACGACGTCAGGGTCGATGGACTTAAGGAGCCTGACTGATTTCTCGAATTCTGCCTGGGCGCTTTCAAGGTGGAATGTGGGTACGCCTACGGGGAGGTAAATTGTCTTTACAAATTCTTTTGTCATCTATTTGTCTCCTTGTCTTACGACTTTGATGCTGGCGGAGAAGTCTTCCTTGCCTATGCCCATTTCCATAGCCTTGTCATAGACCCTGACTGCGTTCTCTTCACCGGGCATGGAGAATCCTACTTCTTTTGCCATATTGAGGCAGATGTGCACGTCCTTGTGTTCGTTTTCTATGGAGAATGCTGTGGTATAGTCCTCTTTGGAAATCGAATCTTTTTTGGAATCGAGATACCAGTTGCCTGCGCCGCCGTAGGATATGGCCTTTGCGAAGGTGAGTATGTCTATACCATATTTGGATGCAAGGGTCGAAGTTTCATTCACACCGTTTTGTATCTGGGAAACGAGGGCGTTGTGACAGATCTTCATCACGAGACCTTTTCCGTTATCGCCCATGCGTATGATGTTCTTTCCCATGTAGAAAAGGATGGGGCAGGCCTTTTCGAAGTCTTCCTCGCTGCCTCCTACGTATATGCCAAGCTCTCCTGCAATTGCTGCCGGTTTGCTTTTTACTACCGGCGCATCGATGAAGTGGCCGCCTTTGGCTTTTACCATATCCGCTATTTCAACGGATGCCGAAGGGTCTATGGTCGACATGTCTATGCAAAGCTTTGTATCGTCGACTGCAGGAAGTACGCTTTCGTATACTGAGCGGGAATGTTCGCTTTTAGGTACCATAGTGATAAAGATATCAACGTTTTTCATCACTTCAAGAGCGCTTTCGCAGGGGACTCCGCCGAGGGCTGCAAGCTGATCGACCTTTTCTTTGACTACGTCGAAAACGTATACTTTATCGTCGTGTTTTTTTATGATGTTCTCGCACATGGATTCGCCCATGATGCCAAGACCAACAAATCCTATTTTCATTTCTATTCACCTTTACATAATGGAGCCTGCCCTTATGGGCAGGCCTTTATCATATATTATATATTTTTAATCTGTCACTGTGTTGTCCCAGCAGTCCTGGAAAGTCTTGAGGCCCTGATCGGTGTAAGGATGCTTGATAGCGTCTTTATATACGTCGAGTCCTGCAGTCACTATATCACAGCCTGCTACGGCACAGTCTCCAATCTGCTTCGGAGTTCTTATGGCTGCTGCTATGATCTGTGTCTTTCCGTAGTAGCCGTAGTTTTTGTATATGTCTACTATGTCTTTAATGTACTGCTTACAATCTTCTCCGTTGGATTCCTTCCATCCGATGAACGGGCTTACGAAGAGGCAGCCTGCCTTTGCAGGGAGTATAGCCTGGGCAGGTGAGAATACGAGGGTGAGGTTTGTTCTGATACCTTCCTTTTCCAGTATCCTTGCAGCTTTGAGTCCGCCGTATACGGACGGGATCTTTATGACGAAGCAGGGAGAAAGGGAGCTTATCTCTCTTGCCATCTTGAGCATATCTTCGGCTTCCATGAAGTGGGGATTGATCTCGACGGATACGGGGAAGTCGTTGTAATCTTTGAATCCCTGCTCCTGAGTCCATTTTGCAATGTCGTCAATGGCTTTGCGGAAAGGCTTTCCTGAGTTCATTATGTGTTTTGGGTTTGTCGTTACGCCGTCGATGCCGAGATATTCATATGCTTCTTTGATCTCGTCCATCTTTGCGCTGTCTAAAAAGTATTTCATGTTTTTTCTCCATATTATAATTTTTTTGAGTTGATAAACAGCAATTTTCAACTTAGTTACTTAAATGAGGATGCGTTTTCAGCTCTCCAGAGCTTATCGTATTTGAATCCAGTGACCGCTTCACAGACCTTTTTCTCTTCTTCAGTGATCTGGGAGTCGTCTTCGCCTCTTCTTCTTGCAGTCTCTTTTCTCACTATGTCGAATTCCTTCTTTGTTACCGGGAATTTAGCAGTGAAGAGCCATGTGAGCAAAAGAAGGGCTATCTGAGCGAATACGTATACGTAAGCAATACCTTTCTGAGTGGATGCTGCCTGGCGCATGCCCTGTACTGCAAGGTTTTCATCATATCCTACCATTGTGAGGAGGACTCCGATGAGCGCAGAGGAAAGACCTGCTGAGATCTTTCTTGCAAAGGTAGCCATGCCTGAGCAGATGCCGGGACGGTTTACTGTGGTGATGAGCTCGTCAACGTCTGCAAGGTCTGCAAGTATCGCGTAAATAGTCGTCGAAGTTCCTGCCATGGCAAGTCCTATTATGAAGGAGAGCCCTAGTATCACGTAGAAGGGAGCTCCTTCATAGGAGAAGAAGAGCATGGCAAGGGTTGCAAGCATTCTTATCGGAGTTCCGACCAGGATCGGGAACTTTTTGGAGGTCTTGGCCATGATAGGTCCAAAAACGACCATTCCTATGAGCTGAGCTACGAGGAGAACTCCCATAAGTATGGTGAAGTTTCCTCCTCCGTATGCGTTGAGAACGTCGTCTACGTAATAAACGGCAAGGCCTGTGATGAAGTCAGCTGCGCACTGTCCGAAGATGAATATTGCTATAAAAAGCCTGAAGGAACGGCTCTTGAATACGGTGAATGACTGAGTGAAAGTCTCTCCCATGGAGACTTTTTGTGCCGGCTTGTGGTGCTCCCAGGTGCCAAAGAATGTGATAAGTATGGTCACGAGGAAGACTACTGCAAAGATAAGGGCTACGGTCAGGTACTGGCCTGCGTTGGTGTTGTCCTTAATCATCAGAGTCGGGATCAGTCCAGCTATAATGGCGCCGAGAGCTGAGAATATCATTCTCGTTGAAGAGAATTTGGCTCTCACCGTGTAGTCGTCGACCATGTCGGGGAGCAGGCCGTTGTATGGTACCATTACGATGGTGAATCCCGTTGAGAAGAGCATGTACATCAGCATGTAGAAGATGAACTGTGCCGTCGTGTTGCCGCCTGCTTTGAAGGGTATCCACATCACCACGAAGGTTAGTGCGGAGATGATGGATCCTACAAGTATCCAGAACCTCTTTGGTCCAAACTTGGAGACGGTGCGGTCTGCTATGTTTCCCATGATGGGATCTGTGACCGCGTCCCATACCTTACCGATCAGGGGTATCATTCCCGCCAGCGCCGGGGGCATTCCCAGGGCTTTTGTGAGGAATACAGTGTAGAATGTGCTGATGACTACGAATGCGCCTCCTCCGTAAATGTCGCAGGCGCCGTAACTCATCCTCGATGATGCTTTGCTTTCTTTTGAAGCTTGATCTTTCATTAGAGCCTCCTTATGTTAACGTCTATATTCCAACAGAACTAAGTAGTCTGTCTTTATCTTCCGAATCTGCTCTCACGAATACCGGAGGGCATCCTATGGGAGCATCTATCTCGTAAGTTCCGCCGGGATAGGGCATCTTCGTGAAAAGGTGCACCCATTCTCCTTTGGGCAGATAGACTGTTCTCTTTGTTGTTCCTTTTTCGACAATAGGAGCTACCAGCAGGTCTCTTCCGAGGAGATATTCATCTTTTGCGCTGTAGCATTCTTTTTCGTCGTAGTGATATAATAGAGGTCTTACTGCCGGGTGGCCTTTTTCGTTATATTCCTCTGCCAGTCCTTTTATATACCATCCGAGGGATGCGTAGATATTGGACATCCTCGAAGCCTGCTCGAGAAGGGCTTTGCTGGAGTCGAACTGTACGTTCCTTGATGGCTGGTTGCCCTCGTGGAAACGCATGAGAGGTGTGAAGGCGTCAAGCTCCATCCAGCGGAGCAGGAGCTCTTCTTCTCTTGTCATCTTCATTACGGTAGTATATCCGCCTGCGTCAGAATGGGATAATCCGAAGCCGCTTAAGGAAAGGGAGAGCATTGCCGTTATGACTGATGGAAGTCCGTCGTCCCTTGACCAGTCAACGTGCTGGTCTCCTGTCCACATCATGGGCGAAAATGCTGCAGTCTTTGTATATCCTGCTCTTGTAAAGAAGAAGACTTCTCCGGCCTTGCCTCTTTCTTCAATGGCTTCTTTATTGAGCTTTGCCCAGAGCTCCGGCCAGAGGTTGTGCATTGTATATGCGTCCTGTCCTGAGGAAATGACGCTGTCCACAGGCAGGTATTCGCCGAAGTCCGCCATCCATCCGGAAAGGCCGAGGTCTATCATATTCGTCTTGATGATCTCCTTGTACCAGTCGTAGGCCTCTTTATTTGTAAGGTCTATCATGGCGGCAGGGAAGGTCGTGATAGTCACAAGGTAGTCTTTACCTTCCTTGTCTTTTACGCACCAGCCCTTTTCAGATGCGTATTTATACAGTTCTCCTTCAAGAGCCATGAAGGGGTTTATGTAGCCGAGGAAATGGACTCCTTCTGCATTCCATTTTGCTATGGCTTCCTTGAGACCGGGATAGAGCTTCTCGTCCACGTGCCAGTTCCACATGACTTGGTAACCAAAACCGGTCACCCTGCAGCCGCACCAGTCCTGAGACCAGATGCCGGCAACTTTTGCACCTGCTTCTTTAGCTGTTTTGATCTTTTTATCAACGACATCTGTTCCGCCCTGTACGGCGAAGATAGCTCCGTCGTAGATCCAGTCCGGAAGTATCCATCCTCTGCCCGTCATGAGGCTGAGGTCCTCTGCTATCTGCTCGTAGCTTTCGCACTGTTTTATATATATTATGGGAGCTTCCTGGGTGTAGAGTATGGTGGATCCGGGATTCTTGAAATCGAATACTGCATAGGTTGAAATATCAAGATGTACGAAATACTTTTTGCTCGATACGTAGGTAGGTGCTACGCAATAGGATTCATAATTTCTGAAAGGAAGTGAAAAATTAGGCCTTTTGCCTATAAGAGTTTCGCGGATGAGCTTGTCGCCTATCCTTTTCGTATTTTGATGCTCTGCGACGAATATGCGGACCCTCTCTCCTTTTAGGTCGAATTTGGAGTAGGTCTCGCCGCATCCGTATATGGATTCGTCCTCTTCTGCCGGTATGGATATCCAAAACCTGTTTACCCTTCTTCCGCTTATATCGGCTCCGTTTTCATCGCAATAACTTATTCTTAGAAGACCGTCCGTATCACTAACGGAGAGGTAATGCATTTCACCTGATCTTTTGTCTTTGAATTCAAGGATGTATCCCTTATCGCTTTTTCTTTCTCCTGTTTTTGAGAGCGAAGAGCGCCTGTCTATGTTCTCTTTATATGAAAAGCTGCCCCTGCTCATCTTGAAATTATTGGAGCCTGTTCCCACTGAAAGACTGATATGATCCTTGATAGAAATGTCCATATTATCCTCCGCTGCGCAAGATATATCTCTTCTAATTATATCGATTAAAGAGCTTGGTTACAAGGATAATTGACATTTGTACCACTATTGAAAAGAGGTATTCGTCGCCTTGATGGGACTGTTCATAAGCGGAAGAAAAATACCTTTGGATATGGTATACTACAATGTATGGATGGAGGTTTGAAATGATAGACCAGTTTTCAAGAACAGAGCTTCTTCTTGGCTCTGAAGGGATGGAAAAGATAAAGAGTTCCCATGTGGCCGTATTCGGAGTAGGGGGAGTAGGTGGGTACGTGGTCGAAGCTTTGGTAAGATCCGGAGTGGGGGAAATAGACCTCATAGATAACGATGAGGTGAGTCTTACTAACCTTAACAGGCAGATAATAGCTACAAGGAAGACAGTTGGAAGGCCAAAGGTCGAGATCGCAAAGGAAAGGGCTCTCGAAATAAACCCGGACTGCAAAGTCAATGCCTATAAGATGTTTTATCTGCCTGAGACTGCCGACTTCTTCGACTTCAGCAAATATGATTACGTAGTCGATGCCATAGATACGGTAGCCGGAAAGCTGGAGATAATAAAACGTGCCGTTGAAGCGGGAGTTCCCGTGATCTCATCTATGGGAGCGGGAAACAAAATGGAAGCTTCGATGCTGGAAGTCGCGGACATATCCAAGACCTCCGTATGTCCTCTTGCAAGAGTCATGAGAAAGAAACTTAAAGAGATGGGCATAGAGCATCTAAAAGTCGTCTATTCAAAAGAGCAGCCGGTCAAACCTTTGCTTCCTCCGGATGAGTCCGAATACGAACTTAAAGGAGGCCGTCCTGCTCCCGGAAGCAACGCTTTCGTTCCGGCAGCTGCAGGTCTGATCATAGCAGGCGAAGTCATCAAAGACCTTTCGGGATACGGAAAGCCTTGATTGCTTTTTGATTTGACTATATAGAATTTACACAAAAAAACGGCGCCGTCGGCGCCGTTTCGCTGTTTAGAGTGTTTTGTGCAGAGCCTGTATGATGAGATTTATGAAGTCCTCCAGAGGTTTTGAAATATACGCTTTCTTTCTGTAATATACGTTTATGTCCTTCGGGTCGGCCCTGAAGGGTACGCAGTAGTATTTAACGTTTTCGGGTTCTGCATCTGGATTGATGCAGGTTGAAGGAATGATGCTTGCTCCCAGGCCTTCCCTTATGAGTTCGGTGCAGAGGAAATATGAATCGCATTCTATGACTGTAGTATCTTCGTCAAGATAGCCTTTCATGATGCCTTGTATGATCTCACCGATGAGACCTCCTTCAGATCTCATCTGGATGAACGGCATTTTTGCGAGTTTTGATATATCTGCAAGAGGATACGGCGTTTTGCTGTTGTCTGCGTTGTCATCTGCGATATCATAGCTTGCGGGAGCCGCTATCAGAAGCATTGCAGCCTTTGTACTGATCGCTCCTATGGACGCGTCTTCCAAGTCTTTTGCAGTTATTGCGATATCCACCGTACCTGTTTTAACAGCTTCGGCATAATCGTGGACAGTGTCAGTCAGCACGTTGATCTTGTATTTCGGATAGTTGACGTGGAAGTCTCTTAAGACTGTCGGCATTATCCCGAAACTGACGTGAGAGGGTATCGCCAGCGATATGGTACCTGTAAAGGAGTTATTGAGCTCGTTGAGTCTGTTTTTTAGATCTATCTCGAGGTTGTTGATCTCCTTTGCAGTCTGCACGTACGCTTCGCCGTAGGGCGTTATGGTGATTGGATATGCCGAACGGTCGAAGAGTTTGTAACCTATATCTGACTCTATGTTCGAAAGGAACTGGCTCAGATAGGGTTGTGATATCTTAAGAGACTCTGCAGCTTTTGAGATGCTCCTGAACTTTTCTATTGCGAGTATGTACTCTATCTGTTTCTCTGTCATGGCGATTTCCTCTCTCATACTAAAAAACCTATTTACATCATAATAAGTATACACTAAAACTTATAAAAAGGAAACTATTTATTTGGAAAATATGAAGCAAATATCCATTTTTATATTCCATGGCGGAATATGTGTAAATATATGTGGTCATATGTGCATTTTTACATTTGTCATCTTTAAGGTGCATATATTTCTGTGATAAAATAAAAATAAATGGAAATGTAAGTCAAACGAAGGGATGAAAGGCACAGTTATGAAACTATTGGAAGAACTAAAACTAAAAAACGTAACATTCAAGAACAGGATCGCTTTTCCGCCTATGACCACAGGATACGGTGGGTCTGAGGGAGTACATGACGATCTTTTTGCAGAGCAGTCCATAGGCTTTTACGAAAGACTTGCAAAGGGCGGTGTCTCATACGTGGTCATAGGTGATATCCCCACCTGCAATTCAATACCGTCAAGCAGGTCTAAGCTCACTTCCGAAGACTATATACCCAAGTTCAGAAAACTTGCAGATGTCCTTCATAAATATGACTGCAAACTTGGCCTTCAATTCTTTATTGCAGAGTTCGAAGTCGCGAAGATGATGAGTCTTATGGCGGAGGGAAAAAAGGCTGAAGCAAGAGCTCTCATGCACGGATACGACTATCCTCTCTATATCTCGAAGGAAGGTATCAGGGAGATGATCGATGGTACTGCTCAGGCTGCAGTATGGGCACACGAAGCCGGAGTCGACGTCATACAGATCCACGGTGACAGATTCAACGGAGTCCTTCTTTCAAGCAAACTGAACAGCAGGACTGATGAGTACGGCGGATCTCTTGAAAACAGGATGAGATTTGCTCTTGAAACGGTCAGAGCCATAAAGGAAAGATGCCCCGAAATAGCAATAGAATACAAATTCTCACTAAGGACCGTAAATCCCGATGGATCCATAAGAGGAAACGGAGGACTGGAGATAGATGAAGCTCTTATATTTGCAAAGGAACTGGAAAAGGCAGGAGTAGAAATGCTCCACGTGGCTCAAGCGAACCATACGAGTCAGAGCGAAGACACTATGCCGCCCATGGGTATACAGCCCTACGGCTTCACCACGGCAAAATACCTCGATGCATTGCGGAAGGTGGTAGACATTCCTCTTTGCGCCGTAGGCCGCATCATCAATCCGTATACTGTGGAAGCAATACTGGAGGACGGTATGGCCGATATGGTCGCTCTCGGAAGGAGCCTCCTTTGCGATCCCGATTTCGTAAACAAGTTTGCTGAAGGCAAAGTGGACGAGATACGCCAGTGCATAAGCTGCAACAAGGGATGTTTCGATTCCGTAATGGCTGCAACTTTCTGCCAGTGTTCCCTCAATCCCGAGAACGGTTATGAGACTGTAAAGGAGATAGGCAAGGCTGAAACGAAAAAGAAAGTAGCTGTCATAGGAGGCGGTATGGCCGGCATGGAGGCTGCGAGAGTCCTTGCTCTAAGAGGCCATGACGTAACGCTCTTCGAAAAGACTTACCGTCTGGGAGGTCAGGTCAATATTGCGGCCGTACCTCCGAGAAAATTCGAGATGAGGAGAGCTATAGACAATTATGAACGCATACTCCCAAAATACGGAGTAGAGATACGCATGGGCTGTGATGCGAGCAAAGAAGACCTTTCTGCATATTCCGATGCTGTAGTTGCAACGGGAGCGACCAATATGATCATCCCGGTGCCGGGACATGATGAGAACTACGTATTTTCTGCATGGGATGTCCTTGACGGAAAGTCTATAGTATTCGGTAAGGTCGCAGTTATTGGCGGAGGCCTTGTGGGGGCAGAAACAGCAGAATTCCTGGCAGGTATAGGTGCAGACGTGACCATAGTGGAGATGCTGCCCGTAATAGCCAAAGATGAAGGAGCTACTGTAAGGCCGACGCTGATGAAAGACCTTGTGGATCATAAAGTCGAAATGCTCGTTAATACGAAGCTTCTCAAAATAGAGGACAGAAAAGTATATTGCGAAGTCAGTGAAGGTGAAGAAAAGAGAGAAAAGGTGATACCGGTAGATTTCGTAGTTATGGCTGTAGGAGCTAAGGGCTACAGAGCTGAGCTTCCGGGCTTCAAAGGCAACGTATATTACGCAGGCGACTGCGCCGGAGAAAGACCCAGCGATATCTCCCATGCTACAAAGAGCGCTTACGACGTAGCATGCAGGATATAGGAAATATAGTCGATAGAACGATAACAGGTTTTAGATAAGAAGCAAAGGCAGAGCGTTCGGAGTCGAAGCTCTGCCTTTGCTTTTTGTACTGAGGTATTTTCAAAAAAAGCCCGGCTGCATAGCCGGGCTCGTTTTTGTACTTAAGCTACTGATTCAAATTAGAACTTGAGGTCAGATGTTGCTTTTGTCTTTCCTTCTGCGAGATCCTTGTTGATTGCAGCTATTCTCTCATCGTTGAGGTTTACACCGAACATGAGGATGAGGAGTGCAAC
>JAEEGL017341574.1_pt1 | contig 10317 bp, 11 predicted proteins | sample 9134231 | NCBI WGS metagenome assembly JAEEGL01 (sample SAMN16246548, study PRJNA631951) | gut metagenome | biome: gut microbiome; feature: rumen; material: fiber-attached | host: Bos | place: Iran: Karaj | collected 2018-10
ATACTGTGCCTTCAAATACTAACCGTTTCATCCTTTCTTCTCCTTATTTGGCCTGGTTAATAGTAACAAAGTTATATTGAACCGATGAAAACTCATAGAAGTTTAATGCTTTATTTAAAACTTTTTTGTCCTTTCTATGTGCATCGATTCTTAAGTGGATAAATATAACTTGCACGAGATTATATCATGGAAATGCCCATTTTTCAAGTATTGTGAAATTTTAAAGAGGAGAAAACCTTGATTTTCTCCTCTTTTCATTTTCTTATTATAATAGTTTTATTAATTCCTCTAAGTTATTTGTTTGTTTTTCTGGGATTTTTAGTATTTGAAATTTAGATACTTTATCTCCAAATTTTATCTCTACTGTATCTCCTACTTTTACTTCATAACTTGGTTTAACAATCTTGCCATTTACTGATATTCTGCCACTATCTGCTGCATCATTTGCAACGGTTCTTCTTTTAATTACTCTACTAACTTTTAAAAATTTATCTATCCTCATATACTATCCTTTATTTAAATGTAAATTCATCTTGAAAACTTTCAGCTGTCTCTAACCATATATCGTCATCATATAATCTAAAATATGTGAATATTCCTTTTGCATCATCCTGATATGTCTTTCCATATCTATTTACCATTTCTGTCTTACATGCCATTAGGAATTTATGTCTCATCTTTCCTTTTCCAGAAATTGATCCATATGTTAGATTCATTAAGACTTTATCATGATCTAGAATACCACTTTTAATTATCCTATTCTTTACTTCTTCTACATCATATTTTACTCTTTTTAATTCTACTTGCTTCATTTCCCCTTGTTCTATTGTTAGAATAACATATTCTGCTGTTCCAATATAATAAGGACAAACTCCGCAACAACCTGCATTAATTACTAATTTGTTATTAATATATCTTTCCCACATTCTCTCATGTGTATGTCCAAATATTAATGCATCTTCTTCTAATTCTTTTGTATAATGGTCTAATACTTCATTATTATCTACATATAATAATTCTTCAACTGACGTTGGTGAACCATGACAAAATAGTATTTTATAGCCATCAAACTCTAAACTCATCGAAATTGGAAGATGTCTTATATATGCTTTATTTGTTTCTGATAATTCATTAAACATAAATAAAGTATTTTTAAACTGTACGTTTGGCCAATTATATCCTTCATCTTCAAGTTCGATAAAATACTGTTCTTTGTTACCTCTTAGTACATAATCTGTTCTTGATTTTACTATTTCTAGTGTTTCATTTCCCATTGGAAGATCATTAACTAAATCGCCTAAGAATACATATTCATCTACATTGTTTTTTTCAGCATCCTTAAGTACTTCTTCCAATGCTACACAATTTCCATGTACATCTGTTATTATTGCAATTTTAATTTTTGATCACCTCTTCCTTTGTCAATACTAGGATTATATCATTTATAAAAGTCTATTTCAACACATAATTTTATGCATATTATTAATGTAATTCATTTTCCATTTAGGTTTGCTTGATTTTTGTCAAAATTTATGATACAATAAAAGTTAGAGAATTTCACTCTAGAAAAGGATTAGGAGGATTCTCATGGCACATTAACAATTTCATATACCAGAACAACATGGAAGGAGAATAATAACCATGGTACGTATCTTTATTTGCATTCTTATCGTTCTCGCAGCACAGTTTGCTGGAGCTCTCATCAAGAACCGTTCTACGGATCGTGAGGATGTGGCTGCAGCTCGCTTCGTACGGCTTGTTGGTTCCGCAGTTGGTGTGGTAGCACTTGTGGTACTTGCCCTTTTCAGTGGCATCTACACAACTACTGACCAGGAAATCGGGTTCGTGAATAAGTTTGGAGTTAACACTCCCATCACGGCATCCGGTATCAAGTGGAAGACTCCGTTCGTCACTACAGCTTATGTCTATCCGGGTACTACCCAGAGCATGACAATTGGCTATATTGAGGAGCGCGAAGATTCCGAGGATTACACGGAGAACCCTTCTGAGAGTTCCATGATCACATCTGATTTCAATTTCATTGAAGTCGATGCTTATCTGGAATATCAGATCATTGATCCGATCGCTTACCATTTCGCAACTGCTGATCCCATCGGCATTCTCAGGAACGCTGCACTTGTCGCTATCAAGAACAATGTTGGTCTTACCAATGTTGACGCTGTTATGACGACAGGTCGTGCACAGCTTGAGGCTCAGATTACCGATACCATCATTAAGGAGCTTGAAACCCACAATACCGGTCTTACCCTCGTTAAGGTCAGTATTCAGGATGTATCGCTTCCTACTAAAGAGGTAAAAGAAGCTTTCACAGCCGTTGAAACTGCTAAGCAGAATGCTGAGAAGAAGCGTAACGAGGCTAACGCCTACGAGTACACTCATCTTCCTGAAGCAGAAGCAGAAGCAACCAGAATTATCACTGCAGCTAATGCAGCAAGAACTGAGAGGGTCAATGAGGCCCAGGCAGAAGTTTCGAAGTTCGAAGCTCTCTGGACACAGTTCCGCAATTCTGAAGTTGTTCGCGAAAAGCTCTATTACGACACCCTTGTTGAAATTCTTCCCGGAATGGATATCATTATCTCTCCGGATGGAAGAACCGTGTTTGTAAAGGGCAACAACGCTGACGTTTCTGCTGCTGGAGCAGCTGGCGTTTCTCAGTAACTATAAACTAGTCTCTATCAACCATTAAACACGGAGGTTTATACCATGAATGAGAAAGTGAAAAAAAGCAATTCCCATATCGTATGGGGTGTAGTCATTGTTCTTTACGTAATCGGAGCTATCCTGTTCTTCATGTGCTTCAACGTCAACCAGATCTACCGTTCCACCCTGGTTCGCCAGTTCGGTGAGACTGTGAGGGTTGTCGACAATCCGGGTATTTACTTTACGAATCCTATTCAGGACGAGATCAGTATCTACACCGGTGAGCGCGTGTACGACGTGCCTGTAACGAATGTTACCACGTCGGATAAGAAAACGATGGAAGCAGATGCCTATGTTACCTGGCGGATCACTGATTCCCAGACATACTACAAGCAGCTGAGCTCTGTAGAAGCTGCAACCGGTCGTCTCTCCAGTAATGTGTATTCCTCGATGAAGAGAGTTATCTCCTCAACGAAGCAGGAAGACATTATCGCTGGTAAGGACGGTACACTGGCGCAGTCTATTCTGGACAGTATCACCAACCTTGGTACGTATGGTATTCAGATCACTTCCTTCGACATCAAAGGACTGGATCTGCCCGAGGAAAATAAGGAAAGCGTCTATTCAAGAATGATTTCCGAACGTATGGCCATCGCTGATAAGGAAGAAGCAGCTGGTGAAAAGATTCTGAATGAAGCAAAGGCCGCAACGGATGAAAAAGTCCGTGTCACAAAGTCGAACGCTGAACTTGAAGCAGCAGCTATCGCAGCTGACGCTGAAAATCAGTACTACGAAACCCTGAGACAGGCTTATTCAGCAACTCCTGAAAAGGAGGAGTTCTATAAGTATTGGCTTGGTCTTGAGACCCTGAGAGAATCTCTGAAGAATGGAGGAACCATTCAGATCACTGAATCCGATCCTCTCTACAAGATTCTGGTCAATGCTGGAATGAACGAATAATCGTATAAATATGGAACTATTAACTAACTCCTAATCCTAGCCCTGTGCACCCATACTGGGTGCACGGGGCTTTTCTCATTTTATGCAAAAAAAAGATAACTATTTCTAGTTATCTTTTTAATGGTTTAATTGTTCTATCTAATATTCCATTCATGTAGCTAATTGCTATTCCATAATTTGTAAATGGGACTTTGTTATCCCCTGCTATATTCATTCTCCTTCTCATTTCTAATTCATTTAACATACATCCACCACAATGAATTACTAATTTGTATTTTCCTAAATCATCTGGAAAGTTTCCACCATTTGTCCATTCAAAGTGGATAGTTTTTCCTGTATATTTTTTTAGTAAGTTTGGAATTTTGACTGTACCAATATCCTCACATTGTCTATGGTGAGTACACCCTTCTGATATTAGAATACTATCCCCATCTTCTATTTTATCTATTTCTTCTGCACCTTTTATTGCCTTGTCTAAGAATCCTTTATATCTTGACATTAGTATTGAAAATGATGTAAGTGGAATATCCTCCGGTACTATTTCACTAACTACTTTAAATACTTGAGAGTCTGTTATTACTAAATCTGGTTTTCTTTCTACCATGTTTAGAGTTGACTCCAAGGTAGTCTCTTTAGTAACTATTGCTGTTCCACCTGCATCTAGAATATCTCTTAAAGCTTGCTGCTGTGGAAGTATTATTCTCCCCTTTGGAGCACTTGAATCTATTGGAACAACAAGTACTACTAAGTCACCTATTTTTACTAAATCTTTAACAAAAAATCTTTCTTCTTGCTTAGTAAATTTTGCTATAGCTTCTTTTATTTCTTCAATACCGGTATTATATTTTGCACTTGCAAAAATTACCCCATCTTCTTTTCCATGATTTGGCACCAAATCACATTTGTTTTTTACTACTATGTAGTTTGTTTTGTTTTCATTAAAAGTGTCTATAAGTTCATTCTCGAATGAATTAAAGGGTCTATTTGCTTCGGTAATTAGGACTGCAATATCACATGTCTTTAATACTTTCTTTGTGCGTTTAATTCTTTCTTCTCCCAAAGTTCCTTCATCGTCAATTCCAGGAGTATCAATAATTAAGACTGGCCCTAAGGGAAGTATTTCCATAGACTTTTTAACTGGGTCCGTGGTTGTTCCTTTTATTTTGCTTACTATTGACATTTCTTGATTTGTTATTTTATTTACTATACTGCTTTTTCCAACATTTCTACATCCGAAAAAATCCAATATGAATTCTTTCTGCAGATTGCGTACTATTTAAACTCATAAATACCTCTTAAAAATATAAATCTCTTGTTCCATTTTCTATTTGAACAAGTTGTTTTCTAACTTGCTCTTTAATTACATCTTTACCTATGTTATCTATTTCTTTTTCGATTAGCTTATCTCCTATTTCCTTTGTTTCTTTAGATGCATAATCTACTAGATATTCCTTTAAAGTCATAAGTGCATTTGGATGGCAACAGTTTTGTATTTGTCCAGATTTACATAGACTCATAAATCTATCTCCGGTTCTGCCTTCTCTATAACATGCTGTACAGAATGATGGAATATATCCTTTTGTCATAAGCCAACGCACTACTTCATCTAAAGTACGATTGTCTGATACATCAAATTGCTCTGTATCATGTGGTCTTTCTTTTTCAGTATAACCACCGACTGATGTACGTGAACCACCACTTATTTGGCTTACTCCAAGTCTTATAATTTTGTCTCTTACTTCTGGTGTTTCTCTTGTTGATACAATCATACCTGTATATGGAACTGCAATTCTAATTAATGCTGCAAGCTTGCAAAACATTTCATCAGAAAGTGAGTTATCGAATTCTGTAGGATCTATATCATCTGCTCTTTTTACTCTTGGAACAGATATAGTATGTGGTCCTACCCCATGAACTGCCTCTAAGTGCTCTGCATGCATAAGTAGGCCTGCAAATTCATAACGATATTTATCTAGCCCAAATAATACTCCTATTCCAACATCGTCTATTCCACCTTCCATAGCTCTATCCATTGCTTCTGTATGATATGCATAGTTATGTTTTGGTCCTGTTGGATGAAGATATTCATAAGCTTTTTTATCATATGTTTCTTGGAATAATATGTATGTTCCAATTCCTGCTTCTTTTAGTTTTCTATAGTTTTCAACTGTTGTTGCAGCAATGTTTACATTTACTCTTCTTATTGCACCATTTTTATGCTTGATGCTATAAATGGTTTTTATACTTTCTAGAATATACTCAATTGGATTATTTACAGGGTCTTCTCCTGACTCTATTGCAAGCCTCTTGTGTCCCATATCTTGAAGTGCTATTACTTCATTTCTTATTTCTTCTTGAGTTAGTTTTTTACGTGCAATGTGTTTGTTTTTCAAATGATATGGACAATATAAACATCCATTTACACAATAGTTTGAAAGATATAGTGGTGCAAACATTACTATTCTATTGCCATAAAAATCTTTCTTTATTTGCTCTGCTAAGTCATACATTTCTTTAATTTTTTCTTCATTATCACATGCTAAAAGCACACTTGCTTCTCTGTGTGATAAACCTTTTCTTAGCTTAGCTTTTTCTAAAATTTCATCAACTAATTTTAAGTTGTCTTTGTTTTCGTCTGCATATTTTAGAGTTTCTTTGATTTCATTATCGTCAATAAACTCTTCTGCAATCATAGATTTTGGATCGTACATTTTTCTTCCTCCTTATAGTCACCTTTGGATACTACTATTTGGTATCCTGTTTTATTTATTCTTGTTTTAAGACACTCGACACATTCTGCTGCCTCTTCACCAGTGCATATTTTTCCATCATAAAGCATATACTTTTCCCTAACGCTTACTGGCGATAGATTTGGCATAATTACATTTGCTCCGGCTTTAATTCCTTTTTCTCTTCCCATTGGATCTAATGTTCCAAGTGCTGTTGTTGCAGGAAGCAAAACATTTGGAAGAGTGAGTCTTATTAACCCTAACATAAATAAAGTTAGCTCTACACTTCCATTTTCTTTGTCTTTAAACGGTGTATCTTTATGGGATATGAATGGTCCAATTCCTACCATTTGTGGATTCATCTTTTTTAAAAAGATTAGTTCTTCTGCTAAGTTTTCCTCTGTTTGATAAGGTGAGCCTACCATAAAGCCACATCCTACTTGGTAACCTAAAGTTTTTAAGTCGTTAAGGCACCTTAATCTATTTTCATAGCTTTGGTCCTTTGGATGCAGTAATTCATAATGACTCTTGCTTGCGGTTTCATGTCTTAAAAGATATCTGTCAGCTCCTGCCTCTTTTAAAGTTTTATAACTTTTTTTAGATCTCTCTCCCACAGATAAGGTAATTGCAGTATCAGGATACTTTTCTTTTATTTTAGACACAATTTGAGATAACACTTCATCGGTATAAAAGCTATCTTCTCCGCCCCTGAAGTACAAAAGTTCTAAAGCCAAGCTTATAACCCATATCAGCACATGAAAGAATATCTCCTTTACTTAGTCTGTACCTTAAAGCTTCCTTATTGCTTCTTCTTATTCCACAATATAAGCAATCATTTTTACAATAATTTGTAAATTCAATTAGACCTCTAATATAAATGTCTTTTCCATAAATCTCTCTTGCTTTTTTGTCTGCTTTTTCAAATAAGTATTCTTTTATACAATCTCTATTTTGGATTAAGTAAAGGTACTCATCTTTAGTTAGCAGACTTTTCATATTTAATTTGTCTATTAATTCTTTACATATTGCTATATGCTGTTTTTGCATGTACTCCTTCTAACTTTCCAATTCTACCACTTAGGGTATTAATCATATCTTGCTCAGCATCAATAGCAATTGAGATTATACTAATACCTTTTTTATGGTATGGAACTCCCATTCTTCCAATAATATAGTCCCCATATTCAGAAAGTAGTTTATTTAACTCTGGGACGCTTTCTTTGTTTTCTACAATAATACCGATAACGGCAACTCTTGAATCCATATTCTTCTCCTTTTCCAATAAAATAGCGCGTATTTTCTAATACGCGCATCTAATATTTCTATTTTTTAATATGTTTTTTGCGCTCTTTCAGTTAGAATAAATCTTTCTGTTAGAAAACTAAAAACATTCTATCATTTTTATTTTTAATATTCAATAGATTTAATATGAAACTTCCATTAGGCATAGTCCAGCAGCTGGAAGAGTTTTTCCCGCCTCTTTTCTATCACCAGATTCAATTATTTTTGTAATATCTTCTGGCTCTATTTTTCCAAGTCCAACATCTACTAAAGTACCTGCTATGATTCTTACCATATTATATAAAAAGCCATTACCAGTTAGTTCAATATAGATTCTATCATTATTTACTATTACTTCAGCTTTATATATTGTTCTTACGCTAGATTTAGAACTTGTTCCACTTGCTTTAAATGCTTTAAAATCATGTTCACCCTCAAAGTATTTTGCAGCTTCTTTCATTTTCTTAGTATCTAGCTTTTGTGGTATATGACATTCCATATTTCTATATATAGCACTTCCGTACTTAGAATTGTTAATTGTATATCTATATTTTTTAGAATGAACTGAATATCTTGAATGGAATCTTTCATCTACTTCTTCGGCATCTACAATTCTTATTGACTGTTTAAGTTTAGTATTAAGCGCTATTGGAAACTTTTCGGCAGGAAGCTTGCTCTCAGTTTTAAAGTTTGCAACTTGTCCTAAGCTATGCACTCCTGCATCAGTTCTTCCTGATCCAATTAGTTCTACTTCTTCACCTGTAATCTCCCCTAGTGCTTTTTCAATTTCACCTTGGATATTTAGTTTAGTTGGTTGTTTTTGCCAACCATTGAACTCTTTTCCATCATATTCAATTGTTAGTTTAATATTTCTCAAGAATTTTCTCCCTTTTTATTTAAAATAAAATCTTTAAAAATTATACCATATTTGTTGTATTATTTCAATTTCGTGCCTTGAGACTCTTATCATGCATATCCGTAAAAATTTTTTATTTTCTTTTATTAATAATAATTGATTAAAAAAATGTTATATGATAAGATTTATGTTGAAATATACTAAAGAAAGGTTGAGAAAAATATGGATCTTATACAAGAGTCAAAAAGAGCTAATAAAGCTGCTTACCAGCAATTGATAGAAAAATATTATACATGTTTTTATAAAGCAGCAAGAATATATTTAAGAAGTGAAAGTGATCTTCATAAGATACTTTCATCTACACTTGAAAAAACATATTCTGAAATCGTAAACTGCAAATCAGAAAAAGATTTTGTTCTTTGGGAATTAAAGCTATTGTTCCCTAAGGCACAAGAACTTAGAAATGCTAATCTAAGAAAGAAAAAAAGCATCGATGATGAGAAAGCACAACTTAATTATGATCCACTTACAATAAATGACTTGCTTAAGTCTATGCCAGATGAATACAAAGAGATAGCCTTTTTATATTACTACGTTAACTTATATACTAACGAGATAGCAAGACTATTACATGTACCAGAACCAACAGTTGTTAACATCTTAGGAAAATATCGTATTGAGTTCTATGAATTAGTTAAACATAAGGAGGCTGAGATATACTATGAACGAGTTTGATCAATTAAATGAAAATTATGATGACTATATCAAGAAAGTTGTTCAACGTGATACTTTTGTAAACGTTCAAACACAAAAAACAGTTGAAAAGTATATTGAACAATCTCCTGTTAAAGTTAAGAAGATTAGTTATAGCCAGATAAAAGTAATCGCAGTTCTTGCAGTACTACTTACTTTATCTTTATGCTACAACTTATATGTTACTTTCTTTAAGGATACTTTCCCTCTTCCAGGAATGAGCAGTACTTCTCAAAATGAAGAAGTTACAAACGTAATTAAACTTCCAGTTGTTGAAGAAGAGCCTGAGGAAGAGCCAGAGGAAAAACCTAAGAAGGAAGAAAAAGAAGACAAAGAAGATAAAGATAAAGAAGAAACAAAAAATACAGTTAAAAATGAAGTTACAAATACAGCAAATGAAGTAAATGAAAATACTGTTGCAGAGGACAAAGAAAATACTACTCCTCCAGCAAACATTGCTTCAGTTGATAACGGAATGTTAATTCCTACTTCAATCACTGGTATTAAAGCTTCTGACCTAGATGAATTAGAAGCATTTATTCAAAAATATGGCTTCACAATTAACAGAGTTAACTATGAAGAAGAAACTGTTGAATCAGATACTATGCTTTTAGTATATGCTAAGAAATTCTTCGATTCTGTTTCTGAAAAAACAGTAAGAGCAAATCCAAATATTTCTTATACACCAACAGCTGATAATCTTCATAAATTCCTAGCTGAAATCTCTACAAGAGATTACACTAGACAAAAAGTATTAGATACTTATAAGAACGTAATTCAATACAATGGTCCAACAAATTCTTATGTATTTGGTGATGATAGCAAAGTATTTGATGATGAAAAATATATTTGCTCAGATATCCAAATTACAGATCAAGATGGTGACACATATACAGGAACATGTAAAGTTAGAAGACTTCGTGATATAGAAGAAAAGAAAAAAGGAAAAGTTATTGTTAATACTGAAGAAACTGTATACGAAGTAACACTTAAGTTTAAGTTTAATGCAAATTATTCATACCAAAGATTTAAGATAGTATCACTAAAGGCAAATAATACATCCTTCTACCCTCACAC
>JAEEGL017363782.1_pt1 | contig 10317 bp, 10 predicted proteins | sample 9134231 | NCBI WGS metagenome assembly JAEEGL01 (sample SAMN16246548, study PRJNA631951) | gut metagenome | biome: gut microbiome; feature: rumen; material: fiber-attached | host: Bos | place: Iran: Karaj | collected 2018-10
AAAGAAGAAGTTGAAACTACAGAAGAATAATCTGTAGTTTTTCTTTATTTTATGAGATAATTATGTTATAATACGTGAGATTGAAAGAGGGATTATTATGAGTGATACGATTTGTGCGATAAGTACTTCATTAGGTGTTGGTGCAGTATCAATGATTAGAGTTAGTGGTACTGAAGCCATTAGTATTGTTAATAATTTATTTGATGGCGATAATCTAAATACTTGTGATACACATACTATTCATTATGGATATATCGTTAATGATAACGAGAAAATAGATGAAGTATTAGTAACAGTAATGAGAGCTCCTAAAACATTTACTCGTGAAGATGTTGTTGAAATAAATTGTCATGGTGGTATTGCAACTACTAATAAAGTACTTGAATTATTACTTCTTAATGGCTGTAGATTAGCAGAACCTGGCGAATTTACAAAGCGTGCCTTCCTTAATGGAAGAATTAATTTAATGGAAGCTGAAGCTGTTGCTGATTTAATTAATGGTAAAACTGAAGAAGCTCGTCGTGTTGCTATGTCTCAAATGCAAGGTAATGGAGCTAAGTTAATCTCTAAATTACGTGAAGATTTAGTAGGTTTAATTAGTAATATCGAAGTAAATATTGATTATCCAGAATATCAAGATATATATGAAGTTACTGCTAAAGATATAAAAGAAAAGATTAATTATTTTCATGACAGTTTAACTAATATTATCAATAATTATGAAAACGGAAGAATACTAACAGATGGAATAAAGACTGTTATTGTTGGAAGACCAAACGTTGGTAAAAGTAGTATTTTAAATAAACTTTTGGATTATAATAAAGCAATTGTTACAGATATACCAGGTACAACAAGAGATGTAGTTGAAGGAAGTATATCTTTTAATGGAATATTACTTAATATTATAGATACAGCCGGTATTCGTGATACTGATGATGTTGTCGAAAAGATTGGTGTTGAAATAAGTCTTAATAAGATTAATGAAGCTGATTTAGTGCTTGTTATTCTTAATAATAATGAAGAATTAAATGATGTTGACTTAGATATTCTTGATAAAACCAAAGATAAAACAAGCATTATTGTTATTAATAAAAATGATCTTGATAGTAAGATTGATTTATCTAAGTTAGAAGGGCGTGAAATTGTCTATACAAATACTGTTACTTTAGAAGGTATAGATACATTAAAAGACAAGATAACTGAATTATTTAAATTAGATGAAATAAAGAAAAATGATTATAATTATATTACAAATGTACGACAAATATCTAAGATTAAAGAGTGTTTAAAAAGAATTGATGATATTAAAGAATCACTAGAGAATGAAACACCATTAGATATGATAGAGATTGATCTTCGTGATATATGGGATATATTAGGTGAAATAATTGGTGAAAGTTATACAGAAGAATTATTAGATGAATTATTTAGTAAATTCTGTATTGGTAAATAAAAAAGTATTATATAATGATAATAAGAGGTAGTAATGGAAGCAAACAAAGTATATGAATTAAATGAATTGGCAGAAGATTTAAATATTCCATCTCATTTGTTTAGAGTAATTGTTGCTAAATCTATGGTAGTAACCCATGCTTATGTAGATAGAAAAGAAGAAGAAAGAGCTTTTAATATAGCTTGTGAAGCTTTAAAAAGAGTTGATGTTTCCTTAGTTACTAGTTATTATAAATCAGATTATAATGTGAAATTATATGGTATAAAATTAGTCCAAGAAGTTATGAAAGAAAAAGGATATAATCATAAATAGTATTAATATGTGGAGTGATAATAATGACAGAAGAACATTTAATTGAATTAAATAAAATGCAAAAAGATCTTGGGGTTCATCCAATTTTATATAGAGATTTATGGGTTTATGCTATTGTTTATACACATAATTTTCCAAATCAAAAACTAAGAGATGAATATTCATATCAAATAGTTAAAAATGCACTAACAAAAGTTGATAAAAAGTATATTGGACGTGAAGGAAATCGTGATTTCACAATGAGAAAATATAGTAAAGATTTAGTTAAAGAATCAATGGAAGAATTAGGAATTAAAGAACCAACAAAAACATTATAAGAGAACACTAGTTCTCTTTTTTATTTACAATAAATATCATTTATTGTATAATCTCTAGTGATTAACGGAAGTGATGTATATGAATTACGATGTTATAGTTGTAGGTGGAGGACATGCAGGTTGTGAAGCAGCATTAGCTAGTGCAAGACTTAATCACCCTACCCTTATGGTAACTAGTAATATTAAAAATATAGCAGATATGCCTTGTAACCCTAGTATTGGTGGGCCAGCTAAAGGTATTTTAGTAAGAGAAATTGATGCTTTGGGTGGCGAAATGGGTCGTAATACTGATAAAGGTCTTATTCAACTTAAGATGCTTAACACGAAAAAAGGACCAGCTGTTCAAGCATTACGTGCACAAGCAGATAAAATAACTTATCCACAAGAAATGTTGAAAACTTTAAAAGCACAAAAGAATTTAGAGATTAAAGAGGCGTTTGTTGAAGATTTAATAGTTGAAGATAATGTTGTTAAGGGAGTTATCCTTGATAATGGTGAAAAAATCAATAGTAAAGTTGTTATTTTAACAACTGGTACTTATTTAAAAGCGGATATCTTAGTAGGATCAGAAAGAACACCAGGTGGACCTCATGGAGAAAAAGAAAGTAAGCACTTATCAGATAAACTTAAATCTTATGGCCTAACTATTCAAAGATTAAAAACAGGTACTCCTCAAAGGATAGCAAAAGATTCTATTGATTATTCAAAGTTAGAGATTGAAAAAGGTGATGAGGTTGTTAGAACCTTCTCTTTTGATAACAAACCATATTATGATATCGCTAATCAAGAATTATGCTATTTGACTTATACAAATGATAAAACGCATCAAATAATTAAAGATAATTTAACTAAATCAAGTATGTATGGTGGTTATGTTCATGCAGTAGGACCTAGATATTGTCCTTCTATTGAAGATAAAGTAGTACGTTTTGCAGATAAAGAAAGACATCAATTATTCTTAGAACCTGAAAGTAGATATTATGAAGATATTTATATTCAAGGCTTCTCTACTAGTATGCCTTATGATATTCAAGAATTAATGGTACATAGTCTACCTGGTTTAGAGAATGCTAAAATACTTAAATATGCTTATGCTATTGAGTATGATGCTATTGATCCACTTGAGATGAAATCATCACTAGAGAATAAAATACTTGAGAATTTATTCACTGCTGGTCAAATAAATGGAACTAGTGGTTATGAAGAAGCTGCTGCGCAAGGACTTATTGCAGGTATTAATGCTGTTCAAAAGATTGAAGGAAAAGAACCATTAATCTTAGGTAGAGATGAAGCTTATACAGGCGTTTTAATAGATGACTTGGTTACTAAAGGAACTAAAGAACCTTATAGAATGTTAACAAGTCGTGCGGAATATCGTCTATTATTACGACATGATAATGCTGATATTCGTTTAAGAAAACATGGATATGAAATAGGATTAGTTGATCAAGAAAGATATAATAATTACCTTGATAAACTTAATAAAATCGATGAATTAACTAATTACTTAAAGACTCATAAGATTAATACTAATGAAAATGATTTAATTGATGAGTTAGAGACTTCCCCTATTCTAGATGGAATCACTTTATATCAATTATTAAAAAGACCTGAAGTGTTAATTAAGGACTTAATAAGAATTGGTAAGATTGAAGATAATAAATATAGTGATGAAGTACTAGAACAAGTAGAAATAAGTATTAAATACGAAGGATATATTAATAAAGCTAAAAAAGAAGTTAATCGTATGCATGAGTTAGAAGATGTTAAACTTCCTGAAGATATTGATTATATGAAAGTACCTAATTTAGCTAGTGAAGCAAGACAAAAACTAGAACAAGTAAGACCAATATCAGTTGGTCAAGCAAGTCGTATTAGTGGTGTTAATCCTGCTGATATTTCAATTTTATTAATATATTTAAAAAAGGGTAATAAAAATGGATAAAGAAGTATTTATTAAAGAAATAGAAAAACTTGGTATTAATATAAATGAAGATCAATTAAACGAGTTAGAAATATACTATAATGAGTTAATTGAATATAATAAAAACGTTAATTTAACAAGAATTGTGGATAAAGATGAAGTATATCTAAAACATTTCTATGATTCATTAACATTAATTAAAGCAATTGATTTAAATAAAGAGTTAACTTTATGTGATGTAGGAACAGGAGCAGGATTTCCTGGAATGGTTCTTGCAATAGTATTTCCTACCATATCTGTTACTTTAGTTGATGCTCTTCAAAAACGAATTACTTTTCTTGATTTAATTATTAACAAATTGGGTTTAAAAAATGTTAAAACTATTCATGCGAGAATTGAAGATTATGCTAGAGAAAATAGAGAATGTTTTGACATAGTTACTAGTCGTGCTGTTGCAAATTTAAGAGTCCTTTCTGAAATATCTATTCCATTAGTAAAAGTAAATGGATATTTTATTCCAATGAAAGCAAATATTGATAATGAAATTAAAGATGCAAATGATATATTAAATAGATTAGATTGCAAAATAAATAGTATTATTGAGTTTGATTTACCTATTGAGAAAAGCAAAAGAACCATAATTATTATTGAGAAAAATAAAGAAACAAACAAAAAATATCCTCGTAGATATGATTTAATAAAAAAAGAAGCATAAAAGAAATTGTTGAAAAACAATTTTTTTTATTATATTATTATAATAGGAATAAGAATAGAAAGAGGGATAATATGGTAAATGAAAATGAAGTAATTACTATTAAACTTGATGATATCATTCCAAATCGTTTTCAACCACGTGAAATGTTTGATGAACAGTCAATGCAAGAATTAGCTGAATCAATTAAAACACACGGTGTTATACAACCAATTATTGTTCGTCCTGTTGATAATAAATATGAAATAATAGCTGGTGAAAGAAGATATAAAGCATCAGTTATGGCTGGAAAAACAGATATTCCAGCAATAGTTAAAAATAAAGATGATAAAGAGAGTTCAATAATAGCATTTATTGAAAATTCACAAAGAAAAGATGTATCACCAATTGAAGAAGCACGAACGTGTGAAAGAATTTTATCAACAAATGATATTACACAGGAACAACTTGCTAAACAATTAGGTATGAGTCAATCTACACTTGCAAATAAACTGAGATTATTAACTCTGCCTATTGAAGTACAAGATGCCCTATTACATGGAGAAATATCAGAGAGACATGCAAGAAGTTTGATTTCAATAAAAGATACAAGGAAACAATTAGATTTATTAGATAAAGTAAAGAATGAAAAGTTAACGGTTAGAGAACTAGATGGAGTGATAAAGAATATGTTAGAAGAAGCAAATAAAGATGGATTATATAATTTACCTGGTAGTGACGAATACAATGATAATTTAGAAAAAACAAACCCAATTGATTTTTCTAAATATGAAATTAAAAATGAAGAAGTTCCTGCAATGCCTATAGAAGAAAAACAAGAGTCAACTGAAGGAACAAATGAATTCTTAACTTTCTTAAATACTATTGATGAAGATAAGTTGAAAGAACCAGTAGCTGAAGAAACTAAAACTGAAGAAGTTCCTGTGGTAGAAGAACCAAAAGTAGAACCAGCAACAAACGAGTTTTTATCTTTCTTAAACACAATAGATGAAAGTAAATTTGCTCAACCAGAAGAAAAACCAAGCGAAGAAGCACCAGCATTTGTTAATACTGAAGAAGTTCCTGCGGTAGAAGAACCAAAAGCAGAACCAGCAACAAACGAGTTTTTATCTTTCTTAAATACAATAGATAGTAGTAAATTTGCATCAACAGAAGTACCAGCAACACCTGCACCACCAGAAGTATCAGAATCAGCAATTCCAGTAGAACCTGCTGTTGAAGACAAAAGTTTTGATGATTTTTTAAGTAATTTTAATTCTGGTATAGAACCATCAACTCCAGAAGTTCCAGAACAAAAAGAAGAAACTCCTGTAGAGGCTCCAAAAGAAGAAAATAATGATTTTATATCATTCCTAAATACTTTTGATGAAAGTAAGTTTGCTCCTCCAGAAATCCCAGAAGCTTCAAGTGATGAAGGAACTGAAGGAGGAATGACAAATGTTAATACACAAGCAACAACAGAGGAAATCAGTAAAGGAATAGATGAATTCTTAAAGAAATATGAAGAACCAGTTTCTACTCCAGTTGATTTAGGTCCTGTAGAAGAGATGGTAAAAGAAGAAACTCCTGTTAACGTACCATCAACACAAGAAGAGACTTCTGTAGAGGCTCCAGTTGATCCAAACAGTAAGTATTTAAATCCAATTGAAGAAGTGGCCCCAAAGACAGAATATGTAGAAAATAGTCCAAATTATGTTGATATAACTAAACCAATATCATACGATAGTGTCGATTCTATAATTGGTGAATTAAAAGTTGTTACTGATAAAATTAAAAAGAGTAAATATAAAATTACTACTGAAGAAACAAACTATGATGATGTATATACAATAACTATTAAAATTGATAAAAGAAACTTTTTGTAAAAGGTTTCTTTTTTTTGTTAATGCAATTGATAAATTATAGGTTAATTGTTATAATAAAAGAGATTATGAAGAAGACTAATAATATAATACAGAAAAGGTGATATAATGGGCAAAATAATATCTTTAGTTAATCAAAAAGGTGGAGTTGGTAAAACTACAACAAGTATTAATTTATCAGCAGCCCTTGCTGAATATAATAAGAAAGTATTATTAATAGATTTAGATCCACAAGGAAATGCTACAACAGGCGTTGGTTTCAATAAAGGAGATATTGAAGATAGCATATATGATGTGTTTAATGGCAATAAAACAGCCAAAGAAGTTATTTTAAAGACTAATTTTAAAAACCTTTGGTTATTACCTTCATCATTACAACTTGCAGGTATTGATATTGAATTAATTGATAAAGGAAGAGATAATCCTAGTTTTCAACGTAGTTATCAATTAAAAGAAAAATTAACTGAAATTAAAGATGACTATGATTATATTATTGTAGATTGTCCACCATCATTAGGATTAATTACCACAAATGCTTTAGCTGCTAGTGATTCTGTAATTATCCCTGTTCAATGTGAATTCTTTGCCCTTGAAGGTATTACTCAATTATTAAATGCCATTATGTTAACCCAAAAGAAATTAAATCCTAATTTAAGACTTGAGGGTGTACTTCTTACAATGTTTGATTCTAAAACAAATTTAGGAATTGAAGTAATTGAAGAAATAAGAAGTTATTTTAAAGAAAAAGTATATTCAACAATAGTTCCAAGATTAATTAGACTAGCAGAGGCACCAAGTCATGGAAAACCAATACTTGCATATGATCCAAAGAGTCGAGGAACACAAGCATATTTAAATTTAGCGAAGGAAGTGATTGATAGAAATGGAACAGCCTAGAAGAAGAGCTTTGGGAAAAGGTCTTGAAGAATTATTTAGTACTGAAGTATTAGATTTTGATTCATTAGAAGAAAAAATATTAACAGAAACACCTAAAGAAGAAATAGTAGAAATACCTCTTGATGAATTAAGAAGTAATCCATATCAACCTCGTGTTGTTTTTGATGAAGAAGCATTAAATGAACTTGCTGCATCTATTAAAGAACATGGTGTATTTCAACCAATTATTGTTAAGAAAAGCATAAAAGGATATGAAATAATAGCTGGTGAAAGACGTGTTAAAGCATGTCGTATGCTAGGATTAAAGACAATCCCAGCAATAGTACGTGAATTTGATGATACGCAAATGATGGAGATTGCCCTTCTTGAGAACTTACAAAGAGAAAATCTTAATCCTTTTGAAGAAGCAACAGCATATATTAAAATAATGAATGCTAAAGGTTTAACTCAAGATGAATTTTCAAAAGTAATTGGTAAAAGTCAATCATATATTAATAACACAATAGGACTTCTTAGATTACCAGAAGAAGTTAAAGATATGGTTGTTAAGAATCAATTATCAATGACTCATGCACGAATTCTTTCTAAAATAAGTGATCAAGAATTAATTAAATCATTAGCTAAAAAAGTAGTTAACGAAGGAATAAGTGTTAGAAATCTTGAAGAAATAGCAAAAGGAAAAGAAATACCAAAAGTTCAAAAAGTAGTTAGAACAGTTAAAGAAGAAAATAGAGAATACAAATATATTGAAGATAATTTATGTGAGAAACTAGGTACTAAAGTACGAGTTTATAAAAACAAAATGGAAATTAAATATAGTAATATAAATGATTTAAATAGAATTCTTGAAATTCTTCATATGAATGATTTAGAAAAATAGATTAATATCTATTTTTTCTTTTTTATTTTGTTTATTATTGATATAATTATATATGAAATATATTTAATTATTTGGAAGTGATTTTATGAATAAAGAATATAATGTAGGTTCTAAATTAGTATTAAAAAAAGGTCATCCTTGTGGAGAAAACCTATGGGAAGTTATAAAGACTGGTGCTGATATTAGACTTAAATGTACCAAATGTGGAAGAATTGTTATTTTACCTAGAATAGATCTTAATAAAAGAATTAAAAAAGTAATAGATAAGGAGAAAGAAAATGAAGAAGCTTAGATTAAGAAAATTTTATTTACATCCCATAACAACATATTTATTGTTAATCCTTCTAGTTTTAGTTCTTAGTTTTATCTTTAGTTTATTAGGATTACAATCAACTTATAATGTTATTAATATTAATACAATGAAAGTTGAACAAGTAACTAGTGAAGTAATAAACTTGTTTAGATTCACAGAAATTAAAAACATTGTTAGTAATACATCAAAGAACTTTATTAGTTTTGCTCCACTATCAATGTATTTGGTAGCTGCAATTGGTATTGCTGTTTGTGAAGCTAGTGGATTCTTAGATGTTTTATTTAAAAAAGTATTTGAAAGAATACCTAATAGATTTGTAACATTTATAATTGTTTTAATAGCAACAATTTCATCATTAATTAATGAAGTTGGTTTCGTTATTTTAATTCCTATTGCTGCGATTATATTTAAAGCAAAGAAACGGAATCCTATGGCTGGTGTAGTTGCTGCTTTTGCAGGAACAGCTTTTGGTTATGGAACTAGTATATTTGTTGGATCAATAGATGATTTGATGATACCTTACACAAGAGTTGCATCAAGAATGATAGATCCTACTTTCCATATTAGTTTAACTTCTAATTTAATTATTATGATTGTTACAACTATCGTTTTATCAATTGTTGGTACAATTATCATTGAAAAGATTATTATTCCTAATCTAGGTAAATATCGTGAAAAGAGATTAGAATTAACTGGTGAAATTGAAATAATTGATGAAGCAATTGATGAAGAACAATTAATATTAAGTAATGATTATAAAGAAAAAAGAGGTTTTAAATGGGCTTCTATTGCAGGAATAGTATTAATATTATTCTTTGCATATAGTCTAGTACCAGGTCTACCATTATCCGGATTATTACTTGATATGACTAAGAGTACATACCTAGAACAAGTATTTGGTGATAGTTCATATTTCCAAGATGGATTCACTTTCTTAGTTTCTGTTGTATTCTTTATCATTGGTTTAGTATATGGTATTGGATCTCATAGATTTAAAAATGATAAAGATGTTATAGGTGCTACTAATGAATCATTAAAGAATTTTGGTTCAATGATAGGTTTATTATTTGTTGCATCACAATTTGTTGCTGTATTTAAGTATAGTAATATTGGTAATGTATTAATCGGTATTCTATCTAATATGTTGGGAGGATTATCATTTGGTGGTATTCCATTCTTACTAATATGTTGTTTAATATTTATAGTTAGTGATTTCTTTGTTACAGGTGTACAAGCTAAATGGGTAGTGTTTGCTCCGGCTGTTATCCCTACCCTAATGCAAACTAATGTTGCTCCACAATTTGTACAATTTGTTATGAGAGCCTGTGATTCTGTTATGAATGGTGTTAGTCCTTTATACGCATATTTTGTAATATATATTGGATATTTGAATATTTATAATGTTAAAAAGAATAAACCAGTTACTATTGGTGAAGGAATCAGATTGATAAGTCCATATTTCTTAATAATTACAGCAACATGGTTGTTACTTTTATTAGGTTGGTATATAATAGGTTTACCTATTGGACCTGGAGTATCTCCAAATCTATAGTTTAAGGAGGTTTTTATGAGTTTAAAAGCAGGTATAGTTGGATTACCAAATGTTGGTAAATCTACCCTATTTAATGCTATTACAAAGCAAAATAT
>JAEEGL010011463.1_pt1 | contig 10316 bp, 6 predicted proteins | sample 9134231 | NCBI WGS metagenome assembly JAEEGL01 (sample SAMN16246548, study PRJNA631951) | gut metagenome | biome: gut microbiome; feature: rumen; material: fiber-attached | host: Bos | place: Iran: Karaj | collected 2018-10
GCGCCGACGGCCAGGAGGACGGCGTCCCAGCGCTTCTTGTCCTTGAAGAGCGCCTCGTAGGCCGCCCGGTTCTCCCGGTAGGCCTGCATCGCGGTCGCCTCGAATTCGTGCGGGAGGACGTTGTGCAGGAAGATCTGCTCCCCGTCCTGCCGCGCCGAGCGGCGCAGCCGCGTGTTTTCCTTCAGTTTTCCGAGCAGGGTGTCCATCATCACGCGGTCGCCTTCGTCGAAGGTGCCCGAGTAGTTGGCGTTGGCCATGTCGACGACTTCCTGCAGCAGGTTCGTCCGGTCGTCCGGGCTGCCTGGCTTTCGCGGCTTGGCCGGCGGCAGCACGGTCGGCTTGGCCTCGAGGGAGATCTTGCCCCGCCACGTCTCCTCGAGCTTCCAGTATTCGAGCTTGACGCGGTTGCCCAGGACGAACGGCTCCTTCGGGTCTTCCGGCAGGAGCGGCAGCAGATACGAGCACAGGACGTATTCCCGGTGCAGGTCCTTGTCGAAGGTTCGGACGATCTGCGCTATGTACCCGTACCACTTCACGAAGTTGCGGAGCGTTCGCCGGAACTGGTAGCGCCGCTCCTGCCCGAGCTTCGCGTAGGCCTCCGCGGCCGGCAGCAGCGCGGAGGAGACCTGCCCCTGCACGGTCGCCGCCCTCGCCGCGTCCGCCCCGAAGTAGAGGCCCGAGACCTTCTCCACGTCCGCGTCTCCGTAGATGCCGTAGTCCCGCAGCTCCTTCTGCGTCCGGTAGATCCGGTCCACGTCGATCTCCCGCTCCAGGTTCGTCTCCTGGTAGTATTCCTGGAAGGCGGCGCGAATGTCCTCGGCGGTGTTGACGAAGTCCAGCACGAAGGTGTCGTTCTTGTCCGGGCAGGTCCGGTTGAGGCGGCTCAGCGTCTGGACCGCCTTGAGGCCCTTGAGCTTCTTGTCCACGACCATCGTGTGCAGGAGCGGCTCGTCGAACCCGGTCTGGTACTTCTCCGCCACCACGAGGATGTTGCCCTCCTCCCGGAAGACCTCCTTCGTCTGGCTTTCCGCGACGTGGCGCCCCGCGCGGTCGACGTTGAGAGAGGGCTCGGTCCACGAGCGCTTCGTGACCGGGTCCTCGATCTCGCCCGAGAACGCGGCGAGGATCTCGATGTCGTCGTAGCGCCGCCGGCGCAGATAGTCCTTGATCTCGTGGAAATACCGCACCGCCGCGAGGCGCGAGGACGTGACGACCATCATCTTGCCCGCGCCGCCGATCGCCTTGCGCGTGATGTCGCGGAACGTCTCCACGACGATCTGCGACTTCTGCTGGATGTTGTAGGGGTGCAGCGACTCGAAGCGCCGGATGAGCTGCAGCGCGCGGCTCGTCGGGACGGTCGGGTTGTCCTCGGTCGCCTTCGCGATCCGGTAGCACGTGCGGTAGGTCGTGTAGTGCTCCAGCACGTCGCGGATGAACTCCTCCTCGATCGCCTGCCGCATCGAATAGACGTGGAAGGGCCGGAACGAGCCGTCCGGCTGCGGGTCGCCGAACTGCTCCAGCGTCTCGCGCTTCGGGGTCGCCGTGAACGCGAAGAAGCTCAGGTTCCGGTGCCGCCCGTGCGCCGCCAGCTCCTTCGCGAGGCGCCCCTCGTCGTCGAGCAGCTCCTCCTCGGTCCTGCCCTCGATCTCCGCCATCTCGGAGAGCGCCTCCGTGAGGTCCGCGAGCCCCTCGCGCAGCTTCGCCGCGCTGCGGCCCGTCTGGCTGCTGTGCGCCTCGTCCACGATCACCGCGTAGGCGCGGCCCCGGACCTTGTCGATCTCCTCGTAGATGACCGGGAACTTCTGCAGCGTCGTCACGACGATGCGCTTGCCGTCGTTGAGCGCGTCGCGCAGGTCCTTCGAGCTCTTCTTGTCGTCGATCGCCACCACCTGCCCGAGCGTGTGGTCGAAGCTCGTCACCGTCTCCTGCAGCTGCGCGTCGAGGACCGTCCGGTCCGTCACGACCACGACCGACGAGAACACCGGCCGGTTCTCCGCGTCGTGCAGGCTCCCGAGCCGGTAGGCGAGCCACGCGATCGAATTGCTCTTGCCCGACCCCGCGCTGTGCTGGACGAGGTAGTTGCGTCCCGGCCCCCGCGCCCGCACGTCCGCGACGAGCTTCCGCACGACGTCCAGCTGGTGGTAGCGCGGGAAGACGACCTGCCGCTTCTCCACCGTCTTCTCCGTGCCGTCCGCCTGGCGCTTCTTCTCGCGCCGCACCTGCAGGTCGACGAACTTGCGGAAGATGTCCAGCAGCTTGTCCTTCTGCCAGGCCTCCTCCCAGAGGTAGTGCGTCACGTAGGTCGCGTCGTCCGGCGCCGGCGGATTGCCCCGCCCGCCGTCCATCCCCGGCCCCGCGCTGCCCTGGTCGAACGGCAGGAAGCGCGTCCGGTCGCCCTCCAGCCTTGTCGTCATCCGCGCGCGGTAGAGGTCCGCCGCGAAGAAGACCAGGACGCGGTGGTTGAACGAGAAGCAGGGCTCGCGCGCGTCGCGGTCGCCCATCCACTGGACCATCCCGTCGTCCACGCTCTGCCCGCGCAGCTGGTTCTTGAGCTCGATCGCCACGAGCGGGATGCCGTTCACCGCGAGCAGCATGTCCACGCTCTTGCCGTTGGCATTCGAGTAGTGCCACTGCCGGATGCACTGGCAGACGTTCTTGCGGTAGCGCTCCGCGTCGCCCGAATTGAGCGCCGTCTCCGGCGCGAAGTAGCAGACCCTGAAGTCGATGCCGCGGTGCTTGAAGCCGTGGCGCAGGACCGAGACCATCCCGTCGGCCTCCACCGCGCCCTCGAACGCGCGGTAGAACCGCTCCTCCGGGTCCGACGCCCCCTGGCGCACGAGCCGCTGCCACGCGACCGGCTGCGTGTCCTTCACGAACGAGACGAGCGTCGCCAGGTCGAGCGCCTTCCCCGTGGCGTTGCCCGCGCGGTAGCCCGCGTCCGTCGCCTTCGTCCAGCCGCCCTCCGGCGACGTCAGCCACGCCTCGATGTCGGCTTCGAACTGCTTTTCCGTGTCGTTGCTCATTATGTCAGGATTCCTCTTCTTGCGGAAAGACCCACGGCTTCGCATGCTGCAAGGAACGGGACAAGACCGTCTCCTCGTCTTTAATTCCCACTTGGCTCGCCTCCCGGCTTGTCGTCGGAGTTGTTCTCGACATCGGATTTCTTGCGGGACACAGAATCGAGAACTTGCTCTTTCTTGTCAAGGGCCTCTTCGTCGGATGTGTTCTCGATTGAGTCGACGTTTGCACATTTCGAAAGTTCAACACCGATAATTGGTGTCGTCACAGTCTGGACTTCGGTTGTTTCCACTATTTGGACGGAAGAAGAAATCGCGCAGTGTTTTAGATATGTGAAACTTCCGAATGCCACGCATCCGCCAACCAAAAGACACAACAGGATGACATTGCATGCCGTTTGTGGTTCGTTGTAGGCAAAGGAAGTTTCGGCGCTCTTCGTTAACATTTCGCACCTTGACTCGGTCTTTTCCTTTAAGCCCGAGACAAACGATGACAAGGATTCGATCAACTTCTTATCGTTTTTTGCCCTCTTGCGGTCTTTTTCATATTGCGTAAGAAAGGACTGAAGCCCTTTGATGGAATCCTCGACCGTGTGTTGGCGAAGGGCAAGAATGCATAGACCGCCGAATTGGGCCACATATCGGGATGCTCTCTGAATGTTGCGCATATATTCCACCAGAGATACTACGAACGTGGCCGCCCACAGCAGCATCGCAGAAAACAAGGAAACCCACAACGGTTTGGTGGTCGCGCTATCGAAGAGCGAATACGAAAGAACGATTGCTCCGGATGAAATGAAAACCAATGTTCTATCGAACTTGTTTTGATACTCAAAGCACTTTTCGCGAATGAACTGGTGAAAACTGAAAATGGGTTCTTCGCTTCGTTTCAGCTGATGAAGACGGAACAGAGAGATGTCTTCATATTCGTTGTTTGACATTATCCGGCCCTCCTCTTTCCTGTTACGGTTTCGTAAATCAACGATTTTTTGTAGACGCCGAGGTCTTCGATCAGTTGCTTCTTCTCCTCGATCAGCGCGTCGATGGCCGCGCACTTTTCGTCGAGATAGGCGGCGATGGCGCGTTGCTCGGGAAGCGCGGGCAGAGGAATCGGCATGTCGCCGACAATGCTTTTCGTGAGATTGACGATTATCGATCCGCGGCAGACGACTTCAATGTGCTGCTTGAAGAATTCGCTTTTCGCAAACAGCCACAAAAAATAGTTTGCGTCGATTCGGTCGGAACGGAGTCTGAACTTGGCCAAGCGCTGGTTGATGATACCCTCGGGCATCGAAGTGGTCACCTGCAAGGCGCGTCCAAGAGAACCAACGATCGGGAAAACAACATCTCCCGCCTTCACGAAAAACTGGGACATCTCTTCCCTCCGTTCTTCGGGGAGATACAAATTGTTTGGAAGTTCGGCTTCCCGTTTCGCGATATGTTCCGGCGTGTAAACCAGAATCGTTCCTGTTTTCTGCAATTGGTCAGTAATGAGAGCGCTGCCAAAAGGCCCCGCTTTGTAACTGTCCGTCAGGAACCGAAGTGGCGTGACCTTCCACTCTTCCGGAATTTCGCCAATCCATTCCACCCCGCTGTCCTTCATCTTGGCGTGGGGATCGAGACCTTTCGTCACGGCCTGGAAGACGACGGACTGCTTCCACTTCGCGTATTCCTCGATGCCCGACTTCGCCTCCTCGACGATCGCGTCGATCGCCGCGCACTTCTCGTCCAGGAAATCCGCGATCGCGCGCTGCTCGGGGAGAGGGGGAATGGCAGAAACGGCACTCCCTACGATTTCCCAATTGGCACGAGGCATCTTGGTTCCATATGTCGACATGTTCACGTAATCGACAAATGTAGGCGAAAGGAGCGCGAATTTCAGAAATCTTGGATTTGTTTTGGATGTTCGCAAAACCAAAAACTCCGAAGAACAGCATCCATCCCATTCAGACAGAAGGCACTTTGCAAGATAGGGCCGCAGTTTTCCGAAAAGAACATCTCCTTTCTGAATCGCAATGGTTGAACTCTCTGCGGGGAATGCTTCCTCCGGGGCAGGCAAAAATCTTCCAGTGCCGCTTTCCACATTTTCGAGTCCAATGTAATTATCGTTGCTGGCGGAGCGAGAGGAGACTATGGATGCAAGACTTTTGACGCGGGCAATATCCCACCCCTCCGGGATGTCTCCCAGCCACGGCACGCCGCTCGGCTTCATCTGACGAGGAATAGTCGCAATCATGTTGCCGCTCCTTTTTGAGTGTACCGTTTGTCGAACTCACTTATGATTGCGCGAGAAAAGTACGGTTTCTTAATCCCTTTCGGCTTGGTTGGATCCAGATACCGGATTGTTCCGAATCTGGAATTCAGCATCAGCTCTTTTCGCAGAGCGTGATATTTGCCATCAACCTTGAAATCTAAATACCGGTTTCGCAAAACACTAGTCAACTCGTCGTAAGACATAGGGTACTTCTCCCTGATCTGTTCTTCGCTCAGGTGTATTGGGAGAGCGTCGGGGCTATTGGAAAACGTAAACGGAATTGCCGCAGGATCGCTAACTCGGACGAATTTGATTTCAACATTTACCGAAACATGAAACTGCGAATCCTGATTTTCTGTAGCATTTGCAATTTTGTTGAAATGTTCCAGAAACCGATGCTCCTCCGCCGTCACCTGCGATTGAAACATCCGCGGGAGATCTCCAAAAGTCAACGGCATCAAAAGACAATCGAATTCAGACAACGTACGACCAAACCATTTTTTCAACAGAATGACATAGTTTTGGAGAGACGCCATCCCCAGTTCCTGCATTTTTTGGACAAGTTCTGCGGATTGGGACACAAAGTGAACTGATGAATCACGATAATCGCCAACCAATGAAATGTTGTCATAGACGGCTTTCTCGATTAGACCACTGTCAAATAGTTTCTTGGCAAGATAGTCAATTGATGACGTGAACGGAAGTTTCGAGCGGGTCCGTTTGATGTACCGCTTCTTTGTCTTTCCTCCATTCTTCCCGGTTCTTGTTTCATAGCAATACAGAAGTCGAATGTCGTTTTTGCCATCCTTCAGTATTTTTGCCTTGAAAAGAAGTTCCCATGCATTTACGTCGAGAATAGCAAACGACTCCGCCCGGTAGGGAAATGCGGGTTTGTTGTATATTTCTACTGCGGCTGACATGGCCGCGATGGACCGTTCCAACAGTTCCGTCGATCGTGCTTTCATCTCCGCCTCCGTGCGATTGCCTAATCCATGACAGGTCCATTCTGCTCTTTGCGGAGCGCGGGAACGGGTTTGTTGGCCAAAATCTCGGGAAGATGGTTGCGAATGACCTCGGTGGCATCTTGGGTCGGCTTCAACCTTTGTGCAATCAGTTGCTTCGTTTCAACTGAAATCCCGAACAAGTCAGGATAAACGGACGAGGGCAAGATTCCGGCAGACTGCAAGAAATCACGGCTTTCTTTTCGAAGAGCCTTCTTGAAAACGAACTGAATCAATTTCGCGTCATTGAAGTTGGTTTTGCAACCGTTCTTGCCTGCAAGGCATTCTTCAAGCCCTAGGTCCATCGGCTGGGCGTCCGCGGGCAACTCCAAACTGCGTTTCAGTGCCACCATGAACGGAGAAGACACGCAACTTGATAACAAAAAAAGGCCTCGTTGCGCGCGCTGCCTGACATTCGGCTTTTCAGCGTAGAGATAGAGAGCCGGCAATTTCTGCGATTCCAGCAGCAATTCGTCGAGGTCCGCCGCAAAAATCCGTTCCGCAAACTTCCTGTTTTCCACAATCCGCTTGTAGGCATTGTCTTTAGTTTTCTTGAAAATGCGGAAGAAATCAAGCACGGGCCGAGCGGCGGGGAGGTCGGATTCGTTACGGTTTATCAGTTCATTGATCTGATCAGGAGTAAGTTTCTTGGACAATTCGTCAATTCCCGGGATTCTGCTTCCCTGCTTGGATTGCGCATACCAGTCTTTCATCTCATTGCGCGCAACCGCCCAGACCGCAAAATCCTCCGACGAATCGTCTTCAAGAGCAAAAAACAATGCGAAAAACGGAGTTTCTGTAAAGTCAACCAACCGGGTCGGGACACCGTGATGGCGCATCAGCATCATCCATTCCAAATTCGAAAGATCGCCGTTTTCAATCAGTGCGTGAGCCTGCCGCTTGAATTCCTCGATGGCAGTTTGTTCGGTTGCCCGGAAAAAGCGTTCGGGATCCCGCAGATGTTCGCATGCGACACGATTCATGCGTTCGAGGGAACTGGTAATGGGCCAACCGGCATTGGACTGACCGCGGAAGATCCATTTTTTGTCTCCGAACACTTCCCCGAATCCGACCAAAGAAACGCGTTCGCCCTCCTGCAATCGCAAAACCGCCTTCGTCCAATTGGCAAGGTTGTCGACGTAGATTCGCAGATAAGAGCAAGGTGTTTTCGTGGGGATCGCCATTACTTCACCTCGGGTTCAACATTGTGAAAGCAAGTTGTTCTCATTCCGTTCGACCTTGTCTGCCTAAGTTTCGAACACCTACACGGGAAGAACCATCTGCGCAAAAGCCATCAAGTTCATAACCGCCTTTGCCAGATTTCCGGATTCGCACACTATCCCCTTGATTGCCAGAAACAGGTTTTTCACCTTTCCCCATGTTGTTCCTTCGCAAAGACTCTTCTTCGTTTCATCAATACAGGATCTAAGGTCTTCGTAATTGTCTGGCAATTCTTGTTTGGCGAATTCGAGAAAGTCGTCGAGCCTCTTTAGTAGGTCGGCAATCTCCGGAGAAGCCGTCGTCTGGGTTGCGTGGATCGTTGCTTGCCCGCTGGCGAAGTTCACCTGATTCGCGCCGTTGATGTTGATCGGCGCCGTGACGGGTTGGTTCGACGACTCGCGGCTTTCGTCGGCCAGAGACTGCAAGAAAAGCTCCAACTCCTCGATGAGCTTTCCGGGAACGGCTTTATAGAATGCGCGGATTGCGCCCGGACAATTGGCGCCAATGTTGTATCGAAAACTAAATCCGACGATATCGACCTTGTTGTCGAGCAGAAACTCGAGAAACGAGAACAATTCTGCGGTTCGGACTTTCGGATCGGCGCTGAAATCCGACTCTTCCGACTGCCACAGGTCGCTTTCCTTGTTCAAGACTTCGTTCCAATCGCGAGAACAAGGACCGCAGCTGCGAATGAAATCGACCAGGCACGGCACGCTCCTGACATATGCAAGAAACGCGGCGAGAGCGGAACCATAGGTCCGCCAATCGGCGTTGGCCAGTTGGCTTGCACGCAGACGGAATTCGCGGATGGTTCGTTTGAGTTCGAGATTGTTCATTGGGCGGTCTCCGCAATAGGGGCAGAATGGGTCGACAAAGGCTGTCAAGGGATTGAGTTTTGCATGTCGCCCGCAACAGGGAAATTCCCGATCCTGCAAAGTTGCATCGGTTGGAACGGGTGGTTCATCGGTCTGCCGAGAGCGGAACGTCGTGTGGCCGAATTTCCCCAGTTCTCGGGCTAACGACTTTTCAACCTCGGCCGCGGCGATAGATTCCGCATAGTCCATGATTTCGTCGCTGTAGTGGATGTCTTGCGGCAAACCGCAGGACGGGCAGAAAATGTGGGGAATCTCGTCGGACGAATAGTCGTCGGGCCGAAGCCGGAAGCGTTCGCTGCAGTGCGGACACTGCAGATCGGCAAATCCGTCGACATCGAGCGGAACCTCAATTTCAAAGGTTTCGCTCATTCTGCGTCTCCGTTGCCGAACCCGAGATAGCGGTCGAACGTATCCTGCAGGACCGCGCGGGGAATCATCACGCGCTCTGCGTTGAAAACCGCCGGCTTGGGGCGAAAACGCCGCGTCGCCCGTTTTCCCCTCAACTCGGGGGGAAAACAGGGCGGGTGCGTACAAGCGGTAAAACATCGCATGTAAATCATTTCGTCTCCTCCTTTCCGGGCGTCCCGAAGAGGGTGCGGAGCTTTTCGGCGAGGGCCTTCTCGTGGGCCTCGATGCGGGAGGCGACGGCGTCCGCGGGCTCGACGGGCTTGTATTCGTAGAAGGTGCGGGTGAAGGGAATCTCGTAGCCGACCTTCGTCTTGGCGTGGTCGATGAAGGCGCCGGGGTTCCAGGGCCGCACCTCGCGCTCGAGGTAGGCGTCGACGTCCTGCGCGAGCGGGACGTTCTCGGTGTCGCGCTTCTCCGGGTCCGCGACCGGCCGGCCGCGCTTGAGGAGGGGCCTCCCGTCCGGGCCGGCCTGGGGCGTCTCGACGACGATCTTGTTGTAGCCGAGCTCGACCGCGTCGAGGAGGCGGGCCTTGCAGACAAGGGAGGCGCCGTCGGGCGACTCGGCGGAGAAGGTGCCGGAGCGGTAGGCGCCGTAGACGCGCACGACGAGGTCGCGGGCGGCGGCGGTGATGTCGACGCGCTTGTTGCCGATCGGCTTGCGGCGCGGCTCGAAGCAGCGGGAGGCGTCCACCAGCAGCACCTTGCCGCGGTGGGAGGCGGGGCGGCCCTTGGCGACGATCCAGACGTAGGTCGCGATGCCAGTGTTGTAGAAGCTGTTGCCGGGCAGCTGCACGATGGCGTCGAGCCAGTCGCCCTCGACGAGGCGGCGGCGGATTTCGCTCGGGCCGGAGCCGGCGTCGCCGGCGAAGAGGGAGGAGCCGTTCTGGATGATCGCCATGCGGCCGGTCTCGTCCTTGAGCTTCGCGAGGCCGTTGAGCAGGAAGAGCATCTGGCCGTCGCTCTTGGAGGGAAGGCCGGGGCCGAAGCGGCCCTGGTCGCCGCGGCGGTGCTCCTTCTCGACGGCCTCCGCCTCGCGCTTCCAGTCGATGCCGAAGGGCGGGTTGGAGATGACGTAGTCGAACCGGTAGCCGGGGAAGCGGTCGTTGCTCAGCGTGTCACCGAACTGCATGTTGTCCGGGTTGCCGCCGCGGATGAGCATGTCGGCCTTCGCGATGCCGAACGTGAACGGATTGAGCTCCTGGCCGAAGCAGTCGATCTCGGCCTTCGCGTCGAGCGCGCGGAGGCGCTCCTGCATGCAGGTGAGCATCTGCGAGGTGCCCATCGTCATGTCGTAGACCGTCTTGTGGAGGCCCGACTCGGAGCGGAAGGCGTCCATGTCCGTGGCGAGGAGCAGGTCGCACATCAGGTAGATGATGTCGCGGCTCGTGAAGTGGGCTCCGGCCTCCTCGTCGTAGCTCTCGGAAAAGCGCTGGATGAGGTTCTCGAAGATGTAGCCCATGTCGACCGTGGAGACGCGCTGCGGGGACATGTCGCCCGCCTCGGAGCAGAAGTCGGAAACGACCTGGTAGAGCACGTCCGC
>JAEEGL010439391.1_pt1 | contig 10316 bp, 10 predicted proteins | sample 9134231 | NCBI WGS metagenome assembly JAEEGL01 (sample SAMN16246548, study PRJNA631951) | gut metagenome | biome: gut microbiome; feature: rumen; material: fiber-attached | host: Bos | place: Iran: Karaj | collected 2018-10
CGTTGTTCTCCCCGTCCAGCGCGCCGCCGGCGCGGAAGCGCTCGACCGCCGCGAGACGGGAATCGACGTCGCCGCCGCGCTCGAGCACGATCGGCCGCGCGCCCGCGTAAGCGAGCAGCAGCGCGGCGAACATGCCCGCCGGGCCGAAGCCGACGACGACGGGACGCTCGGCGCAGGCCGCGCGCGGGATCGGATATTCCATTTCCCGCCAGGCGGAGATCCCGGCGCCTCCCCGGCGCGCGAGCAGCCCGGCCTCCTCCTTTTCGTCCAGCGCGACCGCAAGCGAGCAGACGTAATGGATATCGTCTTTTTTCCGCGCGTCGAGCGAGCGCCGCACGAGCCGCGTCTCCCGGATCTCCCCGGGCCGGACGCCCAGCTTTTTCGCCGCGCGCGCTTTCAGCGCGTCCCGGCCCTCGCCGGGCATGAGACGCAGATCACGAACGAGGATCATCCTTCCAGCCTCCCGGCCAGCGCGCCGCTGGCCCAGGCCCACTGCAGGTTGTAGCCCCCGCAGTCGCCGTCGATATCCAGCACCTCGCCGCAGGCGTAAAGCCCGCCGACAAGGCGGCTCTGCAGCGTCTCGGGGTCGAACTGCGCGGTGGAGATCCCGCCGGCGGTGACCTGCGCGGCGTCAAAGCCCGCCGTGCCGCGGACCTCCAGCCGGAAATCGCGGCAGACGGCCAGCACGCGCGCGAGCTCCTCGTCCGCGAGCGTGCGCAGCGGCGCGCCCCCGGAGAGCGCGGCGTATTTCACGCACATGCGTCCGAGACGGTTGTGCAGCATGCCGCACAGCAGCTCGCCCGCCTCCAGCTCCGGCAGCGCGTCCCGCCGCGCCCGCAGCATGGCGAGCAGCTCTCCGGTTTCCCGTCTGCGGAAGAAGTCGAGGCCGATCTCCGCCCCGCCGCCGCATACGGCGGCCGCGCGCGAGACGTCGAACACGGCCGGGCCGGAGACGCCCGTGTCGGTGAACTGCACTTCGCCCGCGCTCTCCGCGAGCACGCGCCGCCCCTGCCGCAGCGTGACGGCGGCGTCGGCGCGCACGCCCTTGAGCGCGCGGGGGTATTCGGGCGCGGTGAGGATCGGCGTCAGCGCCGGATAGAGCTTCGTGCGGCTGTGGCCGAGGCTTTTGAGGATCTCATAGCCGTCCGTCACGCCGCCGAGCTTCCCGCCCGCCGCGCCGCCGCAGGCGACGATCAGCGCGTCGGCGAAAAAGCGTTCGTTCCCGCAGTCCACGGCGAAGCCGCCCTTTTCGCGCCGCACGCGCTCGACGCGGCATGAGGTGTGCAGCTCCGCGCCCGCGGCGTCGAGAGCGAAGCGCAGCACGTCGAGCACGCTGTTGGCGGAATTGGACAGCGGGTAGACGCGCCCGCCGTATTCCTCCTCGGTCAGCAGACCGAGCGAGGCGAAGAAGGCGAGCGTGTCCTCGGGCGTGAAGCGCGCGAGCGCGCTCTGCGCGAAGGACGCGTCCTCCCCGTGATAGTTCTTTATGCTCGCCCCGGTGTTCGTCAGGTTGCAGCGCCCGTTGCCCGTCGAGAGCAGCTTGCGCCCCGGGCGCTGCTGCCGCTCGAGCAGCAGGACGCGGTTCTGCGCCTCGCGCGCGGCCGTCAGCGCGGCCATGAGGCCGGAGGCGCCGCCGCCGATGACGATGACAGTTCTCATCTTCTCTTCCTCAGTCCCTGTGCAGCATGTCCGGGCCGACCGGCGTATAGAAGCGCGCTGCGACCCTGTCGGGATCGCGCGTTTCGGCCAGGATCCACATGATCTTCGCCAGCGCGGCCTCGCTCGTCATGTCGTAGGCCTCCAGCACGCCGCGGTTCTCCTTGAGACGGTGGCCGACGCTGTAGACCGACAGGTCCGAGCCCTCGTTCTGCACCTGCGTGGTGACGACGATGAACTTCCCCGCCTCCGTATGGCGGCGGATCACCTCGAAGAGGGCGTCGTCGCTGTAGGAGGGGAGCCCGCCCACGCCGAAGCACTCCATGACCACGGCGTCCTTGCGCGAGAGCAGGAAATCCATCAGCTCCACGTCCGTGCCGGGGATCATCTTGATCAGCCCCACGTTCGCGTCGAGCGCCGCGGAGAACAGCGGCGCCGGGGCGTAGGCGCTCTCGATATAGCACAGCAGCCGCCCGTCCTGCAGCGTGCCGATGTCGGGGTAGTTGATGCTCGAGAAGGCCGCGAAGCTCTTCGAGCAGGTCTTTCTTGCGCGCGTGCCCGTGATGACGCGGCCGGAGAACACGATGTTCACGCCGTGGATCTTCTCCGAGCAGGCGCAGACGAAGGCGTCGGAGAGGTTGATCTTCGAGTCGGTCGAATCGAAGGTGATCGGCTTCTGCGCACCGGTGAGGATGACGGGCTTTTTCGCCCCGCGGATCAGATAGGACAGCGCGGCCGCGGTGTAGGCCATCGTGTCCGTGCCGTGGGAGATGACGAAGCCGTCGTAGTGGCCGTAATGCTCGCATACCGCGCCGGCGATGCGCAGATAGTGCGCGGGCGTGATGTTCGTCGAGTCGATGGAAAACAGCGACAGGCAGTCCACCTCGCACAGCGAGGAGATCGACGGGACCGCGCGCAGCAGCTGCGCGGGCGTGAGCTCGGGGCTCAGGCCCTCCGGCGTCATCTCCGAGGCGATCGTGCCGCCCGTTCCGATCATCAGGATGCGTTTCATATCCTGTCCCTCCTCAGGTCTTTTTCCTCAAATCCGCCGCGCCAGCTCCAGCGCGAGCTCCAGCTTGTACGCGTCGTGGTTGGCCTCCTGCAGTCCCTCGGGCGTATAGCCCTCGTCGGAGAAGCTGTCGCCCGTCTCCAGAAAGGCGTAGAGCGAAAAGCCGTGAAAATCGCAGACGGCCTGCACCCCGGCGATCTCCATCTCCACGGCGAGACAGCCCTCGGCGCGCCGACGCGCCACCTGTCCGGCCGTCTCGCGCAGAAAGGCGTCCGTCGTCCAGACGCGGCCCTCCGCGAAGGGGACGCCGCGCTCGCGGAACAGCTCTGCGATCAGGGCGTGCCCGGGGACGGCGATGTAGTCCGCCGGCGGGGCGTAGTGATAGGACATGCCCTCGTCGCGGTAGGCCTCCGTCGGCAGGACGTAGCGGCCTTCGGTCTTTTCCCGGTCCAGGCTCCCGGCGGAGCCGAAGAGGATGAAGCGTTCCGCGCCGCAGACCCAGTTGGCCTCGATGCAGTACTGCGCGGCCATCGTCGAGCCCACGGGGGAGAGGTAAAAGGCCAGGGGCTTCCCGTCGAGCTCGAAGCACCAGATCGGCGTGACGCCGTTGACCGAGCGGATCTCGGCGACCGGCCGGCAGGGGAAGCGGCTTAAAAGCTCGTCGTGGAGATGCCGCGAAAAGACGAGCAGACAGCGCTCGGCAATATGAGCCTGCGCCCCGTAAAAGTCCTCCAGGCGTATGAGCGTTTTCGTACGGTCGTCAAAGGAATCGGTGATCATGCGCATTTCCTCCGCATGCGGTCGTTTCCTTTATTATACCGCCAACGGAGGAGGACTGCAACTTGCAATTGAGTTGTTGAATTATTCAAAAAAGAATGGTATGATAAATCAGTTAGCAAAAAGCGGGAGAGGGGGAGAGCGCCCTGGGCGACACCAAGCTGACCTTCAAGCGAATGGAAAAAAAGTATCTCCTCTCCGGCGAGCAGTACGAAAAGCTGTTTGCCGCGCTGAAGGATCATATCGAGCCGGACATCTATTTCCGCAGCACCGTGTGCTCTCTCTACTACGACACCGACGACTTCGCGCTCATCCGCCATTCCATCGAAGCTCCCGTTTACAAAGAGAAGCTGCGCCTGCGCAGTTACGGCGTCCCGGGCGGGGACGACACGGTGTTCATCGAGCTGAAAAAGAAGTTCAAGGGCATGGTCTACAAGCGGCGCCTGGCCATGAGCGCCGGAGCGGCCGCGGCCTACCTCGCAGGCGAGGCCCCGCCGCCCGAGGACTCGCAGATGACGAAGGAGATCGACTGGTTCCTCCGTCAGAACAGGGTCCGGCCGAAAGCCCTCATCGCCTGCGACCGCACCGCCTGGGTGGCGAAGGACGACCATGAGCTGCGCATCACCTTTGACGAGAATCTGCGCTGGCGCGAGAAGGACCTCGATCTCACGCTCGGCAGCGCGGGAGAGCCTCTGACCGAGCCGGGCTGCGTGCTCATGGAGATCAAGATCCCCGGCACCGCGCCGATGTGGCTGGCGCGTCTGCTGTCGGAGCAGGCGCTTTTCCCCACCGGCTTTTCCAAATACGGGACCTGCTACAGGGACCATATCCTCGGCGAATACTTTAACGGAGTGATCGAGTGTGTTTAATTGTGTGATCCCCTATCCGTCCATGACCGTCTCCGCCTTTCTGTTCTGCCTTCTCGGCGCGCTCGTGCTGGGCGTGCTGACGGCGCTGGTCTTTTCCTTCCGCACCGAGCACAGCGGCAATCTGCCCTTCGCGCTCGTGCTGGTGCCGCCGATCGTGACGCTGGTGATCATGATGGTCAACGGCAACATCGGCGCGGGCCTGGGCGTCGCGGGAGCCTTCTCGCTGATCCGCTTTCGCAGCGCCCCCGGCACCGCGCGCGAGCTCAGCGGCCTCTTCACCGGCACGGCGATCGGCCTGGCCTGCGGCATGGGCTACGTCGGCATCGCGGCGCTGTTCTTCCTCGTCGTGGCGGTCACGGTGATCGTCCTGACGCTGCTGCGCTTCGGCGAGAAGAGCCGCAGCTACCGCCATCTGCGCATCACGATCCCGGAGAACCTCGACTACGACGGGATCTTCGACGATCTGTTCGAGAAATACACCACGGATCATGAGCTGCACAAGGTCAAGACCACCAACATGGGCACGCTCTATGAGCTGAGCTACAACATCCACATCAAGGGCGGCGACGTTCCCAAGGAATTCCTCGACGAGCTGCGCTGCCGCAACGGCAATCTGAACATCATCTGCGGACGCGAATCCGACAAGGACATGCTTTGAGTATGAAAAAACTGAGTATCATCATTCTGTGCCTCGCGCTGTGCCTCGGCGCGCTCACCGGCTGCGGCGACATCGTGATCGAAACGCCGCCCACGGCGGCGCCCCCGTCGGCCACGCCGGCGCACGATGCCATCGCCCCCCCGAAGGACAACGGCCCCAAGGGCGCGGAGATCACGCTCGAGGGCACGGGCGCGCGCATCCACGGCAGCGGCGTCAGCTCCGCCGGCGGCGTTGTGACGATCTCCTCTCCCGGCAGCTATTCCATCGACGGCACGCTGGACGACGGCTGCGTCATCGTCGACACCGGCGAGGTCAAGGGCGACGTCACGCTGCTGCTCCGCGGCGCCTCGATCACCTGTCTCACCGGCCCCGCGATCCATGTGATCCACGCCAAAAACGTCGATCTGGTGCTCGAGAACGGGACGGAGAACCGTCTCGTCTCCGGCTCGGCCGACTCCCCGGTCGTCGTCAAGCAGGACGGCGCCGCGCTCTTCTGCGAGGACGATCTCGACATCCTCGGCACCGGCTCGCTGGAGATATACGGCTATCTCAACAACGGCATCACCTGCAAGGACGATCTCGACATCAAGGACGGCACGATCTCCGTCACGGCCGTGAACAACGGCGTCAAGGGCTCCGAGTCCGTCGAGATCCTCGGCGGCAGTCTTACGGTCCGCGCCGGCAACGACGGCCTGAAGGCGACCTCCGCGAAGAAGGAGGGCAAGGGCTTCGTTTCGATCGAGGCCGGCACGGTCGACATCACCGCGGGCGGCGACGGCATCTCGGCCGAGACCGCGCTGACGGTCTCCGGCGGCGAGCTCCGCGTGACGGCCTCCGGCGACGCGGAAAAGAGCAGCAAGGCCCTCAAGGCCAAGACCGCGCTGACGGTCTCCGGCGGCGAGCTCACGCTCGACAGCGCCGACCACGCGCTGCACAGCACGGGCGACATCCTGCTCTCCGGCGGCACGCTTTCGATTGTCTCCCACGCGGGCAAGGGAGTTTCCGCCCACGGCGCGCTGGAGCTCTGCGGCAGCGTGCTCGATATCCGGTCCGGCTCCGACGGCCTCGACGCCGAGCAGTCCATCGTGATCTCCGACGGCGAGATCCGCATGCTTGCCGGGGCCGACGGTCTGAAGGCAGGCAGCAAGAGCGGCGGCGGCGCCGGCACGCTTTCGATCGCGGGCGGCAGCGTCACCGTCAGCGCTTTCGGCGATCCTTTTGACGCCAAGGGCGGCGCGGTGATCACGGGCGGCTCCTTCATCGGTGTCGGCAGTCCGAAAACGCCGCAGGCCTTCTCTGCGGACAGCACGCAGAACGCGCTGCTGTTCCTCTTCAGCGGCGGCAAGGACACCGCCGCCGAGGTGCGGAGCGCCTCGAACGAGCTCGTCGGCAGGATCGAAGCCCGCTGCGGCTACACCTGCGCGATCTTCTCGCAGCCGGGGCTCGCATCGGGCGGCTACACGCTCAGCCTCGGCACGCTCAGCGCCTCCGCGGACGCGTGAGCTTTTCATTTCAGGGAGGTATGAACATGTCTTATCCGAAGATCTTGACCATCCAGGACATCTCCTGCGTCGGCCAGTGCTCGCTGACCGTCGCGCTGCCGATCCTCTCGGCGGCCGGAGCGGAGACCTGCATCCTGCCCTCGGCGGTGCTTTCGACGCACACGGCGGGCTTCACCGGCTTCACCGTGCGCGATCTGACCGGGGACATCCCCGCCATCGCCGCGCACTGGCGCAGAGAGAAGATCAGCTTCGACGCCGTCTATACCGGCTATCTCGGCTCGACCGAGCAGATCGCGTACGTCAGAGATATCTTCGACACGCTCCTGAAGCCGGGCGGGCTCACGATCGTCGACCCGGCGATGGCCGACAACGGGAAGCTCTATCCCGCCTTCGACGGAGCTTACGTCGAGGCGATGAAGACGCTGGCCTTCGGCGCGGACATCATCCTGCCGAACATCACCGAGGCCTGCTTCCTCACGGGCACGGAATACCGCGAGACGTACGACGAGCGCTATATCGCCGCGCTGCTGGACCGCCTCACGGCCTCCGGCGCGAAGACGATCGTGCTCACCGGCGTGGGCTACGCCCCGGACAGGACGGGCGTGGTCGTGCGAGAGGGAGGCGAGACCCGGTATTACGAGCACCGGAAGATCGCCAAGGGCTGTCACGGCACGGGCGACGTGTATGCCTCCGCCTTCGTCGGGGCGCTGGAGAACGGGTTCGCCCCCTATGACGCCGCCGTGCTCGCCGCGGATTACACCGTCGCGTGCATCGAGGTCACGCAGGGCGACCCGGAGCATTGGTACGGCGTGAAATTCGAGCTGGAGCTTCCGAGGCTCGTCCGCATGCTGGGGAAATGAAAAAAAGACCGGGACTTCCCGGTCTTTTTTATATGTTTATATGTACGGGGCGGCCGCCGGCCGCCCGTTTTTCATTCTTCCAGCAGCTCCTCGAGCGCCGCGATCTCACGGCAGCCCGGGGGCAGCGGCGCGCCGCGCGGCGGCGACTGAGGGCTGTGGATATAGCGGCTCGGCATCCCGAGCTTCTCCGCGCCGCGGATGTCCGCATCCGGGTCGTTGCCGACCATCAGCGCCTCGGAGGGCGAGACGCCCGTTTGCGCGAGCGCCGCGCGGAAGAAGGCGGAAGAGGGCTTGCGGCAGCCGAAATCGGAGGAGAGGAAGACGCCGTCAAAGGCCTCCGCGAGAGCGAGCCTGCGCAGCTCGGGCGTCGTAAAGCAGCTCTGCGCGTTGGACAGAAGATAGATCCGCGCCCCGCGCCGCCGCAGCTCCCCGAGCGTCCGGCGCGCCCCCGGCATCGGCCGCGGCGCGCGGCGGTAAGAGAGCGCGCGGAACAGAAGCGCCGTGTCGGCCAGACGCTCGTCGGAGACGGCCGCGCCCTTTTCCTCAAACAGACGGCGGAACACGTTCTGCAGCTCGATCTCGACGCCCTCCTCGCCCAGCTCCGGATGCAGCGCGGCGAGCGAGCGCGTCTCGTCCGCACAGAGCGCGAGATAGCGCGCACGGAGCTCCCGCGGCGTCCAGACCGCGCCGTGCAGGGACAGGAACTCCGCCGTGCCGCGCCAGAGAGAGGGCTTCCGCTCGTCCGTCCAGATGTCGGCGAGCGTGCCGTAGAGGTCGAAAAAATAGATCCCGGCCATGCTCATATGATCCCGAGCGGGATGAGGACGAGCATCAAAAGCGCGTCGACGGCCCACAGCACGCCGCAGAAGCGCTTCTGTGTCGGGCGCTTCGCGTCGTAGATGAGATAGGACGCGAGGAAGAAAGGGATATAGGTCGTGACGAACACAGGCAGGAAGCCCCACCATCTGTAGACCCAGATGAAGGCGGGCGTGGAGGCGAGGAAGATCTCAAACAGCGAGAAGCCCAGCGCCGAGCCTACCGCGAACACGATGCGGTTGTTCACGCCGAGGATCTTCCTGTCCTTATCCTCCGGCAGCAGCTCCGCCGTGAAGCCCGCGACGGAGAACATCAGCGACAGCTCCCAGCAGACGCCGACGAGGATAATCCAGCTTGTGCTCTCCGGCGAAACGTGCCAGAGCGCATAGCCGGAAAAATGACAGATCACGGCGTTCACGATCTCATAAAACCAGTGCACGCCGTACAGGGCGAGCGCGGCGAAGACCGCGTTCCATTTTTTGTCCCGGATGCGCGGGATCCAGACCCCGCAGACGACCAGCGCCAGCAGGGCGATGAAGGTCCAGTTGAAGTTATCCGTGCTGCGCACCGCGTCGATCGCAGCCTGAGCCGCCGCCTTTGCGGCGTCCGATCCGTCTCCCCAGAGCATGACAGAGCCTCCTTTTTGCCTTTTCTCGAGAATTGGTTTTTTATTCTTCTTCTGTTCAGAATTGTAGCACGCGGCGGCCGCCGGGGCAAGAGGAACCGGAGCAGCCCCCCCGCGGCGCGCGAAAAAACCGCCTCTTGGAAAAAGAGCGGCGGCATGATATGATGGCGGCGAAACGACCGAGCGAGAGGAGACAGACGCATGAATCCGATTCTCAGATCCCTGTACGAGCGCAAGTCCGTCCGGGCCTATACGGAGCGGGAGCTTTCCGAAGAAACGGTGCAGACCATTCTGGCCGCGGCCGCGCAGGCGCCCAGCCCCGGAAATCAGCAGCTGTACACGATCATCCGCGTGACGGACGCCGATCTCAAGCGCCGCCTGAGCGTTTCCTGCGACAATCAGCCCTTCATCGAAAAGGCCAAGCTGGTGCTCGTTTTCTGCGCGGACTGCCTGAAATGGTACAAGGCCTTCCGGGAGGGCGGCTGCGAGCCGCGCCGTCCCGACGTGGGCGACCTGCTGCTGGCTGTGTGCGACGCGAATATTGCGGCGCAGAACGCTGTCGTCGCCGCCGAGTCCCTGGGCGTCGGTTCCTGCTACATCGGGGACATCATGGAGAACATCGAGACCCAGCGGGAGATCCTCGGCCTGCCCGAGCTTGTTTTCCCGGCGGCGATGCTGGTGTTCGGCTATCCGACCGAGCAGCAGAAGGCGCGCGAAAAGCCGCGGCGCTTCGATCTGCGCTGCGTTGTCTCCGAGAACGGCTATCACGAGCTTGACGCGGCGGAGCTGCGGGAGATGTTCGCCGAGCGAGTCGGTACGCGCACGTACGAGGAGTGGATGAAAGCCTTCTGCGAACGCAAGTACAACGCGGATTTCGCGCGGGAGATGTCGCGCTCGGTGCGGAAGGCCCTGGAGAGCTTCGGCGGGTGAAGGTGCTCCCTCGCCTGCGGGAGGAAAATCGGTGCTCCGGCGGGGATTCGAACCCCGTGACCGCGGCCTGCGCCGCGATCACATTTTATCCGCTTCGCTCAAAAAACGCTTCGCGTTTTGGTGTCCAGGGTTCGATTCCTATGAAAACATCGAAAAACAGACAGACCGCCAACGGCGGTCTGTCTGTTTTTGGGATTCCACGCTAATTTTGATACGTATGCACCCCGGGGCTATGGTGGGGTGCATTTTTGATGGGTGGGGTGCATTTCAAACCACTTATTTTTCAGCCGTTGGCAGGATTCTTTTTTGCCATATGGGATTGAAAGGAATCGACTGGATATGGTATAATATTTAACTGGTTTATTGTAAGCTCTTGAGATAAAACCAATTATTCCAAATAGATATTTTGTTGAGAAAGAGGGAGTTATCATGACCGAATTGGATATCATAAAAGAATTATTCAAATCTTTCTCAAGCCATAATCAGATTGTTTTGGTACTGCAAGACGGCTCACGTTTCACCGGGACAATTCAGTTCTTTGATGGTGAAACCATAACGATGGAGGGCCGCCAATTGTCGCTACCGTCTATTGCTTCTGTTGAACCATATACGGA
>JAEEGL012730060.1_pt1 | contig 10316 bp, 9 predicted proteins | sample 9134231 | NCBI WGS metagenome assembly JAEEGL01 (sample SAMN16246548, study PRJNA631951) | gut metagenome | biome: gut microbiome; feature: rumen; material: fiber-attached | host: Bos | place: Iran: Karaj | collected 2018-10
GGCGCCTCAAAAATCCAACTCAGGGCATAGCCAATCGCCAAACCGATCGCGATCCAGGACTTTCCGATACCGGCGGCATAAATGGAGGCAGGGAGGCCCATCAGGACCCAGGCACTCATGTCAGATGCGCCTGCAGAAAGTGCAGAGACCCAGGGACCCATCTTCCGTCCGCCGAGGAAGTATTCCTTCTCACCGCTGCCGCGGCTTTTGATGAAGAAATAGACACCGATGCCGAGCATAAAAGCCAGGTAGACAATGAAGACGATCAGTTCTGTATTTACCATTAGAAATCACCACTTTCCGTACGCGATGCCGCATACTGTATACAGTTATTCATTATAATAAGAAACAGCTTGTATTCAAGGGGAGAACAGTTTTTTTCATGTTCTTGCTTGTACTGTCCGGAGAATTGCTGTATTATACATATATATGTGCAAGAAAGGAAGGCAGTGAAGATGAAAAAGCTCATATCTTTGCTTTTCGTTCTGATCTTGTTATTTTGCGGGTCGACAGCAGGCGCTGACCGGCAGGTGGTTGAAAAGGATCAGTTTTATATCGGCGCCATGCGTGTCGTGAGGTGCAACAGCTATGTTTCACTGAGAGAAGCGCCCAACAAGACAAGCAAACAGCTCGCCAAGATCGAACCGGATGAGATTGTGTATTACTGTTCCCGGAACGAAAAGGAGTTTGCGTATTCTCCTTACCGGAAGCAGGTTCATATGTTTACCCGCTGTGTTTACGAAGGCCAGGAAGGCTACATCCTTTCCAGGTACCTGGAGCCTGCCCCGGAGTATGAACCGGTCGAGACGCGATCGGAAAGCAAAAAGATGACGCGGGAAGAGATCATCGGATCCGGGAATATCGTCTTCGAATGGACGGAGTTCAATGTGAGCGTCCTGGCTGCTTATGAGGTCATCACGGAGAAAGAAGGCGAACTGCCCTGGGAAACGCTTCGGGTCGGCTGTTTCATTGATGACGAACCGGAATGGGGTTATATCGAGCAGGTGCAGCAGTCCGGGCAGTTCAAAAACCTGACCGCTTTCATTGGCGGAACGGAGGACGAACCCCAGGTTTATGTGTACGACGCCGAATACGGTCTGATTATGCTCGACCTGATCGACGGGTCGGAGCAGTGGGTGCTTTCGAAGGACGCTTGCTCTCTTGGTGACTGCGCTGTAGTCACCGCCGGGGCCAATACGGGGATCCTTTATGTGGCCGGGTCGGACGGGCCTGATCCGGTGGCTATTTCCGCTGAAGGCAATGTGCTCTGGCGTTCGGTGATCGACGATCCCGAGATCTACGGGCCGACGGAGATCATCCTGAATCCGAATGATATCGAGATCCATTATGAATGCGGAAAATCCGTGAAGCTGGAATACAACGGAGAACTGATAAGCATTTCGGACCTGTAAGGTATGAAAAGAAAACGGTGCGGACCGGTAAAGGTTTCGCACCGTTTTTATATGTTTTTTCTTATCCCCAGAGCTGGGATAGGGCCGGAACGATCTGCAGCTTCCTGGACAGGACACCGGGGAGGAATACATGATGGTCATGAACGTCATCGACGCCAAAGGCATTCCGGACGACCTCGTCATCACCCGAGAACAGAAGTTCAGTCCCCTCCCTGAGCACATTGGTGATCATCATCAGAACGATGTCATACTGCTTGTCGTTTCTGATCTTATCAAGCACTTCAACAAAGTCGTTGCTTCTCGACAGGAAGCTTTCCGAATCGACGGTAGTGATCTGGGAGATCGCAAGCGTATGGGCACCGAGATGAAATTCCTTCATGTCGGTTTTGACCAGGGCCTCGGCCGGCATATCCGGGGATACGCCCTGGGAGAACATAGCCCTGGCAATTTCCTCGCAGTTGATCCCGGCATGGCGTGCAAGACGCTCCGCCAGCACTTTGTCGTGCGGCTTGCAGGTCGGGCTCTTAAACATGACCGTATCGGAGATGATCGCAGCGGCCATCAGCCCGGCCAGCGCCGGGGAGGGCATCAAACCGTGCTCCTGATACATCGCTGCCACGATGGACGTGGTGGAGCCTACCGGCTCGTTGCGCATAAAGACCGGATTGCCGGTCTGTACATCTGCCAGGCGGTGATGGTCGATGATGGCGATGATTTCCGCCTGGTCCAGGCCGGAAACAGCCTGACTGGTTTCATTGTGATCGACCAGGACTACTTTCTTCTTTCGCGGGCGAATCAGGTGATAACGGGAGAGCGTTCCGACGACCTTATCCTCTTCATTCAGCACAGGATAGGAGCGGAAACGGCTCTGGATCACGGTATCCCGCACGTCGTCGATATAATCCGTCAGATGAAAGAACTTCAGGTTTTCCGTACAGGCGATTCGCCCAACGGGGATAGACTGGAAGATCAGCCGGGCGGCACGATATGCGTCGTAGGGGCAGACGATCAGGCAGGTGGAGCAGGAACGGTTCCGGTACTGTTCGCCGAGCGTGGTGCCGCAGAAAATCAAGCAGGAAGCACCTGCCTCGATCGCCTGGTCTGCAACTGATTTCTGGTTGCCGCACAGGATGATCGAACCCGGCCGGACATCAGATCCTTCACCGGGCAGGGCGATCACGACTTCTCCGGAAATCTCATCAAAGATGTCTTCTTCTGAATTGATGACATGGCCTTCCAGCGCACTGAGCAGGTTATAAATCGGAACGGAGGAGACTGAAGGATCCGCGACGGAGCGCATGTCGCTCTCGGCGATCCCGCCGGCGGTAACCAGGCCGTAAAGGCGTCCGTCCTCCTCAGTGATCGGCAGAGCGGAGACACTGTTCTGTTCGTTATGGAGCATATTCCAGGCGTAGGACACCGGCACCCCGGCACCCAGGGAGGGCGGCGTATCGTAATCCACATCGACGACCTGTGTGCGGACGGACTTCAGGTAAAGCGGCGGCTGGAAACCGAAGTGCTGCAGGAGATAAGAAGTCTCTGTGTTAAGATGCCCGGCGCGGGCGGCAATATAGTTATTCTCTCCGAGAGCGTTGTTCAGTGCGGCATAGGCCATTGCGGAAACGACGGAATCTGTATCCGGGTTCCGGTGGCCAATCACATAAACAGAATCCATATTTCCTCCGATCAACGGTTCATCAGTGCGAACCAGTCCTTCATCTTCAGCAGAAGCGCAGCGTTGGTATCCGTTTTATCCATCATGGATTCAAGCTGCGGGATCGCAACCGAGGAGGAAGTGTTTCCCAGCATTGTCCGGATCAGGGTCAGCCCCTCTTTCTGCCGGTCGTCCAGAAGGATATCAGCGTTCTTGGTATAACTCTGCTGGAGGTTGAGTGAAGGCGTGACGCCGGCACGGGCAACATTCTGATCAAGCATCAGCTCCATGTTGGCTGTTCCCTTGAATTCCTCCACAACGGAATCATCAACCTTTGAACCGGTTGCGATATCCATCGCGGCGAGAACTGTCAGGCTGCCGCCCTCCTTGCATGCCCGGGCCGAGCCGAAGAGGCGCTTTGCGCGGAAGAGGCTGGAGGGATTCACCATGCCCGGAAGGCTGCGTCCCTGCTGGGCTGCGGCTGTCGTATAGATCTTTGCCAGCCTGGTCAGACTGTCTACGAGCAGCACAACGTCCTTCTGCTGCTCTACCAGGCGCATGGCGCGCTCCAGGACGATCTCCGCCAGACGGAGATGGGCTTCCGGCGCCTGGTCAAAAGTGGAGGCGAGAACAGGACAGGGAACAGTATCCCGAAGGAGAGTGACGTCTTCAGGGTTCACGTCGATCAGGAGCATCAGCACATTTGTGTCGGGATAATTGTTGCAGACGACTGTGGCGAAGTGCGTCATGATCTCAGTCTTTCCGGTGTTCGGCGGGCAGAGCATCAGGCCGCGCTGACCGAAGCCGAGCGGGGCGATCAGGTCGATCAGCCGCATATCCGGGAAGGATTTCCCGTCCTGGCTCTCCAGAGAGATCCGGTGGCTCGGATAAGTCGGGGTCAGTTCATCAAAGGAAGGCCGGGTAAAGGCTTCCTCCTCCGGAACGTCATTGACGCTCGAGATATAGAGCAGGGCGGAATACTTGTCTCCCTCGCGCTGGGGTCGAATCTTGCCGCGGACCATATCGCCGGTCCGGAGGCCGAACCTGCGGATCTGAGCCATGGAAACATAGACATCCTTGGAGGATGGCTGGAAGGTCGATGTGCGGAGGAAGCCGTATCCGTCCGGATGCAACTCCAGGATCCCGCCGCCTTCTTCAAAGTCACCGGAGGAAAGGAGCTCTTCCAGCGTCGGCGCCTGGATCCCGGTTTCCTGAACCTGGATAGGGGAGAACGGTTCAGCCGGGCGGGATGAGAAGGACTGCGGTCCGAAGGAATGCGACACATATACCGGATCACCGACGTGTGAGATGCGCTTTTCAGGCAGCGGGGAAACTGCCGCCTGGGGAGCCGCCTGTTCTTTCTCCGGCACAGGCGCAGCAGGCGTTACGGACGTGGCGGCCGGGCCGAATCGCGGCGTGAATCCGCCGGGACGAAGCGGCTGGATATGCTGTTGTTCCGGAGTGAAGTGCTGGCCGGAAGGAGTCGTATTCTGCCAGGCAGGACGCGCACCGGCAGCCTGCTGGGCCTGGTAAGCCGGACGGGCATTGAACCTCGGCGCGTCTGAATTGTGCCAGGCGGCCTGGTATTTTGGTTCTGCCAGTTGGTCCTGGCCCTGGTCCGGTTCGTCATCACTGCAGACTACCGGAGCCAGTTTTTCAATGATGCCGGCCTTGTCGATCCCGGCACCCAGAACGATCTTATTCTCCTTGGCAAGCTTCCTCAGCGCCAGCACAGTCATTTCGTTCAGTTCATTCCTGGTCATGGTTAAAGTTCCTCCTCTGTATTACAGGCAAAGACAACATCGCGGACGACCGCTTGTTCGACTTCGTGTTTCAGGCTCGTATAGGGTTCGGTATCAACAGGCTGCAGGCCGGCACCGCGAAGTACCTCGCGAACCGTTGAAGCAGGCAGCGTCAGCGTATTGAAGCTGAGCGCGATCGCAGCCCCGGGGGCCATCACGGATCTCCACATGGGTATGGAGCGCTCCAGAAAGCCTTTCAACGATTCCGGCTTTCCGCCTTCGCGCGGGGTATGCTGGATGCCGTACGGAAGATCTGCGGCGATCACATGGACCGGCCGGTGCCGGAACAGGACCGGAGAGAGGGAAGTATCCGCTGCGGCAAGCGAGAGGGAACGCCGATCGCCTGCCTGGAAGTGCTCCCTCGTATCGGAAAAGGTAAAGAACGTGACCGGGACCGAACGCTTTCCGAGAGTTTCAGACCGCTCTTCTTTCTCATGTTTCAGTTTATGATACTGAAGATAGCGGGAGAAATAAACAGCAGATTCCCGAAGTGCTTTGGCATCCTGGTCCAGCCCGACCGCATTCATTCCGAGCATCAGCGCACAGAAACAGCCGGTGGCTTTTCCGCAGACCGGATCGTAGAAGGTGATCGGCTGCTGCGGGAAAGCATACGGAGTCAGGGCAACAGCCGTGTTGATCATCATCCGCGTAAAAGGGACGCTGGTTTTCCCTTTGTACTTCAAAACCTCAGGAAGATCCTCCGGAAGATAGGGGACAAACCCTGCAGTCAGAGGGATCAGGGCCGGGCCGGGTCTTTTTTCAGCCATGAATGCAACGGAACTGTGGGCGGAGAGGCGATGCAGTTCTTCACTGTTCAGCTCACGGCACTCAAACGTGAGGAATGTGGCTCCCCCAAGGGTTTCAACAGTGATCTCACAGTCAATGGACAGGGCGTGAAGCATGGAAAAAAGCTCACAACGAGACAGACGAATTGCCGCTTCACGATAACGGATATTACTGTGTTTGATCAACTCAAACGTATAAACCATGACTTCCTCTTTCTTCAGAGAGTGTATATAGTATATCAAACAAACCTTTGAATATCAAGGTTGAATGGTGAAATCATAAGAAAAAACCCTTCTCATGACGAGAAGGGAGTTTTGCAAAAATTACCACTTGCGCTTACGGGCGGCTTCAGCCTTTTTCTTACGCTTGACGCTGGGCTTCTCATAATGCTCGCGCTTGCGCACTTCCTGGAGAACGCCACTGCGGGCGCACTGCCGCTTAAACCGTTTGAGCGCACTTTCCAGGGACTCATTTTCGCGGATACGTACCTCGGACACTGTTATCCCTCCCCTCGCTCAAGACAATGGCCTGCAACGGACCGAACCGGCCCGGCAAAAACCACAGCGCAATTATACAGCCAAAGAGGCAATGAGTCAACTTTTTTCTCAAAATCCGCTTCCGGCCCGGGTTCAGGCCATGCGGTCAGCCATCTGTGTTCCGCCGAGGATATGGAAATGGAGATGAGGTACTGACTGGCAGGCATCAGGTCCGCAGTTTGAGACGACGCGGTATCCACCGGTCAGCCCTTCCTGTTTCGCGATGACCGGGATCGCGCGAAGGCATTCCGCCAGATTGCGGTCCGAGAAGGCTTCGGTATCATCCAGAGAGGATACATGTTCCTTCGGGATCACCAGCACATGGGTCGGCGCCTGTGGATTGATATCCCGGAAAGCATAGACATATTCGTTTTCATAAACCTTCGTGGAAGGGATCTCACCCTTCACAATTTTGCAAAAGAGACAGTTTTCCATGAAAGAACATCCTTTCTTATATTATTTTTCCGCGCATGACGCGGGAATCAACAGCCGTCAGCCCGATTGCGGCGGGAATGCCGGAAGAACACCGGGAACCCGGTTCCATCCGAACCCGTATGTATTCAGGCGTATACCCCTCCCAGCAGCCGTTCACCTGCTCTTCAGGCAGGATGACCGATTCACGGCCGATCCAGGACTGCAAGTATCCGGACGCAACGTCATTGCCGATGGCGATCAGTTTCCGGGCGCGTTCCTCTTTGACGGCGGCGGACAGTTGACCGGGCATGACGGCAGCAGGTGTGTCGGGACGGGCAGAGTAGGGGAAGACATGGATACGGGCAAAACCGACCTTCCGGATCATTTCTACGGTTTCTGCAAACTCCTCTTCCGATTCACCCGGAAAGCCGGTCAGGATATCCGTCGTGAAAGCTGCCTGCGGGAATACGAGGCGAAGATTTTCGACAGCCCGCATATACTGGGCCGTATTATACTGCCGCTTCATGCGTGCAAGTACCGTATCGCTGCCGGACTGCAGCGCCAGGTGAAACTGCGGACAGATCTTCTCCATCTTTCCCAATTCGGCTGCGAAGGCTTCTGTTGCGATCATCGGCTCGAGCGAGCCAAGCCGGATCCGGAGGATCTCCTCCGTTTCCCCGACAGCACGGATCGCGTCAAGCAGCGAAGATGCGGGAGTAAAGTCTTTTCCATAGGAACTGAGGTGGATTCCGGTAAGCACGACCTCGCGGAATCCCGCGGCGGCGAGCCGGCGGACTTCTTCACGGATGTCCTCCGTCGTGCGGGATCGGATCGGCCCGCGCACGGCAGGGATGATGCAGTATGTGCAGCGGTTCCGGCAGCCCTCCTGGATTTTCAGGACAGCACGGGTATGGTCGGCCTGGGTTGAGATGGAGAGCGGCTCATAGGGCGTGTTCTCGCGGAGCGGAGACGTTGCGCAGAGCGGCCGGCCCTCTTCCTCCGCCTGCCGGAGCAGTTCGACCACCCGGCCCCGGTTCTGGGTTCCGATGATCAGGTCGGCACCGAATGAAAGCAGTTCCTCGCCGCGTTGCTGCGCCATGCATCCACAGATAATCAAGCGGGAACCCGGATGCTCGCGCCGGTTTTTCCGTATCAGCTGAAAAGACTTTTTATCTCCGACGCCGGTAACGGTGCATGTGTTGATCAGGTAGACGTCAGCATCTTCGCACATGGGTACGACTGTGTAGCCTGCCTTTCGGAACAATTCCAGCATGGCCTGCGTGTCATACTGGTTGACCTTGCAGCCAAGCGTGTGTGCGGCGATCTTCTTCATTCTCTCTCCATCTCTCCATACAGGCACATCAGGGCGGCGACGGCCGCCATACCTGCTGTTTCCGTACGGAGAATCCTTTTGCCGAGCGTGATGGGAATGAAATCCCTTGTTTTCAGGAGACCGATCTCATCCGGGCTGATCCCGCCTTCCGGCCCGATCAGGATTCCCAGCGATTCTGCGCCGGGATACGCTTTGACAAGGGCGAGGGGGCCGAAACCGTCCGCCTCTTCCCAGGGAACGACGTTCAGTGCGGGCAGAAAGTCCTGCATGATCAGCTGCCGGACGGGCATCGGCGGGAGAATCTCCGGCAATACGCAGCGGCCGGATTGTTTTCCGGCCTCCCGGCTGATCTTCCGCCAGCGTTCCAGTTTTTTTGCCTCGTCGGTCCGGGAAAGCCGGACCACGCAGCGCTCCATCTCCACCGGTACGATGCGGCTGACGCCAAGCTCGGTGGCTTTCTGGATGATCCAGTCCATTTTATCGGCTTTGGGGATCCCCTGGAACAGGGTCACTGTGAGCTTCGGCTCCGTTGAGGGCAGGGGAGTGAGTTTCCGCACACAGACGATCCGGTTTTCTTCCCCTACAATCCTGGCAAGCCAGGGCAGTCCGCCACTGATCACTTCGACCGTGGCGCCGGGCTTCAGCCGCAGCACCGTCAGCGCATGGCGCGAATCTTCAGGTGTAAGGAAAGCCAGATCGTCCCGGCTCTTTTCCGGATCGGGGTAGAACCGGTGCATCAGTCATTCCTCCTCGCCAGGAAAGCTGTCCATTCTCCTTTTTTCTCATGACGGAGGATCTCATAGGGAGCTGACTCGAGCGCCTTACGGACTTCTTCGGCCCGGGAGGATACGATGCCGCTGCAGATGAACAGGCCGCCAGGCTTGATGTGTTCTTTCAGGGGAGCGGCGAACGCGATGATCACATCGGAGATGATATTGGCCACGCAGATATCGCAGACCGTGTCCACATGGTCCAGCAGGTTTCCCTGCCGGACGGCCACGATGCCGTTCACCCGGTTATGCTTCACATTCTCATCGGCAACCCGGACAGCGTCCGGATCGATATCGATCGCCAATACATTCCCGGCACCGAAAAGCGCCGCGCCGATCGCAAGGATGCCGCTTCCCGTGCCGACGTCGATCACGCTTTCACCGCCTTCGATCACATCCTCCAGCAGGGAAAGGCACATGGATGTCGTTTCATGCGTCCCGCTTCCGAAAGCCATGCCGGGGTCGATCTCGATAATTTTGTCCTCCGGTTCCGGTGTGCATTCTTCCCAGGTCGGTTTGATGATCAGATGCCTGCTTGCGTGGAAGGGCTTATAGTACTTCTTCCAGACGTCTTTCCAGGCTTCGTCGTTGACGGAACGGGTCTCCAGGCGTAGGGAACCAAAGCGACTTTCGCCGGCGGAAAGCAGGGCCAGCGCGCTCCGGATCTGTTCCAGCCGGACGGGAAAACTGTCCGCCGGTTCCAGCCATGCGTGAACCAGCACATCCTCCGGCATGGAATCCGGCAGATTCGGATCGATAATCTCCCAGATGCCGTGAGGCTTTGCGGGGTCCGGAATATCGGCCCGGTCTTCGATCATGGTCCCGGAAGCGCCGGCTTCCATCAGGAGGGATGACACTTCGTCGCTGCCCTCGGTAGTCGTGTGGATGATCAGTTCAATCCAGTCCATGAATGGATCTCCTTCCGTATGTCGTCACGGTGAAAAACTCTCGATGCCGCGCAGGAGCTCGTATTCGCGAACATCCCGGCAGGTCGTGTACATATAGCGTGTGATCACGTTGCCTGTCCGGTAATACAGGCACATGAAGGGGCAGTCTTCCGCAAACAGCGACTGGATTTCCATCAGCCGCTGACGGTAGCCTTCCTGTGTGGTTTCCTTGCGCAAACTGTGGCACAGATCGGTCATTTTGTCGCTCTTGTACCGGTTGTAGTTGCCGCTGTTTCCCCGCATCAGCAGGAAGCCGGGGTCCGGAGCCACGTCCATCGAGAAGGAAATGAGAGCCAGATCAAAGGAGCCGGCTTTCAGCTTTTCATGTACATTGGCCATGGTCATCGCTTCCACAGAACAGGCAATTCCGACCTGAGCAAGCTGCTCGGCGATCATGTTGGCCGCTTCCAGGCGGACGTCGTTGTCCGGCTCTTCATAGACATAGAAGCGCAGGCGGAGGTTCCTCGTCTCGCCTTCGTTTGTCAGGCGGTCAAGAACTCCGTTGTCGTCGGAATCCTCCCAGCCGGCCTGGGCCAGCAGGTTTCTTGCCTCATCGAGGTTGACGACAAATTGCGAATCGAGACCCTCGTTATACATCCACGTTCCGGGGTAGAATGGGAAGTTGGTTGCAACAGCGAGGCCGGAATAGACGTTGGTGATGA
>JAEEGL013296210.1_pt1 | contig 10316 bp, 5 predicted proteins | sample 9134231 | NCBI WGS metagenome assembly JAEEGL01 (sample SAMN16246548, study PRJNA631951) | gut metagenome | biome: gut microbiome; feature: rumen; material: fiber-attached | host: Bos | place: Iran: Karaj | collected 2018-10
ACGAAACCACAAAATGGGGCGCGGTGCGCGTTTCCATGGGGCATCCGGAGCCGTTCCGCCTGCAGTACGTGGCAATCGGCAACGAAAACGAGGGCGAGGAATACTTTGAGCGCTATCAGGCGTTTCTGGATTTCTTCAACCGCGCAAAGGCCGAAGACCCCGCGCTGTACGGGGATATAACGCTGATCTATTCCGCCGGGGCCGCGGACGCGCTCGGCGGCGCAAACCACCGGCTTGCTTACGAATACGCTTACGGGCAGCTCGCGGGCCAAACGGATACGCTCTCCTTCGCGGGCGCCATCGACGAGCATTATTACCAGACCCCCGAATGGTTCCTTAAAAACGCCGATTATTACGATGAAAACAACTACCGCCGCAGCGTGGCGGAAATGACCGATACCGTTTACGGCGGCGCGATCCCGGTATTTTTGGGCGAATACGCCGCGCGTTCCAATACGCTGCGCGCAGCGCTGGCCGAGGCCGCCTATATGACGGGGCTGGAGCGCAACGGCGATATCGTGCGCATGGCGGCTTACGCGCCGCTGTTCTCCTCGGTCACGGCGTACCACTGGTCGCCCAACCTTATCTGGTTCAACAACTCCGGCGTCACGCCGTCCGTCAACTATTACGTACAGCAGCTTTTCTCCGTCAATCAGGGAACAAAGCTTCTTAAAAGCGGGCTTTCCGGGGCCGCCGTGCCGCAGCAGCCGCTGCGCGGGCGCGTAGGCGTGGGCACCTGGTACACCTCCGCCGCCTTCGATAATCTGCTCGTCACCGATAACGCCACGGGCAGAACGCTGATCTCCGAAACCTTCACGCTGCCGGATTTCAGATGGAACTGGCAGAACGTCAACGACGGCAATTTCAGGATCAAAAACGGCATGCTCGTGCACGAGGGGACCGACATGAATTACAGCGACGTCGGCGACGTCGCCTACGTCGGCACGGACGACGGGATGGCGGATTACACCTTCACCGTGGAAGCCACCAAGCTGGAGGGGCAGGAGGGCTTTCTGCTGCCCTTCGCCGTGCAGAGCAAAACGGATAACTGGTTCTGGAACATCGGCGGTTGGGAAAATACGGTCTCGTGCCTGCAAAGAGTTACGCCGGACGGCAAAACCGGGCAGATCCTGAAAACCGCCGTGCCGTTCACGGTGGAAACCGGCCGCGCCTATCAGCTGAAGATCGTTGTTGAAGGCACGCGCGTGCGCTGCTACATCGACGGCGCGCTGATGGCGGATTACGATACCGCCTATCCCGCCGAGGCCGAGGGCTATCAGGTGGTAAGCACCGACGATACCGGCGATATCATCGTTAAGCTCGTAAACGTTGCAGGGGAACCCCGTACGGCAGCCTTCAACGTTAAAAACGCCGTCCCGTTTGCCGCAGCGGCGTGCTGGCAGCTCGCGGGCGACGATCCCGAGTCCGTCAACGTCTTCGGGCGTACGGAGGGCAATCTCGGCATAAAAGAATTCACGCTGGAGGGGCTTTCCCCGGCGTTCAACCTCACGCTGCCCGCCTACAGCGTAACGGTGATCCGCATCCCGCAGGGATAAGCGGGAGGGTGCGCCTTGCGGCGCGGGAGAATGCTCCCTTCGGTCGCGGGAATATCGTAAGATAAACAACGTCCGGTAGCGCGGCACACCGTGCCGCCAAGCCCGCACGGAAACGGGTACGCCTGCCATATAGAGGGTGCTCGCATTCACTCGCGGGAGGATGCTCGCTGCGCGTTATGTGATGAACGATGAACAATGAACGATGAACGATTTCGGAAGGGCTCCGCCCTTACCTGATCGTATTGTTGTTGCTACTCCTAACTGCCCACCTTTACCAGCAACCAGCAACCAGCAACCAGCTACTCGCTACTCGCTACTTGCTACTCGCTACTTGCTACTCTTCTGATCACTGACCGCTGTTATCGCGAACGGCGAACAGGCCGAAGGCCGCCGCACAAGGCGGCGGAGCGGCTTTGTGCCGCGCTACCGAAGTTGTTTTCCGTCCGCGAAGCAACTCACTACTCGCTACTCGCTACTCACTACTTTTCTGACCACTGATCACTGATCACTGATCGCGTCCGTCGCACAAAAAAGGGGGTCCCATATGAAGATATTTACCGTTCTCGGTCTCATTTTCAGCTTTTTCTTCGGCGCGCTGCGGTACGGCTTTACGCCCACCGTGGTGTTCGACGCCTCCGTTTCGGAGGGGGTTGTGTCTTCGCGCGCGTCTGGGTATCTGTACGGGCTGGCGGAACCCGGCGTGCCGGACCCGCTCACGGTATACAGCCTCGATCCCGCCTGCGCCGCGCAGAAGGTCATCGGCGGGCTGCAGCACCCCATCGGCGACGTGGACCGCGTCGCGGAGAACCTGGACCGCAGCGATTACATCGTGGTATACCTGCAGGACGCGTTTTCCACGTGGTATTACGCCAACGACGATATCGTTGCCGCGCGCCGCGCCGGTACCTATGACTGGCAAACCTTTTTAACCGAAACGTATTTTCCGCTGGTGCGCGAAAAGGTGCTCGCCCTGCGCGATAAGCCCTATGCGGACCGGCTTGTGTACTGCCTTTACAACGAGTGCGACAACGGCGTATGGTTCGGCACGTGGCAGCCGGAGGGCGAATGGGCCGCGTTCGACGACGCCGGCTGCGCGGCGTTTTTCGAGGCGTGGAAGCAAACCTGCGCGCTGGTGCGTTCCCTCGCGCCCGGGGCCATGATCGGCGGCCCCGGCTATTACGAATACAACGCCGAAAAAGAGCGGCGGTTTTTAACCTACTGCGCCGCCAACGGCTGCCTGCCGGACGCCATGATCTGGCACGAGCTCGGCGAGCTCTCCTCCGAACAGCTGGATCTCCACGTGGCGGAGTACCGCGCGCTGGAAGAATCGCTCGGCGTTGCCGCGCTGCCCGTTCTCATTACCGAATACGGCATGATGGAGGAATGCGGCGACCCCGCGCGGATGTTCCGCTACATCCGGCAGATCGAGGAAACGGGCGTGTACGGCTGCATCGCCTACTGGCGTCTGGCCGATAACCTCTGCGAAAACAGCGCGGACGGCGTTTCGCCCAATTCGTGCTGGTGGCTGTACCGCTGGTACGCCGATATGGAGGGGCAGCACATGCACAAGGAAGTGCGCGATCTGTTCCACGCGGATTTCGGCAAGGCCGTGCGCGAGGCGCGGCAGCTGCGCTATAAGCACTTCAACGGCTTCGGCAGCGTCAGCGACGCGGGCGACCTCGTAACCGCGCTGGTGGGCGGCGCGGATTACACCGGGCAGGTGCGCTTTATAAACCTCGATAAAACCGCGCTCGGCAAAAAGGTGAAGGTCACCGTGGAATCGATCTCTTTTCAGGGGCTCGGCGGCAAGGTGTACGCTCCCGTAACGCTCCGGGAATACACCGCCGCGGTTCGCTTCGGTTCGCTTACGGTCAAGATGGAAAATATGGACGCAAACGCCGTGTACCGCATCGCCCTCTCTCCGGCGGACGGCTCCGCCGACTATACCAACGATAATATCCCGCAGCGCTACGAGTTTGAAAACGGCACGCTGCTGGGCTCCGCTTATACCTACGATTCCGCCTACGCCTCCACCGGCGAGACCGCCGGGCTCGTGGGCGGCATGGAGCACGAGGGCGACGGCGTGCGGCTGCTGATCAACGTGCCCCAAACCGGGAATTACGATCTTTCCGCCGTCTACGGCAAGGCCAACGACGGCGCCTCTCCCGCGGACCGCGTCACCGGGACGGCCAACGTCCGGGTGGACGACGTCGCCTGTACGCTTTCGCTGCCCAACACCATCCGCAGCGAATATACCTCGCTCGCCGCGCTCACCGTGTGGCTGGAGCGGGGCGACCACACCGTGGAATTTTTCCACGGCGAAGGCACCTTCGTGCTCGACAGCCTCCTTGTTGCCCGGCACGAAGCGCCCTCCGGGCTGCGCCTGCTGTACGAGCACGAGCTGAGCTCCGAAGCGCAGACCTGCTATCTTGCCGTCACGCCCGAAAACGGCTGGTATCTTGCCGAAACCGCGGCCTCCGGCCTGCGGGTGAACGGCTGCAAGTGCGAAAGCCCCCTCGTTTATCTGCGGCAGGGGCTGAACGTGATCGCGCTGGACGGCGCGGGTCAGACGTGTAAGATCTATAAATCCAAAGGCAAAACGGATTCCTTCACGTTCACAGCGCCGCAGCTTGCGCTCTCCGGCGGCGCGGAAATCAAAAACGGCGCCGTCACCGGCGTTACCTCCGAGGGCGGCGCGGCCTCGTTTACCGTTACCGTGCCGCAGGCGGGGGACTGGTGGGTCACCCTTACCTACGCCAACAACGCGGAGGGCGGCTACCACGCCTACAACGTGGACCTCATCGAGCAGTATTTTACCGTAACGGTAAACGGGCAGAGCAAAAACGTGTGGTGCCGCAATACCTACAGCAGCGAGAATCTTTCAACGGCCACCTTCGGCGTGCAGCTCGCGGCGGGGGAGAACGTGTTTACGTTCACCAACGACGGTACCATGCGCTTCAACGGCCGCCCCAACGGCACGCCGGAGCTGCACACGGTAACGCTGAACCCGGCGTTCCTGCCGGTGGAATAGCCCCTGCTCGCTTCGCTTACGGGAGAGCGCTCGCATCCTTCCGCGAGCGAAGCGGGCATACTTCCGCTTGCAATCCAAAATCATCCGTAGTATAATAAATCAGAATTGATTCCGGAGGTCCGCGCATGAATAATACCCGCGCCGTCTGCGGCGTATGCCTCGGCGTATTTTTTGTAAATCTCGCGCTGTTCGGCGTAAAACTGTATATCGGCCTTGCCTCCAATTCCATCAGCATCTTCTCGGATGCGGTCAACAATCTGTTCGATTCGCTCGGCGTGCTGCTTACGTTCGCGGTGCTTTACGCCGTGCTGCGCTCCGCGGACCGGTATACCGAAAGCCTTCTGCAAAAAAGCGAGCAGCTGTTTTCGTTTCTCATTTCCATCGCCGTAACGTTTACGGGCCTGTATTTCGCCTATTCGGCGGCGGATCGCTTCATGTACCCCACGCCGGTGTGGTATACGCCGCCGTACCTGTGGGCGCTGGCGGGCGGCGCGCTGGTAAAGCTGGGGCTGTTTCTGTTCCTGCGCCTGCGCAACAAAAAAATCGGCTCGCCGGTGCTGCGCATGGTCGCTTTCGATTCGCTGCTCGATTTCTTCATCGCCTGCTTTACGGTGTTAACGCTGCTGCTTTCCGGCGCGGAGCATTTCAGCTTCGACGCGCTCTTCGGCCTCGTTATCAGCGTGTGCATCACCGTACCGGCGGTGCGGATGCTTATAAACGCCGGGGCGGCGCTCATCAGCTTTGTTCCCGCCGCCCGGCGCGAAAAGGCGAACGCCGTGTTCGTGCGGCAGGTTCCCGGCACGCTGCGGTATATAAAATATCTGCGCACCGGCGGCCGCACGGAGGGTTACGCCTATCTCAACGCCCTGCCGGAGGATCCCGACGCGCTGCGCGAGGCCGTTTTTGCCGAAACCGGCATAATCATGTACTTTATTTTATCAAGCGATAAAGGAGAACAGTTATGAGCACAGAAACCGAAACCAAAACCGTCCCCGCGGCCGAAACCGCGGAAACCAAACCCGCCAAAAAGCGCAAGGGCAAAAAAAGAGCGCGCAAGGTGCTTTTATGCCTGCTTGCGGCAATCGTCTGCTTTATTCTCGTAACGGTGGCGGTCACGCTGATCGGCAACGCCGCCAATATGAAAAAGGTAAAAAGCTTTCCCGCGGTGCAGTATACGGAGCAGCTCGCGCCCAAAAAGGACGCGTTCGGCAACTATACGTTTGTAACGGACAGGGATTTCAAGGTCCTGCAGCTTACCGACGTGCACATCGGCGGCGGCTGGCTCTCGCTTAAGAAGGACGCGATGGCGCTCAACGCCGTTGCCGCCATGGTAACGGCGGAAAAACCGGACCTGGTGATCGTCACCGGCGACGTGGGCTATCCCGTGCCGTTCCAGGCGGGCACGTTCAACAACAAATCCTCCGCCAAGCTGTTTGCCGCGCTGATGGAGCAGCTCGGCGTATACTGGACGCTGGGCTTCGGCAACCACGATACGGAGGCCTACAGCTACTTCTCCCGTGAGAAGATGAGCGAATTCTACCAGCAGGAAGAATACGCGCACTGCCTGTTCCAGCCCGGCCCCGCCGAGGTGGACGGCTACGGCAACCAGATCGTCGCCGTAAAGAACACCAAGGGCGTTATCACCCAACTCTTCTACATTCTGGACAGCCACTCCTATACCGACGGCGATATTCTCGGCATCCAGTGGAAATACGATAACATCCATCCCAACCAGGTAGAGTGGTACAAAACCACCCTCGCCCAGTACGAGGCGGATAACCGCTCCAACGGCGCGGACGCGCAGGTAAAAAGCGTGCTGTTCTTCCACATCCCGCTCGGCGAGTACAGGGACGCGTGGTACGAGTACGTTAAGGCGGGCCAGAAGGATACCGAAAACGTTCAGCTCATCTACGGCAAGGCCGGCGAGAGCAAAAAGGTGGTATACTGCGGCGTGGGCGACGATAACCTGTTCGAGACCGTGCAGGAGCTGGGCTCCACGCAGGGCATCTTCTGCGGGCACGACCATTACAACAACTTCTCGCTCATGTACAAGGGCGTCCGCCTCACCTACGGGCGCAGCGTGGATTACCTTGCCTATCCCGGCATTTACAAAGTCGGCTGGCAGCGCGGCTGCACCGTGATCACCTTCGCGCCGGACGGCTCCATGGAAGTAACGCCCGAAAGCTATTATCAGGATAAATACCAATCGCTTTACGATAAAGAGGCCGTCAACATGGAGGACGGCACCGTGGCTACGGATCTGCCGTAACCCGAAAGCATACATATCCGGGAGAGGAATGGGGCGCGCTTCATTCCTCCCCGTTGATTTTCAGGCGTAAGGAGTAAAAAAACATGCCCTATTTATGCGTCCATTTCCGTGAATCCCTGCTGCCGGAAGGGGAGCAGGTCCATTTTGCCGTCTCCGCCGACGGATTCCGCTGGGAGGCGCTGAACGGCGGCAGGCCCGTGCTCATGTCCTCCATGGGCGCCGGGGGCGTGCGGGATATCGAGATCGTCCGTAAAAAAGAGGGCGGCTTCGTGCTGCTCGCCACCGATCTGTGTATCGTATACCGTATGGACGGGAACCACAACGTCGACTGGAAAGACTGCAACCACAACGGCTCAAAATATCTTTCCTGCTGGGAAACGCCCGATCTCGTGCGGTTCTCGGACCAGCGGCTGCTGTATTTCGGCAGGGACGACTTCGGCTGCCTGTGGGCGCCGGAAACGTTTTACGACGAAAACACCGGCGAATACCTCATCCACTGGGGCTCCACCGTGCGGGAGAGCGGCTTTGACCACATGAGCATCTACTGCTGCCGCACGCGTGATTTCAAAACGTTCACCCGCCCCGTCCTGTATTTTGATAAGCCCAACGAGATCCTGGATTCCCACATCGTAAAGGTGGGCGATACCTACCACCTGTTTTACAAAAACGCCGACGGTCCCTCCGGCAACATGCACGAAACGGCGCCCTCGCTGTACGGCCCCTTCACGCACGACGACGCGTTCGACGGCGTAATGCGCTACTATACGAGCCCCGGCGCGTACGAGGCGGCAACCACCTACGTGCTGCCGGACGGCCGCTGGTGCCTGATGCTCGATTTCTTCGGCTGCCCGCGGGAACAGATGGGCTACGTGCCTTACGTATCGCCCGCGCCCGGGGATACGCGTTTCCGCCGCGCGGACAGCGAATTCAGCTTTCCGTACGGCTTCAAGCACGGCAGGTTCCTTGAAATCACCGAGGAAGAATACCAAACGCTTAAACACACCTACCATTAACCGGAGGCCAATATGAAAAAATGGATCTTTCTTTGTACGGCCGTACTGCTGTTTTTATGCAGCGCCGTTACCGCAAACGCAGCGATCGGCGATCCCGATTCCAGCGGCGGCGTTGACGCTGCCGACGCACGTTACGTACTGCGCACGGCGGTGGGGCTGGAGCAGCCCTCCCCCGAAATGCGCGCCCGCTGCGACGCGGACCACGACGGCAGCGTTACGGCAGGCGACGCGCGTACCGTACTGCGCGTTGCGGTGAAGCTGGAAGATTTTACGCATCCGTCTTATACGGGCGAAGAGCCCGTTGCCGCTCTGGAGCCCGCCACCTGCACGCGGGAGGGCGCTTTAAGCTATTACTGCGCCTGCGGCGAGGTGCTTACCGTCGCGCTGCCCGTAACGGAGCATACCCCGGGCGAGGCCGTAAAGGAAAACGAAGTTGCCGCGACCTGTACCGCCGTGGGCGGGTACGAGAGCGTCGTATGCTGCGCCGTATGCGGCGCGGAGCTCTCACGCACGCCCGTTTCCGTGCCCGCGCTGCCGCATACGGCGGGCGGGGCCGTAACAGAAAACGAAACCGCCTCTACCTGCGGCGCACCCGGCGGGTACGATACCGTCGTTTACTGCGCCGTCTGCGGAACCGAGCTCTCACGCGGGCACGTCACGCTGCCCACGCTGCCGCACGTATCCGTTGCGCCCGCGTCGCCCGTCGCCTGCGTCGGCGCGCCTCCCGCCTCAACGGCCCTGTACCGCTGCACGGACTGCGGCGCGTTTCTGGCGGACGCGGAAGGGCATACCGCGCTTCCCGGGTGCTTCGCTTCGCTCCCGGAGGCGCTTGCCGCCGCCGCGGAGGGCGATACGGTGATCCTGCTTGCCGACAGGACGCTTACGGCGGATCTCGCGGTTCCCGCGGGCGTCACCCTGCTGCTGCCGTATAACTCCGGCAGCGTGGAGATCAACGCCGCTTCCGCAAAGCTGCCCTTCGCCAACGCGGAGGCGAACGACGCCGTTCCGGAGGTCACGCCGCCCGGGCAGAACGTTTCGGTGAAGCTTACGCTCTCCGGCTGCACGCTCACCGTGGAAGAAAACGCGCGCGTGATCCTCGGCGGGCAGTACTCCGGCGCGCAGCCGATCGGCGGCGGCACCTACGGGGCGCACGCCGAGCTCGAGCTCGGGGCGGATGCCTCCGTTTGCGTAAAGGGCATGCTTGGCACCTTCGGCTATATCACCGGCGCGGGCGAAGTCACGCTTTCCGGCGGCACGCTCTATCTGCCCATGGTGGTCACCGATTACCACGGCGGCACCTACAGCGCCATCTCTTATATCAACGAGGCCGTTTCGCCTTTTAATTCCTACGCGTTCCCCAACGTGCGGTGTCCGCTTGCAATGGACGGGCTCTCGTCCGTGTACGGCTACTGCGTGCTTTACGCGAACGCCGCGCAGAACTGCGGCAGCGCAAAACTGATTTCCGGCAGCGACGCGCTGATCTGCGTTTCGCCCGAAACGACGCTGCGCTTTACTTACAGCGCGGATAAAACCGTGCCCGGGTACGGCGGCTTCGGGCACACGTCCGTGACCGCCCGTGGCGACGTCACCGTAAAAAACCTGCAGCTCAGGGCTTATATCCAAATGGATACCGGCATCCTCGATTTTCCGGTGCCGTATAACCTTTCGTATACGCAGCAAAGCGGTACGCTCACGCTGGAACAGCGCGTCAGGGTGCTGCCCGGCGCCGAGGTTACGGTTGCCGAAAACGCCGCTCTGCTGGTAAAAAGCAGTCTTTACGTTCTGGACGGTTTCGCCCCCGGCCTGTATTCCGCGTACCATTATCCGTCCGCGGAGCTGCTGGCGTCCGCCGGTTACAGCCCGCGCGCGCGCCTGACCGTCAACGGCGCAATGACGGTGGAAAACGGCGCGGTATTTGCCGGTATTGCCGAAACGGACGGCACGGGCAGCATTGCGTTCGCACCCGAAGCGATCCTCACCGCCACGCTGAAGGACGGCCTTCTGCTGAACGAGATCTGCCTGTTCTATACCGCCATCGCCACCAACAAAACGGAATATGCACTGTCGGCGCGGCTGGCCGATTCCACCGGCGCGCTGTTTGAGGCCCAGGCGGGCAAAACCTACGCCGCCGTCTCCGGCGAGGCCGCCGTGCTCACGGGGTTTGAATACGTAAAATACTCCGGCGACGCCGACGCCTTTACAACCGAAACCGTGACCGCGGCCTACCCCGCGCCGGAAACGCTGGTTGGAAACTGGCAGGAAGCGCTGAACACCTTGTAAAATTCGGAATTCGGAATTCGGAATTCGGAATTTCGGAAAACACTGGTGTATTTTATTATTTGATAGGAAACTGCTCGTTTCCTATCAAATAAAAAGATTAGAACGCCCGCCGATTTTGCCCTCAGGCAAAACGGCGATGGCGGAAGCGAAAGCGGCATCCTGCGTCG
>JAEEGL013489022.1_pt1 | contig 10316 bp, 8 predicted proteins | sample 9134231 | NCBI WGS metagenome assembly JAEEGL01 (sample SAMN16246548, study PRJNA631951) | gut metagenome | biome: gut microbiome; feature: rumen; material: fiber-attached | host: Bos | place: Iran: Karaj | collected 2018-10
CAGATGGTCTTTCTGACAACTACAAGAAGACTCTTCCAGAAATCCTCAAGGTTGATGTTGAAGGATGGAAGAAAGAAGTTAAGGATATTCGCGAGAACCACTATCCTAAGTTCGGTAAGCATTTGCCTAAGGAACTCACAGCTATCTTGGACGACCTCGAAGCTCGTCTTAACAAAGCTTAAGTTTAATATTCAGGGTGCCTGATGGTGCTCTGAAAATGATGAAGCCCTGCCGGAAACGACAGGGCTTTTTTGTTTTAGTAGGGATTTTTTAGATTAATAATTGGTGCCGGTTCCTGCTGAACGGTTAACGGTGAAAGTTTTTACCTGAGTTGTGGTTCCTGGATATACAGTTTTGATGGAAGCCGGTTCACTCCAGTAAATACATTCCATATTATTGTCTTTATTATTTTGTGTATATTTTCCTACCAGACCGACACATTTAATTTCCGTATCATAGAAATCAACTGGAAGTATACTTGTTAAAAAGAGTTTTTCTATGCCTTCAAACTGGTCATCATTTAATTCAAAAGCCATAGAACGGTCTGAGGTTTGAAGAACAAGAGCAGGTACATATTGGCTTTGATATTCAAATGGATCTGTATTTCCATCTCCTATAGGAGCAAGGGTTCCTCCTGCTGTATCTACAATTTTCAGGCTATAGTCATCAGAATTATATTCAATATTGCAAGTATCAGGAATCACATATGTTACATCTGGTGTGTTAGAACGGAGTAAAGAACCGGTGATTTCTGTAGACCAGTAGGTTAAAGTTTTTGTATCATCTGCATCAATAAAGACGAACTGATATTTATATTTCTGATCTGTAAAAGAAAGATAATCAGTAAAAGATAAAATATCTTCTGCTATTGTTTTAGGAAATAAAGTTCCTACGTGATAAGCTGTGTGGTCTGCTGTTGCAGATGTATTAATTCTATAAACGTAAACTTCTGTATTTGAAGAATTGTATCTGGTATGTGTAATTGTGGTGCCGGTAAGTGGTACTGACGGTGCACTTAAATATTCAGATTCATCTTCTGCAAAAGAGCAGGAAAAAAGACAGAGGGAAGCAAAAATAGATAGTGTTAAAAAAAGCTTTTTCATAAAAATACTCACAATTTACCTATTATATTATCGGGGAAATTTGCAAAAATCCATATAAAAATTTCTCATATCAGATTTACACGCAAAAAAAAATTAAGTATTATTAAAGAGATTAAATTATATTAAATTTTTTGGAGGAAAATTTATGAAAAAATTGTCAAAAGTAATGATGGCAGCTATCGCTGCTGGTGCTATGACTTCTGCTATTTTTGCTGCAAAGCCAAAAGCAAATGATGCTAAAATTGGTTTTATTGGACCTCTTTCTGGTGGTGTAGCAGTTTACGGTACAGAGGCACGTGATGGTGTTCTGCTCGCTGTTGAAGAAATCAACGCTGCCGGCGGTGTTCTTGGTCAGAAACTTGTACTTGTTGCTGAAGATGATGAAGGTGACCCTGCAAAAACTGTAAGTGCATTCAAAAAGCTTGTAACTCAGGATAAGGTAAAGGTTCTTGTTGGTTCTTTGACATCTGGATGTACAAAGGCTATTACAGATCAGTCTCAGGCTCTTAAAGTTCTTCAGGTTGCTCCTGCTGCAACTGCAGAAAACATCACAATTGATTCAAAAGGAAATACAATTCCTTTCGTATTCCGTGCTTGTTTCATCGACCCGTTCCAGGGAACTGTAGGTGCTAAATTCGCTGCAGAAACTTTGAAGGCAAAGAATGCTGCTATTCTTTATGATATCGGAAATGACTACTCTGTAGGTCTTACAGACAACTTTGAAAAGACTTTCAAGGCTGCCGGTGGAAAAGTAACAAAAGAATCTTATTCAACAGGTGAAAAAGACTTCAATGCTATCATCACAAAAGTTAAGAGTGTTAATCCTGATGTTGTTTACCTTCCAGATTACTATGCAACTGTAGCTTTGGTTGCTAAACAGCTGCGTGCTAACGGTGTAACCTGTCCAATCGTTGGTGGAGACGGATGGGATGGTCTTACAGACAACGCCGGTGATGAAGTTTTGAACGGTTTCTACTCTAACCACTATGCAACAGATTCTACAGACGCTGCTGTTAAAAAGTTTGTAGGAAACTTCAAGGCCAAGTTCAACCGCGAACCAACTTCTTTTGCTGCTCTTGCTTATGACTCAGTTTACATGGTAAAAGATGCAATGATTAAGGCTGGTACAACATCTGATTCAGTAAAAATCCGTGCTGCTTTGGAAGCTAACTCTGGTGATTACGTAACAGGTCACCTTACATTCGATGCAAAACACAACCCTGTAAAATCAGCTGTAATGCTCGAACTTGTTAAGAAAGATGGAAAACTTGTTACAACATACAAGACTACTGTTAATCCATAACGATAATAGCGAAAGGCTTTTAGTTTAATTGCTAGTATTGTTTTGATAGCGGGGACTACTCATATCCGGGTAGTCCCTTTTTTTGTTTAACAGCCTTAGCGGCGGAAGGAATTCTGTAAGCCAAGCTGAACCCGGTATTTTGCGACGGTTCGGCGGGCGATTTTTATGCCTTCCTGGTTCAAAAGTTTTGTAAGCGCGTTATCAGAAAGGTTTTTCTTTTCCTGAGAGTGGGAAGAAATAATCTCATACATTTTAGATTTGATTGCCTCGGCGGAAATGAGATTGCCGGAATCTTTTTTATCATCAGCTCCTTCTGTACGGGTAAGTCCGGAAGAAAAAAAGTAACTTGCCGGGAAAAGTCCGAATTCTGTCTGAATGTACTTGCTGTTTTTTCTGGCGGTCATGCGGGATACGGTTGAAAGATGAATACCTAAAAAATCTGCAATCTGCTTTCGGGTCAGGGGTGCGATGTTTCCGGGCCCTTTTTCAAAAAAATCCAGCTGATTTTTTACAATTGCACAGCCCTGTAAAACGATTGTGTTCTGACGGAAGTTAATATTATTTATAAACTGCTTTGCGGACTCTAAACTTGCTTTATCGTAAACAGCATTCTGGTTCAGACGGATTTCGGGGAGGATGCCGGACGCATATTTAACCTGAAAGTGAAAATCCTTTTTTTCTACGGCAATTTTTCCGTGAGAAAAGTCATCAGCGGGAATAATGCCATTTTCCTTTGTAACGGTAAGTACTATGTCCGGCAGCGAGGCTTCTGAAATTGAAGATTCCCAGGAATATTCGGAAGCAGGATGAGGATTCAGCCTTAAAATATATTGAATGGCTTGAGTTACCGTCTGGATGTTAATTTTTTCATCATCTATTGGAAGAGCCTGGGCGAATTTTTTACTGTGCCATTCTAAAAGAAAATTTTTGATTTTTCTTACAACTTTTTCAGGCTCGGGAGGATTGAGAAAATCAAGATGATTGTCCAAGAGAAAAAGGGTGACAGGACTTGCGTCTCCTGCAATTTTTGCCTGAACTAAAAGGCTTTCTTCAAGCGTGCGGCAGCAGGTTCCCACCGGGTCCATATTCTGAATGCGTGAAATACAACGTTCCAGCATGGTACGGTTCTGAATGGGCCTTGTTTTGTCTAAAAGTGTTTCAGGTGAGCGCATTGAGCCGTAGCAGCCGTTTTTATCAAGGTTGTAAATGAGTTTTTGCGAAAGCTCGTATTCGTCGAGGGAAAGCCGCATGGAATTAAGCTGATGCATTAAATGCTGCTGAAGGCTTTCCCGTCTGTCTTCGCGCGATTCAAGGAGCGCCTGATAATCCTGGCTTTTGAACTGGGCTTCTCCTTCCCATTCGCTGCCCTGCCGGCGGGCTGTAGGGTCTTTGACAATTTCAAGGGCCGGATTTTCGTTTACTACCCGGTAGATTTCTGAGCGCAGTTCTTTTGTGGGCATCTGGAGAATTTTTAGCCCGTATACCAGATTTTGAGAAAGCTTTTGTACCTGTACCTGAGACTGCCGCTGTGTAAAATCGAAATCTGCCATACAATGTAAATATAAATCGAACATCTCTTTTCTGCAAGAAAAGTGATATAGCAGGTTGGAAAAAGTGAAACTTTTTAGTAACAATTTTTAACCTGCGTAGCACATTTTTTGCCAAATCTGTATAATTTGCGCATGAAAACTATTAGTGAACTTGGACTTCGTGTGCCAGAAATTCTTTTACCTAAAAATATTGATTTGAAATCATGGTCTGTAATTGCCTGTGATCAGTACACTCAGGATCGTGATTATTGGAAGAAAACTGCAGAGCAGGCGGGCAGTAAGCCAAGTACGCTTAATCTGATTTTGCCGGAAGTTTATTTGAATGACGGCGACAAGGCTGAACGGATTGCAAAAATCCGCCAGACTATGAAATCTTATCTTGAGGGCGGTGTTTTTGAAGCTGCACGCAAGGCTTTTGTTTATCTTGAACGAACTACAGCCTTTGGACGCACCAGAAAGGGTCTTGTGGCTCAGATTGATCTTGAAACTTATGAATGGAAGCCATTTTCTAAGGCCAATATCCGAGCAACAGAGGCTACAATTGTAGACCGCATTCCGCCGAGAAAGGAAATCCGTAAGGGAGCTCCGCTCGAACTTCCACACATTATGCTGCTTGTAAATGATAAGGAAGGTCTTTTGGTTGAAGGTGCCGGAAAACTTGCTCATGACGGCCGTGCTGCACTTTATGACGGCGAGCTTATGCAGAATGGCGGAAAGATTACAGGCTGGGCTTTGGAAAGTCAGGCTGATTTGGACTACATTACAGGCGCTCTTAATAAAATTGCTGATGCAAACCGTGCGGCTGACGGTTCAACCTTCCTTTTTGCAGTAGGAGACGGAAACCACTCTCTGGCAACTGCAAAAGCCGTTTGGGATGAGTATAAGGCTGAACTGCTTGCGGGCGGTGCCAGCGAGGCAGAACTTGCAGAAAATCCGGTACGATTTGCCCTGATTGAAATTGTAAATATTTATGACAGTGGCCTTACTTTTGAGCCGATTCACCGTGTAATTTTTAATGCTGATATTGAAGCTTTGGTTAATAAGGTTGGAGCTGCTTTAGAAGGCGCTTTACGCGAAGTTGCTTCGGCTTCTGAACTTGAGGCTGCGGTAAAGGCAAGTAAGGCTGATTTTGGATTTGTTTATCTTGATAAAGAGGGTTGTCAGAAATACATTCTCTTGCAGACTAAGATTACAGAGCTTGCGGTTGCACGTTTCCAGCCGCTTGTAGATGAGTTTTTGAAGTCTGCCGGTAAAGATGCTGAAATTGACTACATTCACGGAAGTGAAGAAGTATTCAGACTTGGTGCGCGTGAAAAATCCCTTGCCATTCTCCTTCCTCCGATTGCCAAAGACAGTTTCTTTGAAACAATCAATGGCCGCGGTCCTCTTCCTCGCAAAAGCTTTAGTATGGGTGAAGCTGACGAAAAACGCTTCTACCTTGAATGTCGTAAACTTTTCAACTAAAAAAAAGCGGTGTGCAATCTGGCAAACTTGCACACCGCTTAATCCACCAGCAACGCCGATGTTAGCATATTAATAGTTTTTATAAGAGCCTTATTTAATTTGTTAGTATTACCTAACTTATGATGTTAGTTTACACTAACTGGAAAGAAGTGTCAATCAGTTTGAAAAAAATTTGTAATTTTTTTATTTTAGGGTGAGAAAAAGTACTTTTTCGCCTGTTTTCTGGCAGACAGCGTTGATTCTCTTTCGACATACGTCGCTTATTGTCAGAAGCGGGTTTCTCATATTCTGCTCAGGGAGCTGTACCAGAATGCAACGCCGGCTTCCTCCGTCTTCAGCATTCAGGTTTGAAATGGCTTCAAATGTGGTTCCACTGCCGGCAAAGAAGTCTAATATCAGGGCGTCTTTTGGTGCCTGAGAAATTGTAATTAAGTGTTCGATGAGGTCTACAGGCTTAGGGTTATCAAAAAGATCCTTTTCACCCAAAAGTTCGTCCAGATGGCGCTGTGCGGCTCTTGTAGAACTTACAGTGTCGATTATATTTTTAGGAATAATTTCTGTTTCTTCTGAGTTGAAAATTTTTATGCGTGGAACCTGGTCATATTCCGGCTTTTTTCCAAAGTAGATTTTGTCTGTGGCAAGAAGGGTTTCCATTTCTTCAAGGCTTACAAACCACTGTCGCTTCCATTTTTTTCCGCTTGGAGAAAGCAGTTCGTAAAAATTTTTGTGTCTTGGGTTGGAGCGTTTTTCTGTAAAGGAAATGCTGCCAGAAAACCAGTTACCGCGTGGATCATCATCCGGGTTTGATTTTGCCCAGTCTGTTACTTCTACATCGCAGAAGGCTCCAAGTTGTCCTTTATTTTTTGCATAGCAGAGAGTGTGCTGCTGAAGAGTTCTGGACCAGCGGTCTTTTTTTCCTTTTCCGTGCAGCCACATAAAATCATTTACAAAATTTTCTTCACCAAAAATCTGGTCACATAAAAGCTTGAGGACATAAAGTTCACTCTGGTCTATTGCAATAAAAATACAGCCCTTGTCTGCAAGAATCTGACGGGCAAGAAGGAGGCGGCGCTTCATAAAGCTGAGCCAGGTGGAATGATTATCCTGACTGTTCATAAAACTGTCCTTGTAGGCAAAGGAATTTCCTGTGTTGTAGGGCGGGTCGATATAAATAAGGTTTACTTTTCCTTCAAGATGACCTGAAATGATTTTTAAAAAGGGATAATTGTCGCCTTCTACAAAAAGATGTTCTTGAGAATTGATAATTTCTTCAAAATCTGACGGCGAAAGATAAAGGGGAACAATATTATTTTCATCCTGATCCCGGTAAAATTTGAGTTTTGAGATTTCTTCGTCGTCATCAAAGGCTTCTGTAACGTCATCCCAGATTAGCTGAGTCATAATTTTATTATAAAGGATTTTTTGTTTGCGATAAAGCAATTCAAGTGTAATAATTAGATAAAGGGGATATTCAATATGAAAAAAGTTTTTATTATTCTCTTGACGATGATTTATGCATCGCTTGTATATTCGCTTGCAAATGGAAGCATAATTTCTAAAAGTAAAAATAAAAAAGAGAATTTTTTTGTAAGAGAACACCTTCAGACTGTTGAAATTGGTGAAAATATAGAAGATTTTCAGCGGGAAATTCATTCTGGAATTAATGAAAGCGACATTATCGCTAATCTTAAAAAAAATGATTTAGTTGATATTTCTGAAATCTGGTACGTAATAGCAAAGGGCGGAAAGAACGCAGATATCTGGCTTAAGGTTAATTTCAAAAATACCGTAGGTTTTATTCTGTATCAGGATAGCAGGAATTGTAATAAATACAGCCTGTCTATTGATCCGTATAGGGATGGAACCTGGGATCTTCTTGAAAAATTTGATGACGGCTGGACGGCAAGAAGAGTAAAGCAGACTCTTGCTGTTTATGGTGATGATGATGAAATTGAGCTGAGGGATAGACCTGGAATAAAAAAATCTAAGGTTATTGCTCATATTCCTCGAAGTGAAAGAAATGGAAATGGCCAGGTTAATCTTGAAGTGGAAGCCGTAACAGAAGAAACTGAAAAAAAGAAGGGTGGAGACAGATGGGTACGCGTTACCTGGGATGGAAATACTGGCTGGGTTTATGCAGCTCCCCTGTCTGCAGAACGCGGCGGCCCTAAAATCTGGACTCCGGAAAATATTCTTGAGTGGAATTTAGGCTGGTAATTATTTGATTTCCCGGCAGGAGTCTCTGATTACCAGTTCCGGTGTAATTGTGATGTGGCGCGGAGTTTTGTCTGCGCCGTTCATAGCGTAGTCCAGTAAGTCCATAGCGGCGATGGCTACGCTTTTTATTTTCATATCCACACAGGTAAGGTTCATGCTGTCTGCAAGGACGGTGTTATCGTGGCTCATAATGCTTACGTCATCAGGAACACGAAGTCCCGCTTCTGTCAGGGCGTTGATTGTTCCCATTGCCATGATGTCGTTGGCGCAGAAAATTGCTGTAGGGCGGTTTTTGGCGGCAAGATATGCAGCTACAGCTTCTTTTGTAGTTTTAATTCCGTCTATGAAGTCTGTGCGTTCTACGGTAATCAGGTCTGAAGAAACAGGTGGGAAGCCTGCTTTTGACAGTTCTTCCTTCCAAAGCTGCTGCTTAAGAGTGTAGGAATAGCCTTTTTCACCTGTGACGTAGGCTATGCGCTTGTGGCCCAGTCCTATAAGGTATTCCATGGCAAGCTTCATTCCTTTTTCCTGATTTACGCTGATTGAATTTACTTCTATATCAACCGGGATTGAATGAATCCAGACTAAAGGCATTCGACCGGCAATACGTTCATAAAGTTTGAGTTGGGCTTCTCCGTCCTTTGGTTCGTGAAGGATAACGCCGTTGATTTTCCGGCTAACAAAATCCAGAAGATAGTTGTATTCAGATTCAAGGCCTGAACAGCAGCCTGTGTAGCAGGTCATTTTGCGTTCACCGCAGAGATTTACGACAGCTTCTGAAAATTCTGCGGTGTAAAGATTACTGAAGGAGTGGGTGAGTACGGCAATTGATTTATTCTGCCCCTTGATAATTTCCTTTGTAATTTTTGACGGAACAAAATTATGTTTTAAAACAAGTTCTTCAAGTTTTTTTCGTGTTTCTTCTTTTACAGGGCCGTTATTTAAAAATCGTGATACGGTTGCTATGGAAACGTCGGCCTCTTTCGCCAGTTCTGTGATTGTCATGGCTTTATTTTAAAGTCAAACTTAGCAAATGTAAAGCAATTTGTAAAACTTTTCATATTTTATGTAAAATTTTACATTTTTAACTTTACAATTTACAAAACTGTGTTACAGTTAAAATCATGGATATTAAAAGTTATAAATTCAAAAGGAACGCTATAGCATTCAGCTTTGTTGTTCCGTGTTTAATCGGATTTTTCTTATTTTACCTTATGCCGACAATCCGCGGCTTGTTTTACAGCTTTACAAACTGGGATTTGTTCACAAAAGCAAAATTCGTAGGCTTAAAAAACTACCTGGGGCTTTTCTGCGACAAAGACTTCTGGACTGCAATGAAAGTTACAGTCTGCTACGTTCTTTTGAACATTCCGCTTCAGACAGTGCTTGCCATGATTATAGCTTTGATTATGAACAAGGCTGTGGGTAATTCCAATCTGATGAAGGGAATCTTCCTTGTTCCGTGGATTATGTCTAACGTTGTAGTTGCCCTGCTCTGGTTCTGGATGCTTGATCCGCCGGGAGGAATTATCGACGCACTTTTGATGAAGATGGGCTTTGCCAAGGTAAACTGGCTTACAGATACAAGAACAGCCCTTCCTTCAATTGCCATGATTAATATCTGGCGCCATATGGGTTACACAGCACTTTTGATTTTTGCAGGCCTTCAGGGTGTTCCAAGAGAAATTGAGGAGGCAGCAATGATTGACGGCTGTTCTCCAGCCCGCCGTTTCTTCAGCGTTGTTCTTCCATATATTAGACCTGTAATTGCCTTTGTTGTAATTACAACTGTAATCGGTTCCTTCCAGATTTACGATACTATCGCCATTACAACTAAGGGTGGACCGGTAACTGCAACTTACGCAATTTACCTGTTCATTTATAAAAACGGTTTTGAAGCTTACAAGATGGGATATTCCTGCGCTGCTTCTATGGTTCTGTTCGTAATTCTGGCACTTATCAGTGCAATTCAGATGCGGGTAATGAAAGCCAGCGAGTCTGACGCATAGTACGGGGCGTTGCGGGGTGTCCCCGCTGGAAGGGGTAGCGAGCAACAAAGTGCGAGCGAGGGGAAGGCTTTCCCCACCCTGATAATTTTGGAGGTGATTATGAATAAACTTGATAAATATAGGGCCGAAAGTGCGATTTCGCGGGTTCTGGTGATTGCGGTAATTTTGCTCCTGCTTTTGATTACGCTTTTTCCATTTTTCTGGGTTGTGAGAACTTCGCTTACGACCCACAATTTGATTTTCCCTGAGTCGGCAATGATGCTTCCGAGCCAGATGACGCTGAAAAACTATGCCCGAGTTCTGGGATTTATTTCTCCGGAAGAGGCTGTTGCGCTTGGCGGTACGGGTCAGAAGGTAAACTTCCTTGTAAACCTTAAAAACTCGCTTGTAGTTGCAATTTTGACTACAGTTTTCCAGGTGCTTTTCTGTTCAATGGCAGGTTATGGCTTTGCCCGTCTTGAATTCCCTGGACGCAATAAGATTTTTGCCTTGATTCTTGCTGCTATGATGGTTCCCGGCGTTGTAATGATGATTCCAAACTTTGTTTTTATCCGTCAGCTTAAGCTTTTGAACACTTACGCGGGAATTGTGGCGCCGGCCTTCTTTATGACGCCTTATGGTGTCTTCTTCATGCGCCAGTTCTTCCTTGGAATCAATAAGGAAATTGAAG
>JAEEGL016172300.1_pt1 | contig 10316 bp, 7 predicted proteins | sample 9134231 | NCBI WGS metagenome assembly JAEEGL01 (sample SAMN16246548, study PRJNA631951) | gut metagenome | biome: gut microbiome; feature: rumen; material: fiber-attached | host: Bos | place: Iran: Karaj | collected 2018-10
ACCAGGTCCCCGTCGTCAATGCCGGCGCCGGTCATGCTGTCGCCGCTGGCGTGGAGCAGGAACAGGTCGCCTTTTCTGAACAGGGCGGTAGGCAGTTGAACGATTTCCTCCACCGCTTCCTCTTCCAAGGAAAGGTTGCCGCAGGGGATGGATCCGACGATCCCGACATTCACGGTGCCTTCGCTGGATTTGTTGGTGAGTTCGGTGACGACGGTTTCCCCGTCATAATCGATCAGGCCGTTCTCTGCCATCGTGTTCAGCATGCGCTTGACGGTCATGTGCGAGACGCCGGTTCCGGCCGCGATCTGGCGGAGAGAAGGGGATCTGCGGTTGTCCCGGTAATAATCGTTCACAAAGGCAATAATCCGGTCCATGGTTTCCGTGCTGCGGTGTTTCATAAGCTTCTCCTTTGGCCTTCAGGAAATGTTACAGACTGTAACCTTTAGCTCGCGTTCAGTATAAACGCTGTTTTCCGGGATTGTAAGAACCAAATCGAAGGTATGAAAGAAACCTTTCCGAAACGGCATGGACGCATTGAAAAATCTATGGTATACTATTCGGGATTCATACGCAATGCAATAAAACAAGGAATGGCAAAGGGGCGGTGAATGATGTACACTCGGAAAGAAAACGTCAATGGTGTGGAAGCGGTCTGTTATGAGAGAGACCATCAGGAAAAGGTCTTGGCTGTAATTTCCGCTGAGTTCGAGAAGTTGTTTCCTGGCTTTGTGGAGACGGAAGCGGGACAACTGATTTCCGAGGATGACTTCATGCAGCTTCAGCGGGCTTTTAAAGTCACGATAGATAAAAAGAAAGCCGTGAAGAACAGATGCGAGAATTTTAAGTCTATCATTAAGAAAAGCATCGATGGGTTCGAGAAAAACAGGCAGAAATATTATGATTTGTTGGACCCGGAAATGCTTGATGCTTACTCGGCGGATTACAATGACTTCAAGGCGACGACGCTTAAGATTGATTGCCCGATCATTCACGCGACGCTGTTTACGGACCGGGATGAATTGAAACAGTATAAAATCGATTTCCGGGCCGCGGCGCCGAAACGGTTATATGATGTCGTGTTTAATCTCAGCGCTTTCAGCCGGGATTATGCTGCCGCGTATGATGAAGAAACTTATCAGAAAACTACGACGTATGAGGAGTTGGGGTTAAGCGTTCTTGAGGAAAGCGGGGATAAGTATACTGCTTATGGGGTGATAGGCGGTGGTATCCGAAGCCATATACTCTATAAGGTTCATCCGAAGTGCTTCCCGAACAGAAGCCAATGGGCGTTGTGGGCGTTATGGTATCTTAGTGCGCAAGAGGATTTCGGTTGTGAGATGAGCTCCGAGTTCCTGATGATTGACGTAAAAGCGGTGACGACACAGCAGAATTATTTCTATCCTTATGACTTGTTTACTTTCTATATGTTCCATATTTATAAACTGCTGGATAAAAAAGCGAATGAGATGGGCGCGTATATTGACCCGGCGTATAAATATGTGGTCGTGGATGCGTTTGTGAATTATATCTATGATATCCATGAGGATGAGATAGCGTTCAGGCGCACACAGATCGCGAACGGAGGATATGGGCATGCCTGGTCTTGATGAGGATTTCAAGAGGTTTTTCCCTAAGAAAGAGTTCACGCTTAAGCCTTTCCAGAAGCAAGTTATTAGCAATGTTGTTGATAAAGGGAATACTTTATGCATCATGCAGACGGGCGGTGGCAAGTCCGTAATCTATTGGATGAGCGCTATGGAGTGCGGTGGTGTAACCATAGTCATATCGCCGTTAAATGCGCTGATTGCCGAACAAGTGGGTAATATTCGGGATCAGGGGTATGAGGTCCTAGAGTTCTTTGGTGGGATCACTGTCAAGAAACAGATGGATAACCTAACGAAATTCGCGAGGGGAGAGATTACTCCTCAGTTCATTTTCGCCAGCCCGGAGAAGATTGCGACTGATGGGTATTTCGAGTATTGCCTGAAAAGACGAAAAAGCGATATCAAATTGGTTGTCATCGATGAGGTTCACTGTGTGAGCCAGTGGGGGATCAGCTTTAGGCCGTTCTATAAGCGGATACCGAATTTCCTGGACAATCTTTTTGGAACAATCTGGGGAGCTAAAATCCTCGCGTTGACAGCGACGCTTAATCAGATTGAGCTGGATGATATCTGTAAGGAGTTCCGAATCAGCAGGGAGAACATTCTGCGCGATGAGATCATCATGCGTACGGATGTGGACTTGATTGTGCGAAAGTATTTCAAAGAGGATGAGAAGGAAGAAGAGTTCTGGAAACTGCTTGAGACACATCCTGGTGAGAAAACGTTGGTGTATATCTACCGGGTATGTGGTAAACGCAGTGTTGAGGATTTGTGTGAGAAGGCTCAGGATCGTGGGATTAAGGCAGAGTATTTCCACGGGGACATGGATTCGGATCAGCGTGGGGATGTTGTGAACAAATTCCGTAACGGGGAGATTGATGTCATTTTCGCGACTAACGCGTTTGGCATGGGTATTGATATCCCGGACATCCGGATGGTAATCCATTTCTTGATTCCAGAATCCGTTGAGCAGTATTATCAGGAGATCGGGCGCGCTTCCAGGGACCATAATGGAGGAAAGGCGTATCTTCTGTATACTGATAAAAATATAGATGTGAAAAGATCCTATTTCATTGAGGCGTCATTTCCGGATGAGCAGAAATTGAGGGATATATATCATAAACTTACATCCGGGGAAACAGGTTTGACTACCTTGCCGTATTTTGATGATGAGGATATCCAGCAATGCCTTCCTTATTATCTGTCGGTTGGCTTGATTGAGATCGTGTGCAAGGGCTTTTCTGGCTTGAGTAAACTTGAGAACATAAAAGATCCGGAGATTCAACGTTTGTATGATCTGACCAAACCGAAGAAGTATATCTTCACGTTGAGGAAGGCCCCTGGGCTCACCGCTCCAGAATTATCGGATATGGTTTACGGTGCTCTTGTGGACGGGAACGCCACTGTAAAGAATGGGTTGGAACGATGGTTGATTATTGACCGGAAACAGGCGGAATTGGATGATCAGAATCTGGCTGTTATTCTTGCTGATATCAAAGGAAAAAAGAAATATAAGCATGAACTGTTAGACTATTTCCTTTATGTCCTTCATGAGAATGACCAGAGTGCGTATCTGCATCAGGAGATAGCCCTTTATCTTGGCATGGACCGCCATAACGCGAAAAGGATTCATGAGACAGCGGACGGGAATCATGTCAGGAGCAAATCTGAGGTGATTATCTGCAATTTGCTATATCATGCCGGAATTGATTATCAGTATGAGGAGAAACTGTTCTTTGGCGAAGAGGGTAAGCATATTGAACCTGATTTCACGATACGGATCAACGGTAAAACCTACTATTGGGAACATCTTGGTATGATGAACCGGGAGGACTACAGTTCCCGTTGGGCGGTAAAACTGAAGATTTATCAGAAGTATTTTCCCGGTCAATTGATTCGGACATATGAATCGGGCACGATTTCCAGAATGACGGAAAGCATCATAGCCCAGTTGAAGAACGGGGAAGAAGTTGGCGTATAAAGACTGAAAGGGTGGCTTCGGTTGTGGCAGGAAGAACAGACAGAATAAAGGAAAGACTGGAACAGGCAAGACAATTAGTGACTGAATTGCTATCTGGGCCACGATATGATTTCGATGGTCTTGTTCCTTCGATGCTGGAGAATAAGTTGCCGGTTATCTATGCGATTTTTGACAAAACGGATAACAGTACACTTTATGTTGGACGTACGAAAAATCTACGCCAACGTCTGTATAATAATCACCTGATGGGGCCGGTAAATAATGCACGGTTAAAAAAGTATCTAGCGGATGATCCGAAAAGACCGGATATCCCTAATATGGAGGCGGCGAAGCAGTATCTGATTGATCATTGCTATTTTCAGTACATTTCGGAACCGGATGTACGGGCTCGTGGTCAGATAGAGGGCTTGCTGAGTTATTTGCTGGATGTAAGATATATACATGAAGAGCATTGATTAAGGACTGAAGGAGGCGTTGAATATGGCAGAGTCAAAGCATAAGCTGATTCCGTTGAGACGGGCGAACCGGTATGCGGGGTACCAGTTCTGGGGCCGGGTGACGGTGGATGGGCTGCAGGGTGAGGAAGTTTTCAACTACCTGGTTCTGTCTGTCTATCAGTGGATCCTGGGAAAGATTCAGTCTGAAGAGGAAAAGAGTGTTGAGACGCTGCGGGTACCGGCTCCGGCGGATTATGGCTCTGTGACGGCAGAAACGTTCAAACCGCATCATACGAGTACCCTGTTTGACCTGGATATCACGCCAGTGCCGGAGGAGAAGGTCTGGGCGCTGCGGATCAGGGAAGCAGATCACGGTTCGGATGATGGACGGGATGCGGTGATTGGCAGGACATTTACGACCCGGGTCGGTGTCCGGCTGAATGGGAAAGGCCAGACGGAATTGGCTGTGAGAATCGATGTGACGGATCCCGCGACGGAGAAGAACGAACTGCAGTTTGCTTTCCGGCCGGGTTTTGTCCGTGTCCTGGCGGAGCAGGAAAGGGTTCATTTCGAGCAGGTTCCGGAATTGAAATACGGGAAGCCTTTCCGGGTGGATACGGATGAAGAATATAAGAAACTACTGTACATGTTGGACAATGACGCCAATCAGTTGCCGCTGGTGGTGTTTACATACGCTCATCCCGGGGAAATGAAGGACGCCGCGAAAAAAAGCGTGGAGGAACTGGTGAAGAGCGGCCGGCTCGATTCTTTCCTGAAGCCCGGCGGTTTTCAGATGCCCGGCATGGGCATGGGAATGTCGGGGGTTGGCGGGATGCCCGCCGCTGCCCCGGTGAAAAAGGAAGAACCGGTGCTTCCGTATGTCATTGATAAGTTCTGCGGAGAGGAAACTTTTGCTTTCGCTTTGACCTATTTGCTGGCGGATAAGTATACGGAGCGGTTTGGGAAGAAGATCAAAAAGGAATTCAGGCCCGGGGATATCTTGCTGTGCGGCGCGAAGAAGTTTAAGGGCGGTGTCAGCGTGTTCGCCTATCCCGGGGAGAATGCGAAGGATCTGCAGAGGGTTTATGATGAAGCGCTTTTGGCTGTGCGGATGTATCCGAAACATAAGGCGCCGTATGATTTCGGGTCAACTGTCTTTGAGGCTGAAGCCCGGAATATGGACCAGCAGATTCGTGCCATGAAACTGGTCAGCAATACCGAACTCAAGGGAAAAAAACGGATTGAAGAACTGACGGGTGAGATTGCCGGCCTTTTCAAGACAATCGATGACCGGGACAAAAGGATCCGGCAGTTGGAAGGCGAGAAGGACGATGCGTTCGGGCGCGGCCAGGACACCATGAAAAAGGAAATGGAGAAACTGAACGGAACGATCAATGAGCAGGTGAGAGAACTCGCTTCCAGGAACGCAGCCATTGAGCAGATGCGGGGCAGTTACCAGCAGAACGTGCGGCGGGACCAGATCATTGAGAAGATCCATACCATCGACGAGTGGCCGGGGGACAACGCGGGTGTGGTGAGGTTCTTCCTGGCCGCTTACGGGGACAGGATCGACTTTACGGAACGCGGCATTTCCACTGCGTCCAAGTGTGATATGAAGCCGGAGAAAGTGTGGGATATCCTGTACAGGGTCGCCAATCCAATGGTGGAACTGTTCAGGAGCGGAAGGGATAATCTTTCCGAGAAGGATGTTGCGGATGCGGCCGGGTTTGATATGTCTTTCCGGGAAGGAGCGGAAACTCGTGAACGGGAAGAGTATATGAGGTACAGGCGCGACACGTATAAGGGAAAAGAGATTTCCATTGAGCCGCATCTGAAATTCAGGGGTGCGAAGAACGAACCGGATTACCAGCGGCTGCATTTCTGGTATGACAAGGAGGATCAGCGGATTGTCATCGGGTATCTGGGGCCGCATCTTCCTAACGCCGCCACGAGGTATGTTAAATAACGGATTGCTTTCCTGTTTGTTGTGAAGGGAGCGGTTTCATTGGGCATCTCAAAGTCGAAGTATGTCCGGGGTGTGGGGTGTGAGAAAGCGCTGTGGCTGGATGAGAACAAGCCGGAGGTCGCAGTGGCTTCGGATGATATGACTCATGCGAATGAGGGAACGCAGGTCGGTATCCTGGCGCAGGATCTGTATGGGCCTCATGAGGTGGTTCCGTATAACAAAGATAAGCGGTTCATGATCCAGGATACGGAGGAGATGCTGGCGCGGAATGTGCCGGTGATCTGTGAAGCGTCCTTCGGTGGGGACGGTGTGTTCTGCAGCGTGGACTTGCTGATCAATCATGGAAATAAGCGTGTGGATATCGTGGAGGTCAAGTCCACAAGCGGGATGGAACCGGAGTATTATGATGACGCGGCTTTCCAGACGTGGGTGCTGAGAAGGAACGGGTTCCATGTGGGGAAAGTGTGCATTGCCCATGTGTACAATAAATATATCCGGCAGGGAGAATTGGATACCCGTCAGTTTCTGGTGGAGGAAGACATCACGGAACAGGTGGAGCAGAAACAGGCGGAAGTGGCCGGCAATATCGCACGGTTGCTCAGTGTCCAGAAGATGGGTACGGAGCCGGGCCTGAATTTCGGGGCGGACTGTCCGGACTGTGTGTACTGGCAGTATTGCTCGCGGAATCTGCCCAGGCCGAATGTTTTTGATCTTCCGGGGCAGTCGAACTTCACAAAGAACCATAAACTGCAATTGTATCAGGAAGGCTGTGTTTCATTTGACCGGTTGAAGGGCCGCCCGGAGCTGAAAGACCGGCAGAACCTGACCGTGCAGGGGCATCTGGAAGGGGTATCGCGGATCAACAGGGAGAAAATCCGGGAGTTCCTGAAAGGCGTCACTTTCCCGCTGTATTTCCTGGACTTTGAGGGAATCAATCCCGCGATTCCGCCGTATGACGGGACATGGCCGTACAGGAAGATCGCGTTCCAGTATTCCCTGCACTGGCTGGAAACGGAAGGCGGGGAACTGAAGCATTCCGAGTTCCTGGGTGAACCGGAAAAATCTCCGCTCAGGGATCTGGCGGAGCAGTTGTGCCGGGATATCCCGAAAGACGTGTGTATCGTTGTGTATAACCTGTCATATGAGAAAACGGTTCTCGGGGAACTGGCAAAGCAGTTTCCGGACCTTTCGGACCATCTGTTGAATATCCGTAGCCATATTGTGGACCTGATGGTGCCTTTCCAGAAACTGTACTGGTATCTTCTGGCAATGGAGGGGTCGTATTCCATCAAATACGTGCTGCCGGCGCTTTATCCGGATGATCCGGCGCTGGATTACCATAACCTGGAGGCTGTGCATAAGGGAACGGAAGCGTCAGCTGCTTTTGTGGATATGGCGGGTATGACGCCGGAAGACCGGGCAAGGATCCGGGAGAATCTGCTGAAATACTGCGGGCTTGATACTTTCGCGATGGTAAAGGTCTGGGAAGCGCTTGTCAGGGTAGCGAAGGAGGAATGACCGTGGGACAGTTCAATCCGTATCTGTGGAAAGTGTACGCTAACGGGGAAGGGAAAGAGGCAATCGGGCAGTTCCTCTCTTTCATTGAGGGCGATTTTAAAGGGTATGATGATTTCATCGCTTCCCTTATGGAAGCCTATTGCCCGGACCGGGAATGGATAGACGATACCTGCAGTATGATTGCCGGCAACCTTGATCAGTTGCATGACCGTGACGGGGAGGAAACAGAACCCGACGGCCTTGACCTGACCACGGGGGATATCATTCTGGATTATTACCAGGATTACCTGGAAGAATATAAAACCCAGGCACAGGCGCACTGGAGGTTTTCCATTGACCTGGCGCGCATCTCAACGTTTCTCGCATGTGTTTATCCGGAGTCATTCATTCCGTATTATTTCCCGGCATGCTTTAATGTTGTTCAGCGTGTGGCGGAGTATTTCGGCATAGAGTTGCCGCCCATCCCCGCCAAGGGTCAGAAGGAAAAACGGGTATTGTATTACGCGGAACTGTCCGACGCGTTCAATGATTTCAGGGAAGAGAACGGGCTGGAACCGGAAGAGCTTTGGGCGCTGCTGTATGATTACGGCCCCAAGGTTGTCGGCGGCAAGGATTGGGTGATGCCGGCTGACGAACTGAAGGATCCCCACAGGGTGTTCGTGTTCGGTACAGCGGATTGGGCTTCCAGAAGGAATCCCAAACCGGGGCATATCTTCATGTGGCAGGGCAGTCCGGAGATGAAGCCGGGTGATATTGCCGTGCTGTATCAGTGGAAGCCTGTCAGCAGTTTTGTGTCCATCTGGCGCGCTGTGTCTGTTGGTTATAATGATCCGCTGTTCAGGCATCACAGGGTGGTGTGCTATTCCGCAGTATGCGCGATTCCCGCTGTTTCCTGGAATGAACTGAAGGCGGATGAGATTTTCAGCCAGACTCCACTGGTCAGGTCGAAGATGACTCAGATGGACGGGGCGAGAATGAAGAATTTCGAGTATATGCATTTGCTGGAGATGGCCGCGAAGAACGGGAAAGTACCAAAAAACGCGCCGTCCATGCCGGTGTACAGCGAACTTGAGGCTCCGGAAATGAAACTGGAGCGGGATGTCGAGGTTTTCTATATCGAGGGCCAGTTGCTGAAACGGCTTGGATGGGAAGAGGCGGATTACGAGCGCCAGATCCCGCTCCGGGGTGGCAGACAGAACCATGTTTTCCCGGATTATGTTATCAATTACAACGCTGCGCGTTCTGAAGGGGAAATTGTGTTGGAGGCAAAACTGACGATTCCTTCGGAGAGACAGGCGAAGCATGACAAGGGCCAGGCCAAGGCTTACGCCAGGTTGCTACGGGCGAGGGTGCTGGTTCTGGTCTCGCAGGAGGGTATCTGGCTGTCGGAAGCGCGTGACGATTTTGAGAAAATGTGGAGTTATACCTGGGGAGAACTGCAGGACGCAGATCTCTTTGATGAAGTATACCAGGTGATCGGAAAAGGGAATAAAGGAAAGAAAAAAAGCTGAGACGCAGGTGATGCGGTATGAAAAAGGATTGTGTGGATTACCTGGAACTGATCGCCCGCGCCGCTGAGGAGGACAAAGCTGAGTACGGTGGGGAGACAGTATTGCCGGAACCTGCCGGGGAACAGGTGGTGGATTATCTGGCTGTGTCCGAGCGGTGGAAAGAGGGAAAGGCCCGGATGGTCAATGAGCGGGAGTGACGGATTCAACTTCGGGTTCAGTGCTTTCTGATGGTTTTTCTGATATGCTTTCCTCGCTGAAAGCATATCTTTTGTGAACGGGAGTATGGCATGCTGCAGGATGAAGCGGTCCGGAGCGCGCAGATCTATCTGGATTACCTGATTGCGCACCGGGATGAGGGCCTCGGGATGGTCAGGGCCAGGGTACGGGGTATCCAGGACTCTTTGCTGTCCGGGGAAGTGGTTCTGCTCACGGACCGGGTTATTCGGTCCGGGGAGAGCCTTGCTATGCGGATCGGCGGTACGCTGTACGAGAATACTTCGGATGTGACACATTTCCGGGTGGTGAGCATCGCCAGGCGGAAGGTAATCGTTGCTCCGTCCCCGGAACTGGCGGCGCATATGGAATCCGCGGTGGAGAGCCGGGAGCCGGTTTTCCTGGAAACAGACCTGACATTTCTGGTGAAGCGGATTATTGACTGGTATAAGGCGTACGGCGGCAGGGTGAAATTGCCTTCGGCGGTTCCGGGAGTAAAGGGCTGCGCCCTGGATCCGGAAAACCCGATTGCTTTGAGCGAGAACCAGTATGACTGCGCGGCGCTGGCAATGACGTCGCCGCTGGCATATATCTGGGGTGCGCCGGGCACCGGTAAAACCAAACATGTGCTTGCTTCCTGCGTGCTGAGTTATATCCGCGCCGGAAAGAAAGTCATTCTTGTGGCGCCGACCAATAATGCTCTGGAGCAGAGCCTGGGCGGCCTTCTTCGCGCGCTCTCCCGGGAGGGCGGTATCAGTCCGGCTGGGAAAGTGATCCGCCTGGGCGTGCCGGGAGATATGTTCCGTACTATTTGGCCGGATATCTGTGAAGATGGCGCTCTGAACTGGCTGAAGATGGAAGTCTCTGAGAAAATCAGTTCGCTGCAGTACCGCAACTCGCTGATTGATATGTCGCTGGCAGCCAGGGAAGGAAAAGGCGGGGAAGGAAAGTCCGACCGCTTCCCGGAGATGAGCACGGAAGCCCTGAAGTCGGAGAAAAGAAGCAATACGGCTCAGCTCAACGGCCTGCTGTCAAAAAGCCGGAAACTCTCGGAGAAGGGTATCATGGGGGCAATTGACCGGTTCG
>JAEEGL016429265.1_pt1 | contig 10316 bp, 8 predicted proteins | sample 9134231 | NCBI WGS metagenome assembly JAEEGL01 (sample SAMN16246548, study PRJNA631951) | gut metagenome | biome: gut microbiome; feature: rumen; material: fiber-attached | host: Bos | place: Iran: Karaj | collected 2018-10
CACGACGTCGGCCACACGCTGACTTCAGCCATGAACAGCGAGTTCTTCTCCGTCAGATCCTCGTTCAGATTCGACGGACAGAACGTATGGGACGTGCTGCACGGCCGCGGCCTGCGCATGACGACAGATCTGCACAGCAGCTTCCCGAAATTCGTTTATGAGGTCGCGAGGAACGGCGAGCCGTTCGCGCGGTTCGAGAGCAACAGCGTGTGGGTCCACGAGGAAGAAGAGGCAGCGCACGGTCCCGCCGTCCCTGCAGGCAGCATGTACTACCGCGTCTGGACGAACTCCGACGACTTCGACACTCTCTTCCTGACCGTCTTCGCCGTCTCCGAGACCGGACAGGCGGTCGTTGAGTAAGGCCGCGTTCTCCCGAGGCAGGCTCCCTTTCCCACAGACCATATACCGCCGGACAGAGGCTTCCGCAAAGCAGGAGTCCGGGGCGGCCGGAAGGCCGTCCCGGACTCCTGCCGCTGCCGGAAAAGACGCAGGCTCAGATCAGGACCCCGTCGCAGTGGTCGAGCTCGTGCTGGATGATCTGAGCGGTCCAGCCGGTGAAGGTCTTCAGCCGCGTCTCGAAGCGCTCGTTCTGATACCGCAGTTTGACGGAGCGGTATCGCTTTGCCTTCCTCAGCCCGGGCAGAGACAGGCAGCCCTCCTCCGCCTCGTAGGGACCGGAGGCCTTTACGATCTCGGGATTGAACATGACGACCGCCGTGCCTCCGTCGTCAAAAATGATGACGCGCTTCGCGGCGCCGATCATGTTGGCCGCCATGCCCACGCAGCCGTCCCTGTGGGCCTCGAGCGTGTCCCGCAGATCCTGCGCGAGAGGCAGGTCCGCCTCCGTCGCCGGAGCGGACTTCTGCGCAAGAAAGACAGGGTCTTTTACGATGTTTCTGATCATGCCCGGATCTCCCTCCGTTTTCCGCCTCCCGGCAGGACGTCCGCCCGTGCGTCTCTTTGAGGCTCAGGCCGGCGCTTCGCCTGCCGACCGTATATGACAGCGATACTGCCGCTGCGGAACGCGCTTCCGCAGCCTTTTTTATCCCGGTATCCGGATGTACAGAGCCTCCCCGCCGACGAGGATTTCCGGCTCGCCGTTGTGCAGCTCGTCCACGGTCCCGATCAGATCGACGAACTGCTTCACCTCGCAGCTGCGCAGAGCCCGGAGCGACGCGAGCAGATCCTCGGCCGAACCGTCCCGGAATTCCTCCAGTCTCCTGCCCGTTTCAATCAGGTCCTCGTCCAGCCGGCCCCGGTTGACGACGGGGATCTTCTCCACGACCTTCCCAAGCCCGCGCGAGACGAGCGCCGCGCCTTTGACGGCGCCGGATTCCAGCGACGAGAGCGCCATGTCCTCGAAGCGGGTATACGCCTGCGTGTACAGCTCGGCGTATCGGAAGGTCTCCTCCCGGATCCTGCCGGAAACGGAGCGGAGATACTCCGCGTTGAAATTCTCGAGCAGGACGATCTCCATAAAGGACGCGAACGCGTAGAGATAGACGGCCAGCCGGTAATTGCCGAGATCCTGTGTGACCTTCTGCAGGCTCTTCCGGACGTCCATCCGGCTGACGAGGAGCTTCCGTTTTTTCATGTCGTCGCCGAGCATCGACCGGCAGAAGAGGATGTTCTGCTCCGACTCCTGCTTGATGTCCTGCGTCTTGAGATGCTGCGAGGCCCTGAAGGTGGCGTTGTTCCAGTTCGTCCTGTACGCCGTGAAGACGTTCAGCAGAAAGACGAGGTTCCCCCTGAGCCTGGCGTCCCTGTCCTTTTCCAGGAAGCTCATGATCCGCTGCTGACCCTCTTCGATCGCGTCGAGCTTTCTGGACATGGCCATGATCCCCGCCGCGAGCATGAGCGTCGCCGGGTCCGCGGCCGCGACGGTGCTCACGGTCTGCTTTACGGCGGACGCCCTGACGAAAGCGGCCTGGTCGAAGGCCCCGCCTTCCTGCTGCAGGCTTCCGACGAAGGCACCGGGGATCTGCTTCGAATGAAACATGAGGTCCTTCATCACTTTGCCCGTTTTCGGATTGATGGCTTTGAACAGTCCGTCCATCGGGATCTCGGTCGTCTCCACGATCGTCCGGAACTGCGGGATGAGTTCGGCGATGGCCCCGCCCAGACCGGAAAGCTCCGCAAAGGGGATCTTCTGATACCGGCTGAGGTCGACGGCCTGCGCCTCGAGTTCCTCAGGCTTCAGGATCGCCCCGGCGAGATTGTATTCATCCACGATGCGATCACCTCCGACCGCGTGCGTTCGGCTTCAGCAGCCGTCGCTGTAGGTGTATTCAGCCTGATAACCGCAGGTCCTGCAGGTGATGACCCGCTTCAAGACCGTCGGGCTGTCGGTATATTCCGTCGTTGTCCCGACCTCTCCGAAACAGACCGGGCAGTAATCGTGCCCGCCCCTGAAGGAGACGTCCATTCCGCATCTGGCGCATTTCAGTTTCCAGTCGGAGAACGGAGAAAGGACCTTTCCGCCGTGGGCGGGGTTCAGCTTCTTCCGGACCGCTTCCGCATCAAAGACATGCCCCTGCGTCATTCGCATTGCTCCGCATTTCCGGCACAGGCAGCCGTCCCAGTCGTGAAAGCCCCAGCGCGTCCTGCCGCATTTCCGGCAGACACAGCCGTCCCAGTCGTGCCCTTCGTCCCGGGTCCTGCCGCAGACGGAGCATTTACAGCCGTCCCACCGGTGCCCCTCGTCCCGGGTCCTGCCGCAGACGGCACATCTGCAGCCGTCCCACCGGTGCCCCTCGTCCCGGTACTGCCCGCAGACCTTGCACCGGCAGCCGTCCCAGAGATGGGGAACGGATCTTTTAGCTCCGCATCTTCTGCAGGTGCAATAGTCATAATCGTGGAGATTAAGTTTACATAACAAAGAATGATCCTTCATCGAGCGTCCACCGTCCTTCGTCTTTGCCCCTCCGCGGGGAAGCGGCCAGCCTCCCGCAGTTTTCCGCGCTCCCGGCATCCTCTCATCTCACGCCGCAGGGGACCAGCGTCCCCGACGGCCCGCGAGGCGCCGCTTCCGGGCGGCGACCGATGACCGGTCACTTCGCGGCGGCGGTCATCGGCCATCGTCAAAAACGCCCTTAAGCCGCAGGTTTTCCGTCTCCCGCATGCTGAGCGTGCACGCCCGGCCGGTGATCTGCGCGTGAGATGATACGATGATCTGAGGTTGCGTCATAACTATATCACCGGTGAAGATGATTTTTCTACCCAGGTATGGCGCCGTCCTTTTCAGATCGGTAAACCGTTCCTGCCCGATACTGATTGTAAATCCTGCCGTGCATCGCCGTCAAGGGCCATCATTGTCCCGAGCGCCGGCGATGCGGCGGGAGACAGAAAAACACTGCGGGTCCGGGGCAGACCGTCCGGCCCGCCGCGCCGGAAAGAAATGCGTTGCGTTCCGGCCGCTTATCCCTTTGACTGGGGAAAATGGGACCGTACGGGCCCGTTTCGGAAAGGGAGGTGCCTGCGATCGACTTCGGACGTGCTCCTGCGGCGGCGCAGGCTGAAAACGGATCTCCTTCTCCCGCGCGCTCCCTGTCCCCGACCTTCATGATCGTTCCGTCCATGGCGTGTCAGGCGGGCTGCAGGTACTGCTTCGGGCCGCATGCCGGGGCGGTGATGGACGTCAGAACGGCGGAAGAGACGGTCCGCTTCGTCCGCCGCGCGGCGGAGGAATGCGGGATGCAGGAGCTCCGGGTCATCTTCCACGGCGGCGAGCCGCTTCTGGCGCCGTTTGAGGTGTGGGAGACCCTGCTCCACGGCCTGAGCGACGCTCCGGACGGGATCCCGGTCTCCTTCAGCGTGCAGTCGAACCTGTGGAGACTGGACGGACGCTTCCTTTCGCTTTTCGGAAAGTACGGGGTCTCCATAGGCACCAGTCTGGACGGCCCGAAGGACCTCTGCGACAGGAATCGGGGAAAGGGCTATTACGAGCGCACGATGGCCGGCGTCGAAAAGGCGGCGGCTGCCGGACAGCAGGTGGGCGTCATCGCCACGCTGACGAAGCAGACCGCGCCCCATGCGGGGGAGATCCTGTCCTTCTTCCGCGACCGCGGGATCAATCCCGTGCTGCACGCGGCGGTCAGGGGCATGGACGCCGGGAGCGACGACTGGTCCCTCACGGCGGAGGAATACGCCGACGCGGTGACCGGCCTGTATCCCCGGTACGTGGAAGACCGGAAGCTCTTTTCGGTCCCCACTCTCGACCATTACTGCACCGCCGTGGTGCGCGGCGATCCGTGCGTATGCACCCTGCAGGACTGCCTGGGCATGTTCCTCGCGATCTCGCCGACGGGCGATATCACGAGCTGCCAGCGCCTGTCCGGCAGACCGGGATTCGTGCTCGGCAACATTTTTGAGGAGCCGACCGTGGCTTCCCTGACGGAGAGCCCCGCCTGGAAGCGGCTCCGGGAGCGGCAGAGGCAGGCGGACCTGCGCTGCGCGGACTGCCGCTGGATCTCCGTCTGCCGCGGGGGATGCTATTACAACGCCGTCTCCATGGGCGACGGGGTGATCGACCCGCTGTGCGGCGCCTATAAAAAGATCTATGATTTCCTGCAGGAGAGGGTCTCGGAGGAGATCGGCAGGGAAGAGAACCTCTCGGCAATCCGCCGCCGGCCTGCCAGAAAGGACGAGAATCCGCTCGCGAGGAGCGGACCCTATATCTCCCTCTCGGACCGGATGCACCCTTCCGCCGTCGCGGAAAACGCGCGGATCATCCTGGCGTCCCATGCGCTGGGGCGATTCCCGGACCTCGCCGACGCCGCGCGATGGATGGTCGGCTCGCGGTTCTGCGCGGATGAAGAGAACACCCTGGCGGTTCTGACCGCCATGAAACAGGATCTCGAACACAGACGGGCCCGTCTCAACAACTGCTATATCCACACCACCTTCCGCTGCAATCTGCGCTGCACGCACTGCTATGCGCAGGCCGGCGACCGCAGCGAGGAGATGGCTCTGCCGGAGTTGGAGAAGCTCGCAGAGGAAGCCCTCGGCATGCAGTTCCGGCAGCTCGTCATTACCGGCGGCGAACCGCTGTTCCACCGGGACCGCGCCGGGCTGATCGAACTCTGTGGACGCCTGAAAGGCCGGGGAAGCAACATCGTGCTCCGGACCAACCTCACCGGAGCGTTCAGCGACGGCGAGCTGAGGAGCATCGCCTCGGCCTTCGACCAGGTGGTCGTCAGCATAGACGGGGACCGGGAGTCCCACGACGCGAGGCGCGGGGCCGGGACCTACCGGAACGCGGTGTCGAACTGCGAGCGCTTCGCGGCAATCGCAAAGGAAATGCTCCGTCCCGCCGAGCTGTCCCTGGCCTGCGTGATGAGCGCGGAGGCCATAAGAGGAGCGACCGGCAGGAGCGTTCAGGAGCTGGGCGACAGGCTGGGCGTGCCGCGCGTCCGCTTCCGTCCGCTCCTTCCGCTGGGGCGCGCCGCCCTTTCTCAGGAGCCTGTTTTCAGCGAGTGCATCAACCAGCACGAGCCTGTGGAGGATCTGCTCCGCGTCCCGTTCCGGCCGATGCTCTCCTGCGGGATCGGGCAGAACATCTACATCTGTCCTGACGGGAAGGCCTACCCGTGCTACGCGTGGCAGACGGAGGCCTCGTATCTGGGCAGCGTGCGGGAGGAAGGCCTCGAGAAGGTGATGGCCGGACCGAGGTTTACCCGGCTGAAGGGATGCACGGTCGAGACCATCGGGAAATGCCGGGACTGCGAGCTGCGCTACCTGTGCGGCGGAGCGTGCCGCGCCTGGGGGAACCAGAATGAGACGGATCCGAACACGGCGCCGCCAGAGTGCGGGCATCTGCAGAAAAAGGCAAGGGAACTGATCGCCGCGGCGGAAGCTTATCTGAAGAGCTGACGCAGCGCGAACGAACTGAAGGAGGGAAAGACAGTGAACAAAGGAAACAATCGGACCTGGGGCTGGATCCTGGCGATCGGCGGCGTCATCGCGTGCTGGAAACCGATCTCCTCTTTCTTCAGGGTCTGGCGCACATGGCCGCGGGCGAGATCGCTCTTTCTCACGCTCAGGGCTGTTTTCCGGCATATGCCGAGCTCCCAGAAGCTCTGGCTGGCGGCGGGGATCGTGCTCCTCATCGTCGGGATCGTGCTCATCGTCGGAAACCGGCAGGCCACGGAGTACTGGCAGACCAGAAGCAGGGCCCGGATCCGCGGCGTGACGAGGAAGATCGAGAAGATCAGCGACCCGAAGGAGCTGTTCACGATCAGCAGCAGAGCCCCGCTGAATGAGGTGAGGAACGCCGCCTCAGAGCGGAGAAACGCCGTTCTGCGCGAGATGGTGGAGACGGGCGGCGATCCCGCAGCGATCCGGGAGGCGGCGGACATCATCATCAAAACGGGCATGTACGACAGGAAACAGACGGATCTGCTCGCCGAGATCGCGAAGAAATATCCCGATATCATACGGGAATACTGGCCGCAGCTTGAATCCTGGGCCCATACGGACAGCAAAAGCCATAACGACGAGAAGAGCGGCTACCACACGGACCGGACGGAGTATTACGACTATTTCCGATATCCGGACGGACGCACCGTTGCAAACAAAAACGGGCGCAAGCGGCACACGGACGCCCGCGGCAGCTACAGCGACTGCCATGAGGACCGCCATCAGGATTCCACCCTGCACAACGACAAAGTGAACGCGGACGCGATCGCCCGCTTCAAGCCCTGGAAGGGCTGAAGCGGATCCGGCAAAGAAAGAACAGGAAAGTCTCCCGTTCTTTTTTGCACTGTGCAGGATGCGTGATCAGAGACCGCGGGCGGCCGCTCTTACAGCGGTCTGCGGGATGCCGGCCATAACGGAACGGAAGGTGATTATCCTGGTGCGGACGATAAAAATGACTGTGCTGATCGACAACGCGGCTTCGGAGCCGCTTGCCTCCGAATGGGGACTCAGCATCCTGATCGAGGCCGACGACAGGAAGGTCCTGCTGGATACAGGAGCCGTGGGACTCTTCACACGGAATGCCGAAGCTCTGGGGATCGACCTGGCCGACGTCGATACGGGCGTTCTTTCCCATGCGCATTACGACCACGCGGACGGGCTGGGAGCCTTCTTCGCGCTTAACCGGAGGGCGCCTTTCCTCGTGCGCGCGGGGAGCGCTGAAAACTGCTGGGGGATCAGGGACGGGGCGCTTCGCTACAACGGGATCCGCGCGGGGACCCTGAAGGAATACGAAGACCGCATCCGATATGTCAGCGGCGTCTTCGCCCTCTCAGACGGGATCTGGCTGGTGCCGCACCGGAAAGCGGACTATTCGGCCATCGCGCTGAGAAACGGCCTGTATGCCGTTCATGACGGTAAACGCTGTCCGGACGACTTCGCGCATGAGCAGAGCCTGGTCGCAGAAACGGAAAAGGGCCTGATCGTCTTCAACAGCTGCTCACATACCGGGATGACGAACATTCTCACGGACGTCCGCGAGATGCTGGGCAGAAGTGACGTCTTTGCCTACGTGGGCGGTCTGCATCTGTATAAGATGACCGATGAAGAGCTGTCCGTGCTCTGTGATGAGATCGCGTGCAGCCCCGTCAGGCATATCTTCACCGGGCACTGTACCGGAGACCATGCCTTCGGCCTTCTGAAGGCGCGGCTCGGCGACAGGATCGGGCAGTTTTCTTCGGGTTTTACATACTGTTTCGCATGAACCGGAGGAAAGTCCGCTTCGGGGTGACTTACCGCTGATGCGGTGACCCGCCCGGAGGCAGCCTGAAAACAAAAAAGATGGGCTTCGGCCCATCTTTTTTGTCCCTTATCCAGGCTGCCCTTTCGCGCTCCGGAACCGAAGCCCGTCGAAGCGGGTCCGACGTTATTCGAAGAGCACCCCGGTCGCGACGGTCAGGGTCGCGGGACTGGTGATCTCGAGGACGTCGCCCTCGCTGAGGCGGATGTGCCAGGTTCCTTCTCTGCGCACCTCGGCCGCTTCGTTCCCGGCGTCGTAGACTGCCGCGTCGAAGATCTGCTCGCCCTCGGCGTCGAAGATCATGATGTTGGCCCAGCGCTCGCCCTCGTATCTGCAGGTGATGTCATAGGCGCCCGCAGGGATCTCCTCCCCGACGACGTAACGGCCGGGAGCAAGAGAGGCGGCCTTCCGGATCTTCCGGTCGAGGAGCTCCTGCTGCAGGGCGGCGAGCATCTCGACGACCTCCTCGTCGGTATAGTCGCTGAGATCCAGGTCGGCCGCAAAGGCGACACCGGCGGCGCTGACGAGGATCAGCAGCGCGAGCATGACAGAGAGCAGCTTTTTCATGTCGATCCATCTCCTTCTGATTGATAATTTCGGTTTCATCCGTTGAAGCTATTCTATAACACTCCGGCCGAATCGGCAAGAGGTCAGTTTCAGCGGCCGGCCCTGGCGCGGCGCTCCGCCTGCGCGACGGTGGCCATGCGCTCGCCTGCGTACTCGAAGAGCATGCGGAACGACCTGCAGTAATAGTTGTGCGGGCCGTCCGGCGCGGGGACCCAGTCGTTCTTGCAGCCGCCATTGCACAGCGCGCGCCACGGGCAGGCCGCGCACTCGGCAGGCTTTTCAAGGCCCCAGGAGAGAAAGCGCCGCGAGGTCTCGCCTTCAGCCATCTCGGTGAGGGACTGCTCGCCCAGCTTGCCGAGGCGCCACTCGTCGAGCACGAAGAAGTCGCAGGGATAGACGGAGCCGTCGCCCTCGACGACGAAATACGCGCCGCAGCGCCCGCAGGTGGCGCAGGTGCTCCCGTTCTCGCCGAGCAGGAGATGGATGTGATCGTCGAAGAGGCGGACGCTGTGATAGTCGCCGCGCTCCCAGTCCCGGTACCAGAGGTCGAAGAGACGGCAGAGGAAGCCGCCGTAGGCCTCCGGCGTCAGGGACCAGGGCCGCCCGCCGCGCTCCTCGCCGATGGGGTCGAGGCAGGCGATGAACTGGACATAATCAAAGCCGAGCTTCTTGAGGCTTTCGTAGGCCTTCTGAGGGCTGCGGGCGCAGGCGCCGGTCACGACGCAGAGGGCGTTGACCATGACGCGCTCCTTCTTCAGAAGCTCGAGGTTCTTCACGATGCGGTTCCAGGTCCCCTTGCCCGCGGCATCGGTGCGGTGGCGGTTGTGCAGGTCGGGGAAGCCGTCCAGCGATATGCCGACCAGATATCCCTCGTCGTGCAGGAAGCGCGCCCAGTCCGCGTCCAGCAGCGTGCCGTTGGTCTGGATGGCGAAGCTGAGGCTGACCTTCGCGGGCCTGAGCTCCTTCGCACGCGCCGTGAAGAAACGGAAAAAGTCGAGGCCGGCAACGGTCGGCTCGCCGCCCTGAAAGGCGAAGCTCACGACGCCGTTCCCGTCGACGGCGGCGAAGGCCTCCTTCAGCAGGAGCTCCGCGGTGTCGCGGGTCATGACGCCCATGCTCGCCTCGCTCCGGTTGGCCGCCTCATCGGCGTAGAAGCAGTAGCGGCAGCGCAGATTGCACAGGCTCGAGGCGGGCTTGATGAGGAAGTTGATGCTGTTCATCGGCGCGCCCTCACAGGGAGGTTCACCACGTTGACGGGCTCGCCCCCGAGCCAGGCGCGCAGGTTCTGCACGGAGCAGTCCATGATGCGCTGCCTCGCCTCCTTCGGCGCCCAGGAGATGTGCGGCGTGATGAGGCAGTTCTTTGCACTGAGCAGCGGATTGTCAGGGCGGATCGGCTCCGTGGAGACGACGTCCAGCCCGGCGGCGTAGACCTTGCCCGTGTTCAGCGCGTCGGCGAGATCCTGCTCGACGATCAGCTGGCCGCGGCTGTTGTTGATGAGGATGACGCCGTCCTTCATCTTCGCGATGGTCTCACGGTTGACGAGGCCCTCGGTCTCGGGGAAGAGCGGGCAGTGCAGCGCGATCACGTCCGAGCGGGCGAGGAGCGTGTCGAGGTCGACGTACTCCGCGATGGCCCGGCCCTCTTCGGTCTCGCGGCTGCCGGACGCGAGCACGGTCATGCCCATGGCCTTCGCGATGCGCCCGGTGGTCTGACCGATCCTTCCGAAGCCTATGACGCCCATGGTCTTCCCGGCCAGCTCGATCAGCGGATAGTCCCAGAAGCACCAGTCCGGGCTGCTCTCCCAGCGCCCCTCGTGCACGGCCCGGTCATGGTGGGCGGCGTGATGGCAGATCTCCAGCAGCAGCGCGATCGCGAACTGCCCGACCGAGGCGGTTCCGTAGGCCGGCACGTTGGAAACGGGGATCCCGAGTTCCCGCGCGCAGGCTACGTCCACGATGTTGTAGCCTGTGGCGAGCACGGAGATGTACTTCAGCTCCGGGCAGGCCTCAAGCACAGGACGCCGCAGCGGACA
>JAEEGL016458083.1_pt1 | contig 10316 bp, 8 predicted proteins | sample 9134231 | NCBI WGS metagenome assembly JAEEGL01 (sample SAMN16246548, study PRJNA631951) | gut metagenome | biome: gut microbiome; feature: rumen; material: fiber-attached | host: Bos | place: Iran: Karaj | collected 2018-10
CTCCGCAAGGGCCGGTCGGTCCTGGTGGAGGGGCGTCTCCAGATGGATTCCTGGGAGAAGGACGGGCAGAAGCACCAGAAGCTGAAGATCCGCGCCATGACCGTGAAGTTCATGCCGTTGCCGGCGCCCAACCAGAGCCGGCTGACGGGCGAGCCGATCGTTCCGGGCGGTTCGGCGGCTGGAACGCCGCCGGCGATGCCGCCTTCGGGGGATCTGGAAGGTTATGACGAGGAGCAGCCGTTCTAACGACCAGTCAACGAACAATAGAAGAACAAGGAAAGAAAAATGGCTTACCAGAAGAAAGAGCATGCCGTGCGCGAGGACCGCGGGGAGTTTGTTGCCCATCGCCGTCCCGACCTGCCGGCCAACGACAAGATCGACCTCAACGACATCGGGTTGCTGAAGCACTTCGTCACCGAGTACGGGAAGATCCTCCCGGCGCGCGTGACGGGTGTCACCGCGATGCAGCAGCGCCAGATCAAGAAGGGCGTGCGCCGCGCGCGCAACATGGGCCTGATGGCCTAAGAAAGGAGCGTCCAAGATGGTTGAAGTGATGCTGATGGCCGACGTCAAGAAGCTCGGCAAGGCCGGCGCGATCCTCAAGGTCGCCCCGGGGTATGCGCGCAACTACCTCTTCACGCAGGGTCTGGCGGCTCCCGTGACGGAGGCGGCGAAGCGTCGGCTCGCGAAGCTCGAGGCGGAGCGCGCAAAGGAGCGCGCGGCCCGCAAGGCCGCTGCGGAGGAGCTCGCCAAGAAGCTGGCGGGGCTCAACGTGAACGTGTCCGCCCGCACGGTGGACGGCACGCGCCTCTACGGCAGCGTGAGCGCGACCGACATCATCGGCGCGATCACGGCCGACCGCGGCGTCAAGCTGGAGCGTTCGCAGATCGACCTTCCCGACCAGCTGAAGGAAGTCGGCGAGTATGCGGCGAAGCTCGACCTTGGCGAAGGGGTCTTCGTCCCGTTCAAGGTGAAGATCACTGACGAGGAGGCTGCCTCGGCGTAATGCCGGTGGCGAGTGCGGGAGGGGGTGTCGCGTATGTGGCACACCCCTCTCGCATGGCATTTGAAAAAAAACTTTTTTGTTCCCCCTTGTCAGAAAGCAAATAAAAGAGTATTATTTATGTCGGTTCGGGCGCGGAAGGTGCCTTGATGGCTTTCGCGTGTAATTATGAAGAGAATGATGAATAGATTGGCACTCGGTGCTTTTGTCTTATGCCTCCTGGCGGTTGCCAGCGGGTGTGAGACGATTTGGAATGCCGTTGTCGGCAAAGACGATGGCCCTACCGTTGACGTCGATCAGCTTGCGACCTACTTTGACGGCGAGCCCAAGATTCGGCCCGGAGTCGCGCTCGGGATCGCGGTGACCGCGACCGGGGCGGCCGGGACGGAGGCCAAGCAGTATTTTGTTGACGCGGAAGGCTATATCTCGATGCAGCTCGTCGGTCGGATCAAATGTGACGGGTTGACTCTGGTCGGACTTCAAGAGAAGATCGCGGCCGCGTACAAGGAGTATCTCCGCGAGCCGCATGTGACGGCTACGTTCATCTATCAGCCCGGGCAGAACATGGTGTCCCCCTGGGGAACGGTGACGGTGCTGGGAGAAGTCGGGAAGCCCGGGCCAGTAGATGTGCCGTCAACGCTTGACCTTCGCGTGACGCGTGCGCTCCAGCTGGCTGGCGGCGTGAATCCGATTGCCGACAAGCGGCGCGTGCAGGTGACGCGGTGCGACAAGGACGGCAAGCGGACGAAGACGAAGATTGATTTACTTGAAATCGGCGAAGAGGGCCGTCCGGACAAGGACATGCTCTTGAGGGCCGGCGATGTCGTGTGGGTGCCGATGTCGTGGTATTGAGTTGTTGTATAAGTACAAAAGAAACGAGGTGTGACATGAAGTTAAAGTGGATGAAACTTGCGGCGGCTTGTGCGTTCGCGCTGGCCGTTGCGCCGGTGCTTCCCGCAGACGCGGCATTGAAGCCTGAGGTGCGGGCGCTGGTTGGCGAATGCGCTCAGAACCCGCAGAAAATGAAGCAGACGATCAGCACATTGTCGCCGGAGGAGCAGCTGGAGTTCCTGCGGGCGGTCAACGAGGCGATCGCGAAGATGCCTGGCTCCAACGAGGTGAAGGGCGCGGCTTTCTATGAAGCGAACCGCGCGGCGGTCACCGGTGCGGGCAAGGACAACCTGAAGTCCGTCTTGGCTGAGGTCTTCGCGACCGTTCCGCCCGAATACCTGACGGAAATCAACGAGCGTTTCGCGAAGGAGCTTTTCAGCCGCACGGCCAATCCCGCGCATGTGCCGACCGACGCCGAGTTCACGAAGCTCGCGACCGACACGATGGCCGTCGTGAACGAGCGTTGCCAGAACACGGAAGACGCGAGCGTCCGTGAGACTTTCGCGATCCTGATGCTGGTGCGTGCCTCTGGCGGCACCCCGGCGGACCTCGCCCAGACTCTCGTTTCGCAGCTTCCGGACTCCCAGGCCCGCGAGACGGCGCTCAACGAGTGGGTCAAGCCGGCCCTTGGCGACGGTCAGGAGCAGTCGTATGAGCCGATGCTGACGGTCGCTCAGGCCGCCGACGAGGAGCCCGACCATGCCGTTGTGATGCAGATGACGGGCGGTTCGCAGATCACCGATGCGCTGCTGAGCGATCTGGCGGCGCCTACCGATTCCACGACGACGGCCGCCGGCATTGGCGCGGGCGCATTCCGTGCCCCGGGCGTACCGGGCGCGGCGGTTCAGGAGTCTGGTATTGGACTGAGCCGCGTTCCTCGCGCGTATATTAGCAGCAAGGATGCCGTCGGCGGCACGGCGGAAGGCACTAACGCGGGCAACGAGAATCCATACTATTCGCATAGCCGCGGGTCGACGTCCGGGACTGGGTCGACGCCCGGGACTGGGTCGTATGAGCCGTCTCTGTATCCTAACCAGTAGGCCGTTTCAAGTCAATCTGAAAGAAGGTAGTTCCAATGAAAAAGAATATTATTGGCTTCGGTGCAACGGTTGCATGCTTGGCGACGTCGGTCTTCGCTGCCGGCGAAGTGGATAAGCCGCAGGGGTTCCGTTTCTTCAATCAGCATCTGACGGTGAAGCCGTATGTCTCCGTGTCGTATACATACGACTCGAACTTCGACACGACGCATAAGGCGGAAGGGGACAGCATCTTTTGCTTGAATCCCGGCGTTGACTTCATCTGGCTCTCCGAGCGCTGGTCGCTCGCAGGGAACGTGTGGTATCGCTGGAACTCGTATGCCCACAATAACGGTAACATGGGCGAGAACAGCTACGGAGAGGCGCTGACGTACAAGTGGGCGACGTCAAAGCCGAACGAAAAGGGCTGGTCCTTGCTCTTGGGCGAGCGCTACAGCTACATCAACCAGTCGGACGGTCTTGATACGCGCACCGGTCGCGGCATCTGGCGTGATCGTCAGAATCTTGACCTCAACGGCGTGATTGAGCGCCGCTTCACCGAGCGGTGGCATGCCGACCTGATGGGGCAGTACAACTGGCTCGACTACAAGAACGATACGGGCAAGTACGCACCGTTGTACGGCTGGTCGCAGTGGGCCATCGGCGCTGAGGCTGGTTTCGCGGCCTCTCCTTGGACCGATCTCCTGCTCGCCGGCGGGTATGCAGACTACACGCAGAAGAAGGGATCTGGCTATCGCAACTACAGCAATGACAGCCATGTCTGGTCTGTTCAGGGCGGTCTTGCGACGCGTGCGACCGAGAAGATCTCCTATCGCCTGCTCATGGGCGCTTCGTGGCTTGAGTATGGCGGACATGCCAATACGGACGTCGGCTGGACATATTCGCTGTCCGGCAATTGGCGCATTACCCGTCAGCTGCAATGGTCTGCGCTCGGTTCCAGCTACTACCAGCCGTCTGAACGGACGGTCGGGCAGGCTGTCAAGGTGTATTCGCTGTCGACGGGGCTCTCCTACCTGACCCTCGGCGACAAGATGACCTTGTCTGGCAATATTGCGTGGCGCCGTGAGCAGACAGTCTACAACGACCGTTACCTCGCGTATGGCAACGACTATGATGAGGATTTCATGTCCGTTCGTCTGGGCGCGGACTACACGCTGAATCGCTGGATGTCCCTCTTCGCCCACTTCATCTGGGAAGAGAATTGGTGCGAGGACCACAGCAACTACGACTACCATCGTTTCCGCGGTACGGTCGGCGTCCGGTTCCACTACTGATAAGGTGGTGGGGAGCGGATGTTCCACAAGCTGATCACCAAATACGGGCTGGCAACGCATCTTGCGTTGCTGGCTTCGTTTCCTTGTGCGTTGATGCCTTTTCTTTCCGAGCGCGCACTTGGCATCACAATTCTTTGGCTGAGCGCGTTTGCCGGGTTGTGGCTTCTCGTCGAGCCTTCCATTCGCGCTGGCGAACATCTTTCGAGCGCGCGTGCGCGCGTCAGGCTGGACATCGTCCGGAATCCAGTGTTCTGGTTCTTTCTGGTCATCATTGGTTTTGCGGCCGCCCGCTGGATGAACGGCGGGATTGCGTTGTCGTATGACATTGAGCAGGGGAGCTGGGTCGTCTCCAAGTCGGCGATGGAGGCGCTTCCTGCGTCGGCGGGGGAGGCAGGATTCCTGCCGTTCGCGGCGGTTGTCGGAATCGCCGTCCTGGCGCTCGGGGTCATTCACGGGCTGGGTCTGTCCGCGCGGATTTCCTTCGGGCTCGTGACAGGGTTCCTTCTCGGTGTCGCCGGCCTGGTGGGGGCGACATTGGTCTGCCTGGGTGTGGAGCCGTTCGTTCGCTTTGCGCAGGTCGGCTTCCTTCCGTTTGCGCCGAAGGTCGATCCGACTCCCTTCTACGGCACCTCCTTCGGCTTGGCGTTGCTGCTGTCTGTCATTGCCGGCACGCAGGCGGAGGGGCACAAATGGTCCGGCGCACGGCTTCCGTTTTGCGTCGCGGTCGCTGGCAACCTCGCGGGGTTGCTCTTCTTCTCCCCGCCTCTTGTGGCAGTTGGATATGTGGTCGTTGTTGGTCTCTTCGCGCTGTTCGCGTTCGCTCATTTGGCGCGAGTCGGTTCGCTCGGCAAGGTTGCCTACAGCCTCACGATGGTCATCTTCGGCGCCGGCCTCGCGGTTTGTCTCCTCCTTGCCATGGCGCCAGAGGCCGTGATCAAGGTGAAGTCCGAGGGGATTAGCCTGGCGACCGCGTTTCCCGAGAGCTACAAGGAAGTGTCGGCGCTCTTCGAGCGCATCAGCCGTTCCATGTGGCAGGAGTCGCCTTGGCGCGGCGCGGGCGTCGGCGCGTTCAACATGAAGATCCAGTTCTTGGCGGAGCGGGACGACTGGCAGTTCCTTGCGCCGAAGGTTTCATCCGCGCTCAACGGGTACTGGATGATTCTCGCGGAGCGCGGAATCCTCGGTTGCATCATGCTGGCCAGCATGGGATGCCTTTTCGTCTTCATGTGGTTTAAGAACATGATTCGGGCAATCCTCTATTTGCGCACGCGCGATGATGCGGATGCGTTCGTGTTCGCCTGCCCGCCGATGGTCTGGACGGCGCCGGCCGCCCTTGTTCTCTTCTGCTTGGAAGCGCTCTATTCACCTGTTTTCTCCTGCAGCGTTACGCTGTTTGCCGTTGTTGCAGTCCTTGCTTTGTCGGCGGCATCGTTTCCTCGGGACCCCAAGCCGCGGGTGGCGGCTGCGGATTAGGCGGATCGACTTATGGCAACCACTCCTTCTTCATCTTCATCGACATACGGGCAGAAGCCTCTCTACTACGGCTCGTCGCAACGGCCGCTCTACTATGGTTCGGCGCGCAAGTCCCCGCTTTACTATGGTACGACGCAACCGCCCTATTACGGCGGTTCTCAACCGTACTACTATGGCGGCGCTTACGGCGGGAACTCCCCTGGCCAAGATGCGGATTCCATCGTCGGCACGATTACGTTCGGGCGTATCCTGCGCGTCATCTCGCAGCGCTGGATCTCCGTGCTCGTGTTCCTCTTGGTCGGTCTTGTCGCGGCGTTCGCCGTATATCGTATCTCCCCCACGATCTACGAGGCGAAGAGCGAGTTCACGATGGATATGCGGCGCCCGCAGAACTCCGGCAACACGCTTGGCCAGCCAGACATCCCGGATTACGGCTCGACTTACGAGGAAGTGTTCAACACGCGCCTGTCAGATTGGCGGTCTGACAAGATCGTCACAAAGATCGTTCAGCAATACCGAGCCAACTACCCGGCCTCCACCGTCACCGACAACGAGCTGATCGAGACGTTGCAAGGATCCGAGCTTGAACTGATTCGCCACTCGCGCCTGATCACGATCGCCGTACGTTCGACAAAGGCCGAGCTTGCGGCCTCTCTCGCAAACGCCTACGCAGGCGCGATCGAGTCGTTCACGGACGAAGAGAACAAGCTCCGGTGCGACAAGGCCGTCGCACAGATACACGAGCAGGTCGAGAAGCAGAAGCGAGCCGACGACACCCTGCAGAAGGACCTGCTTTCGTTCAGGACAGAGCACAAGATTGACAACCTGACCGCGCAGCGCGAGATCCTCGTGCAGTCAATCCAGACGACAACGGCAAACATCCTCGAGATGCGCGCGAAGGTCACCGCCGCCGCGGAGTGGGAGAAGTTCCTCCAGGCCGCACAGGAGAAGCCAGAAGACTTTGGCGCGTTGCCGATGGACGTGCCGCGTTCCGCTGAGATCGGGACGGCCTACAGCAAGTGGCAGCAGGCGGAGATGGACATGACGGCGCTTCTCGCCCAGTTCACCGAGAGCCATCCTGAGGTCAAGAGGAAGAGGGGCGAGCTGAAGACCATGAAGCAGGACTTCATCGACGCGGTCAGTCGCGCGCTCGCAACCGCGCACGGTAATCTTGCGGCCTTCCGGAACCAGCTGGAAGTCTTTGAGAAGACAAGCGAGAAGTTGCGGGCGGAGGCGACAGCCATCGAGCAGAAGATCGTCTATGCTGATGCGGGGCTCAAGGAGCTGGAGCAGAAGAAGACGGTGTCGAACGAGATATACCTCAGCCTGCTGAAGAAGGAGCATGAGGCGCGTATCGCGGCCGAGCAGAACAATGAAATCGTTCGTGTGGGACGGCCCGCCTTCGTTCCAAAGGTGCCCGTGCTTCCGAACGCGATCGTCATCTTTGCCCTCGGTGCCGTACTATCGTTGCTGCTGGGGTTGCTTTTTGTCCTCGTTCTTGACCATCTGGAGGACACGATCGTCTCGCTCTCGGACATCGAGGGGCGCCTTTCGCTCAAGGTGTTGGCGGTCCTTCCGCACGTCCGTCGAAAGAAGCGCGAACAGGTGGCAAAGTTCATCTCCGAGAACAAGTACTCGCAGTTCGCGGAGGCGATGGCGGGTCTCCGCAACCTGCTCGATTCGCCGCGCTACCAGCCGATCTCTCAGGTACTTCTGCTGATGTCCACCCAGCCGGGCGAGGGCAAGACGATCACGTCCTGCTCGTTGGCTATTTCGAGCGCCCAGGCCGGAAAGAGGACATTGCTGGTGGACTTCGACCTGCGCCGTCCGCGCCTTGCGCGCGTGTGGGGGCTCCAGATCGACCAGGAACATTCGTTCTCGCACTACCTCTCGGCGCAGCCCGGAAGAGACTTCCAGACGCTGGTCAACCCCAGCGGCGTGGAGCATCTGGACGTCATCGGCTCGTTGCCGCCGGACAACGTCAATCCGGCCTCGATCATGGGCTCGCAGATCGTTCCGGACTTCTTCCAGTGGGCGCGCGAGCATTACGACCGGGTCATCATCGACTCGCCGCCGTTCGGCATCGTGGGCGACGTGATGACGTTGGCGTCGCTCGTCGATTCCGTCATGATCATGTGCTGCCCTGACCGGACGCACTTCAAGCCGATCCAGCACGCCGCACGTTCGCTCGGCGAGTCCGGCGCCACGGTGATCGGCATCGTCGTGAACGACGTGGAGATGGGATCCGCCAACAGCGCGTTCGCGCCGTCCGGGCACCATGGCTATGGATATGGCTACGGCGGTTACGGCGGGTACCGCGCCTACGGCGGCTATAGCCCGTATGCGCCGCGCAAGTCGGCGTCAGAGAAGGAGAATGGCGAGGGGGAGAAGACCGAAAAGCCGGCGGAAGGCGGCGAGGCGGCGGAGAAGCCGGCGGAAGGCGGCGAGGCAGCCGCATCCGCGACGAAGACGCCGTCGTCCGATTCGGATTATTCCTTCTCAAGTTCTGACTTCGCGGATGAAGCTTGATGGAGCTTTGCCTCCCAGCTGCGACCAGCCCCTTGAACGGTAGCGTCGCCGTTCCGGGAGACAAATCGCTTGCTCATCGCGTCGCTCTCTTTTCCGCGCTTGCCGCTGGCGACTCGGCTGTCGGAAACTATCCAGACAGCGGGGTGACGCGCGCGATGCGAGACGCCTTGGCCACCCTTGGCGCGCCCTCGACGTTGGAGGACGGCGTCCTGCGGCTGTCGGGAGGGGGATTCCGCTTGAGACAGGCTTCAGAGGCAGCAGTCGTCTCCTGCAGAAACTCGGGCACGACGTTCCGGTTGCTCGCCGGAGCGCTCGCCGCCACCGGCACGTCGGCTACGCTCGACGGGAGCGAGGGGCTCCGGCGTCGCCCGATGGAGCGTATCGCGGAACCGTTGTGCCTGATGGGCGCCGACGTCTCCACGACAGACGGCCACGCCCCGCTCGTCTTCCGCCCCGCTCCTCTGCATGGCATCGACTACACGTTGCCCGTGGCGTCTGCCCAAGTGCTGAGCTGCCTCCAGCTGGCGGCGCTTGGGGCGGACTGCCCCAGTACGTTCCATGTGCCCGGACCGGTGCGGGACCATACGACGCGCATGTTGCGCGCGATGGGCGCGCGAATCGAGGAAGAGGGGCTTGCGACGCGAGTCTATCCCTTAAATTCCTCCAACCCCCTAAATCCCTTAAAAGGTACGCTCCCCGGCGACATCTCCTCGGCCGCATTCCTCCTCGTGGCGGCTGCCATTGTCCCCGGATCGCGCATCACTGTCGCGAACATCGGCTTGAATCCGACCCGGACGGGCATCTTGGACGTCCTTTCGGAGATGGGGGCATCAATCTCCATCTCAAACGCCCACGACACCTTCGGCGAGCCGGTCGGCGACGTGACGCTCGCGTCCGCTCCGCTCCACGGCATCGATATTGGCGGTGACCTCGTGGTGCGGAGCATCGACGAGTTCCCCGCGATCGCCGTTGCCGCCGCGTTCGCGGACGGGACGACGACCGTCCGCGACGCCGAGGAGCTGCGCTACAAGGAGTCCGACCGCATCGCCGCCATCGTGACGCAGCTGCGGGCGCTCGGCGCGGACGTGACGGAGACGCCCGACGGCTTCTCGATCCGCGGCGGCACGGTGCGCGGAGGCACGGCCCGGGCGAACGGCGACCATCGCCTCGCGATGTCCATGGTCCTCTGCGGCCTGCGCGCCCCTGCGCCCGTCTCCGTCTCCGGCGCGGAGATCCTCAACGAGTCCTTCCCGGAATTTACGTCAAAACTCGCTGCTCTCCATTGCGGCGGCGGCTCAGATTTGGTAAAATAACGCCTCACAATTTTAGGAGGCTTTATGGGCGGTTTTTGCGGCGTCATTTCGAAAGAGGACTGCGTGGCAGATCTCTTCTTCGGGACTGACTACCATTCGCACCTCGGCACGCAGCGCGGCGGCATGGTGGTGTCGAACGAAAAAGGATTCCAGCGCGCGATCCACAACATCCAGAACGCGCCGTTCCGGTCGAAGTTCGAGAACGATTTCGCGAAGTTCGCCGGGAAGTCCGGCCTGGGCGTCATCTCGGACACAGACCCCCAGCCGCTGATCGTGGCATCCCATCTCGGCACGTACGCGATCGTGACGGTTGGCCTGATCTCCAACATCGATGCGCTCATGGCGGAGATGTACGCTACCCGCCGGATGCAGTTCCAGTATTCGACCACGTCCGGCGTCGTCAGCCCCACGGCCGTCGTGGCCGCGCTGATTGACTCGCAAGACAACTTCGTGGACGGCGTGCGCTACGCGCAGGAGAAGATCGAGGGCAGCTGCTCACTGATGATCCTCACGGAGAAGGGCCGCTTCTTTGCCGCGCGCGACCGCTGGGGCCGCACCCCCATCATCTTCGGCAAAAAGGACGGCGCGCTGATCGCTACGCAGGAGACCTGTATCTTCCCGAACTTGGGCTACACCTACCTGCGTGATCTCGGGCCGGGCGAGATGGTGGAAGCGACGCCCGACGGCCTGGAGACACTTACGCCTCCCAGCGAAGACACGGCCATCTGTTCGTTCCTGTGGGTATACTACGGCTACCCGGCCTCGTCCTACGAGGGGCGCAACGTGGAGATGGCGC
>JAEEGL010821991.1_pt1 | contig 10315 bp, 3 predicted proteins | sample 9134231 | NCBI WGS metagenome assembly JAEEGL01 (sample SAMN16246548, study PRJNA631951) | gut metagenome | biome: gut microbiome; feature: rumen; material: fiber-attached | host: Bos | place: Iran: Karaj | collected 2018-10
ATCCACGAGAAGGGAAACGACAAGCCGGTCTTCACGCATGACATGGACTTGACGGACAAGGAGGTCATGGTGCAGCTGCCCGTCGGCACCATCGGCGACTCCATCGGCTGGTTCTCCTACGTGGAGCGCTTCCAGCTGAAGCATCACTGCAAGCTGATCTGCGTCATGACGCCGTGGATCGCGACGCTTGTGAAAGACCAGTATCCGGAGATCACGTTCATCGCCCCCGAAGACACCGTGAAATACAAGCCGTACGCATCCTACTACATGGGCCTCTTCTTCCGCGGCGACGTGGACAACCAGCCCATCGACTTCCGCTACATCGGTCTCCATCGCACGGCGGGCTACATCCTCGGGCTCGACGGCGACGATCTGAACGATCTCCCGCCGCGATTCAATCTTACGGCACCGCGGCAGATTCAGGAAAAGTACGTCTGCATCGCGGCGCAGTCCTCCTCGCAGGCGAAATACTGGAACAATCCGTTCGGCTGGATCACGGTCGTCAAGTTCCTGAAGGACAACGGCTACCGTGTCCTCTGCATCGACAAGGAGAAAGTCCACGGCACGGGCCTCCATTGGAACTACATCCCGTGGGGCGCGGAGGACTTCACGGGCGACATCCCGCTGCAGGAACGCGTCAACCTGATCAAGGATGCGGACTTCTTCATCGGCCTCTCCAGCGGCCTGTCGTGGGTCGCATGGGGCTGCAAGGTCCCGCTGGTGATGATCAGCGGTTTCACGCATCCCACGAACGAGTTCCACACGCCGTACCGCGTCATCAACTACCATACATGCCATTCCTGCTGGAACGACATGCGCGAGAATTTCGACCATTTCGACTTCCTCTGGTGCCCCCGCCACAAGGGCGACGAACGCCAGTTCGAGTGCACGCGCCTCATCTCCGCCGAGCAGGTCATCGCGACCATCAAGAAGATTCCGACGTTCAAGCCCGCTGAAAACGCGGAGAACAAATAAAATCTTTCATGATTCATCATTTCAGGCGTGAAAACGCCAGACAAACGGCCTCGCCGCTAGACGCTTGAAAAGCGTTCTCGGTGGCGGGGCGTCTGTACGGTTCATGAACATGTTGTTGGCGACTAGTCGTGAAAGGATATTAAGTAATGGCTCTGAAAAAAACTCAAGGTGGGTAACCTCTTGGGACTGAAATAACTTTATTAGGAGAACAAAGGGAAATGAACGTTACAGTTTCGTCAGGTGCAATTTCAAGAGATGCATTGATTGGCTCCGGACAATCTATGGTTGTGTTGGAGGGAGGGCTTGCTAGTAATGCCACGTTGCTGGGAACTTATACCCATGCCTACCAGTACATCAAAATGGGCGGTACCGCTATTGGGACGATCATCTCCAGTGGACAGATGTATGTTTCTGGTTATGGCTATGCTAACAACACGACGATAATCAATGGGTGTGCGGAAGTTCTATTTGGTGGTACTGCCAACTCGACCACCGTCAGAGGGGGCGAACTGATTGTTTCCGCAGGAGGAACGGCTACGAACATGAACGTTCTGAGCACAGGGGAACTTATTGTTGATGTCACGGGCGACACTTACCTCACAGGAACATACAAAGGGAAGTCGATTTGTGTCGCGGACGGTCTTGCGTCCAACGTGACGATCTGGTCAGGGTGTTCCATGATCGTATCGGAAGGCTGGGTGGCGAGCAACACGACGCTGTTGGGAACTTATACCCATGCATATCAGTATGTTAAGGCAGGCGCTTCCGCTGTGGGGACGATTATTTCGAGTGGTCAGATGTATATTTCGGCCGACGGTGATGCGGAGAATGCGACAATCATAAATGGTTCTGCTGTTGTTTCTTCGGCTGGCACTGCGAACGCGACCACCGTCAAGGGCGGCTATCTTGAGGTCTCCGCTGGCGGCACGGCTACGAACATGAATGTTCTGAGCACGGGGGAACTTATTGTTGATGTTACGGGTGACACGTATCTTACAGGTACATACAAGGGAAAGTCGATTCATGTTGCGGATGGTCTTGCGTCCAACGTGACAATCTGGTCCGGATGTTCCATGATCGTGTCTGACGGTTGGGTGGCGAGCAATACTACTCTGCATGGAACTTATACCCATGCCTATCAGTACGTCAGGGGTGGCGGTTCCGCCGTGGGTACGATCATCTCGAGTGGTCAGATGTATATTTCTGTTGACGGCTATGCTGACAATGCGACGATCATAAATGGTTCTGCTGTCGTTTCCTCAGGCGGCACTGCGAACGCGACCACCGTCAAGGGCGGCTATCTGGAGGTCTCCGCCGGCGGCACGGCGACGGACATGAACGTCCTCAGCACGGGCGAGCTTTACGTGGATGTCACGGGTGACACGTATCTCACAGGTACATACAAGGGAAAGGTGATCCTTGTTGCGGACGGTCTAGCCTCCAACGTGACTATTTGGTCCGGATGTTCCATGATCGTGTCTGACGGCTGGGTGGCGAGCAATACGACTCTGCATGGAACTTATACCCATGCCTACCAGTATGTCAGAGGGGACGGTTCCGCCGTGGGTACGATCATCTCCAGCGGGCAGATGTATATTTCTGCTAACGGCTATGCGAACAGTGCGACGATTATAAATGGTTCTGCTGTTGTCTCCTCGGGCGGCACGGCCAACGCGACCACCGTCAAGGGCGGCTATCTGGAGGTTGTCGCCGGCGGAACGGCGACGGACATGAACGTCCTCAATGCTGGCGAACTTTATGTGGATGTCACGGGTGACACGTACCTTACGGGCACGTACAAGGGGAAATTGATCCAGGTGGCGGACGGCCTCGCCTCTAATGTTACAATCTGGTCCGGATGTTCCATGGTCGTGTCTGACGGCTGGGTGGCGAGCAATACGACTCTGCATGGAACTTATACCCATGCCTATCAGTACGTCAGGGGTGGCGGTTCCGCCGTGGGGACGATCATCTCCAGCGGTCAAATGTACCTATCTTCGGGCGGTTATGCGGGCAATGCAATGCTCATAAACGGCTCTGTGGCCGTATATTCCAATGGCGAGGCGTACGCGACCACCGTCAAGGGCGGGGAAATGGTGGTTTACAACGGCGGTTGGGCCAATAGCACGACGATGAGCAACGGTGAAATGACCATTTCCAACGGCGGTGTCGCCAACGCCACCACGGTAAGCAAGGGCGTCATGACCGTCTCCAGCGGAGGTCTCGCGCAATCGACGGTGAACGCCAATGGCGGTTCCGTCTATGTCGCCAAGGGTGGAAGGGTGAATTCAACTGTCATCAGCTCTGGTTATTTGTATCTTTCCAGCGGCGGTACGGCGCAGAACACGACAATCGATTCAAAAGGCAACTTCATTGTTTTCACCAGTGGTGTTCTGCTAGGCGATGTTGTGCTTGGCGGTAAAATGACGTTGTCTGGAGCCATTTCCGCGACCAGCGCGAATATCGTCTTCGACGTTGCACAGCGGAAGGCTTCCGATGCTGCCCTGATCAACGATGTGTCAAAGATTACCGGTGGAACCTATTCCATTACCGTGGTGGCTGACCAGGCGGATGGTCAGTACAAGCTTGCTGGCGGCGCTTCGGCCTTTAACAAGAATGTGACGCTGACGGTGAAGGATACAAATTTGAGCGCGAAACTTACAACCGGCGGCACGACGACGATTGGCGGAAAAGACTACACGTTAAGTGTTGTCAGCGGCAATCTTTGCCTGGCTGTCGAGGCGATCGAAATCCCTGCGCCGACGAACCTTTCGGGCAACAGTACGAAGCTGTCGTGGGCTGCGGTGGAAGGCGTATCCGGCTATGTGGTGGAATACAGCCAGGACAATTTCGCGACAAACATCACAGTAGAGACGGAGACGGTCGGAATGGCGCACCTCAACCTGCCGTCCGGCACATGGAAGTGGCGTGTGAAAGCGGTGGAAGGAGCGGAATGGGCTGTCGGAAACAACATCACGGTTTCATCCTTTGGGACATCGCCAGCCGTAGTTTCTGCGACTGCGGACGGTGTGAAGGACGCGTTCTTTGTGAAGGCGCTGGGTACGTGGGACAGCACGTACCGTGCACGGCACATGGGCGTCCACAATGGATGGGCAGGCACGGGCGAGAAGGTCGTGTTCGGCGGAGAGAACCGCTTCGGCGACATCTTCCAGGGCTCGACTGACGAGAACGTCCTGCTGCTGACGGACGACGCGAACGGCGACGCCTTGTTCGTCGACGATGTCTTTACGGCTTCTAAGAACAATCTTGGCAAGACGCAGGCCCGTCTCGCGAGCATAAAGGAAATCCGCGCAGGCGCGGGCAACGACATCGTCGATTTGACGAGCGAACAGTTCGACTACACGGGCGGTGGCCTGTCGATCCATGGCGGTCTCGGTGATGACACGATCTGGGCGAACAGCGGGAACAACACGCTGTTCGGCGACGCGGGGAACGACCGTCTGGTCGGCGCTGGCGGCAACGATGTGATTGTCGGCGGTCTCGGCAACGACAGCATGCACGGCGGAGGCGGCAATGACATATTTGCTTTTGGCGGCGCATGGGGTGACGACTCCGTGGAGCAACTTTCCGGCGGCAAGGTGACGTTGTGGTTCGATAGCGGCTCAGCCGCCAACTGGAACGCCTCCACGCTTACATACAAAGATGGTGACAAATCGGTTAAAGTATCGGGTGTCGCTGCGGGCAGCGTGACGCTGAAGTTCGGCGACGACGGCAGTGCGCAGTATACGAGCCTGCGGGCGGCCGGGGCATTCACCGAATTCACCGATGAAAGGATATTCGACAGCAGAACCCGCGGGATGCTGGCATGAAAAATGGAAGCAAAATTCAATGTTAAGTAATGGGTAAGAATTGGTTTTGATGCTACAGGAGATTTGATGAAGATGAAAAAACAACTTTTGGCATGGATTATTCTGACGGCTTGCATGGCTTCATTGCATGGCGGCGTCGAACCCAATGATGATCCGATTATACAATTGCAGGCTGGCTGGAACTGGATCGGGATGTATATGCTGCCAACGAGCCACAGGATTGGAGATGTGCTCGGAACGACGAATTTCGTGGCCAATGACTTCGTCCAGACGAATGGCGCCAGCACTCGTTTTACCGGTGCGAGTTGGCTGCCGGGCAGTTTCACGATTGATTACGGGAAAATGTACCAAGTCTATGTCACGAATACGTTTACAGTGGCCATGTCTGGCAGTTACAGCGGCACGCGGACGGTGTCCGTAATAGCCGGTTGGAATTGGGTATCCAATCCTACGACGACATCTGTCACACCTGCACAACTGACGCATAGCGCCGGCTGGACGGCTGGCGACCGAATCCAGTCGACAACAGGCACGGTAACTTATACGGGCAGCAAGTGGCTTCCTTCCACCGGTTTCACATTGGAGCCTGGCAAAGGTTACCAGATCGTGTCTGCCAAGGCGGGATCAATCACTTTTTAAATCATGATGCATAATGCATAGATTGGATTCTTAAAAAGTTCATACACGTGCATTTTGAGTAGCGGTATTCACCCGATAAGCGCGATTTGCGTAGTTGCGGATCGGCGTTCGAAGGGCGTACATACCATGGTGATGAGCATGCGGTGAATATGGCAACCGCGTGGGTACTGCTATAGTGGAAAACTTCCACGATTATAGAGTGCACCGTTCGCATCATTCATACTTCATAGACACCCCCCTCAGACATTTTCCACGTTTTTTGAGGGGGGATGGTCATTATGTTGTAACGTTATTATATATTGCATAACATAATAAATAAGAATCAGACTATATGCTAGACGAATCCCAGCTCCTTATCGCATCAGGCAGTGGAATCCAGACCATCGCCTCGCAAATGGCAACCGTTTCCTCTCAAGTCGTCCATCTCGACTTCGACGGTGCGGAGACATCGTATCATGGCAAACTTTTTACCATAGACAACGTGGCTGTGGCAAGCTCCAATTTGGAGAAAGAGGCGGTGTTAGCCGTCTTAGACAGTGGACGGACAGACATGGATTCGCCTGTCGGACCAGGCCTCACCAGGGGGACCTATGCGCCTGGTACATGGGGCGACAATTTGGCGGACGCAAAGGCGTACGCAAAAGCGCACAACGTGCCGATTTTCGTGTATTATGGTGATCCGTCGTGGTGCGGCCCCTGCCGCAATCTGGAAGCGGAGGTGTTCGAGGCGGAGGACTTTCTGGAGTATGCCAACAGCGGTTCCGTCGTACTGCTGGAAAATGTCGATATATCCGGCATTTCCTATTCCGGGATTCCGACATGCTTCATGCTGGATGCCGACGGTAATGTGCTGAGCCAGCGGGTCGGTTATGGTTCTGGTTCGCATGATTCCTGGATGAACTGGTTTGACGATTATGTGACGCTCGTCCCTACTGACCAGCCATTGAACTATATCCCCGGTACATGGGGCGACAATTTCGAGGATGCGAAAGCATACGCGAAAGCGTATAATGTGCCGATTTTCGTGTATTACGGCGATCCGTCGTGGTGCGGCCCCTGCCGTAGTCTGGAGGCGGAGGTGTTCGAGGCGGAGGACTTCTTGGAGTACGCCAACAGCGGTGCGGTGGTCCTGCTGGACAATGTGCAGATTGACGGCCTCACCCATCCCAGCATTCCAACGTGTTACATTCTGGACGCCGATGGCAACATGCTAGGTAAATATGTCGGTTTCGGTTCGCATGACCCTTGGATGGCATGGTTTAAACAGTATGTGTTTCCCGTTCCAGTGGATTCGAGTCTGGTGACGGTTTATTCGTCGGGAACGCTGGTTTCATCGGCCAATGTCATTCGCGACGCGGTGTTGCTCTCCGGCGGAAACAATTCGATGACTGTTTCCAGTGGGGGAAGGGTGCTGAACACGTCGGTCAGCTATGGCGGAAGCATGACCATCTTGGCGGGTGGCTCCGCAGTCGACACGGTGGTGAATTCCGGCGGCTGCCAGATCGCTTCATCGGGGGCCATCCTCGGTGGCACGACCGTGGCCGGCGGCAATATGGTTGTCTCTGGTTCCGTTACGGCGTCGAACATCGTGTTCGCCGTGAATCAGCGGACGACGTCCGACGGCTATATCCTCAACGATCTCGTTGCCCTCCAGGTTGCAAGCATTTCCGTGCGGGTCAATGACGCGCAGGGGTATGGACGTTACAGGTTGGCGGCGAACGCGGCCGGTTTCAGCGGCACGGTGACTGTCTGGAACAGCGATGGTTCCGTCTCCTATGGCACGATTTCGGTTTCGTCGCCGATTTGCGCGGGAATGAATTGCTATTCCCTCTCTGTCACATCATCAGGACTGGACTTTATTGTGGAGAAGAACCCGAACGTCTCGTCCAGTGGCTCTGCTATATTGATATATTCATCCGGTTCACTGACGGCCACGGCGGATGTGCTGTCCGGCGTCAGTCTGGCCTCCGGCGGCAACGACAGCATGGTGATTGGATCAGGCGGCACCGCCACAAGTACTTTGATCCAGTCCGGTGGCGTCATGCGGATTTCTTCCGGCGGTGTTGCGAATGTGACGACGATGAGCGGATACTATAATTATTATAGTAGTACATTCCATAATATATATGCCAGTGCATATATTGAAAAAGGGGGATTAGCAAGTGGTTTCTCGGTTGGACGCTGTGCCACTTTATTTGTCAGTAGCGGGGCGAAACTGTCTAATGTGTCGATTTCTGGTTGGGGTGGGGATGTCGTTGTCTATTCCGGTGCCTCAGTGAATGGTGTTGTCTTGGACTATTCTGGAGCTTTATATGTTTCCAGCGGGGCACGAGTGGAAAATGTTTCCTATTCAGGAGAGGGAAATTTGGTATTCACGATTTACGGTGGTGATAGCAGGACATATATCCAAGGGCGCAATGCCCAGGGCAAGGAAATCACTGTGCAAAATGGGATCGGTTCTAATCTGATTCTCTATGGCAATTATTTTGGCGGAGGAGTCGATGTTAGAAGTGGAGGCGTTGTCAAAGATACAATTATTTCATATGGCTACCTTCACATTTACAAGGGTGGTATCGCGAGCAATACAACTGTTGACGGTACGTTCAACGGTATCACGTTATCAAGTGGCGCCGTCCATTCAGGAACCATTAATATGGTGCAAAGCGGGGGAATGTTCAGGGTTTCATCAGGAGGGATCATCAATTTCTCGGTCAACGAACGGACCGTCAGCGACGGTGCGCTCATCACCAACTGGTTCTATATTACCGGAGCACCGACCTATACGCTAACCGTGAGGCCTGATCAGGCTTCGGGCACATATAGATTGGCTACTGGCGCGGCGGCTTTCGATCAGAGCATTTCGGTCTGCACGACAGACGGGACATGCTTCGGGTCGATTACCGTCGGCGACAGCCTCTGCGTGGACGCATACACTTGCTATTCGCTGGCGCGAACAGACGATGGTGTGCTGACTTTCAGTGTGATACTGAAAGACATTCCCGCACCGAAAAATCCAGTCGGCAATAATGCAAGATTACAGTGGTCGGAGGTTGAAGACGTGTCCAGCTACATCGTGGAGTACAGCCAGGACAACTTCGAGACATGCATCATGGTGGAGACGGATACAGTCGGCATGGAACATTACAACGTCGGTACGGGCACATGGCAGTGGCGCGTGAAGGCGAAGAAAGGCTATGAATGGGCCGTTGGCAACAATGTAACTGTTTCTGATACGAGAGCTGAGACAAATGTTATTTCCGCAACGGCGGACGGCGTGAAGGACGTCTTCTTTGTGAAAGCGATTGGCACGTGGGACAGCACATACCGTGCACGGCACATGGGCGTGAACGGCGTCTGGGAGGGCACTGGCGAAAAAGTCGTCTTCGGCGGGGAGAACCGCTTCGGCGACATCTTCCTTGGTTCGACGGATGAAAACGTCCTGCTGCTGACGGACGACGCGAACGGCGATGCCCTGTTCGTTTACGACACCTTCACGGAGTCGAAGGATGGCATGGCGAAGAGCCAGTCACGTCTCGCGAACATCAAGGAAATCCGCGCAGGCGCGGGCAATGATATTGTGGATTTGACAAGCGACAAGTTCGACTACATGGGCGGCGGGCTGTCGATCCACGGCGGTCTCGGAGACGACACGGTCTGGGCGAACGCAGGGAACAACACGCTGTTCGGCGACGCGGGCAATGACCGCCTCGTGGGAGCCAACGGAAACGACATCATCGTCGGCGGTTGCGGCGATGATTCGCTTCACGGCGGCGGTGGCGACGATGTCTTCGCGTACGGCGACTACGCCTGGGGGCAGGACACCATTGAACAGCTGCCTGGCGGCGACCTCTTGCTGTGGTTTGAGGACGGCATGAAGCTCGGTGGCGTGGAAGGCGACATACAGCTGACGAGCGATGTCGACGGCAACGCCGTCCTGAAGCGCGTCGGCTCAAGCGACAAGGTGACGGTGAAGGGGTACACGCAGGCCGAAGTCGCCGACCGGCTGGTCTTCGGCAGCGGGACGTACAACGGTCAGAACTACGGCGAGTTGACCGCCATGGGCGTCTTCTCGCCGGCCAGTACGGAGCGTGTCTTCGAGGAGAGGACGCGCGGGCAGCTGGCCTGAGAAACAGACACACTAAGATGCAATACTCCTCTGGGGCTCTGTGACTTTGCGTTAAACATTTATTATCAGTAGAATAACAGGATAGGAGATAGGTAATATGTCAGAAGAATCCCAGCAGCTTGTCGCGTCCGATGGCGGAATCCAGACCATTGTCCCGCAATCAACGGCGGTCTCCCCGCAGATTGTCTATCTTGACTTCGACGGCGCGGCAACGTTGTACAATGGTGAACTTCTGACCATCAATGATGTCGTCGTGGAGGATTCCGGCTTCGACAGCGAGAGCATCACGCTCATCGTCACCGCCCTGAACGACCAATTCGGCGACGATGTCGTTTTCACGGCAGAGTTGCCGCAGACGGACGAATATTCCACGATCTATGTCGGTGTAACGTCCGCCTTTGAAGAATATGGTGATTTTCTCGGCATCGCGGAGACTCTTGATTCCGGCAATCAAAATCACAATGACAATGCGTTTGTATTGCTGAATTCGACCGCGTCCACGGATCTTGTGACCTCCGTCATCGCCCATGAGACGGAACATATCGTAGGTGAGCTAATCCACGGTAACGGAGCATTGAACGCATATGCAGAAGAAAACATTTCGATTGTCTATATCAATGCAGATTACCACAATTTGCTGTATGACCATATCTATAATCATGCTAGATTGGATGCGGATATTCTGGATATAATCGATCCCGGGCTTGTCTTGAACGGAATTGCACCGATATCCAGATGTTCTGAA
>JAEEGL011386465.1_pt1 | contig 10315 bp, 10 predicted proteins | sample 9134231 | NCBI WGS metagenome assembly JAEEGL01 (sample SAMN16246548, study PRJNA631951) | gut metagenome | biome: gut microbiome; feature: rumen; material: fiber-attached | host: Bos | place: Iran: Karaj | collected 2018-10
CTCAACGAGTCTGAAAACACAGCGAGCTCTTCCGAAAGGACTTGTAGCTCAGTTGGTTAGAGCAACAGACTCATAATCTGGAGGTCCCAGGTTCAAGCCCTGGCTGGTCCACACTGAAAATCAAGCACTTACGAGTTTCTCGCAAGTGCTTTTTCTTTTAAAGGTGACCTTTAAGTGACCTTCGTGAATTAAAAAGTAGTATTTTAAAATTCAATGCAAATTCATATAATATTATGATATTGCATGAAATTTTCTTTTTCATATCATAACTGTACTAAAAACAAAATAATGAAGTAGCTAAGATTCTATTTTACTCTTAGCAAGCAAATCTAACACCTTACTACCTGGTGCAAGACTTATTGCAGTATATTTATGGGCTAATACTGTTGGTATGAGAGAATTTTCGTACATCTGGCATTCAAAATCATTTAAAATGCTACAGTATGTCCCAATATTCGGGTAGTTCCCAATCTCAGACTTTTCATTTGCAAAATTAGAAGTTGACAATTTGGATTCCCACGGATACGGAACATTAAAGACAAAAAGTTTACCTGTAGAACTTTTATATAAGAAATCTTGACCAAAATAAGTTTCTTTGCCGAAAGTATCGCTTGGAGGGTTTCTGTTGATATTTATGTATTTATATCTGAAACTATCATCCAAACAATATATCGTATTAGATGGAATAGAGTCTTTTATTAAATTCAAAAAATCATTTATAGCTCCTGACTTTTGAATGCCAATCATCATAATGTCTGATTTTCCATGAGCCCGCATTTCTTTATTTTTATGACCAAGATACTTCATAATGCAAGAATGAAGTTTAGCAGGCTCACCAAATACGGCCAAAGGTCCATCAATAAAAAAACAAATATTCTCCAATGTTTCAACAAAGGAATTTCTTGATTTTTCAACAATAGTACGTATATAGTGAACAGCTATTAAGCGCTCTACAACATTCATCGTTCTCGTAATAGCACTTAGACTTGAATTCATTCCTTCCACCTGTTCCCATACACGAAGGATATCTGTTACGTACAATGGCTTATGACAATGTGGACATAAAGATTGTTTGTCTTTATATACAAAAATATCAGCCTCTTTCCCACAAGAAGGACATTTAGAAAGTTTAATTTCACTATCAGAGCATCCTTCTAAATATGAAGATAGTTTAAACAATGTTGTTTTCAAACTAGACTCAGAATTATTACTATCAGTTCTAAGTCTATCAAACTGGTTTTCAAGTGCTTTGCGAAAACTATCTTTTACATCAGAACATTCTTCGTAAACAATATTTGCACTTGGAAGAATTATAGAATACGAATCGTTATTTTCTTTAAATTTAGCAACTTCAAATGGATCGACAAAACAAGATCCACTTCCAATACTATCTAAGACATTATATTTTAACAATATAACACCTACCTTAATGAAACCAATCTTCCGGCTAGGAAACTTTTCTGTTACACTTGATTCATAATAACTACCATCAATAGATATTATATTTTTAGGCTTTTTTGAGGTAGAGAATGGAGCCATCTTGAAAACCGAAGATAGATTTTTAACATTTTCTCCTTCAGGATAATCAATTTTATGACATTTTTTCAAGAACTCTTCAACGTCTGGATTCTTTACAATATCGATGTGAGAGGTCTTATCTGCTAATTCATTCTGATATGGCATTTTATCCAATTATAAAAAGGTCATTCGATTTGAAAATTTTCAACAGTTCACTTTATCCACTGATTTGGATCAAATTTATCAATCTGGACAGGAATAACATAAGAACTTGAAAGAGTTTTGACACGAGCGAATCCTACATCTTGGGCACGAATAAGAGATTTGCTAAAATCAGAAAAATCATAAAATTTTGATAACTCGTTAATTTCTTTTTCACTATTTAAATGAGTCACAAACCAATTTTCTGTATTCGCAAGTATATTGGGATGAACAGAAGAAACCTCTTGAGTAGCATAGACTAGACCAATTTTATATTTGGCACCTTCCTTTGCCAAGCGTGGCCAAGTATCTGTCAAAGCCATACTTTTCCCTATGAGATTATGAGCTTCTTCTATGTAAATCATAATATTCGGTGGAGTTTGAGCATTCGTGAAAGTACTCATAGATGCATTAAAAATATATTTTGCTAAATCCTTGCTAATTTTCTCACGCAAATTTGCATTTCCCACAGACATATCTAGAATTACTATTTTACCATTCACCAGATGATTGTATATTTCTTCCTTTACATCTGAACTTCTTTCGGCTGTATGGTATTCTTTAGAAGATATTAATGATTTATACCCATAGAAAGGGGTTCCTGAAGAATTCTTTCCTACAATCATATTTAACATTGAGATAGAAACATCATCTAGCCAATATTTTCCTTTTGTAGATGATGGAAGCATTTGAAACCATTGAAACTTTATTCCATCTTTATTTGTTCTTGAAGCTTCATTAGCTAAATTTTCAGCATTATTGCGTAAAGTCACAAACCACTCTAAAACATCTTTTATTGTTTGTGGAATATCTTTTCCAACTATTTCTTTTATATTTTTATTAGCATCTAAATAAATTTTTGTATTGTATGGTGTTTCAAACCCTGCTTTATATAATAGACATTTATAAATGGCAATCATTACATTATAACGCTTCTGCAAATGAATGTCTTCTGGTTTGTCAAAAGACATGCCATTAATAAACGTTTTTATATCTTGAGCTATACTTATTTTTTCTTCATTTATAGTATCAAAAATAATTTGGAATCCATCAGAAAGTTGTTCATAGAAATTTATAAGGAGGGATTCAAAACCTTCAGCTTTCATCATACGGTAACGCACGCAATCGCCTCTGAAGATATCAGAAATAGAGCCTTTGTCTTGATTATTAGCATTTGCGTATTCACCATTGATATCAAAAATTAATTGTCCTATAGGAAGATTGGATTTGTCTGAAATGTCTTTTACAACAGAAACCGTCTGCTTAACCATATTAGATTTACCTGTTCTTGTCATACCTAAGACAGCAGTTCTTCTTGCAAGAAAATCTGATGGCTGAATTTCGACAGGTACTAAATCATTTTTCTCGCTTCTCTGAAGTCTATCAGAAGAAGTATAACGGACAGTTCCTATTTTGAATGGATTAACTTCTGTCTCTATTCCCAGTGCTTTAAAATCAGCCTTCGATTTATTTTTTCTAATAGGATCGACATAATTAACAATCGTTTTTAAAGCAGAGCCTTTAGGTAGATAAACCTTCTGTGTAAGTGAAGCAGAAAAATTCTCAATATCAGAGCCCAACTGCAATTCTTGATTTTTCATATAAAAAGTACCCAAAACACGACATTGAAGTCCGCTAAATTGTAGCATGTTCTGAGTCAACTTATCGAAATTGGAAGTACTATTACCATCAAAAGAGGTGGAATCCTGTATCGAATCCAATTTTGTTCTTATATTATCATCATCCTGTGGCAATTTACAGGAACCAATAACTCTTAATAAAATGATTTCTTTATCAAATTCTTCTTGACTTGAATATTTTTCTGGAATAATATTAGTCGCAATTAAAAAGGCATTTTGAGGAACACCATTAACTTTTCTCTTCCATAAATCATTGGTGAGCACCAGAGCACTTTCATAATCTATCGAAAAAATTCTACCGACTTCGTTCCCTGTTTGAACGAGCTCGACTAATGAATCTACATTTACTTGATCTAAAATACTCATATGGATAAAAGATTTATTTTTCGTTTAAGTGGTTTTGAAATTTTATCAATGGCAAAAGGTAAATTAGAAAACATCAATTCCGTCCCCAGCCTATTAGAAGTAGAATTTAATGTATAAGACAGACAAAACTTGTAAGCTTTATAATCTGAATAAATATCATATATTTCTTTTGCATTATCATATGTGAGAAGCCAAGGAAGTTTAACCTTAGATATTGAGTCATGAATCTTTTGGTGATCATCGTGTCTTAAAAAATTAGTGTATAGATTTTCACCTTTAATATAATATGGAGGGTCATAGTAAATAAACGCACGTTTACAATGTGATATAACCCTTGAATTGAAATCGATAATATCTTTATTATGTATCTTTATCTTAGAACTAAACCGTGCTATATTCTGAATTTTGGTAGCAAGTTCTTTCTTATTAAATCGTACCCCGATATTATATGTACCTTTTTGGGCATATCCTCCAATGGGGCCGCTGTCTAAAATGCCTGAATAATTTGTACGATTAAGAAAAAAAGTTGCAAATCCTAATTCCAAAGAATATGCAGGAGAGGCGTTCATTTGCAAAGAATAGATAAGCTTTTGCCTATTATACGTCTCCATGTTAATATCTGTATCATGCAATAATCTCAAGAAATCTTCGGTTGATTCACAAATCGCTTTCCAAAAAGAATAAACACCAACATTCAAATCATTTATAATGACTCGTTTAACTTTTCTATTAAGAAGCAATGCCATTGCAATACCTGCTCCTCCAGCAAACGGTTCTATATATGTATCTATAGCTTCTCCACAGTTTTCCATATATGATTCTATACAATCACATAATTTTGATTTTCCACCTGGATATCGTAATGGGGAATAACTATACATACCTATATTTTTTTGCAAATTTAGTGATAATTATTCTTATTGTAGAATATTTCACTAAAAATCTTAGTAGATTCTTTATGTGGATAATATTAAGAGAGTTTAGTAATAATTCAAAATTAAGTTGGTAAAGATTTATATAGGAAATCAGAATCATTTCTTTTGTTCCAGCCTTCTTACTGTTTCTCATGCAGCGTATATGCAATTATAAGAAACATTTCTGTGCTTTCAACTAGTAGCCGAACTTTCGAGCAAGCTTGTTCGAAAGTTCCGCGAATATATTCTAACTTTGGACAGATTGACGCAAAGGTTCACTCTACGGCTATTTTCGCATAATATCTTTATGGCTTCGCATATATATGCAAAATGAAACATATGAAAGATTTTCATAAAACAATGGAAAAAAATTAGGTGTAAAATTAAGCAAACTCACACATTTTTGAATTATAGCTATTTGTATCCAAACATTTGAAAATGATTGATATTACAAAATAATTAGAGAAAAGCAAGGTTAAGCAAAGAAAAATCACTACTTTTGTCAGCAAATCCACCGCTCATTCATTTCATAGTGCCATTTGATGAGAGGACCAATATTCCAAATGGGAATAATCGTTCTAACGAAACAGAAATAGTTAAAGTCCATGCAAATACCACAATCCGAGATATTAACGACAAACCGTCTTGGAAAGATATTCAACAATACGGTGGCGACATATAAATACTTTTGGTTTGTATCAATTTTGCAGATTCATGCCAAATCGGAGAATTCGAAAATCGATGTATGGGACATCGTAATTCGAATGGTGGCTAACGCATGGTATCCTATTCATTATTTCCGTTTGTCTTTTGGCAAGAGCGACTCACTTTTCAACATTGTGATGGAAATACAACGCATTACGCAGATTCCAATTGATGCGAATGCTGATACTATCATCGATGGGATCAATAATAGGATGGACGACAGAGAGATTAAAAGACAATTGAACATCTTAACACTCAATGTGCCTTATCGTTTTTTGCGTCCTTGGGTTGACACATCCGACGATAGGGAAATGATTTTCCGTTCACAGACGTTGGAGAATGGTTGCCTTTATTCCTTGTTCAAAGACAATTCAGATTTCTTTATCGTGCTCAATCCAGCTTGGGATAAGTACTTGCATAACCATTATAATATATTGGTGAATTTCGCATATTGGAATCTAACACTTTTCTTACAAGTAAGAAATCCGAACGTGCCAGCTATTCCTAATAAATTGATACGTCCGGAAACAAGGAATTCTTTGACAAGACAACACCATTATTGGGATTTGGTAATAAATCTTAGAGGGGCAATTCATTGCATCTATACAGGTAAGGAACTTCACCCTGCAGACTATGACTTGGACCATTTCATCCCGTGGAGTTTTGTATCGCACGATTTGCTTTGGAACCTAATACCTTCGGATGGAAGCATCAATTCTTCAAAGAACAACAAACTTCCTGATTTGAACTTCTATCTTCCTAAGTTGGCTTATTTACAGCATCATTCACTGCAAACGGTCATCAAAGCCAACAAAGAGCCCAAAGTGCTTGAGGACTATATTTCATTGGGTTATACGGCAAAAGAATTGGCTGACATGAGCGATGAACACTTTATGGAAATTTTTGAGAGAACTTTTAACCCTATTAATCAAATCGCCCTTAACATGGGATTTGAAACGTGGAAGTACTGATGCCTATGGAACCCGAAAAGATAAACCATCCCTATCTCACGGCCATCAAGCGCACGGATTTCTCTGTGCCGACACGATACCTCATGCAGCATAATCTGCTGAAGGGCAAGATTCTCGATTTCGGATGCGGATTCGGTTTCGATACTGATGAGCTAAAAAAGCAGGGATATAATATTATCGGCTACGATTATTATTACCGACCAGACTTCCCTGATGGCAAGTTTGACACAATTATCTGCAACTATGTGTTGAATGTTTTGGAACCATATGCACAGGCGGAAGTGTTGATGAATGTGACAAATCTACTCAATCCCAAAGGGACAGCTTATTTCGCAGTGCGTCGGGATATAAAAGAGGAAGGTTTTCGACTTCACGCCATCCACAAACAATACACGTATCAGTGCAATGTGAAACTGCCATATAAGAGCCTTGTCTGCAATAGCAGTTACGAATTGTATCAATACAATCACTTCAACAAAATGCCTCGCAAGGAGGGTGAAACGTGCCCATTCTGCCGACTTTCCCGACGAGTGGAAATCATTTGCGAAACTGCAACTTGTGTAGCGTTTTATGATGGGTATCCTGTTAGTCCAGGTCATGCATTGATTATTCCAAAGCGGCACGTAGCCAATTATTTCGACTTAACGAATCATGAGCGAGAGGCAATGAATGTTGTGCTACAATATGTGAAACAAAAGATAGATGAGCGCTATCACCCTGATGGATACAATATTGGCATCAATGTAAACGAGGCAGCAGGTCAGAGCGTTTTTCATTGCCACATGCATGTTATTCCTCGAAACAAGGGCGATGTGCCCAATCCCAAGGGCGGGGTTCGTGGGGTTATTCCGAGTAAACAGAAGTATTAGTTTATACTATAACACATAAATATAAAATAGGATGAGAGAGGATAACTATCAATTAGCATTAAGGTGCAAAAAAAAGTTGATGAAAGGATGGGAACAGATAGGAACTCTGATTCCATATCGGGATATATTATATACCGATTATACTGTAGAAGGAACTATTGATGAATATCAAGAGACAATAGAGAAATTGCGGTTGGCTATTGTAAATAAATATCCTTCCATTGGAGTTGAGCTAAAGTTGCATAATGACGAAATATAGTAATAGTGATAAAATAACTCACTATAGAGCCATGAAAACAATTGTGGATTGCATTTTGTCATTAAAGAAGCGAAAGAATGCCAAACATATTTTTATCAGTCATTCATCTAAAGATAAGGATGTTATGGAGATTTTTTACGGTTTTAATTTTGCAGTTGGGTAGTGGATTGAGTCATGAAGACATATTCTGTACTTCGATACAGGAAATGGGCATCAGGAATGACGAATATACTCTGCAACATTTCAAAGAAAAGGTACAAGGGGCAGATTTCTCTTTTATGAAGATATCAAAGCATTACAAGGAGAGTAAAATTTGTCTGAATGAAATGGGAGCGGTTTGTGCAACGGACAATTGAGTGCGGTATTATTTGCTTCCAAATGTGGATTTCAAAGAAATTGGATGGCTGTATGATACCAACAAAGCAGATAAACTATATGGCATGTTGTTCTTGATGCTTTGGAAGAAGAACTGACTAGTTTTATGGGTTGCCACATAAAGGCGGTATTTGAAGCAGGCTACGACAGATTTTAGTCAAATATTTAACAAATAAAAAACAATAATGTATAGAAATAAATTCTAAAATTGATTATCCTATGGTAAAAGTTGGAAAATATGAATTATTGGAATCGATAACCGTAATAGATATCGATTCAGAACCAATCTCCGTTAATCTTGAAGGAGATGAAAGAGGTCTTACATTTATTTTTAATTTTATCAAAGATGAAAAGGTAAGTGAAGCCCAAATAAATTATACTGTAGTTAATGACAATACAGCTGAAGTGAATATAATTAATGCTGATGGTTTTTTGGGAGGAGGCAATACAAAACTTATTTCTCTAGGTACTCTGAATAGGAGGAATCTTTATTACAATCTTAGAGTCTTTGGATTACACAACAGTGGTAACACTATCATCCTCAATTTCTATCTTGGAGAGGAGGTGAACAATGGCTAATCTTGATTTACCTAAAGATAAAGATCTTGCGAATAAAATGCTAGACAATGATAGAGAAAAGTTTCGAAATAGCATTGAAATCGGATGGCTTGGCAAATTTTGGGGAAGTCCCAAAACCTCACCAAATAATATTGCAGGTTTTACAATTGTATTATTACTATTATTAGGTATTGGATGGACTATAAAAAACAAAGACTTTAGTAATACGAAGGATTTATGGACTATCATCACGCCTATTATTACTTTAGCATTAGGTTATCTTTTTGGAGAAAAAAGTAAAAAAGAGTAGAGGCTTAGTTCTTGGGGATGAACAAAAGGCAATTGGTCATAAAGGTATGCGGAAGTCTCGATGAGCCACATGAATGGAACGGAATATTCAAACAGGCGCAATTTTATGGATTTGAATCTGTTTTGCAAGTGTGTTAAGGATAATGGAGACTTAGAGAGCAAAGTGACTACCATGCTTTCAGACGAATGGAATAAGAATCCTTTAGTATCAGTACCAAAAAAGTTCAGTTTCTTTGTCAGTGGTTCATTGTACTATCCAACAAGACTTTTCATTCATATATCAAAGAGCAGCTTCAAACGAAGCTACTCTTTGATTTTGTCATTTCCCATAATGCCTTGCAATTAGCATTGCAATACACCCTGCCACAATAAAGACACCTATAGTGAAGAAGAACCAGAAGAACCATTGAGCATAATGACCGAGATAACAGCCATCATACTCTTTGTAGCGTTTCTCTACATTCTTCCTTTCATCAGCAAACATGCGATTGACCTCACGCAAATGTGCTTGCATCTTGGCAATCATCCATTTGTGTTCCTTGTCAAACAGTTCTTGCATCTTCTGCCAGTCAGCATCAGCCACCTTTACTGCGACCTTCAGTTTTGTGGGAGCATCTTTCAAGATGCTATCAATATGCTGGTTGATGGTGTCAACCTTGCCACGGATTTCTGTGACAGAATCGTTCAGCTTCATTTCGGCTCGATGATACTGCTGGATGGCTGACTCCAGTTGAAGAGTGGCATTAATCCAAGTATTAGTGGCTTTGTCAATGTCCTCACTCAACTTCCTTAGTTCTGGCGCACGATTGACTACTTTATCCTCGGCATCCATCTCCTGAATTTCCTCCTGAACTTCGCCCCACATTGTATCGAAGTCGGGCATATCCCTATGATTCTTACTTTTTCTGATATTTGACATATGGAACTGATTTAACGGTGGAAGCCACCACGTTTAATGGACTTTGGCTTGCACATGGAGTGAGCCATCTGGATGCATCGACGGGCATAGGCACGTTCATCCTCGTCCTCTTTTTTTCTCCAGCCAGATTCAGGAGCAGAACCGTCACCACCTCCGCAAGATACGGACATGGAAGTGGCGGCATCGATGTACCCCGCAAATAGAAGCATGGCAACGTGGAAAATGTTCTCCACTGTTGCTATCTCATTGCCTTCAGGTACCTCAGCCTCATTGAAGAAGATGTCCTTGACCGAGTTTGGAATCCAGACCTTCTTGACCTCATTGCCAGTATCGATATTGAAAACGGTGTTGGCTGGTGTAGGCTTGGGCTGAGCACTTGGCTGAACGATGGCCTGGGTATTTGTCTGCTTGGAAGTAATTGGGTGAGACAAACGGCTATTTGGCGCAACGACTGGTGTGACAGGCTTCACCTTGACCTGGGCTGGAGCAGGATGGAACTTCTTCCATGTTGCTTCAAGCTGTGATGCCATGTATCTGCGACCAATTTCAGAAGCCTTGAATACCGAGGCGTTCTTGCCGATGGTGTAGCCGACAAGCTTCATGTCCTTGTCATAACGAGGATTAACTTCATAGCCCTTCAAACGAAGCATCTTGAAATAGAAGTCAACGTCAAACTCCTGCATCTTCTGAAGGGTGTATTCGCAAAAGTCC
>JAEEGL011580882.1_pt1 | contig 10315 bp, 10 predicted proteins | sample 9134231 | NCBI WGS metagenome assembly JAEEGL01 (sample SAMN16246548, study PRJNA631951) | gut metagenome | biome: gut microbiome; feature: rumen; material: fiber-attached | host: Bos | place: Iran: Karaj | collected 2018-10
CAAGATTGCAATGATGGTACTTAACTACATGAGATATGTGGATTCAAATGAATTCTGATCTTATGAAAAAAATCAATAATTTAAAAGTGAAATAGAAATGTAAAAAATGTGAACCTCTCAGGAAAATCCTGGGAGGTTTATTTTTTTTGTAATTCCTACTAAAGCACTAGCAATTGAGGGATATATATGCTATTATAATCTACACTAATGAATTTACTAATTCTTTACTTAAGAAGGGAGAAGTGGTCATTTATAGCATGTGACCATAAAGATAAAGAATATGAAAATCTCAACAAAAGGAAGATACGCACTTAGAGTTATGATAGATCTCGCTTTTCATGATACGGGCGAATATATTGCACTTAAAGATATCTCTGCAAGGCAGGGAATTACGGTAAAGTATCTAGAGCAGATAGTAACAAGCCTCGGAAAAGCAGGACTTGTTCGTAGTATGAGAGGAAGTAACGGCGGACACAGACTTACGAGAAAGCCTGAGGAGTACACTGTCGGCGAAATCCTTAGAACTGTTGAAGGAAGTCTTGCTCCGGTTGAATGTCTTCAGGGTGATACCAACGACTGCCCCAGAGCAGAAGGCTGCGTAACCCTAAAATTCTGGCAAGGGCTTGATGATGTTGTGAATAACTATGTGGACAATTATTCACTTAAAGACCTTGTTGATGAGACCAAGGAAGGCAGTGCCTACGATTATTCAATCTGATGAAGCATACAAGTACAGGTTGACTTGTACGTGCATTTTAGATATATTATCTGTTGGCGGCTTTGCAATGGGTGCACGCGCCATTTGTGCGGAGCCGGGTCTTATGCAATGGAAATCTGTGAACCGTGTCAGGTCGGGAACGAAGCAGCACTAAACGGAATCTTCCATGTGTTGTAAGGTAGCCTGGTTTCGCCGGTGCGTGTGTCCCTTGCAGGGCCGCAACTTTTTTGTGTGTAGATTATAACAGTAAATGCAAAAATAATCCAAGTTGCTTCAAATCCAAACCTTCCCTATAATGAGTTCTATGAAAAACAGAAATTATCCGGAATTAAATATAAAAACTGATGATCAGCGCATAGACGAAAAGTATATGAAGGCTGCGCTTAAGCAGGCAAGAAAGGCTATCGAACTAGGAGAGGTTCCAATCGGCTGCGTCATCGTATATGAAGGAAAGATTATCGGTCGTGGCTACAACCGCAGAAACACTGATAAGTCCGTTCTTTGTCATGCAGAAATAACTGCTAGTAAGAAAGCATGTAAGAAGATGGGTGACTGGAGGCTTGAAGAGTGTACTTTGTATGTTACCCTGGAGCCCTGCCAGATGTGTGCAGGGGCAATTGTTCAGTCTCGTATTCCCAGAGTTGTTATGGGTGCCATGAGCCCCAAGTCCGGCTGTGCCGGAACAGTCCTCAACATTCTTGAAAATCCCGAATTTAATCATCAGGTTGATGTAACATGCGGTGTACTTGAAAAGGATTGCAGCGATATTTTAAAGGAATTTTTCACTGAACTTAGAAAGCGCAATAAGGCTGAAAAAGAAGCTAGAAAGGCTGCTGAAGCTGCAACAATTGAAAGAGAATAGATTCAAAATATTCAAATTTGTCCAAATAGAATGCTAAGACTTTCTCTTGAATAGGAAACATCTATAAGCTAAAAATGATATCTTATGACAATTCACTTACAAACTGCACAATTTGTCCTAGGAACTGCGGTGCTGACAGAAGCAGCAGTAATCTTGGCTACTGCAAACAGCCCGATTACCTGACTGCTGCGAGGGCCTATCTCCACGCATGGGAGGAACCCTGCATCTCCGGCGTTAATGGTTCAGGAACTGTGTTCTTTTCCGGTTGTAACATGCGCTGCGTCTTTTGCCAGAACTCTGAGATAGCTTCAGGTGATGTTGCAAAGAAGATTTCTTCTGAGAGATTATCTGAGATTTTCTTAGAACTTCAGGAGAAAAAGGCATCAAATATAAATCTCGTTACGCCAACTCATTTTGTTCCGCTTATAATCCCAGCACTTGAAAGAGCAAAAGATCAGGGGCTGGTAATTCCAATTGTTTATAACACAAGCGGATATGAGAAGGTTGAGACACTTAAGACTTTAGAAGGACTTATAGATATCTATCTTCCGGATTGTAAGTATTATTCTGATGAGCTTTCACTAAAATATAGCAATGCCCTTGATTATCATAAAACCTCGCTTGCTGCAATTGATGAGATGTTAAGGCAGGTGGGTGAGCCATTATTTTTCCCGGAAGGTTATCATCCTTATCTGGGATATTCTGATTCATATGAAAATACGGATTCTGATTTATATGAAAATACTGGTTCTGCTTCATATAAAAAGAAAGATGCGGATGCCATAACGCTGCTTGATTCAGCCGATTATAATTTACTACTCGATAATTGCACAGATGATTACAACGGCCCGTTGATGAAAAAAGGTGTGATTATCAGACACCTTATGCTTCCGGGCAACCTTGCTGATTCAAAAGAGGTTATTCGCGCTCTTCTGGAGCGATATGGCAGCAAAGTCTATTTGAGTATCATGAATCAGTTCACACCTCACGGAGATCTGTCAGCCTATCCCGAGTTGCTAAAACCTGTTGATAGCAGAGATTATGACAAGCTTATTGACTATGCCATAGATCTTGGTATCGAAAACGGCTTTTTTCAGGGTGAAGGCACTGATTCCGAAAGCTTTATCCCGGCATTTGATTTTGAAGGGCTATGATTGTGTGATTTTGAATGACGAATAACAATCAGCGCGTGGCGATACTGAGAAAAAAGGGCATTGCCCGGATGAAGGATTATCATCCATGGCGAATGCCCTTTATGTTTGAAACTAATTACTTCTCAATATCATCCCCAACGTAAACGCCACTCATCTGATCAAGAAGATTCATCTTGGTGTCATAGAGACGCTTTGAAAGGTCTACGTGAACCTCGTGAGGATTGAAGAGACGTCTTGTCTCCTCCCAGAGTGTATCCTGCTCCTTTAAGCAGTAGTCACGGATTTCCATGGTCTTGGGTGAAGTGTAAACACATTCGCCCTTCTTGAAGATAGGAACCATGATCTCTCTGAGTGTGAAAGAACCAGCGGGAAGAAGTGTCTTTTTCCAGGGCTCCTGAGGATCGAAGAGGAGAAGCTGCTTATCTTCTGTGAAGGTCTCGTTCTCAAGGCAGATAAGGTCAGCCTTGATCTTTCCGCTTTCCTTTTCATATACTCTGTAGATCTTTTTGTTTCCGGGGTTTGTAACCTTCTCTGTGTTCTCTGAAAGCTTGATCTTGGGAATGAAGTTGCCATCCTCGCCCATAACGGCAGCGAGCTTATAAACGCCACCAAATGACGGGTTATCCTTAGCTGTGATAAGGTGTGTACCAACACCCCATGAAGTGATTGCAGCACCCTGAGTCTTAAGTGAAGAAATAAGGTACTCATCAAGGTCGTTGGACGCGGAAATAACTGCATCCGGGAAACCGGCTTCATCAAGCATCTTACGAGCTTCCTTTGAAAGGTAAGCAAGGTCTCCGCTATCAAGTCTGATTCCATAGAAAGGAAGATCGATTCCTTCCTCCTTCATCTCCTTGAATACGCGGATAGCGTTAGGTACACCAGACTTTAATGTGTCATAAGTGTCTACAAGAAGGATACATGCTGAAGGATAAAGCTTAGCATAGGTCTTGAAAGCTGTGTATTCATCAGGGAAGCTCATGATCCAGCTGTGAGCATGTGTGCCCTTAACAGGAACATCAAAGAGCTGTCCGCAAAGTACGTTACTTGTTCCTACGCAACCTGCGATAACTGCAGCTCTAGCGCCGTAGGTACCTGCATCAGGACCTTGAGCACGTCTAAGACCAAATTCCATTATGCCGTCGCCCTGAGCTGCATAGCAGATTCTTGCTGCCTTTGTAGCGATAAGGGACTGGTGGTTGATTATATTAAGAATGGCAGTCTCAATAAGCTGAGCCTCCATAATAGGTGCTATAACCTTTACAAGGGGTTCTCTGGGGAAAATAAGAGTTCCTTCGGGAATTGAGTAGATATCTCCGCTGAACTTGAAGTCGCGCAGATACTCAAGGAAATCCTCGTCGAAGATTCCAACGCTTCTAAGATAGTCGATGTCTTCATCATCAAAATGCAGCTCTTTAATATAATTGATAAGCTGCTCCAAACCGGCCATGATGGAATAACCGCCATCAAATGGGTTGTTTCTGAAGAATGCATCAAATATTACTGTTTCATTCTGGGTCTTGTTTTTGAAATAACCCTGCATCATTGTCAGCTCATATAGATCAGTGAGCAATGTCAGATTTTGTCTGTCCATGATTTTTCCTCGATTCATTTAAAGAAATTTTTGGCAATCCAACTACCATATTACTACTTAAACGCACGAACTGTCATTGTTTTTTCGCTTTACTTATTATAAAATGATGTAAGCTGCGGTAATAGGTTATAAACCGCGCTTTTACACAGTTAATTTGCATTATTAAGGGAAGTTGTATGAGTCAGTTAGATGATATCCTGAAAACAGGTGATGAAATATTAAAAGAAGTCAATCGCGCAGTAAATACAGGCGATTATTCAAGACTTGGGGATTCTATCAGAGAACAGGTTAAGGATGCTGTTGATAAGGCGACTGCAAATGCTGGTCAGAACTTTAACGGCAGAGCATCTGCGCCGAGAACAGTTACATATTCAGGCGGCAGGTTCAGAACACCGTTCTTCATGAAAAAAATCAGCTCTTCCAAGGGAATAGGAAAAATAATAGGCGGATCGATCGGCGCTGTTTATGTGGGCTTTTGGACATTAATTATGGCAGTGGCCACAGTTGCTGAGCCTGCAGTAGCAATACCGGCTATCATTACCGGCATTATAACAGGCCTTTTTGCATTCATGGTTCACAAGGGAATTGAGGACAGGAAGCTTGTTAAGGCATATAACAAGTACGGAAGGATACTTGGAAAATCTGAGTACTTCGCAATAAACGATCTTGCAATTGCAGCAGCTGAGAATCCTGATACCATCAAAAAGAACATCAAGAAGATGATAAAGAAGGAATACCTGCCTCTTGCGAAGATGGATATGTCAGAGTCAACCGTTATGCTCACAAACAGAGCATATCAGCAGTATATAAATGCTGAGGCTTCAAGGCAGGAGAGAGAACGCCGCGAGAGAATGGAGGCTGTAAATACCCAGGCAAGAGCAGTTCCAAATGAGCAGGCAGCTCCTACAGTTGATAGCAAGGTTACCGGAATAGTTAATGAAGGAAAAGCATATATAGAAAACATCAGAAGGATAAATGCACAGATTCCCGGAGATGAGATGAGCGCAAAGCTCTTCCAGCTTGAGAGCATTATGCAGAGGATTTTCCAGCAGGTTGAAAACGAGCCTGAATGTGCAGACGACCTTAAGAAGTTTATGAACTACTATCTGCCCACTACAACTAAGCTCCTTAATGCTTATGTTGATTTAGATAAGCAGCCTGAGGTTGGTGATAACATCGTAAAGACAAAGAAAGAGATTGAGGATGCTATTGACGTTATAAACAGTGCATTTGAAAATCTTTTGGATAGTCTTTTCCAGGATATGGCTTGGGATATCACATCAGACATCAGCGTTATGAAGACAATGATGGCTCAGGATGGTCTGACAGATGGTGGAATCAGGGATGTAGAGGTTGCGCAGGGACAGAGCATGGCAGCAGGAATGCAGACAGCACAGGCTATGCCGGCTGGACAGGCAGCAGCAATGCCCGCAGGTCAGCAGGCGGCTCAGGCAGCACCACAGACAGAACTGAAATTTTAAAAAAGTACAAACTTTGAAAAAGTATTGTTGAGGAAGAGAGGATTTAAAATGGGAGAAGAATTTAAAGAGTTTGAGAACTCCGCACCGACATTATCATTTGGGGCAGCAGCTGCAGCTGAGGAGCCCGCACCGGCACCTGCTCCTGCACCGCAGGCAGCAAGTCCTGAGTCAATGGCTAAGGATGCTCAGCTTACAGAGGAGGAGATGAAGCAGGTAGATGCTTTTGTGGATCAGATCGATCTTACAAACTCTTCAGCAGTAATGAATTACGGTGCTGGCACACAGAAGAAGATGGCTGACTTCTCTGAGAAGGCTATCGACAACGTTCGTACAAAGGATATGGGACAGGTTGGTGATATGATCGCCGGACTTGTTACAGAGCTTAAGAGCTTTGAGATTGAAGAAGATGAAAAGGGTATCATGGCTTTCTTCAAGAAGGGCGGAAACAAGCTCACAGCTATGAAGGCTAAGTACGCTAAGGTTGAGACAAACGTTGAGACCATCGCAGCAGAGCTTGAGCGTCACGAGCAGCAGCTCATGAAGGACGTAGCTATCCTTGATAACATGTACAAGCTCAACCTTAATTACTATAAAGAACTTTCAATGTACATCATCGCCGGTAAGAAGAAGCTTCAGCAGGTTCGTGAGACAGACCTTGTAGAGGCTCAGAGAAAAGCAGAGGCATCAGGACTTCCTGAGGATGCACAGGCAGCTAAGGACCTTGCATCATTATGCGATAGATTTGAGAAGAAGATCTATGACCTTGAGCTTACACGTACAATCGCTATGCAGACAGGTCCTCAGATCCGTATGGTTCAGAGTGCTGATACAACAATGGCTGAGAAGATTCAGTCAACAATCGTTAACACAATTCCGCTTTGGAAGAACCAGATGGTTATCGCAATCGGAATCGAGCATTCAGCTCAGGCAGCTAAGGCTGAGAGAGAAGTAAACGACATGACAAATCAGCTCCTTAGAAAGAACGCAGATGCGCTCAAGGTTGCATCCATCGAGGCAGCTAAGGAATCTGAGAGAGGTATCGTTGATATCGAGACTCTTAAGCATACAAATGAGACTCTTATCTCCACACTTGATGAAGTTATGAAGATTCAGACAGAGGGTAAGGAGAAGAGAAAGGCTGCAGAGGCAGAGCTTGCACAGATCGAAGGACAGCTTAAAGAAAAACTCCTTCAGGCTGCTAAGAACTAAAGCAGTATAAAAAGAGGTATATAAGGAATAGGAAGGTTATTTTAATGGAACAGAAGATGAAGACCGAGGTTCTTGAGGGCTTCGAGAAAGTTTTTGGCAAAAACGACAGTGTTAAGGCATATTTTGCTCCCGGACGAGTTAATCTCATCGGTGAGCACACAGACTACAACGGGGGACACGTTTTTCCCTGCGCACTTACAATAGGAACATATGGTGCAGCTGCAAAAAGAGACGACAGAAAGATGCGTTTCTTCTCAATGAACTTTGAAAACTCCAGAGTAATAGAGGCATCACTTGATGATCTTGAGGCTTCAAAGACAGCAGGCTGGACAGCTTATCCTGTAGGTGTTGTATGGGCTTTTGCTCAGAGAGGACTTAAGCTTGATAAGGGCTTTGATATGTGCATATATGGAAATATTCCGAATGGCTCAGGTCTTTCTTCATCAGCATCACTTGAGGTTTTAACCGGATTTATCATCCGCGACCTCTTTGGGTTTGACTTAACCAACCAGGATCTGGCTCTTATCGGTCAGTATTCTGAGAACAACTTCAACGGCTGCAACTGTGGAATCATGGATCAGTTTGCATCTGCAATGGGAAAAGAGAACAACGCTATTTTTCTTGATACATCAGACCTTTCATTTGAATATGCGCCTATCAGCTTAAAGGGCGCAAAGATCGTAATTGCAAATACAAACAAGAAGCACAAGCTTACTGATTCTCAGTACAATGCAAGAAGAAGCGCTTGTGAGAAGGCTCTTGAGGAGCTTCAGGCAGTTGTTGATATCAAGGGACTTGGCGATCTCACTCCCGAAGAATTCGAGAAGCACAAGGATGCCATCAAGGACGACGACCGCAGAATCAAGGCTAAGCATGCTGTTTATGAAAATCAGCGCACACTTGATGCTGTAAAGGCTCTTAAGGCTGGAGACCTTGAGAGATTTGGTCAGCTTATGAAGGAATCACACATTTCCCTTCGCGATGACTATGACGTAACAGGTGTTGAGCTTGATACTCTTGCTGAGGAAGCATGGAAGATTCCCGGTGTCATCGGTTCACGTATGACAGGTGGCGGCTTTGGCGGATGCACAGTTTCTATCGTTAAGGATGAAGCTGTTGAAGAATTTAAAGAAAAAGTCGGAAAGGCTTATAAGGATAAGATTGGCTACGATGCTACTTTCTACACCGTAGAGATTGGCTCAGGCCCGGCAGTTATCTAAAAAATATCCCAGGCTTAAATGCCTGGGATTTTCTACGTGAATTTATAGCTTTGATTTAGACGGCTTCTTTAAAGGAATTAAGGTAATTGAGAATGGAATCACGGCTAAGTGATTTTAAGGACTCGGCGATTGGAATAAGAGCTTCAATTTTCTTATCCATCATTTCCTTTGAAAGCCCAAGCTTTGTTTGGTACATATCACAGAGAAGCTTATAGGTTGCTGAAACATCAGTCCTTGTTGATGCTGCAAATTCAAGTACCATCAGGGCTTCTTCATAAAGAGCTGCGTTATACAGATGCTGTCCCCAAGTCTGAAGGTTGGTGACAAGAGTAGTGTAGTTCTGATCATAGGCTGTGAGCTCCGTGGTGTTTGGAGCGGCGTATTCAAGCTTAAGCTCAGGATTGGTAAAACCTGTTAGATTGACAATCTTTTGTTCCATGAGATTAGTGATGGTTTTTTCACAGAAGATAACCTCGTCATCCTCAGGGAGTGAACCCCAGGGAAGCTTGTTTGCAGGTATTTTAATGTAGTTTAGGCCATCAAGACTTTTCCTTCTGGTGGAATTGGCTTCGAGCTCTTTATTCCAGAAGTCTTCTTCCTTCGACTGCTCTCTGTGATTGCTTCTTCTGATAGCAAACTGAGTGAGAAGTACGATAAGGATAAAGCTTGTAAAAATAGGCATTCTCATATATAATATCCTTTCAGAAAATGAGGAGAAATAGCTATGCTGAATTTTTTTAATTCCGGTAAAAACAGAAAGATTATCTCAGCTGTAATAATAATTGTGCTTATTCTTGCACTTGTTATTCCGCTGGCGACAAGCGCTCTTTCTTTTTAATGTTAGCACATACCGGTCTTGCCTAGAAAGAGGCGAATGGAGAAGTTTATGAAAAAATTTATTTATTATTCCCTGATTGTTGTGGCTTTGGCGCTTATTGTTCCAGTATCAAGTGCGAAAGCCTCTTCTGATACAATTTTTCAGGGAGTGTTCATTGGGGATGTTGATGTATCTGGACTTACAAAGGATGAAGCGACATCAGCCGTAAATAATTATATTGAAGAGCTCGGAGCTAAAAATGTCACACTAAATGGTAAGACTGACGAACAGAAGGTCACGGTTAAGATGTCAGAGCTTGGACTTGGCTGGGCTAATTCACAGGTTGTGGATGAGGCATATGCACTGGGAAGAGCCGGTAACATCATCGAGAGATACAAGGCAAAAAAAGATCTTCAGAACAGCACAAAGCGTTTTAATATAGAATATTCCTTCAATGATGATGCTATATATAAGGTTCTCGAAGTTGACTGCGCATCATTCAATGTTTCAAAGATAAACTATAAGCTCACAAAGGAAGGTGACAACTTCATCGTATCCGATGGAAGAACAGGATACCTTCTTGATGAGAGACAGTCACTTACAGATATCGAATCATATATTCAGAATGAATGGACTCATGATGATTGCGCAATAGATGTTGCAATTGTTGAGGATAAGCCACTTGGAAGTGAAGAAGAGCTTTCAATGGTAAAGGATGTACTTGGTACCTTTACAACAGATTTCAGAACATCAGGTTCAGCTAGAAGTGCGAACGTTGCTAACGGATGCTCACTTATAAATGGAACAACACTTTATCCCGGTGAGGAGCTTTCAGTTCTTGATAAGATCACTCCTTTCACTGAGGCAAATGGATATTTCCCTGCCGGATCATATTTAAATGGTCTTGTAGTAGAGAGTGTTGGTGGTGGTATCTGCCAGGTTTCAACTACACTTTACAATGCAGTTTTGGGAGCGGAGCTTCAGGTTACTGAGCGTCACAACCATTCAATGATCATCAATTACGTTGATCCTTCAAGAGATGCAGCTATTGCAGAATCCGGTGGAAAGAATTTCAGATTTGTAAACAGCACAGAGCATCCTATTTATATAGAGGGCTTCACAACACCTGATAAGCACATTACATTCACAATCTATGGTGTTGAGACAAGAGATCCTTCTCACAGAGTTGAGTAAAAGAGTGAAGTTCTTGAGACAATACCTGCTGGAGCAGATCAGGTAGTAGCAGATGCAGGTCAGCCG
>JAEEGL011791625.1_pt1 | contig 10315 bp, 5 predicted proteins | sample 9134231 | NCBI WGS metagenome assembly JAEEGL01 (sample SAMN16246548, study PRJNA631951) | gut metagenome | biome: gut microbiome; feature: rumen; material: fiber-attached | host: Bos | place: Iran: Karaj | collected 2018-10
GCGATCAGGATGCAGGCTATAAGAGGCGGCGACAGGGGCGTAGCCACCAGCGTCAAGTATCTTGCCAAAATAATGCACTATGTACTTGAGAGTACAGGCAAGTCAACGGCGACACTTGCGGAGGAGTTTACGCATGTTGAGAGCTATCTCCAGATACAGAGGCTAAGGTTTGGTGATCGAATAAATTGGAATTTCTATATAGCAGAGGATTTTGATACTTCAAAATATTATATGTTGCCGCTTCTTTTGCAGCCTATAGTGGAAAATGCTGTGAGTCATGGCCTTAAGGATATGGATCAGAATGGACATATAAGTATCATTGTTGAAACCGAAGGCCAAAAGCTCCTTATCACTGTAAATGATGATGGTAAGGGCATGAGTCCCGAACAGGTGGAGGACCTCAATTTTTCCATAAATAAAAAGAGGCAGGAAGATGATGAAAAAGGTGTAGAAAGCATCGGACTTTATAATATTAACCAGAGAATCAAGTATTATTACGGAGGAGATTATGGTCTTACAATAAGATCCAATCAAGGGAAAGGCACCAGTGTCGAGCTGCGGCTTCCTATAAATACTCAGGCGTATGTACAAAATGTACAGTAAATCATGTAGGATTATCAAGGTGTTTAATTAACATATTGTTGTATAAAATTGCACTTGTAAGCGATAGTTAAACAGTTGCTTACAGGTGCTTTTTTTTCGGGGTATGCGCTTGTTGTTGGGGAGGGGAAACGTGTCTAAAGAAAAATTGGCTAAGTATATCTATTACCCATATAGGGCAATCTCTGTACTTCTTTTGGTGGTGCTTTTTTTTCCGGCGCTTAATGTTGCCAGAATAAGCGGACTGATCAACAGGAGTATTTCTCTTCTCACAACAGGATTTTCTTATGGCAATCTAATATCCAATTTTGGCAGAGCCTTTAAAAAAGGATGGGTTATGGAATCTACCTTAAGGCTCCTCAATGTATCAAGTATGATAATTTGTCTGGGAATCATGGCCTGTGCTGTTGGAGCCTGCTTATCTCTCGGAAACAGAAAATGCAAGTTCTTTGGAAATCTGATCAATTTAGTCGGAGCTCTTGTTTCTGCTGTTTCGATGACAGGAATATGGAGCGCTTATCGACAGATAGCAGCAACTACCAAGGCTTCCAAGATTGAACCGATGTTTCCCAAATTCTTCTTTGTTTTGCTGGGAATGCTGGTGTTGATGATCGTGATTGCGGCATTTGGAATGTATTTTGTGGGCAGACCTGACAAAACTGAGAAGTTTGAGATGGAAACAAAATTCAGATTGTTTCTTATGTTTCTTCCTTTTATCCTTTTAACATTTGTTTTTGCCTATTTACCCCTATGGGGATGGAGATATGCGTTTTTTGACTACAAAGCCGGAGATACCTTATCAATAGAAAATTTTGTAGGGGTTAAGTGGTTTGGTCAGTTGATTAGAAACAAATCCACCACAAGGGACATTTTAAACGTAATGAAAAATACATTGGCCATGAGTGGGCTTGGAATAGCCACAAGTTGGGTTCCCATGGCGTTTGCGATTTTCCTTTCTGAAATAAAAAACGACAAATTCAGAAGAGTGGTACAGACTTTTACATCAATTCCCAATTTCATCTGCTGGGTTCTGGTATTTGCCATCGCGTTCTGTATTTTTTCCACAGATGGATTTATCAGTTCGCTTATGATGTCCCTTGGTATCTGGACTGAGGGAAAGAACTTCCTAATGGATGGCAGCAATACCTGGATAAAGATGCTTCTTTGGGGACTATGGAAGGGACTTGGATGGAGCGCAATCATCTATATCGCAGGAATTGCCGGAATAGACCAGCAGCTCTATGAAGCAGCTATCGTTGATGGTGCGGGACGTTTCCAGAAAATGTGGCATGTAACAGTGCCGGGGCTTATGCCAACTTTTTACGTGCTTCTTCTCATGGCTGTAGCAGGAATCCTTTCAAATGGTATGGATCAGTATCTGGTATTCGAAAATTCCTCCAATACAACGCAGATCATGGTTCTTGATCTTTATGTTTACAAGATGGGTATTGTCAAAGGTGCCATCCCGTTATCTACCGTTGTGGGGATGCTTAAATCCGTCATCAGTGTGACGCTTTTGTATGGAGCAAACACCATATCCAAGGTGATAAGAGGAGAGACCATAGTTTAATGAGGGCATGAGATGAGTAAGAGGACGCAAAAGAAAAAGATAAAGCTCAAATTTGGAGATGTGTTATTTAACATTATTAACTACTCTGTATTTGCTGCTTTTACCCTTATTTGTATTTTCCCGTTTTATTACCTGTTCATTAACACCATAAGTGACAATGAACTCGTGAGAAAAGGACTGATCAACTTTGTACCAAAGGGAATCCACATTGAAAACTATATTCGTCTTTTGCAGGTAAATGATCTGTTTGGTTCTTTTGCCGTAACGCTTGCAAGGACAATATTAGGAACCTTTCTCATGGTTCTGGCATCGGCTTTTGTGGGATACCTTGTGACTCAGCAGGATATGTGGGGAAGGAGTTTCTGGTATAGGTTTCTTGTCATAACCATGTACTTTAACGCCGGTATTATTCCCTGGTACCTTAACATGGCGATGCTGGGGCTTACCAATACTTTCTGGGCTTACATAATTCCGGGAATAGTCGCACCTTACAACATTATTCTGGTAAAGACCTATATAGAATCAGCGATACCTTCTGAACTAGAGGAAAGCGCAGCTTTGGACGGAGCTACACATATGAAGATATTCATGAGCATCATACTTCCTTTGTCCAAACCGATTCTGGCCACTATTACTATATTCGGTGCGGTAGGACACTGGAATTCATTCCAGGATTCACTGATCCTCATGCAGTCAGCTCCTAAGTTGTACACACTTCAGCACAGGCTATATATATACCTTAATACAACCAGTAATCTGGCTGCTCTTATGAGCGCCGGAAGTACCTCTGGAATCAGTAAGAGTGTTATGGACTCTGCACTAAACGGAAAAGTAATTAAGTATACCATAGCGATGGTTACTATAATTCCTATTCTTTTAGTTTATCCTTTTATGCAGCGTTATTTTGAAAAAGGAATCATGATTGGAGCAGTAAAAGGGTAAGAGACCCTTATTAAAAGTTTTGCAACTAAAAAGGAGGAAAGCTATGAAAATGAAAAAGTTACTCGCTCTTTTTATGTCAGGAGCAATGACTCTGTCTCTTGCAGCCTGCGGATCAGGGGCGGCGCCTTCAGGTGCAGCAGATGGATCAGCAGGTGAAAAAGAAACCACACAGAATGCCGGAAGTGCTGATACCACAACTATAGAAGCAGAAGCAACTGCCACTTCCGGCGGACTTGAAGGTGATCTGTCAGACATTATTCCTGATAAGACCGTTACTCTTGATGTTTACGATCAGCTTGCAAACTATTCGGGAGAGCAGACCGGCTGGTTTGGAAAAATAATGCTGGATAAGTTCAATGTTAAGCTTAATATCATTCCTGAAAATGATGGTGTTTATGATACGCGTATGGAGTCCGGAAACCTTGGAGATCTGGTGATTTGGGGAAATGACGGCGATGATTATCAGCATGCAATCGACAAGGGAATGCTATTTGACTGGGAAGAGGACGATCTTCTTGAAGAGTATGGACCGTACATCGCTGACAATATGAAGGCTGCTCTTGAAAAGAACAGAGGAATCTCATCAGATGGAAAGCTCTATGGTTATGGCTTTGATGTAACGCGTTCAGCAGAAGATCCGGGATCATTTATGTATACCTGGGATTTAAGATTTGACCTTTATGAGCAGATTGGCTCCCCTGAAATCAAAGATTTCGATGGAGTCATTGCAGCTCTTGAGAAGATGAAAGAGATCTGTCCTACAGATGACAACGGAAATCCTACCTATGGTGTTTCTCTTTTCAACGACTGGGACGGCGACATGGTAATGTACGTCAAGTCAACTGCAACTGCTTATTATGGTTTTGATGAATTCGGACTTGGCTTATACGACCCGGATACACAGACTTTCCATCCTGTTCTGGAGGAGAACGGTCCTTACCTTACAGCACTTAAGTTCTATAATACACTTTATCAGAAGGGACTTCTTGATCCCGACTCACAAACACAGGGCTTTAACGGAATGCAGGAGGACTACCAGAACGGTACAGCATTCCTTAATGTATTCAACTTTATGGGGTCCGCTCTTTACAACTCTCCTGACCACCTGGCTGCAGGAAAGGGCATGTTCCCTGTTAAACCAACAGATGCTACACCTATCAGATATGGTCTGAACGTTTACGGAGGAAATAGAATCTGGTCTATCGGCGCCAATACTGAATATCCGGAGCTTTGTATGGCTATTATAAACTGGCTTACAACACCCGAAGGAAGAATGATCTCAGAATACGGTCCGAAGGATGTTTGCTGGTACTATGATGAGAATGGAAAGACTTGCTTCACGGATATCGGACGCGCCTGCAAGACAGATATATCAACAGAAATGGGCAATGGCTATGAGGGAACTTATGATGATGGCTCCTTCAAGATGAACAATTCGACATGGGCACTAGATGCGCCTAACCCCGACAGCAATGGCGAGACCTTCAACTACCGCAACTGGGCAAGCTATTCGACAGAAGCCGGCTCTGAAATCGAGCAGAAGTGGAGAGACTGGACAGGAGCTGATACACCTGATGAATATCTTGATAAGTTTAAATATGTTCTTGCTCCGGGAACTATGTACACCGGAGGCGTTCGTTCAGATGAGCTCCAGGTAGTCTGGGATCAGGTTTCAACCTGCGTAAAGGATAACTCCTGGAAAGCCATCTATGCGTCAAGCGATGCAGAGTTTGACTCTATTGTCGCTGATATGATACAGCAGGCAGAAGAGTATGGCTATGAGGAATGTATCGCATTCCAGGAAAATGAGGCCAAGCTCAGAGCTGCAGCTGAGGACGACGCAAAATCAAAGTGATATATTCCCCCTAAACATTAATTGTGGAAAGCTGCGGCGCGTTGTCGTCGTAGCTTTTTCACGTGATACGAGGAAATTTCTCCGAACTTCCTGTTACATGTAAATTGCTCCGCAATGGATGCGCACTCACGCGATATGGAATTGTCGCAAGTGACAATCTTTTTTCTGATTATTCAATATGTTAAAATTTAATAAGTTTCATAAACGCAGGGGGAGAAGCAGATTATGGAAACTGTACTTATTGTGGATGATGAAGAGAATATCAGAGAAGGCATAAAACTGATCATAGATTGGGAGAAACTTGGATTTGAGATAATAGGAGATGCTTCTAACGGGGAAGAGGCTCTTTCGGCTGCCGAAAAACTGAATCCATCTTTGATCGTTATTGACATGCAGATGCCCAAGGTTCATGGCATAGATGTCATCAAACAGTTAAGAAGTGGAGGATACAACGGCTATTTTATCATCCTTTCAGGGTTCTCAAATTTTGACTATGCAAGGGAAGCAATCATAAATAACGTCACAAATTACATCACAAAACCCGTTGATGAGGATGAACTTTTAGAAACTGTCAAAAGAATCAAAGCTGATATTGAGAAATCCAAACAGGAAGGGACAAGACTTGGTGAAATAAGGAATAAGGCAAGGAGCGTGATCGTGCGGGATCTGCTGTCAGGCATTCCGGTGATGGAAGAAAACCTTGTTGCCATGGATCTGCTGTATTCCAGATATCAGGTAATCATCCATGAAACTTACAATGCGGGTAAAACGGGTATCAGATACAGATTATCAGATCTGATATCAGCTTTTTTGGATGAAAGAAGTTATGAACTTGCTGTAGTAGAGCGAAATGAGTGCATTCTGCTAAAAGGAAGGACTGCAATATCAAAGTTTGAAGATTTCATAACGCATTATCAGAAATCTCCCATTGAATCCGACAGTCCATTGGACAATATATTTATCGCCATAGGAAATGAATGTGAGCAGCCCTCGGAAATTGTTGGCTCCTATGACAGCGCGAAATGGCTCGCCAAAAGAAGATTCTTTTGTGATGAAGGCGAACATTTTATCAGAGAAGATAACATTAATCTTCGGACCATTTCCGATATAAAAGATAATAAGGATCAAAAGGAACTGCTTGAAAAGGTTATGAATGCCGTCGCCTCCGGAAACAGAAATATGATGGTTAATGCTTTGGATGAAATCTATGAGTATGTGAAAAAGCATGAAAAAGAGAGCACAGATGCCTGTCTTTTTATGACAGAGATCATGCTTTCCTTAAAAGAAAAAATGACAAGGCAGTACCCTGTGCTGTCAGAAGGTTTTGATACAAGTGCCGGTATTATTGAGTTTATTGAGAGCAGGTTCTACCTGTATGAGATCATCCAATACATTTCCGACACTCTGGACGCTGCAATGAATATGATATATTGCAGGCAGGATGGCGAAAGTGTGATCGATGATATCATCTCTTATATAGACAGGTTCTATGCTCAGCCACTGACGCTTGAAGAACTGGCCATTCAATTTGGCTACAATTCAGGATATCTGGGCAGACTTTTTGCAAAGACTACGGGATGTGCTTTTACATATTACCTTAATGAATGCAGGATAAAAAAGGCCAAGGAACTCCTATCAGCCGGCAAATACAAGGTATATGAGGTGTCACAGTTAGTTGGCTATAGTGATGTTGACTATTTTGGAAGAAAATTCAGGAAACATGCCGGTCTCACCCCTGCAGAATTTAAAAAAATATAAAAGATATCGTTAACAGTAAGAATAATTATTTGAGAATGATGTAAAAAGCATAATGTAAGTGTTCATCGCAAAGGAGAATATTATGGAAAACAAAAAGGGTAGTTTGATCAGTACAATTATTATTGGGGTATGCATAGTGATGAGCTGTGTATCTTTAGCGTTTGGACTGTCGCATTTCAGATCGGAAAGCAGCCATGTGATAACAGCTACGGGAAGCGCAAGCGTTGACTTTGAGGCAGATATAATAATATGGCGAGGATCATTTACTGCAGTAGCATACACTTCACAGGAAGCTTACGAGAAAATTAAAAAAGATGCGGACTATGTAAAGAAGTATCTTATTGAGAACAACATAGCTGAAAGTGAGATAGTATTCGATTCTGTGGATATAGGCAGAACATACAGAGATATTTATGACGATAACGGAAATTATAAGGGGTCAGAGCTTGAAGGCTATCAGCTTACGCAACGCGTTACAGTAACTTCTTCAAATCTTGATAATGTTGAAAAGATATCCAGAGACATATCAAGACTTCTTGATCAGGATGTTGAGCTTACATCGGAATCCCCTGAGTATTACTATTCTAACCTTGATGCCTTGAAATTGGATCTGATAGATAAGGCATCACAAAATGCCAAAGAAAGAATTGATATTATTGCAAGAAACTCACAGGCTAAGCTGGGGAAACTGAAGAATTCCAGTCTTGGAGTGTTCCAGATTACTGCCAAAAATTCGGGTACAAGCAGTTATTCTTATGATGGTGCTTTTGATACGAGCTCCAGAAATAAGACAGCTACCATAACCGTTCGACTCGAATATGATCTGAAGTAAGTGACGACTTGTCTATGATGGCAAGAATAGAAGTGCCACCCAAAGATATTTCGCGCCTGGTTGAGGATGGAATAAGGCAAGAAGTATATGATGAATTTAAGAAACTTGGATTTCTGTTCGTTACTCTGGACATGAAGGGATATACTCTCGGAAGCATGAATGCCACGCTCAATAAATGAGGGTAGGATAAAATGGATGAGGCCTCGTTCTGATTAGTCAGGACGAGGCCTCAATTTTTATAGAAGAATTCTTCTGAAAAACAACGAAATTTCAATTTGAAAACAACGAATAAGAATTTAGTTTCAAAAAACACAGAATGTTCATTGTTTTTGATTAAATTGCATACAATATGCCTCTGAAATGATTTAGAATTTCCTTAATTAGATAAGGAGGTACTGGTTATGAAGAATATTGTGGAGAAATTGATTACGATTTTATTGACTGTCACACTGGTAGTAGGTGTATTGGACATATCTACAGTAAGTGTTCGGGCAGAAGAAAACGTATCAATTGATTTCCAATGGTCATATGCCGGAAGATTTATTCCGGGAGAGATGATCACGTTAGGGAATAGAATAGTTACAGACAGAAAGAAAGAACTGCCTCCTCAGAATTCTTCAAAGATAGTTTTAGAGAACCAGTTTGATGAATTTCTTTTTGATCTTGGTGACAACTATATGGGACATGAGGTCGAGAACATTATTATAAATGTTAAGTCTCTGAATATACCCTTAGCTATCAGACTGCATAGTGTAGAAACAGTTAACGATGCTAATTTAAACAAGAGAACTGTCTTACATCAGAAACCTGATGAAAACGGCAATATCGTGATAAGCCACGAATTTTCCGGGGCATTTAGATATATCGGTTTCGTGTCGGAGTCTACTTATAAAACTACTATTGAGGTTAACAATATAACGATAAAAATGAAGGGAAGACAAGCTTATACACCCTATGCAGGCACATCCAGTTCTTTACCATTCTCTACTTCTGACGGTGAATTTTTGAACATGGATCCTGGAAGAGATGGTGCAGAACCAATGAAAAATGGCGAGCTTGTATTCACCAGAGACTATCAAAATATAAAATTTGAACTGAAAGAACTTATTCCACTTGAAAAACTTGTAAAAATCAATATTGAAATGGCTGAGCAGAGTCCTGATCTAATGCTTACATTTAAGCTTTTTGATGAAAATGGAGAAGAGATATTTCACCAGTATGACATTAACACCGCCATTGGAAACAGCAGTTTTAATGTTGATGCCCAAACCGGTAATGCTCGTTACTTTGTTGTAATGGGGAACATTGGTGATAATAAAGATATGTCAAAAACGTATGATGTTCCCAGAACTGTAAAGATATCTAGTATTGAGTTTTTGATGGCACCACAAATTAATCCTGTTGCTTTGTACGGACAGGGGATAAAAGATGCCAAAAAAGTGCTTCAGGGTGTGTTAAGTGCATACAATAATTATGAAGCTGCTAAGAAAACATTAGCAAGTAATCAATCAGCGGATGCAATTACAAATGTTATTACTGCTTACAATAATTATAAGACAGTCAATGATAGTGCTAGTGCAGCGAATACAAGGAGTGCTCTTTACAGCAATTTACAAAAGGTAAAAGAACCAAGCGTTAAGGCTGAGATTCAGTCAGTATTTGATCAGCTTACTGAGTATAATAATAAAGTAACTTCTGAGAAGAATACTATGGATGCGGCTATAAAGGCTGCACTTGATAACATGTTTGATGATACATATGAAGCGATAAGGTTGGCTGGAGAAACTGCAGGATTAACTATTAAAGAAGCTAATAATGCCAAAAGTTTGGCAGATGGGTTAGAGGCAACAAAAACCTTAAAGACAATCCAGGATGTGTATGATAAGGCTGATACAGTCGACCGGAAAAAGAATGACGTTCTGGATAAGTTGAATGCGCTTGTAGCAATGTATGAAAAAACATATTATGCTAATGAATCGGCTAAAAGTGCCGATTTGGGAAGAAGTATAGATAAATTAATAAGTGATGCGAATTATGTAGTAGGAGTGGAAGGGAATCCCGGCTACGAGAGTAGTGGTAATTACGCATATGGCTTAGCTGAGCAAATGGCATTATATGCCAGGGATAAGGCAAAAAAAGCGGCTATTGTAGTTGCAACAGATGCAGCAAATGAACTTGAAAGTGCTGTAGATGAAACGGAAACACTTGTATCAGAGATTGATAGAGCAATAAGAGAAGGCAATGCTGGTATTGCAGAAGCAAATGATCTATTAGCAAAAAAGAATGCGGCTACAGCAACTATAAATGCTATCAGAGAACAGACTGGTATCAAGACAGAAGCTGATAAAGAAACAGAAAAAGATAAGATATTTGAAGCGGTTAAAGCAATAAATGCTGCAAAAGAAAAGGCAGAAGCAGCAAAGAATAAGACAGACGATGTGACAGCAAGAGGTAAAATAGACACTGCTCTTGGAAAGGTTAGTGATGCTATAAACAGCCTTACTGGTGAAAAAGGAGCAAGTAAAAGAGCAGAAGATGCGATAAATGCAGCTAACCAGGTGTTAGCAGGTGCTGAGTCTGAATTGGCAGAAGTGGCAACAAGTGCAGCAAATGAACTTGAAGGTGCTGTAGGTGCTGCAGGTGATCTTGTAACAGCAATTGATGGTGCGATAACAACTGGAAATACTAATATTGAAGCAGCAACTAGTCCATCAGAGATAATAAGCGCAGCAACAGCAGCAATAAATGCTATCAGAGA
>JAEEGL011920163.1_pt1 | contig 10315 bp, 4 predicted proteins | sample 9134231 | NCBI WGS metagenome assembly JAEEGL01 (sample SAMN16246548, study PRJNA631951) | gut metagenome | biome: gut microbiome; feature: rumen; material: fiber-attached | host: Bos | place: Iran: Karaj | collected 2018-10
GAAGATTACGACGAGTTTTTGACCGACTCCTATCTTGCGACGCTCAACGGAAACGACGAGCCTATCGCTATTGAAGATCAAGAGTATATCGATCAAATTCGCGCTTCGCTTGTCGCGTCATGCGACGCCGTCGCCGACGTCCTGGCTGAAGAGGCTAAATTACAGTCGATTCGTCCTTTTGTAGACGGCGAATATGTCGGTTTGGCTCCTACCGCCATATCAGACATGGATTTCCTGACTTGCACAGAGTGTCACGCCTTCTACGGTAAGGCTGAGAAAAACGATCATGCCTGCGATCTTAGAGGCTACATGAGCCGAGATTGGATTGCCGGGTTTATTGCCGATCCGACGTCGCCAAAGTATTACGGAACGAAAAACGATCGCATGCCTGCTTATTGTCCGAACGAAGGCGACGCTTTGATGACGGAAGAAGAAGTTGAAATGTTGGCCGATTGGTTGAGCGGCGTTTGGTATCGCGCTCCAAAAGTCGAGAATCAGACAAGACTTGGCGTTTTTGGAACAGCTAAAGCTGCTTCGCAAGAACAAGCGGTCGCTCAGGCAGAACTCGACGCTCAGGCGTTTGCCGAACAAGCTGAATTGAATCAGAAAATCGCCCAAGAGGCCGAAGCGAAAGCAAAAGCGGCAGCTGAAAAAGAGAAGGCCGATAAACAAAAAGCCGACGAGGCCGCCGAGGCGAAAGCGAAGAGAGAAGCCGAAGAAAAAGCAAAGTTGGAAAACGAGCTTAAAGAGACGAAAGACGCTCTTGAAAAGGCGAACGCCGACGCTAAGGCCGCTTTAGATAAGGCTAACGCCGAAATGAAAGAGGTTTCTGACAAGGCTGATTTGGCTGAAGCTGCGCTAGAACAAGCGAAAGCCGACGCTAAGGCGGCTGCTGACGAAGCGAGCTCCGCGGCGTCCGCCGCTTCTGAAAATATCGCTTTGGTTGAGAAGGAACGAGACGCAGCAAAAGCCGCTAACGATACGCTTCAATCACAAGTTGTGGAGACAAAAGCCGACGCTGAGAAGCGCATAGAGGAGGCGCAAGCTAGCGTTCAAAGGGCTATTGACGCGCAAAAAGCCGCAGAACAACAAAACGCTACTCTGAAGACCGAGTACGACGCCCAGATTAGCGCGTTAAACGAGGCTTTAGAGCAGGCGAAAACAGAGGCTGACGCGGCGCGATCTGCTCTTGAAGCGTTGCGCGCGCAACTTCAAGGTAATCAACAATCAGAAGCGACTTCCGGCGGTTCTCCCGAATGATTTTGATAGAACGCTCGACTTGCTAAACGGTCGAGCGTTTGACGTCCTTAAAGAAAAGGCCGCCGCGCGACTATCGTAGTTGCGCGGCGGCCTTTCTGTGCTTAAACGAGTACTTCCTAAGCTTCGATTCTTTTCTCTTTTAAAGTGTCCGCCAAGGACCAGAACGGAGAAATAACCGCTCCCTTTTCGACGCAAATAACTCCGTCGCGAATCATTCCAAAGTCCAGCTCCGGCGTGTTTTGAACTTTGGTAGGATTGGTGATGACGACGTTGCTTCCAATCTGACAGTTTTTGTCAATAATTGCGCTGTCGATGATGGCGTTGTCGCCTATGCCCACTGTGGGACGACCTGCCGCAATTTCAGCGGCGTCTTCCTCCGGACTCGTGAAAAAGTCTTGTCCCATAATAATTGAGTTGCGAATAACGCAATTCTTACCAATTTTGCTACGAATTCCAACAATGGAATTCTCAATAACCGCCCCTTCGCCAATTTGACATCCGTCCGCGATAAAACTCTGGCGCACGGTAGCGTCGTCAAAGCGACTAGCGGGCAAATAACGCATCCTGGAGTAAGTAGGAGCGTCTGGCGTCGATATATCGAAAATAGGAGGATTCTTAGCTAACGCAAGGTTGGCCTCGTAGAACGACCTTATTGTTCCAATGTCTTCCCAATACCCGTCGAATAGGTGAACGCACACTTTTTTTGTACGAATAGCCGCGGGAAAGACTTCTTTTCCAAAATCGGTGTAATTCGTCTTTTCCAACGCTTCGACTAAGGTGGAACGATTGAACAAGTAGACGCCCATATTGGCGAGATACTCGCGACCTTGAGGATCATAGCCCCTATCGCGAATAAAGTTCTCGCCGGTAAAGACGTGTTCGAGTTCTTCGTCGGTTTTAGGTTTTTCCAAAAACCCTAAAACTTTTCCTTCTTCATCAATACGCATAACGCCAAGAGAAGTTGCGCGATCTCTTGTTACCGGCACGGACGCGATGGTAACGTCGGCGCCGTTTTTCTCATGGGTTTCAATCATCTTTTGAAAATCCATGCGATAGAGCTGATCGCCGGATAGTATCAAGACGTAGTCGATATTGCGTTGTTGAATGTATTTAAAATTCTGCCGAACGGCGTCCGCCGTTCCCTGATACCACGATTCGCTGTCGTTAGTCTGTTGCGCCGCAAGCATTTGGACAAAACCATGCCCAAACGCGTCGAAACGATACGAGGCTAAGTGACGGTGTAAACTGTCGGAATTAAACTGAGTAATGACATAAATCTTGTTCAGATCGCTGTTGATGCAATTCGACATTGGTATGTCGATTAAACGATATTTTCCTGCGATTGGAACGGCGGGCTTGGCGCGCATTTTGGTCAACGGATACAGTCTTGTTCCTCGACCGCCTCCAAGAATCAGAGCGATAACGTTTTTTTTCATTTTGGTATTCCTAACCGGTTTCTTCGGCGTCTCCGAACGTCAAATACAAGTTTTGGCAAACATACGGCCATTAGTAATTTTGCGTGTTCAAAAACGCAACCTGATAAACGCCAGGATTCAAACGCAATGCTTTCAGGCGACGTCTCTGAATGATTCCTTTGAAAGATTATAAAAAGATCCTTTATCGATAAAAGGAAACCAACGCTCCAAGGATTATACAGGACTTTTCAACGAATTAAAATATATATTTCCAAGTTATTTTTCTCTCTTTCGCGGACGTCCGCGAAAGAGAGCGATAGGCGCGCCAACATCTGTTATACGTTAGGGAGTTCAAATCCCTGGCGTTGTTCGCGGGCGATAAAAGAAGCGGCGACGTCGTCGCCTTCAATCGTTTCCGATTTAGGATTCCATTTGACGGCGCGTCCTAATCGAGCCGTTATTCCACACAAATGGCATGCGTTCATCGCGTAAGTGTGGCTTAGAACGTCGGAAGCGGGCGTGCCTCCTTCACGGATACAACGGAAGAAATTAGCTTTATGGGATTCGATCGGCTTGCCTTTATTGAGAGAAATATAATCTTCTTCCGTTATTACGCTTTGACGATTCTCCTCAATCGGTTTGCCAGTAACTCGACCGCGATCTACGAATATGCGACCTTCTGTCCCTTCAAAAAGTATCCCGTTGTATGAAGCGTCTTGGACAATCATTTCAACGTTGTTGGCAAAGACCGCCGCAATAGTGAATTTAACGGCAGTATTATAATAGTTGTCGACCTTGGGCATGCCTTTTTCGTCTAATTCCGAGGCGTGAGTTACGCTACGAGCTTCGTAAGAGACGGGACCAAGTCCGTTTCCAAGTTGATCGAGCGCCCATAGCGCGCAGTCTATGTGGTGCGCTCCCCAGTCCGTGAACTGACCGCCAGAGTATTCGTACCAATATCGGAAAGTGCTAGCCGCTCGTTGGGGGCGATATTCGACATAGGGAGCTTGACCGAGGAAAAAGTTCCAGTCCAAGTGATCGGGTACGTCGGCGATGTCGAACGGCCCGCCTTTTGGACCGGTGTTGAGATAGACGGTAACGCTTTTAACGTTTCCGATCAGCCCTTTTCGCACCATCAACGTGGATAGCATGAAATGATCTTTCATAAGACGTTGCTGAGTCCCGACTTGAAAAACTTTTCCTGTTTGAGCAACCGCTTTGCGGATCAGCTTGTTTTCGGCGATTGTTAACGTGAGCGGTTTTTGACAGAAAACATGTTTTCCAGCGAGGAGAGCTTCAACGGCAATTTTCACGTGCCAGTGATCCGGAGTCGCAATTCCAACAACTTCAATATCGTCGCGTTCTAGGAGGCGGCGATAATCTTGCGTAACAAAACATTCTTCCGGTTTTCGAACGACTCCCTGGTTATGTCGACATGCTTCCGCGTGATTCAAATCAACGTCGGCAAGAGCGACAACGTCTCCGTATTCTGAAAGTTCGTGCGCGTCCCAAGATCCCATGCCGCCGCAGCCGATGAAGCCTATTTTGAAACGTTCATTAGGAGAATCAGCGGAATATGTTTGTTGAAGAGGAGAAAATGTTGAAAACATCGCTAAAGGTAGCGCGCTCGTCGCTTTGAGAAAAGAACGGCGCGCTATGTTACGTTTGGAATCATGGGTTCTCATGGACGTAGTGCCTCCTTGTTTGAAGAAATAACAAAAGCCAGGAAAGGACTAATAAAGAAGTAAAGTAAGCGTCGGAAAGCGAGATATCCGACGCTTAGAGCGAATAAACAGTCAGAGGCCTATCCCTTTACCACGATATTTGCCATTTTCCCAGGTATAATAATCTTTTTCACGATCGTCTTGCCTTCAATCGCCGCTGCGATTTTTGGGTCGGCAAGCGCTGCGGCTTCGATAGTCGCCGGGTCGGCGTCGGCGCCAATCTCGATACGTCCGCGCATTTTCCCGTTTATTTGCACCGGGATAACAATCGAGCTTTCCTTAATAGCCTTTTCGTCCCACTGCGGCCAAGGTTCGTAGGCCAAGGTTGTTTCGCCTCCTAACAAGCTCCAAAGTTCTTCGGCAATATGCGGCGCGAAAGGAGAGAGGAGGAGGACAAACTGTTTCATCACAGAAATAGGGCGGACCGTTTGACGACTAAAGTAATTCGCGAATTCCATCATACACGCGATAGCCGTATTATAGGACAAACTCTTAATGTCTTCGGTTGTTTTTTTGATTGTTTTGTGAAGAACGCGGTTTTGTTCTTCGTTAGGACTGACTTCCTGAATCGCTTCGTTTAAGGCGTCAGATTCGTGATCGGTCGTGACTATCATTCGCCAAACGCGATCAAGGAAACTCCTGACTCCGTTTACGCCGTCTTGATTCCAGGGTTTTACCGCTTCGAGCGGTCCCATAAACATTTCATACAGACGTAGGGAGTCCGCTCCGTACTGTGCGACGACGTCGTCTGGATTGACGACGTTCCCGCGACTTTTAGACATTTTTTCCGATTTTCCGACAACGACAATTTCAGGATTCGACGCCAGAACGTAATTGTCGGCGTTCTTGCCTACGTCTTTTTGAGCCAACTTGACAGATTGCAGCGGCGTCCCGTCGCTTTTACGTACTCCGACGCCCTGTTTGTCGACTTCAACTTCGCGCGCGGAAATCCAGGCGCCGTCCTGAGTTTGGAAAGCGGTGTATTCCATTTCTCCAAGGATCATGCCTTGATTGACAAGTCTTTGGAAAGGCTCCTTTGTAGAAACATACCCGAAGTCATATAAAACCTTGTGCCAGAATCGTGCGTAAAGAAGGTGCAAAACGGCATGTTCGGCGCCGCCAACGTATAAGTCGACCGGCGCCCACGCTTTTTCGATTTCTGGATCGACAAAGTTATCGGCGTTATGCGGGTCGAGGTAGCGGAGATAATACCAGCAGGACCCCGCCCATTGAGGCATTGTGTTGGTTTCGCGCTTATATTTCTTACCGTTACGTTCCACAAACAGCCAATCGTTTGAAGCGTGTTCAAGCGGAGGTTCTGGAGAATGTTTATTGGCGTCAAAGGAAAAACCTTCGGGGAGATCCAATGGCAGTTCGGACGGATCAAGCGGTTCAACGACGCCTGTCGGCTCGCCGGCTTCGTCAAGTTCTCGCAATAACGGGAACGGTTCTCCCCAGAAATGCTGACGACTGAAGAGCCAGTCTCGCAATTTATAGTTGACGGTTTTACGTCCTAACCCCGCTTCTTCAAGTTTAGTTGTGATTAGCGTCTTGAACTCAGCGGATGGGACGCCGTCGTATTCGCCGCTATTGACGGCGACGCCCAATTCAGTAAACGCTACTTCAAGTTTTGCCGCTTCTTCCGGCGAGATCGCAGATCCTTCGGCAGGGGCGACAACCTGTTTAATCGGAAGGTTAAACTGTTTCGCAAACTCAAAGTCGCGGGAGTCATGCGCCGGAACGGCCATAATTGCCCCTGTGCCATACGAAGCCAACACATAATCGGCGATCCAGATGGGAATTTGTTTTCCATCGACGGGGTTCAACGCGTAAGATCCCGAGAAAACTCCGGTCTTTTCTTTCGCCAGGTCTGTACGATCCAGATCTGATTTAAAAGATGCTTGTCGACGATATTCTTCAACAGTTTCTTTTTGTTCAGGAGTCGTAAGGCGCTCAACTGCCGGATGTTCTGGCGCGATAACCATGTAGGAAGCGCCGTAAAGGGTGTCAGGACGCGTGGTGAAAACTCGCAGTACGTTTTCTCCCGGCTTACGTGTAAATCCTTTCTCTTTACGCGTATTCTTCCACTGGTTATAATCTTCCGGTTTGCCAATAAAGAAATCGACTTCCGCTCCTACGCTTTTTCCAATCCAGTTGCGTTGTAAGGCTTTAACGCTTTCGGACCAATTCAGATCGGCTAGATCTTCTTCAAGACGGTCGGCGTACGCGGTGATTCGAAGCATCCATTGGCGTAACGGAAGACGCATCACCGGATAGCCGCCGCGTTCGCTAACTCCTCCCACGACTTCCTCGTTAGCCAACACCGTCCCAAGTTCAGGACACCAATTGACAGGCGCTTCAATCTGATAAGCGAGACGGGCTTCGTCAACGTACTGACGAACTGCTTTTTCTCCTTCCTCACGAACGTCGTCCGGAATAGGCAGTTCTTCTATTGGTCTGGCTTTTTTTTGTTCCTTGTCGTACCACGCGTTGAAAAGAATGAGAAAAATGCGTTGCGTCCAACGAAAATACTCCACGTCGGTAGTCGCAATCTCGCGATCCCAGTCGTAGCTAAATCCAAGCATATGAAGCTGACGACGAAAGTTGGCTATATTTTGTCTGGTCGTTATTCTGGGATGAATCCCCGTTTTTTTGGCGTGTTGTTCAGCCGGGAGTCCAAAAGCGTCCCAACCCATCGGATGCATTACAGCATATCCGTTCATACGCATAAAACGGCAATAGATGTCAGTTGCAGTATAACCTTCAGGATGTCCTACGTGCAATCCTTGCGCGCTGGGGTAGGGAAACATATCTAAGACATAGACTTTTTTCCCTTCAGGGTTGTTTGGAAGATCATGCGGAAGACGAGGAGTGGCAAAAGTTTTATTAGTTTCCCAGTATTGACGCCACTTGGGCTCGACGACGGAAGGATTGTATCTGGACATAATATTTGTTGGAACAATTCAAGTAACAAGAATGTTGTTGGCTCGGAAAAACAACGCCGAGTCATTCCACGAAGAAAATTATAGCGAAATATGTCGCTGGCGCCAGAGCTTTAATGTGAAAATCGTCATGAGACAAAGAACGTGCTAACGCTCTTAAAAAGGGAATCCCGAGGACGACGCTCGAAGCGTCAGGTCTCGGGATTCTGTATAGCGAAAGCCTCGACAAAAACGACGCGGCGAATCTTGAACGAATCAACGATTAGGCGGGCCAAGGGGACCGCCGGGAGAACCGGGGCCAACGCCAGGCCTGGCTATTGGTCCCGCAGGTCTGTTTAATCCGGACGATCCGCTTAAACTTGAGGGGCGCGGATTCATACTTCTAGGTGAATCAGAAGGTCGCGACATGCTGAGGCTGCCCGGCGTTGAAGGACGAAGCGCGGAATGTGGAGTTGGGCGACTTGTTGAATTACTGTTTGAAGGCGTCGGTCGCGCTAAAATATCGTTTCGGGGAGGAAACGCTGAAGAGCCGCTTGTTATTCGACTGGTTTCAAAGCTTCTGGACGTCGCTGAACCAGGTCGACTCAATGACAAACCGTCTGATCCTGAGGGACGAACTCTCGTGGCGGCTCCTTCCGGTTGAGACGTCCCTCGGTTTTCAATGTTTGTCGAGATGGACGCAGGTCTTCCAGTTGGACGCGCTTCCGGCGTCATTGCGTCGCCAGGTCGCATTCCGCCAACTCCGAACGAATCTCCGAATCGTCCTTGTCGCCGTGCAGACGCCGCTGTCGAAGGATTCTGATCGCTTCCGCTTGCGTTTGGAGGCACAGGCCTCACGCTAGCGGCAGATCCAGGCGATTCCAACATTGTTCCAAGACTTCTTGGCGTGTTGGTAGTCGGAGTTCCGGTTATTGGCGTCACCCCTCGTCTATCAGGCCTTGTCGATTCGGGCGTTGTTCCTGAAAAGGTCGAATTAGCGCCGACGCGTGAACCTGCCGGTCTCGAATTTGAGTCTGGTCTTCCAGGCCTGTTAATTCCGTTTCCAGCGTTCGGCCTGACCGAACCTGCGTTCACGTTTGGTCTTTCCGGTCTGTTGACTTCCTCGTTTGAATTGGGACCGACAAATCCCGAGTTTGCGCCTGGCTTTCCCGGTCTTTCCGGTCTGTCGTTGACGCCAGGTCTCTGCGGTCTGTTTGGTTTATTATTGGCTCCTGGATTTTCAGGTCTATCTGGTTTGTCATTGACGCCAGGGGGAGCCAGTCTGGAATTCGAATCTGTACGTTCCGGCGCGCTTGTTCCCGGTCCTGGAGTAGAAGGATTGGGTTGATTGCCAGGTCTAAAAAAGCCGCCTCCAATGCCCGAACCGTTAGGTTTAGGGCCGATCCCCCAGCTTCCCAATCGAGTAACAATTCCAGGACGGGCGTCTCCCGGTCGGTATCTTCCGGGACTTCCGTTAGGATTTGCCGGCGCGCCCGTTGGACCTCCCGGTTGAGGCATAGGACGAACGGAACCCGGTCTGGAGGAGGGTTCAGGGCGGGGACCCGCAGGGTGATGCAGGGGCCGTTGATCAAACGGCACGTGGCGAATATCGTTATGGAGGCCTCGCCAAACCAAGTCAAAAATCGGATCACGCCAATGTCCGGACGGATTGAGAAAAACGTCTACGTTCCACCATGAGGAACGGGGACGAAAGTAAGGATCCCATGGACGATAAGGTCCGCTATAGCGGTTATATCCGATGAAAAAGTTTAATCGACCGTCCCAGAGAGAAACGTCGAGTCCCGGCGTTTCAGGCGGATACCCCCACGGTTGCCAGTAGGGCCAAGGCGTAAATGGTTCAACCCACACTCCGTACCAGGGACGATAGAGCCAGGCGCGGGTACTGAACAGCTCCCAGCTGGGAACGTAGTACTCCGGCTGAATGTAATAATCGTCGATAACGTCGTTGTAATAAGTGTTAGACTCGTATAACGACACGTACTCCCGTACTTGAGCGTCGCTCAAGGGCGTCGACAACGCAGAATCCGTAAGAATCTCGTTTTGCTCGCCGATATTACGCAATTCTTCCGGCGTCGCCTTAAGAAACTCTTCCTGAAGAGGGTGTTCGCCTAACCAGTAAATCTTTCCCGTACTGTCGTCGGCAATTGCCGCGATAAGATTCAATTTGCCTGCGCGTACTAAGTCTTGGGTGACCGTCGATTTCATGAGGATGGTTTCAAGAGACTGCCACACGAGAGCTTCCGACACAATATTGGCAAGTTCGTAACCTTGGAGATCTGGATAAGCCTTCTTGGAACGGGCGATAGCCGGTCCCACGAGATTGTAAAGTTTCATCTCTTCGGAGGTAGTTCCCTGAGGAAGCGTTTTGACTCCTGAACTGGTAATCTTGGCGGCTTCGGCCTCAGCGCGCTTTTCAAGCGCGTCGTATTTGCGAATCAAATTAGAAACGTCGCGACTTGGGTAGTGACCCACGACCACAAGAAGCGGCGTTTGTAGATTTAAAAGCCCATATTCAACAGCCGCCAGATCGTCGGAAGAAACAGCGCCTGCTTTAACGCCGGAAAGGTAGACGTCGTGATCGGTCGTCTGAGTCAGCGTTGTAGGCAGGACGGGCATATCCAGACTGTATAGGATCGTCGCAATCGGATACGTCGACTCTTTATGCGAGTATTTTGGCAGTTCTCTAGCTTCACTCGAGTCTTCTCTCAAATAACGCGCGTTGCCCGCTACCAGTTGACGCTAGGCCTCGTCCGGCGTAATTTGCGGACTGCTAAACGTCGTGGGTTGTTCAAAGTCGGCAGGAGAAGCGTAGGATGAATCTGGATCAACGTTAATAAGGGAGTCTTCTGAACTCTCCAGATAGAGAGGAATCTCCTCGTCTTGAGCGTTTGCGCTAACGCTAAGGAAAAGAGAGAAAAGAATGAAGGCAGGGAAAACGCCTTTTTTTAAACGTTTAAACCTAGTGCATTTCATA
>JAEEGL012517263.1_pt1 | contig 10315 bp, 6 predicted proteins | sample 9134231 | NCBI WGS metagenome assembly JAEEGL01 (sample SAMN16246548, study PRJNA631951) | gut metagenome | biome: gut microbiome; feature: rumen; material: fiber-attached | host: Bos | place: Iran: Karaj | collected 2018-10
AGTGGCCACGCGCTGGTCGAAGATGTCCTGCAGGCACTGCAGGCGCTCCTCCTTCGTCTTGCACTCCTTGACCTTCAAGAATACCTTGTCATCATTACCGACGAGATCGACGGCTTCGTTGGCTTTTTTCGCATTCACCAGGTCCATGTTGGTCTTGGCCATGTAGCCCTTGAAGGCGAGGAACGGCTTGTTGTCGCTACAGATCTTCATCAGTATCTCCGTCTCCTGTCCTGGGGCGATGACTATGTTGCCGAAAGCCAATCCGCGCACGCCGACAGTCACCTCGCGAGTCAGCCGCAGGGGAACTTCTATCTTCACCGTGCCATCATCGGCAAAGCGGAAGGTCTTGTCGAAACGTTCTTTTGAGGCTAAAGGAACAAAGGTGCCCACAAAGAACTCCAGACCCATGCCCTTCTTGTAGCCCAGCATCTTCACTTTGATGGTAGCTACACCTTTATCTATTTTAGCAACAGGCAGCGTCTCGTCCTTGGCGTACTGCACATTCTTCCATTCGTCAGGAATCACCACTTCCCGTTTGGTCTTGCTGTCGCAGATGTTCCAGAACTTGAAGTCGCCATCATTATAACTCTCCATGAAGTCCATCTCCTTGGTGTCTTGTGGTACAGGCTTGAAGTGCAGGGCCAGATGGGCTATCCCGCTTTCGGGCATCCAGAAGAGCGAGTCGGGCTGTAGGTCGCTCTCCTTCTCGTTGGTCTTAGCGCCACCCGTAAAAGCGTATTTCTTGCCGTCGGGTGTCTGCAAGAACGACTCTTTGGCAAAGCGAATCCAATTGCCGGGTCTGTAGTTGGCCGTGACGTGTATCACGGTCTCCGTCGACTTCAGCTCTACCTTAGTAATGTCAAACTCGGAGTAGTATTCTCCCATAAAGGCCGATGGCTGCTCCCATACGACCTGTGTCTGTGCCTGCCCAACGATTGCAATAAGGGCAAGCAGATTGGTAATGATAATCGATTTCATTTTATCACAAAAGTATTTATTCTTCCACCTTTACCATCTTGAAGTCAGCCGCGGAGAACCACTTGGCGTGGCAGGGCACTTCCGTAAATACAGGATAGGTGCTGATGCCGTAGCGGAGCGTAGTGGAGCCATAGATTTGGACATCCATTTCAACAGCTTGCCAGCCATTGCCTAAGCCACCCCCTTTGCCAGAAGCGGGTACCATTTTTGTAGCCTTTAAGGCATTATCGAAGGCTGTAGCAAAGAGACACACGCCACCACCGTCGGCACGAGCGTTGCAGCTGATACGATAGGTGCCGGAATCGACCTCCTCTTCCAACGAGGTCAGTTGCATATACCGACTGTCTTCAGGTCCCCACATCTCCACATCGATATAAGTAACCGTGGAATCGCCAGTAAAGTACTCGCCACTCTTCACGAAGTTGGCGTAGCAGTGATGGCGCTTTTCTATCCACATTTGGTGCTCATTCAGATAGTCGCGAGCCACATCAGTCATCCAGTCCCGCTCTTCGGCCATCACTTCCTGACGATGCCAGTTGTTGAAGCTCTGGATGACGCCGATACTGGGGAAGATGGCAAGCAGAGCAGCCAGCCAGATGACAATCCAACCGATACGCTGGGCAGTACCCATAGCCTGCACCTTACCAGCCTTGGAGAGCAACATGTGGGTAATGGCATAGATGGGGATAAACAGTGCCAACAGCAGGCTGACGATGAAGATGGCCACCGCCCAGGGATGCACATAGACGGTCTCTGCCAGGTTCAGGTAGCCCAGGTCAAAGGGCAATCCGTGCCGGAATTCTCCAGGCACCATGAAAATGAAGATCAGCGTGCCCACTATGAGTAGGAAGCATACCAACAGCACCAGTCCGAAAACGGCAGCAAAGGCTACAAAGATGCCCATCAGCATCTTCAAAAGCACAGAGAAGCAACCCCGCATATGGCCCTTGGGGTTGGGTTGTTTTCTGTCTTTTTCTTCCACCACGACGTCGGCCAGGTTCTGCGGTGTCACATCTTTGCCCTCCATCTCCAACATCTCTTTAGGCTTCTTGGCCTCAGGCATAGCAATGGCCAGCACGATATAGAAGATGATGAAACTCAGGTTGACGGAGAAGAAGAAGCCACCCAAATGGAACAACTTGAACAATGGGAACAAGAAGAAGTTGGAGCCCAGGAACAGCAGTGCATAGCCGATGCGCCACCAAGTGACATCAGACCCAGTATAGGTGGCAAAGCCGGAGAGCACACCCGCCAGCATTTTGTCATTGGGGTTGCGGTAGAGACGCTTGCCTTTGGTCCTTGCGCGTACATTCTCACGGAAACCGTTGGCAGCTGAACGGAACGAGTCGTAGCGGTGACCTTCCTTATTATTGCTCTGCGTTTCATCCTCCTCGCCTGCCAGTTCTTCGGGCCTGCCGATGCGGGTGATGATATTCTTCACATGCTCGATAGTGATGGCCTCGATGCCTTGCTGACGCAGTTCGTCAAACAGTTCTGCAACGCGGGCCTCAATGTCGTCGGCTATTTCCTCGCCACCCTCCTGTTTGACGAAGGAGGTACGAAGCGACTCGATATACTGCTGCAACAGCTCGTAGGCATCCTCGTCAATCTGGAACAGGCGCCCACACAGGTTAATGGTAATATTCTTCTTCATTTTGTTTCTAAAAGTTTGGGAGTGATGGTTTTAAGATAATTAATGGTGTTTGAGAGTTCCGTCCAGGCCGTGTCGAGTCCTTCGAGAAATTGTTCCCCCTCAGGACTGAGGGCATAGTACTTGCGGGGTGGCCCCTGCGTCGACTCCTGCCATTGGTATTGCAGCAGTCCATCGTTCTTCAGACGCGTCAGCAGCGGGTAGAGTGTTCCCTCCACCACGAGCAGCTCGGCCTGCTTCAGCTGTTGGATAATGTCACTAGCATACGATGGACGATGCTCCAGTAGCAGCAATACGCAATACTCCAGCATTCCTTTCCGCATTTGTGACTTTGCATTCTCGATGTTCATGTTTACTACTTTTTGCCCCTTCACGTCCCCCCTCCGGAAGAGGAACATAGTAAGAAGGATCATGTTTACGGCTGCAAAGATAGGTGAAATTTAAGTACCTTGCAATACAAAGTACTAAAATTATACCAAGAATTATGTATTATTAACAAATCACTACAATTATCGCTGCCTCCGAGACAAGAATCCGAGAAGCAGCGATAAGAATGATTGTAGTGAATCAATTACATGTTAGGAGAAGACCAAACTTTAGTTTTGGTACATGTGACGGTCTGTGACAGTCGACCGACACGGAGGATGAAGTCGCCCTCTTCGAGCCGCCAGTGGCAGTCGGCATCGACAAAGGCCAACTGATTGGCAGGCAAGCGGAAGGTGACGGTCTGCTGTTCACCAGGCTGGAGGCTGATCTTGGTAAAGTCACGCAGTCGGCGGTTGTCGGGCACGATAGAGGCGAGAAGATCGCTGGAATAGAGGAGTACGGGCTCCTTGCCAGCACGGCTTCCACTATTGCGAACGTTGACGCTGACAGTGAGTACGTCATCGGGTGTGAACTGCTGCTTGTCGACACGGAGGTCGGAATATTCGAAGTTGGTGTACGACAATCCGTAGCCAAAGGGCCATTGGAGGCTGACCTTGGCGTCATAATCATAGGCTCCAGCCATGGTGCCTACTTCCTCGGACACTTTGTAGTCGTAAGTGTGAAGTGAGTTAATCTCACGAGGATATGTATAGGGTAGCTTTGCGGAGAAGTTGGCATCGCCAGCGAGGAGATTAACGAGTGCGTCGCCTCCATAGTTTCCTGGAATGAGAATATCAACCACCGCCTTGGCCAACGGCTCGATGTCGGCAATGAGGCGAGGACGGCCTTCGTTAAGTATCAGAATGATGGGTTTCCCCGTCTTGGCAAGCGCCTTGACGAGGTCACGCTGGTTTTTGGACAACCAGAGATCGGTCAAGTTACCTGGTGTCTCAGTATAGGAATTCTCGCCAATACAGGCAATGATCACGTCGACGTTAGCGGCAGCATCGACGGCTTTTTGTATCTGAGGTTCGTTCTCATCGTAGTAAGCGCCATTCTCATTATAGGTGACGCCCTGCTCGAGAATGATGTTCTCCTTACCGTATTTGTTACAGAACGCCTCGTAGATGGTATTGTATTTCTCTGCGAGGTCTTCTGCCTTTGAGCCCTGCCATGTGTAGCTCCACCCCCCATGGAGGCAACGCATCTGATTGGCATTGGGGCCAGTGAGCAGGATAGACTTCCCAGCTGCCTTAAGAGGCAGGATGTTGTTTTCGTTCTTCAGCAGAACCATTGATTCCTCTGCAGCCTGTAAGGCCTTTTGTGCGAACTCGTCGGAGCAGAACTTCTCGTAGCCTTTACCACCGGTGTTGGGCTTATCAAAGAGTCCAAGACGATACTTGGCACGCAGGATACGGCGAACGGCATCGTCGATACGCGCCATCGTCACCTTTCCCTCCTGAACCAGTTCCTTTAGTAGTACACAGAACTCGACACTGTATGGATCCATCGACATATCGATGCCGGCATTGATGGCTATGCGGATGGCGTCTTTCTTGTCCTTAGCCACTTTTTCACGCGAGAACAGATTGTTAATGTCGGCCCAGTCGGTGACCAGGAATCCATCCCACTGGAGGTCTTCCTTCAGCCATTTGGTGAGATATTCGTAAGAGGCATGGACTGGTACCCCGTTGATGGAAGCCGAATTGACCATCATGGTCAGGGTGCCAGCAAGGGCTGCCTGCCTGAAAGGCTCAAAATACTTTTCACGAATCATCTGTGGCGACAGGTAAGCTGGTGTACGATCCTTACCAGTCCAAGGAGCACCGTAGGCAAAATAGTGCTTGGTACTGGTTCCTACATGATATTGGTCGATGTGGTTGGGGTCATCGCCCTGATACCCCTTGATTTCTGCCACAACCATTTTCGAGTTGACGACTGCATCCTCACCGAAACTCTCATAGACACGAGGCCATCGTGGATCTCGGCTCAGGTCGACTACTGGGTTATAGACCCAAGGACAATTGGCTGCACGACTCTCATAGGCAGTTATTTCGGCACCAATGCGAGCCAGTTCCGTATTAAATGATGCACCTATGTTGATAGGCTGAGGAAACAGCGTACCGCCCTGCGTATAGGTTACGCCATGGTTATGGTCCAAACCATAGATATCGGGGATGCCCAAATATTTCATCGACTTCTTCTGGATGAGTTGTATCCACTCTTGCCACTGCTCCATGCTTGGTGCACGAGTGCCTGGTGCATTCAGTATGGAGCCCACCTTCCACTTGGATATCAGCGTGTCAAGCATGGTCTCGTTGAGTTTCCAGAAACGCTTGGTCTCACCCTGATAGATGTCAACTGGAAAGTTGCCCAACTTGTCGATAATCTCCTGATCGGTCATCTTCAGCATAGCATTTACCTCTTCCTGGGATCTGCCATACTGTTGTAGTACGGACCGTACCTTTTCGCGATCCACCTTGGCATTCTCTACTGTCATCTTGCCCATCACGTCGAGGTTCAATTCGAGCATCTGGCCAATCTTCTCGTCAAGTGTCATGGCGGCAAGTTTTTTCTCAACTTTCGCCTCCAGCGCGGCATCGCGTGGGATGGCGGGTTTGACGACGTTCTGCGCTACTACCACGTTTGCAACGCAGGCAATACATACTGTAATAATCCTTGTTTTCTTCATTGTTTTACGTCAGTTGTTTCGTACTATTGGGTGCAAAGATACGAATTAATTGCAATAAAACAAAAAAAAAAACGTTATATATTACGTGTTAAAGCGTTACATAGCATTTCTGGTCGCACTTCTTGCCGTGTCTGTGGCACGTGGTCAGTACGACCCCTCGTTCAGTCACTACTGGGCGATGGAGACGTCGTTTAACCCAGCCGCAGCCGGAAAAGAGCCAAAGCTGAACGTGACGGGTGCCTACAATATGACACTGACGGGATTTGAGAACAACCCGAGGACAATGTATTTAGCAGGTGATATGCCATTCAGCTTAGGAAAGACCATCCACGGCGTGGGACTTCAGATAATGAACGATGACATCGGTTTGTTCTCTCACAAGAAGTTAGGGCTGCAATATGCCTATAAGCAAAGGCTTGCAGGCGGTACCCTAAGCATTGGTTTGCAGGTTGGGTTACTAAGTGAGAGTTTCGACGGATCGAAGGTTGATCTTGAAAACCCTGAAGACCTGGTGTTTGCAAAAGCATCGGTAACGGGTACTGGACTTGACCTGAGCGGCGGTCTGTATTACCAGCATCGCAAATGGTACTTAGGACTATCATCCCAGCATGTCACAGCTCCTACTGTAGACCTGGGAGAAACCAACGAACTGGAGATAAGCCGCAGTTATTATTTTACAGGCGGATACAATATTCAGCTCAGAAACCCGTTTCTTATGGTACAGACGTCGGTTTTAGGACGCACTGACGGAGTGGCCTACCGTGGTGACATAACGGCGCGGCTGAAGTACACCCATGAGAAGCGTGTGATGTATGCCGGTCTATCCTACAGCCCTACGAACTCGGTCACAGTACTGATAGGCGGCCACTTCCACGGCGTGCTCGTGGGATACAGCTACGAAGCTTACACAGGCGCTATCAGTCTTGGCAACGGAAGCCATGAACTGTTCGTAGGCTACCAGACGGACATTGACCTTGGCAAAAAAGGAAGGAACAGACATCAGAGCGTGAGAATCCTCTAAAAGCCCACCCAAGCCCTCCCAAAGGGAGGGATGTTTAGAAACAAGAAAAAGTAAAATAATAATAATTATGAAATGTAACGAGATAAGAAAATCCTGGCGAAAGGTAACCAGACATCCCTCCCTTTGGGAGGGCTTGGGTGGGCTTTTCTGCCTTATGTTCCTTCTTACAGGTTGTTTCGGCAGCAAGGTGGCATCAGGCAACGGTGGCGAACTGACGGGTTCGGGCGGCCGTGCCTTCTCAGAGCCTGCACCTTACGGCATGGTACTCGTGAAGCGTGGACACCTGAAGATGGGACTTGAACAGCAAGACTCCCTTTGGGGCAAGCAGACGCCTGTAAGGGACATCTCTGTTGACGGTTTCTGGATTGACGACACTGAAATTACCAACTCAGAATACCGGCAGTTTGTGAACTACGTGCGCGACAGTATTCTTCGTGAACGTCTGGCCGACCCCAACTATGGTGGCGACGAGACCTATAAGATTGAAGAGGACAAGAATGGCGAGCCTATCAAGCCCCATCTGAACTGGAAGAAAGCGCTGCCACGCAAGCCCAATGAAGACGAACTGCGTGCCATCGAGAGTCTGTATGTGACCAACCCCGTTACTGGCGAGAAGATGCTGGACGCCTCGCAGATGAACTACAAATACGAAATCTACGACTACACCACAGCCGCCCTGCGCCGCAATCGTCTGAACCCGGAAGAGCGTAACCTGAATACCGACATTCCCGTCGACGAGAACGAGAAGGTGTGGATATCGAAAGATACCGCCTATATCAACGACGAGGGCAAGATCATACGCGAGACGCTAAACCGCGAACTGAGTGGTCCGTGGGACTTCCTGAATACGTACATTATTAATATATACCCCGACACGACATGCTGGGTGAATGACTTCCCCAATGCCGACAACGAGGTATACATGCGTAACTACTTCTCAAACTCTGCCTACAATGACTATCCCGTAGTAGGTGTGACTTGGGAGCAGGCCAACGCCTTCTGTGCATGGCGCACGGAGTACCTGCTGAAGGGACTTGGTCCTGCCGCCCGCTTCGTACAGCGCTATCGTCTGCCGACTGAGGCAGAATGGGAGTATGCCGCCCGTGGCAAAGACGGCACTGAATTCCCCTGGGAAAATGAGGATGTGGCCAGCGGAAAGGGCTGCTTCTACGCCAACTTCAAACCCGATGACGGTAACTACACCAAGGACGGCAATTTAATTACATCAAAGGTAGGCATCTACAGTGCCAACTCCAATGGGCTGTACGACATGGCTGGCAACGTAGCCGAATGGACTTCGACCATCTTTACCGAGGCTGGTGTCGATGCCATGAACGACGTGAACCCCCAGCTGAAGTACAACGCCGCTAAGGAAGACCCCTACAGACTGAAGAAGAAGTCAGTTCGTGGCGGCTCGTGGAAAGACCCTGAGTCGTACATCCGTTCAGCCTGGCGTTCCAGTGAGTTCCAAAACCAGCCCCGAAGCTATATCGGTTTCCGCTGTGTGCGCAGCTTAGCAAACACGGTCAGTGAGAAGACAAGACCCGGCAAGACATCTAAAAAAAAATAAAACATAGCAGCGAGGTTCGCCACAACTTTGGTGGTACAACCATTCATTAAAAGAAAATAGTAACATGACACAGTACAGTAAATTCAATATCATCTATCGTCTGCAGAAGTGGCTCGACAGCGTGCCAGGCCAGACGTTCATGAACTATGCCTACAGCTGGGGTGCATCCATCGTGATTCTTGGTACGCTCTTCAAGCTGACCCACCTGCCAGGAGCCAACTTCATGCTGTTCCTCGGCATGGGAACTGAGGTAGTCGTGTTCTTCATTGCCGCCTTCGACCGTCCGTTTGACAAGACAGCCGACGGCATGGACTTGGCAACACATGTGGGCGAAAGTGCCATTATTGCAGGTGTTCCTGGCAGTACGGAAGTTCCCGAAGGTATAGAGAAACAGGAAAGTCTGGAAGGATCTTCTTATCAAGGACCAGCCGTTATTGGCGGCGGTGGCGTCATTGGCGGTGGTGTCATCGGCGGTGGAGGCACCGTCATTATCGGTGGCGGTGGTGTTGCCGGCGCACCACAAGACGGTGGACAGATTGCTGCCTTAGCCGATGGAGCCGAGCAGGCTACCGTCGATACCGAGGCTATAGCTGCCGTGTCATCGTCAGTCACCACGATGGCTGGCGGAACAGTGGCATCACCAGTGCCCTCTGTTAACCCAGAACTGGAAGAAGCCACCTCTAACTATGTCGACGAACTGAAGAACCTGACGGAGATGCTACATAAGGTATCAGAGCAGAGCGAGCGCCTGACACGTGACAGTGAGGAGATGGAGAACCTGAACCGTACGCTGACCGGTATCTGCAAGATCTATGAGATGCAATTGAAGGGTGCCAGTGCACAGATAGGCACCATCGATGAGATTAACGAACAGACGCGTAAGATGGCCGACCAGATAGCCGAGCTGAATCAGATTTACACCCGCATGATCGAGGCTATGACGGTGAATATGCCAAAGGCACCTTCCCTATAGGCCATATAAGTCCCATAAGACCAAAAGAAAACTATGGCAATAAAGAAAAGACCGGTATCTCCGCGCCAGAAGATGATCAACCTGATGTATGTCGTCTTGATGGCCATGCTTGCGCTGAACGTCTCGAACGAGGTGCTCAACGGCTTCTCGGTCGTGGAGGATAGCCTGAACCGTACAACCTCAAGCACGGAGAAGGAGAATAAGGTCATCTACGACGATTTGGAGATGCAGATGCGACTGAACCCTGCCAAGGTAAAGGAGTGGTTCACCAAGTCGCAGGAGGTAAAGCGCATGAGCGACTCGCTCTATAACTTCATTACCGAACTGAAGACCGCCATTGTACTGGAGGCCGACGGCAAGGACGGTGACGTGGCGAATATTCGTAACAAGGAAGACCTGGAGGCCGCTAATCAGGTAATGTTAGCACCTGGACGCGGCAGAGGCAAGGAATTGTATAACGCCATTAATTCGTTCCGCAAGCGCATCGTTGGCATGACACCCGACATGAATAAGCAGCAAATCATCAGCGGTAACTTATCGACAATCATTCCTGAGGGGGCACGTACACTGGGAAAGAATTGGCAAGAGTATATGTTCGAGGACATGCCCGTGGCTGCTGCTGTCACCCTGTTGTCGAAGATTCAGAGTGATATCCGCTATGCCGAGGGCGAGGTACTACATAAGTTAGTGGCCAATATCGACGTAAAGGATATTCGCGTAAACGAGCTAAACGCCTTCGTTATTCCCAACTCCCAGACCATCGTGCGTGGTGACAAATTCTCGGCACGTATCGTCATGGCTGCCGTTGATACGACGATGGTGCCTGACATCTACATCGGCAATCAAAAGGTAACCCTGCGCGACAACCTCTATGAGCGTATCTGCGGCTCAACAGGTGACTTCACGCTGGCAGGATACATTGAAACTGTTAATGGTAACGGCGACAAGGTACGCCGCGACTTCTCACAGAAGTACACCGTTGTCGATCCCTCGGCCACCGTATCGGCTGATCTCATGAACATGCTCTACGCTGGCTATTCTAACCCCATCAGCGTTTCAGTGCC
>JAEEGL014225665.1_pt1 | contig 10315 bp, 12 predicted proteins | sample 9134231 | NCBI WGS metagenome assembly JAEEGL01 (sample SAMN16246548, study PRJNA631951) | gut metagenome | biome: gut microbiome; feature: rumen; material: fiber-attached | host: Bos | place: Iran: Karaj | collected 2018-10
GGCGCAAACGTTATAATGATAGAGAACTGTATTGGCAGAAGATTTCCTGATGCAAAGGTTCGGAAGATGCGAGATGAGCTTAAAGCATTAGGAGTAAAATACGCTATAGAGAGCTTTTAATTGTTTTTCCTTTCTTCTGTTATGTTGCTCTTCAGATATGATGCCAGTTCTTCATCCGTAAGTCTTATATATTGTGTTATCGTTGTTCCATCATTAATGATCAGCCTGCCATTTATACAGGTATAGCGGAATCCATTGGCCCTTTCCTTATCATCGCTCAGATAGAAATTCGCACCGTCAAAAACATATTCTGTTTTCTCCCCATCAAGCTCAAAGAATGCTGTGCAATCATCATTGGCAACAAGATATCCCTGCTTTTCTATATCGCGTAATTCCAGCATATCTTCATATGTTCCGCCGATCTTGGCAATACCGATACGCTTATAGTATCCGATCACTTCCTTATCCTGCCCGATATATACCCCATTCTCGTCTGTAATGGAATCGATCCAATCCTCTGTTGTATGATTTGCTGTAGATTCTGTTGTATTTTCTGTTGCATTATCTTTTGTATTGCATGAAGACAAAAGGCTGGCAAAGACGATCATCATCGCCAATGCTGTTTTTATCATGCACTTTTTTCCGGATTCGCTTTTTGATTTCATTTTCTTCTATCTCATCATTCTGTTCTATGCATTCTCATATTCTATCATCTTTCGTGACCTGATTAAAGGGGTTTACGGGATTCTCAAGGATATGTTAGGAACCGTTTACGATGCTGCTCCGCTGCAGTTCCGGTACCAAGTATCAGGATTGAGAGCATGATAGAAAAATGCGGATATCCGCAAAAAAATCATGAATGGTATTGACATAGAAGAGGCGAGAATGCCATATTGTACATGAAATAAATGCGGATAACCGCAGATAAATCGTGAGGTGCCTGAATGAAGATCTATTGAAATAAGGCATTTTGTCCACAAGGATTAGGAGAATATATATGATCAGGTTAGCAGATAACAAAGATTTAGACGCCATAAATGAACTTAGAAGACAGGTAAATGATATTCATGTTAATGGTAGGCCGGATATATTCAAACCTGGATTTTGTAAGGAATTGCAAGATTATGCCGAATGGTATTTAACCTCTGATAATAATGATATTTTTGTCGATGAGCAAGAGGGGAAAATAGCCGGAATGGTACTGGTTGATTATATTTCAAATCCTGAATCCCCATACGGCTCTGCAAGAGATTTTTGTCATATTGCTGAAATATGCGTAGATAAAAAATACAGGCGAAGAGGTATTGCTCATTCCCTTATAGAACGTGTCAAAGAAGAGGCTCAAAAACGTGGACTGAACAAGATAGAACTGGATGTGTGGGCGTTTAATGACGCTGCGACGTTCTATGAAGCAGAGGGTTTCAAACCTTATAGAACGTTTTTGGAATATGATGTTTAGACACATTAGGGATTTGCACCGATTCATCCGGTCATCTTCCAGACCATGCTCCTTGGATTGTAATATAACCTGATCATCCGCATGCGGTTGAAGATACTGATCATGCATTCGTAGACAAAGGTGTTATCGGCAACGTAAACACCATCAGGCATGGTCCTGGCACCCTGACCGGAAAGATCCCTGTATTCTTTGATGACAAATGCCTGCCGCTGGCCGTCATCGTCAATCAACTTAACGCGAAGGGGAGTGATCCTTCCTTCGGTGGAATAGTGGCATATGACCTCCACGTCCCTTAGTTTCTCCATGACTGCCTCTCTGTAAAGTCTCCAACACAAATTTAAATCGAATGGATGTTCGATATCTATATCATAGAACAAATGTTCCCAAAACGCAACAACAAGATATGAAAAATCCCGCTATATATAGGGTTGACATAATAATCCTAAAGAATGAATGTTCGATAATGATGCCCGTTTATAGGACTCATTATCGTTTGGCAACCGCTATAATATACTCATAAGCCGGAAACGGGGGACAGCCCCACATGAGAGAAAGGAGCAGAGCCTATGTATATAACAAGCAGGAACTCAAAAGACAATATGGTACACAACACAGGATGCAGATATGCGGACAAGATTCTGCCCCGCAATAAAGTATATTACGATTCGGCAGAGACCGCATACACCAAGGGAAAATGCGCATGCAGATACTGCGCCGCAGTCATGCAGTATGTATATGAAGAAATGGACAGTTTAAAGGAGATCTGCGCAGCAAACGGCTACGATATCATGTTTGATGCAGTAACCGGAACCCTGGATGTGATAGCGCCCGATAGTGAATGGAAGATAGCTGTTGTAGGAACATCCTGCCATCTGGTCCTTTTTCATAAGAACACTGTTAATTATGATGATGGAAGTTCTCCCTTCGTGGGATACCACTTTCAGAATGCCCAGTGCAATACTGTATCAGCATACCTGAATATGATCAGGGAGCACGACCAGTATAAGAAGGAGCAGGCAGAGTTGATAGGCATTCTTGACAGGAGCAATAAGCGATATTTGAGACTTGAGCGCATTACATCAATCCAGCCCAAACGCCGGATCGAAAAGATTAGAAGTACAAAGCGCTACCATACATCTCGGGAATGGGTGCAGTATTGTGCAGGGGCGTAGGAAAGGAGAGAGGCATATGAGCAAAAAGATTATAGGAATGATCGTTACTATAGTTATCATGATAAGTGTACTGTATGCAATACCCATCACTGCTCTGGGTGGGGATACGTGTATAGCATCCGGATGTAGAAATAGCAGGACATGCGGAAGTATGTATTGCAGTACCCATGAATGCTGCCATAGGGGATGCCATAGTCAGAAGATGAGCGGTAGCAGCTATTGCAAGTCACATACTTGTTCTGAAAAAGATTGCAACAGGGAAGTTAACAGTGCAAACGAGAAGTGCGCCACTCATAAAAAGCAGTATAATCAAGCTAACGGGATAGGAACAGCTACCTGTAACTACTCCGGCTGCAAGAACAGCAAGTCGAGCGGTAGTTCATACTGCAGCACCCATACCTGCCATCACGGAAGTTGCAAGAGCAGGATCATGAGTGGTAGCAAGTACTGTTCATCACATACCTGTGCGCAGAGTGGCTGCTATAAAGAGGTGAGCAGTGCCAATTCAAAGTGCTCTATACATAAGAATTCAACAGGATCATCAGGAGCTGCAACGACATCCGGAACATCATCTTCAAGCAGCAGGCCGCATTCAAATACTCTGTCGGGCAGCGCATCAACATCATCCGACAGGAGAACAGATCCTTACGATGTATATAACTACAGCAGTGCTCAGGATTTTGCGGATGATAAATATGAGGAATTCTTTGATTATGAAGATGACTTCGATGATGAGGATGAAGCATATGATGCAGCGGAAGATTACTGGAACGCACATCATAGAAAAAAATGATGTGGTGGCGTTTAGTCAAGTTCCCTAGGTTTGCAGGAGGGGTAAGTATGGGCAATCGGTTGCATGAATTTACGGTTATTTCTTTAGGATCATTCTGCGAGCCGTATTTATATACGGTATTAGAGGAAGCATTAGATGGCAAAAGATATATCCTCTCCAGGTATGGAGATGCTGTAAGAGAGACGGATTTAACCGGGAATGAAGATTTTTTTATAAGTGAGATAGAGAGTACCGGAATAGCAAAGATTGATAACAGGGCGTATGACTATCTTCTTGAGGATGGAGGGGACTGGATTGTTCATATACGCTATGATGATAAGGAGATTGTAACACACGGAATGTGCTATACTCCGGATGAAGTGTATGAATTATTAAGGCTTGTTGGTATCAACAAGAGACGGGAAAAGGGAGGAAAGGGATACCATTTTATGGACGATGCGGAAAGGATCTTTTGGATCTGTTTTCCTAAGCATATAAACAGATATAGACAAAATGATGTATATAGTAATTGGGATAATAGACATTGGAAATTCAGTGTAAATGATGCAGGAAATATCCGTTTTACATTTATTGATGGACCGGTATCTAATCCACCATTATGGGATAGAAATGAAGTGACGAAGACTAAACGGGCAAAGAAACGTGAACAGCGATATATGAGAAGATGGGGGAAACCATATCGCTGTGCTAAGAAGAGTAGTAATAAGATTGGGTAGGGAATGAAGATAAATAAACAAAAAGGATTGATAATATGTCTGGTGGTCATATCCTTTTTTTGTATAGCAGTAGCTATAGCGCTGTTAGTTATATATGGGAGTAACGGCCATTATGATCCGGCAGAATTGCCACAGGTAGAAACTGACGGTTCACTAAGTTTGGTATGTTTAGACGCTGACAGTATACCGGATTATAACGGTGAGGATTATATTATCTTAAATGACGGCATCCCCTGCTTTAATGAGTGGGATATAGAGAATATCACCGGGGAGTATTACAGTGAGCAGGATAAACTGGGGCGCTGCGGCGTGGCCTGCGCAATGCTGGACCGGACTATGATGCCTGCGGGCGAGCGTGAAGATATAGGCTATATCAAACCGACAGGCTGGGTGCAGAATAAGTACGAAGGCATAGTGGATTCGCAGCCGCCTTACCTGTACAACAGGTGCCATCTGATCGCATATGCGCTGACCGGGCAGAATGCGAACGAGCGGAATCTGATAACCGGGACCAGATATATGAACGCCACCACCCAGCTGTATTGGGAGAAGAAAGTGATGCGGTACCTGGATGATTCGGATGGCCATGTATTGTACAGAGTGACCCCGTTCTTTAAGGGAAATGAGCTGCTGGCCCGCGGCGTGGAGATGGAGGCATATTCCGTAGAAGATAGGGGACAGAGCCTGTGCTTTCATGTGTTTGTCTATAATATCCAGCCGGGGATAGTGCTGGATTACAGGACGGGGGAGAATTGGGTGGAGAGGTAAAATGTAGAAAAGCATTAAAATATAAAACATACCTATAAGGAGTGCGTGAGGGACAAGACCGGTGACCGCACAGCAACCTGCTGCAAAAAGCAAGGTGCTACAGCTTGTATGATAGGAATGTCTGTTTTGAGACATATTCAGTCGGATCCATCTATCGCTCCTTGCAGGAAACACAAAGAAAGGAGTGATAAGAAATGAGAACTTTAAGACAGCTTACGGAGAACGAAGAGGGATGTGTATATATCCTCTGTGAAACGGACGATGAAAATGCGAAGTTTAAGGAGCAGGCTGAAGCAGAAGGTTTTATGGGCCTTGATGGGCATACCAGACCGACGGAATTCCCAAATTGTAAACACTATGGACTCAATAATGACATGACGATGGGATATGTCTTCGGAATGGCGTGGTATCACTTCCGACGGCTTAAAGAGCGGAGACGTCTAATGATCGACTATGGAAAGTATGCAAGGGGTGAGGAGGATTATATCCTTCCTGCAGCAGAAGCGGTCGGGAAAGAAGGTGGACGCGTATGAAAAAGAATGCTGAATGGAAACAGTTATTCTACTCTCCGGACTATATTAAGTATGAAGGGTTTACTGTTGAGGGGAAGCCGTTTGGCGCGGGAAGAAGCTATTATATGAATGGAGCCATTTATCAGGAGGGTGTATTTGATGTAAAAGGCCTGGTATATGGCAGAGAGTACTATCCTTCCGGAGTGCTCAGATTCGAAGGATCATACAGGATCAATAAAGGCTATGGGCCCAATTATCCTGTATATGGGAAATGCTATGATGAATCCGGTAAAGAGATCTATGATGGCAATCTGGTTGTGACAAGGAGCGGGCTGGGCTGGCCCATGGTAAAGGAACCTGAGAAATTTGGAGCAGTCGTTGTAAACGGAAGGCCTGATATAGAGTATTGTATGTGGGAAGACCGGCCTTGAGGAGTTAGGTAAGTCGATGGATTAGCGTAATATACGGCAGCGAGGATTTAAGGGCCAGATCTGTAGGTGGATAGAGTAACTGCACATATTCAGAGAATATTCTACGAAAACCGGTGAAAATTCACGCGAACATGGAGATATGCTTGAGTGTTTTTGAAGAACTGGTATAATAGATGTCATCTAGGCTTTATTAGTATGCTATGAACCGAGAGGATTTCATTATGGAAGTTAGTTATAAGAAGCTTTGGAAGCTACTTATTGACAAAGATATGAAGAAGAAAGACCTTCAAGCACAGGCAGGGATCAGCTGGACTTCCGTTACGAAACTGTCTAAGGGCGAGAATGTGAGTATGGAAGTCCTGATGAAAGTGTGCAAAGCTCTGGAATGTAATATCGGAGACATTATGGATCTGATTCTGGAAGAAGGTGATGTGAATGGCGAGCTCAAAGAAGAATGATGTGATTAGCGTTGCTCCGCCACACAGTATCAAGAAGTTTGAACTGATTTCGGAGTATGTAAAAGTCTGGATCAACATTCTTATGCTGAACAAGAAATGCAAGGGCATCGTCTACATTGACTGTATGTCAAATAGTGGCGTGTATTACGATGATCAAGGGAAGAAAATAGAGGGTACACCGCTTCTTGTATCTAAAATCATTGCTGAGGCCATGACCAGATACACAGATAAAAAGGCGTACATATATTTTAACGATCTTGATGAAAGAAAAATCGACTTGCTGAATACAAGATTACCTAAGCAGACTGGTAATTTTACTATTTATACGGAGTCAATGGATGCTAATGTCCTGCTTCGGAAGATAGGAAGCCAGTTTTCATCTATGTTCAGAGATATGCATTTTTTGTTGGTTTACGATCCGTATGATGCGCATATTGAGTGGGATGCTATGATGCCATTTCTGAAGAACTGGGGTGAAATAATCATCAATCATATGGTGTCGGATACTATTCGTGCGGCAAAAATAGCCAAGAAACCCGAAGAGATAGAGAAGTACGAAGAAACATATCAAACCACAATTGATGAACTGATCTCATTCGGCAGCGATAGGAATGTTTTTGAAAAGAAGATAGAACAAATCATCCTAGATTTAAGCGGAAGAAAAGAAGGCCGTTATTATATAGCTGCCTTTCCGTTCTTCAATAGTAATAATTCCGTAGTCTATAACCTGATTCATTGTACTGGTCATAGGCGGGGATTTGATCTTTTCAAATCTACAGCATGGAAAATTTTTGATGATCAATCATCCGGAAAGAAGACCGATGATGGGAATGATGATGGCTATGAGCAGATGGTGATGAATTTAGAGACCGGTGATGTAGAAGTCGATTACAAAGAAGATGAAGCTCATTATACACTGAGGGATATTGCTACATATTTGCAAAGGCATTTTCGTGGAAGGTCGGATGTCCCGAAGGATGAAATATCTGAGTATTTGTTTGAACATCCGGTGTTCCCAGTCAGAGACTACAGCAGAAAAACTTATAATGCATTAAAGAAATACTACGGAGCTGTAGTTCAAAGAAACACAGTAACGTTTTCAGATAGGAGTTGCTAAAGATGCCGAATGTGGAAGGCTACATTAAAAGAAAATCCATGCTTTACAAAACAGGTGTAGAGTATGGAGATTATACCTTGAATTATGTGCAGGGATGTGCGCATGGATGCAGGTATCCTTGCTATGCCTTCCTGTTAAAGAAACGATTTGGACAGGTTAAAACGTATGAGGATTGGCTGAAACCTTATCTGGTATCAAATACGTTGAAAATCTTGGATAAAGAGATACCTCGTCTCAAAGATAAGATTAAGTCAGTACAGCTCTGTTTCACAACGGATCCCTTTATGGTGGGATATCCTGAGATTGAGAAAATGAGCCTTGACGTTATAAAGAAACTGAATGATGCCGGGATAAAGTGCACGGTGCTTACTAAAGGAATCTTGCCAGTCAGTCTGACAAAGTGTTCCAAAGATAACGAATACGGGATTACGCTGATCTCTCTGGATGAGGAATACAGAGAGAAGATGGAGCCAGGATCAGCACCATATGCCGACAGGCTAAAGGCGCTGAAGAAGCTTCATGAGAATGGCTGCAAGACTTGGGTGAGCATTGAGCCATATCCTACGCCGAATCTGATAGAGCAGGATCTAAAGAAGATTCTGAAAGCTGTTAGTTTTGTGGATAAGATTATCTTCGGAAGAACCAATTACTGCAAGGATGTCACATCCGGATATCCTGAGCATAAGAAGTTCTATAACGAAAGGGCGAAGGAAGTGATTGACTTCTGCACCAAGAAGGAAATTGCTTATCACATAAAGGATAAAACTATTACGGAATAGAGTCCGTTTTTTGGGATACATAAAGAGATAGAATTAACATGCCGGAGTCTATAATACCGGTAAATATGGAAAACAGGAGGAAAGACATGGCTGCGATTCATGATTTACTTGCTCAGGTTCAGGATGAGGCTCTGAGAGCCAGACTGGAGCAGGAGATAAACAGGCTGTCAAAGACAAAAAAGTTCGGGCTGGTGTTTGAAGAGCATCTTCCGGAGTGCACACCGCTTTATGATATTCCGGTCAAGCGTGGATCCACAGTTGCAAAGAAGACCGGGGCTGTTAGCGAGATGTATGAGGTAAATACTATCAAGGACGGGTTTGCAACATGCTACCATAAAGTGTCAGGAGCGAAGGAAGAGATTCCAGTCAATGAGTTGGTGTGCGTGGCTCAATTTGGAGAACCTATTTATCCTTATCTGAAACCGATTGATAGTGTCTGTAACGCTCCAGATAGTGATCTGTGGCATACGCTGATTGAGGCGGACAATTATCATGCTCTACAATTGTTAGAATATCTATATGCCGAGAAAGTGGATTGTATCTACATTGATCCTCCGTATAATACTGGGGCAAGGGATTGGAAATATAACAATGATTATGTGGATGGAGTGGATGCATATAGGCATAGTAAATGGTTATCCATGATGCAAAAAAGAATAAAATTGGCTAAGAGACTATTGAATCCAGCCGATTCAACATTGATTGTAACAATAGATGAAAAGGAATATCTCCATTTAGGGTGTTTGCTTGAAGAGTTATTCCCAGATGCTGAAATACAAATGATTTCATCTGTGATAAACCCAAAAGGTTCTGCGCGGACTGGAAGATTTTCAAGGGTAGATGAATATATTTTTTATGTTTTTATTGGAAAGGCAGAAGTATTTCCCTGCGCATCAGATATGCTTCGTGAAACAAAAGAAGAAAAAAGGAATGTTCGTTGGGCTGGATTAATGAGAAATGGTGAAGGATCAACAAGAGCAAGAATACCAAGCCTTTTTTATCCAATTTTCATTGAAAAGGGGAGTGGGAAATTCCACTCGGTAGGAGAACCATTGGCACCAGATGCAAAACGTGAAGATGTGGTTTGTCCTGAGGGTACTATTGCGATGTTTCCCGTAAGTGGATCTGGACAAGAACTCCAGTGGAGATTGTATCCCCCATCTTTTATGAGCTATTCGGAAAACGGGTATATTAAATTTGGAAAACTGAATGCCAATGGAACTCGTGCAGTATCATATTTACAGGATGGGATGATAAAGAAAATAGAGAATGGGCAAATAACGATTGTTGGAAAAAACGAAGAAGGAGCACTTGAATTAGAATATGCAGATATGTTGGGAACTAAGAAACCTGCCACTATATGGAATACGGTTTCCCATTCGGCAAGCGAGCATGGTAGCACATTTATCAAAGATTTACTGGTGGATAGAAAGTTTGCGTATCCAAAGTCATTATATGCGGTCCATGATACGATAAGATTTGTGACAAAAGATAAGAAAGATGCTTTGATAATAGATTTTTTTGCGGGATCAGGAACGACATTACATGCTGTTAATATGTTGAATTCGGAAGACGATGGAAGAAGAAAGTGTATTCTTGTAACGAATAATGAAGTGTCAGAAACAGAGGCAAAGCAATTAATGAATAGTGGACACCATCACGGAGATCCTGAATGGGAAGAACTTGGAATTGCACGTTATATAACATGGCCTAGAATTGTATGCTCTATTAAAGGGGTTGATGTGAAAGGAAAACCACTAAAAGGTAATTATCTTGATAGTGATATTCCTATGTCAAATGGTTTTGAAGCAAATGCGGTATATTTTAAGCTTGGCTTTTTAGATAAAACATCCGTTGCTCTTGGCAGACAGTTGGCTAAAATGATACCGCTTCTTTGGCTAAAAGCAGGGGCATATGGAGAGTGTCCAGAAATATCTGATGAAAAAACACATATGCTTATATTTAAGGATAATAGATTTGGGGTCCTCGTCGATGAAAAATATTTTCAGGAGTTTAGAGATGAGATTATTAAACATCCTGAAATACAAACTATATATATAGTTACGGACTCTGAAGCAGGATACAGAGAGATGATAACGGCATTCCCAGA
>JAEEGL015095356.1_pt1 | contig 10315 bp, 6 predicted proteins | sample 9134231 | NCBI WGS metagenome assembly JAEEGL01 (sample SAMN16246548, study PRJNA631951) | gut metagenome | biome: gut microbiome; feature: rumen; material: fiber-attached | host: Bos | place: Iran: Karaj | collected 2018-10
CAACCGCTTATAGTGGTGTGCCCAGGCGGTTTTTTGCGCGTGAAGCAGAGCCATGCAGCGTATATGTGCAGAGCCATGCAGCGAGTATTTTGAAAAGGAGAGCCAAATGACAGATTTAGCAAAAGAGATCAGCAGCACAACTTATCCCGGAAGAGGAATCGTGATCGGAACCTCCGAGGATGGCAAAAAGGCCGTATGTGCCTACTTCATCATGGGAAGAAGTGAGAATTCAAGAAACAGAATATTCGTAGAAGAAGGAGAGGGCATCAGGACAGAGGCCTTTGATCCTTCAAAGATGGAGGATCCAAGCCTCATCATCTATGCTCCCGTAAGAGTTCGCGGAACATCCACCATAGTAACAAACGGAGATCAGACAGATACCATCTATGAGCTCATGCAGGCTGGACAGAGTTTTGAGGAATCTCTGCGCACCAGAGAATTTGAGCCGGATGCCCCTAACTATACACCAAGAATTTCGGGTATAATGAATGTAAAGAACGGTGAGTATGACTTCGCGCTGTCGATCCTTAAGAGCAACCATGGAGATCCATCTTCATGCCAGAGATTCACATTTACCTATGAGAATCCCAAGGCCGGTGAGGGATATTTCATCCACACATACATGGGTGACGGAAGCCCTCTTCCAAGCTTTGAAGGTGAGCCAACACAGGTAAATATTTCAGGCGACATCGATACATTTACAAAGATTGTCTGGGAGGCCCTGAACGCTGATAACAAGGTATCTCTTTTCACAAGATATATTGATATTGAGACCGGAGCTGTAGAGAGCCGGATAGTAAATAAAAACGTCTGATACATCGATGCATATGCAGAGCGTATGTCTGCAAGATGCGAATATTGCAGTTCGCTGATAGAATAATAAGGAGAAAAATCAATATGAAAGAAATCGAATTAAAGTACGGATGTAACCCAAATCAGAAGCCATCAAGAGTTTATATGGAAAATGGTCAGGATCTTCCCATCGAGGTTCTTAACGGAAGACCCGGATATATCAACCTTTTAGATGCCCTCAACGGCTGGCAGCTGGTTTCAGAGCTCAAGAAGGCTACAGGCCTTCCAGCAGCCACATCCTTCAAGCATGTTTCCCCTGCAGGAGCGGCTGTTGGTACACCCCTTACAGATATAGAGAAAAAGATCTACTGGGTTGAAGACCTTGGAGAACTCAGCCCTTTGGCAAACGCTTATGCAAGAGCCCGCGGTGCTGACAGAATGTCATCCTTTGGTGATTTCATCTCTCTTTCTGATGAGTGCGACGCAGACACAGCGAGACTTGTAAAAAGAGAAGTTTCAGACGGCATCATTGCTCCCGGATATACTGATGAGGCTCTTGAGATCCTTAAGGCCAAGAAGGGCGGAAACTATGCAGTGATCAAGATCGACCCTTCATATGTTCCTGAGAACAGTGAGAAGAAGCAGGTATTTGGAGTTACATTTGAACAGGGTCACAACTTTGTTGAAATAGGCGATGATATGTTTGAAAACATCGTTACTGATAATAAAGAACTTCCAGAGTCAGCCCTGATCGACCTCAAGATCGCCCTCATCACCCTTAAGTACACCCAGTCCAACTCAGTGTGCTATGTAAAGGGCGGACAGGCCATCGGTATCGGAGCAGGACAGCAGTCCAGGATCCACTGCACAAGACTTGCAGGTTCAAAGGCTGACAACTGGTTCCTTCGTCAGGCACCTCAGGTATTAAATCTTCCTTTCCTTGATACTATCAAGCGCCCTGACAGGGACAACGCAATTGATCTGTATATCGGAGCAGATTACATGGATGTTCTTGCTGATGGCAAGTGGCAGAACATATTTAAGGAGAAGCCTGCTGTATTCACTGAGGCTGAAAAGAGAGCATGGCTTGACAAGAACACTGACGTGGCACTTGGTTCAGACGCCTTCTTCCCGTTCGGCGACAACATCGAGAGAGCTTTTAAGAGTGGCGTAAAGTATGTGGCCCAGCCTGGCGGTTCTGTTCGTGATGACAATGTTATCGAGGCTGCAAACAGCCATGATATGGTGATGGCATTCACAGGTCTTAGACTTTTCCATCATTGATAAATAATAATTAAATTTTTATTATATTTATGGGAAATACGAGACTTCATTATCGCTTTAACGTATAATTATTGGTGCGACACAACGTTCTGTTCTGTGGAACAGCCTGAGGGTGTTTCACTGATAAGAAAGGAAGAAGCGATATGAAAAAACGTCATATTTTGCCACTTGTGGCTGTCCTGGCATTCACGTGTGTGACTGCGGGATGCGGAAAAAATAAAGAGATAGATGCTGATACTGCTGATAGTGTGAGCTCTATCTCTTTACTTAACATTAAAGGAGAAGTTGCTTCTCAGATGCAGGCCCTGGCACAGCAGTATGAGCAGGAGACAGGGATAAAGGTGAACATCATCGGTGTTGATACCGGCGCCGATGCTCAGGCGACACTTAAGGGATATTACCTGTCTGATCAGATGCCTGATATCATCGCATGTGAGGCTTCCGGGTTTGGAAACTGGGAGGGCCTTCTGGTGGACATGAGCGATCAGAACTGGGCTACAAGAACAGATGCTGCCTACATTGACTCCACTTACGGGACAATTGGCTTTCCGTATACAACTGAGGCTATAGGCCTTGCCTATAACGCGGATATACTCTCAAAGGCAGGGGTGGACCCATCCACCATAACAGGTCCGGATGCCATGAAAAAAGCCTTTGAGACCCTGGACTCCAAGAAGAGCCAGCTTGGTATAACTGCAGTCATAGGTTACTGTACGGAACCTGAAAACCTTGGATGGTCTGCAGGAAATCATATATTCGGAGCCTATGTGGACTCAGGGCTTTCCAGGTCAGATACCACATACATCGATCTTTTGAATAATGGCGGCGGAATAGACGATGCCCGCTTTAAGAACTATGCCAACATGATAGCTCTTTTCAATCAGTATTCAGACCCGGCTCTTTTAGTCAACGGAACCTATGATGCCCAGGTTAAGGGCTTTGCCTCAGGAAAATATGCCTTTGTGACACAGGGGTCGTGGATAGGTGCAACTCTGACGGGCGACGATGCAAGTGATTATGCATCGGCTGGCAACTTTGAGATTGGTATGGCTCCATATGCCTTTGAAGATGGCATGGATACCATCCTTACAAGTTCGCCTTCCTGGTGGGCAGTATCCAAGGAGGGACAGGTTGATGCAGCGCTGGCTTTCCTTCAGTGGTGTTCAGAGGACAGGGCCCAGAAGATACTTGTTGAGCAGGCAGGATTTGTAAGTCCCTTCACAGACTGTAAATATGTGGCTTCGGATCCTTTTGCACCTGTTATCTCATCCTATATTTCATCGGGAAAGACTTCAAACTGGCACTGGATGAACATGGCGGAAGGCCTTGGGCAGAATGGATTTTCTTATGTCTTTAACTCTTTTGCAAAGGGCGAAATTGATGCTGACGGATTCCTGAAACAGATTAAAAAGGTTGCCGGCGACTGGTATTCGAAATTATAAGGAGGGAGCATGAGAGAAGAGATCAGAGTCAAAAAAATAAATTCAATTATGTTCCAGATAACCATGGCCAATTTTGCAATCCTGCTGGCTTTCTTCATCGTCATGGCCTTTGTGATGATGTCCATGAAGACTTCTACAGGCAGCAGTATCGAGATGTTCAGCACCATGATGAAGCTGACTCAGGATGAGGCGAACTTAAAGAGCGATGTGATGAGTCTCTATGACCAGACCACAGGATACGTTGCTGCTTCTGCAGTTGAGACCAAGACAGCGCTGCTTCCGCAGATCGAGGCGGTAAAGGCACAGATACAGTCAGATATAGCAACGCTGAACAGTGATTTTGCAGCCATTGGAAATGAGTCGGCGATTGCCCAGATGCAGGAAATTGAAGGGCAGTACTCGAGAATGGTGAAATTCATAGATTCTTCTCTGGCAAAAGCTGATGCGGGAGATAAGGATTCGGCCTATTCAATCCTATTTGATAAGGCTGAGATCCAGAAAGTGGCCATTTTCCATTCCACCAAGGTACTGGACCAGGCCATCAGCGATTCTGCCGACAGTACTACAGTCATGATGCAGACGCTCCTTAAATCCGGTAATGTAACGGCCATGATAGGCATTATCGTAGTTCTGCTTCTTATAGCATTCAGCTTCTACATCAGCTACAAGAATATTGTAAGGAAGATCAGAAGCATAAGTGACGAAGTAAACGGCATCATCACCGGCATCGAGGCAGGCCAGGGCGATCTGACATCCAGGATTAAGACAAAGACCAGGTCAGAGCTTCTCTTCATTACATCAGGTATTAACAACTTCATCGAGACCCTGCAGGGAATCATGAAGGATGTTAAAGACGGATCAGTTGTACTATCGGAATCATCCGAGGAAGTTTCGTCTCAGCTTCATATTGCAGATGACAACGTGACCAATACGTCTGCAGCACTTGAGGAACTGTCAGCCAGCATGGAGACTGTTTCCGGCAATGTCTCACACATCAACGAGAGAGTTGAGGATGTCAAGGGAGCAGCACAGGAGATTGCTGACCAGGCAACAGACGGAACCAGGACTGCCAGCAGTATCAAGGCAGAAGCGGACGAACTTAAAGCCAGGGTTACCAGGAAAAAGGCCGAGGCCGGAGATCAGGTGGAAAAACTCTCCGCAACCCTCATGGAATCAGTGCATGAGTCAGAGAAGGTTACCCAGATCAATGAGCTCACCAAGGTAATTCTGGATATTGCCAGCCAGACGAACCTGCTGGCCCTCAATGCTTCCATCGAAGCCGCAAGAGCCGGCGAAGCGGGAAAAGGCTTCTCGGTTGTGGCTACTGAGATCAGCTCACTGGCTGATAACTCCAGAAAGACCGCAGCAAACATTCAGGATATCAGTAATGAGGTTACCGATGCGGTCAATAACCTGGCAAAGAATGCGCAGGCTGTGCTTGATTATATTAATGGTCAGGTGATCAGTGATTACGATGAATTCGTGGAAACCGGTGAGAAGTACGAACACACTGCTGATATCATGGAGGAGATGCTGGGCAACTTCAACGATAAGGCAGAGAACCTCAACGATATCATGCAGGAGATGGTGGAATCTGTTCAGATGATAAGCAATTCGGTGCTGGAGAGCTCGCAGGCTATAGCGCAGTCGGCAGAGAGCTCACAGGAGATTGTTGGTGGAATCAAGAAGATTTCGGAAGCTATTGACAGGAATACGGAGGTTACGGAACAGCTTAGCGATACGACGCAGAAGTTTACTTCGCTGTAAAATGAGTCAAAGCGGACGTTACAGCGAGTCAATGCGGACGTTACAAAATGAGTCAATGGGGACGTTACAAAATGACTCATTTCATTTGTGAAATGAGTCATTTTGTAACGTCCCCATTGACTCATTTTGTAACGTCCGCGTTGACTCGTTGTAACGTCCCCTTTGACTCACGCTTTGTCTCTTGGCCTAATTACATCAGGCTTTCATCGTAAATTGCCCGTTGTCCCCCAACGTATTTGGGGCGGTGCCGTGCACAAATTATTGACGCTTCACCAATCTTTCTAAGAGATATCCTCATGGGAACCACCACACTGTGCATGTGCATTCCGATCATGGTCCCACCGATATCGATTCCTGCATCGGCCTTTCCGCCAATGTTTTCCACCAGAACAGGATCCTCAAATCTTTCATAACATACGGTGCCGAAAGCACCGCCTGCATGATTTGGCTGAGGGATCGCGTTGACCTGCTCAAAGCCATATTTCTCCATGGCAGCCCTGTCTACCACAAGGGCTCTGTTGAGGTGCTCGCAGCACTGCGCGGCCGGAAAAATTCCTTTTTCCCGAAGGAGCGGGATGATGCCGTCATATACTGCATTTGCCGAGTCAAGATTTGTTGCTGTTCCGATCTGGTCACCCAGGATCTCGCTGGATGAGCAGCCTATCACAAAGATTGAGCCCTCTTTAAGCCTGGCACCTTCAAGTATCTCAAGTACGGCCTGTCTGCTCTGGGCTGTTATTTCTGAAAAATCCATATATATTTCGCCTGCCTTTTATATGATATTGTGTAAGAGAACGCTTCTCCAAATATCAATATACCATTTATTCGGTTTTCTGCAAGGTCGTTTTATGTTACAATTAAAGTGTGCACGCAGATTGTTAAAAAATGCGTAAATAGGCACAATGTGGGGTGCGTATGGAAAATCTCGATACTCGACGGGACTCCGGGTATGAGTACATCGATGAACTGACAGGGCTTCAGAATCTAAACGGAGCGCTGTCTAATTTGCAAGGACATGGTAGGTACGCTGCCTCAGACAGCTCAGTTATCATCTATCTGAATGTGATGAATTTCAAGCTCTTTAACCAGAAATACGGGTTTGCGGGTGGAAATGAATTTCTCAGGGGCCTTTCTGAAGAGCTTCGGCTTGTTTTCAAAGATGAGTTCATCGCCAGGGCAGGCGGTGATCAGTTCATCATTCTTGCAGATTCCCTAAAGCAACAGGATATAATAGACAGGCTTGCCGCCATACGGGAGGCTGTAATAAAGTACCAGAAAGGCCTGCGCATGCGTGTTAAGGCCGGGATCTATTTTGCCACCGGGGATGAGGAAGATCCGGTCATCATGATAGACAGGGCCAAGATTGCCTGCGACGATATCATCAAGGCCTATGACAGGGACTACAACATCTATGATGATGCCCTGGACAGGAAAAACGAACTGAGGCAGTACGTCATAGACAATTTTGAGAACGCATTTAAGCAGAATTATTTCAAGGTATATTATCAGAAGGAAGTCAGGGCAATTACCGGTAAGATCTGCGGATATGAGGCTCTTGCCAGGTGGCAGGACCCTGAGAAGGGACTTATTTCTCCTGCAATCTTTGTAGAGGTTTTAGAGAGTGTACGGCTTGTGCACAAACTGGACATTCTGATCATAGATACGGTATGCAGAGAACTCAGAATAGACATTGACAGCGGATATGCCGTTGAACCGGTATCCGTCAACCTTTCGCAGCTGGACTTTGAGCTCTGTGATATAAGAGCAGAGATAGACAGATGCAGGGAGAAATACGGTATTCCTGTGGAACTTTTACATATAGAAGTTACAGAGAGTGCCATTGCATCCGGATCTGAATTCCTTGCTGAGCAGATCAGGAACTTCAGGAATGCAGGATATGAAGTATGGATGGACGACTTTGGTTCCGGCTACAGTTCTCTGAACAACCTGAAGATATATGATTTTGATGTCTTGAAGATAGATATGGATTTCCTCAGGTCTTTTGAAAATAATAAGAAGTCGCGGGTCATCCTTGGAAGCATAGTCAACATGGCCAAGGAACTCGGGATACATACTCTGGCAGAGGGTGTAGAAACCCAGGAACAGTACGAGTTCTTAAAGAGGATCGGCTGTGAGAAACTCCAGGGATATCTCTTTGGAAAACCCAAGCCCATGGATGAGTTTGAATATGAGAAGGAATGTACCCTGGAAGCCTGCGAGGACATTGAACTGCATAAATACTACGACAACATAGGGGAGATCAACGTCCTTGGCAACATCCCTCTTCGTCCAAAGGAAATGGAAGTGTTTAACAATCTTCCGATCGCTATTACTGAACTTGAAGGCGGAAAGCTCAGGTTCATTTATACCAATAATGCTTACCTTGGATTCTTGAGCTCTCTTGGATTTTTTACAGCAGAAGAAGCCAACAAATACTATGAACTGACAGATCTTCCGGAGCTTAAATCCTTCCTGGAGATGCTTGAGCATGCAGAGATGTCGCCTGATCACAGGGCACAGGAGGATACCATATCCAAGGGCTCAATAATCACAAATAAGACCAAGTTTCTGGCATCGGCCAAGGGCAAAAAGGCCTTTGCCCTCGTGTCCAGGAATCTGTCCGTAAGAGCGGAAAGCGATATTGCCGAATCACTCCATGTCGCCATGACTCATGTTTTTGCCCAGTATTTCAGAGTGGATCTGTATGATGAGGACGGCACGGTAGAAAATGTATTTCTTAACACTGAGCAGCTGGCAGTGGCCGATAAAGAGAGCGATGCAGTAAAAGCGGTAAAAATATACTCCGACATGTACCTCTATGAGCAGGACAGGAAGAGATTCAGAGAGTTTTATGATATGTCAACTGCCAGAGAGAGGTGCAGGGAGGCAGGAACAGACTATATTGTTGAATATTTCCGTTCGGCAATTCCGGAAGATAAGGGAAGGCTTCAGATGTATATGATCATGCCATTCTTCTATGACAACAGGTGGAAATATATCTCATGCTGCCGATATGCTGATGAGATAGGAAAAACAGATAATTGGAAATGATCGGGAAGACAGATGCTTAGATTTTGTTTTGGAGCTTCAGGTGCCGGCAAGAGCACCAAAATGTACAGGGATTTTATAGACAGGAGCATGAAGGATACCGGAACAGACTTTTTTATAATAGTTCCGGACCAGTTCACGATGCAGACTCAGAAGGATGTAGTAAAAATGCATCCTTCCGGAGCCATCCTGAACATCGATATACTGAGCTTTGGAAGGCTCTCCCACAGGATTTTTGAGGAGACCGGCCACGGCTCTTTTTCTTCGGTTACAGCTAATGAAAAAGAGCTGCCCTCTGATGTATCCAATAAAGGTCCTAAGCCGCTTATGCTTCTGGATGATGTGGGAAAGAGCCTTGTGCTGCGGCATGTGGCTGACCAGCTGGGGGAGCGGCTTCCGGTACTTGGCAGCAATATGCACAAGAGCGGATATATAGATGAGGTCAAGTCCACCATCTCCGAGTTTATGCAGTATGGCATAGGAGATGATGAACTTTCCGTTCTGGAGGAAAAGACCGCCCGTAAGGGGGCTTTAAACGCCAAAATCAAGGATTTAAGGCTGCTTTACTCAGAGTTTCTAAAATACATTGAAGGCAGCTTCGTGACCGCAGAGGAAACTCTGGATATACTTTGTGACGCACTTTTGGAGTCGGAGCTGGTAAAAGACAGCGTGGTACTGTTTGACGGCTTTACCGGCTTTACACCTATTCAGTACAGGGTGATAAGGGTTCTTCTGTCACGGTGCAAAGAGGTGATTTTCACCGTGACCATCAGCCCGGATGAAGATCCTTACAGCTTAGACATCAGGGAGCAGGAGCTCTTTGCCTTAAGTAAAAAGACCGTTCGTGATCTGGAGATGCTTGAGTTTGAGGTTCAGAAGCTTAATGGTTCAACAATTGCTGATTTTGAGGCTTTCAGGAACATAAGGCATAGGGAAAATGCGCCGGATAAAGGAGATATCTTTATTGGCACCGATCCTGTGGCAAGGCTTTCAGATAATACGGAACTGGCTTTTCTGGAAAAGAATCTTTTCAGATACAATAATGACAGATACCCCCAAAAGCCGCAGAATATCAGCATATTTGAGGCATCAACCCCGGCAGAAGAGGTGAGGCAGACCATGATCAGGATCTCGCGCCTCGTCAGGGATTGGGGATACGCCTACAGGGACATAGCCCTGGTGTGCGGCTCCATGGATACCTACGGCGAACTGGTCACAAGAAATGCAGAGAAATTCGGGATCCCGGTTTATCTTGATAAGAATGTGGATCTTCTTTTGAATCCCTTTATCGAATATATTACAAGCGCCCTGAACATCGTCATATCCGGATACAGGTATGAGGATGTGTTTCACTATGTAAAGAGCGGAATGACAGGGTTCAATCTGAAAGACTGCGATATCCTTGAGAACTACGTAAGGGCACTTGGAATAAAGGGACAGAAGCAGTGGGAGGATAAATTCTTAAGGAGAATGCCGTCCAGGTACAGAGGCTCAAAGAAGTCAGAAGAAGCGTGTGAGAAGGAGCTTGAAAGGCTGTCCCGCTTAAATGGCATCAGAGAGAAGATAAGTTCTGACCTAAGGCCGCTCTTTGAAGCGAAAAGCGGTACCGCCGGGGATATCACCAAGGCCCTGATCGGCGTCATCGAGCAGAATGGGTGTGAGGCCAGGCTCAGTGAGTACCGGGATATGTTTGCAAAAGCAGGTGATATAAAAAAGACCAAGGAATACGACCAGATCTACTCAAGGATCATGGAGCTCTTGCTGCAGGTTGATGCCCTGATCGGCGATGAGAAGGTAGATATCAGGGAATACCGCGATATTCTGACCGCAGGCTTTTCCGAGGTGTCCCTGGGGACCATTCCGCAGGATGTGGACAGGATAATAGTCGGAGATATAGAGAGAACCAGGCTCAGGGAGGTAAAGTGTCTGTTCTTTATCGGTGTCAACGATGGGAACATTCCTGCCAGAGCCGGTGGCCTTGG
>JAEEGL016009795.1_pt1 | contig 10315 bp, 7 predicted proteins | sample 9134231 | NCBI WGS metagenome assembly JAEEGL01 (sample SAMN16246548, study PRJNA631951) | gut metagenome | biome: gut microbiome; feature: rumen; material: fiber-attached | host: Bos | place: Iran: Karaj | collected 2018-10
ACCCCCAGTATCTTGGGAACTCCTCCGTCCGCCATCATATCCTCACTGCTAGCCCCTGCTTCCTCCACTCCTTTTACTGTCAGGTCCTTCCTGCTGTCATTAAGAGCCTTCAGGTCCTGGGCCATCTTAGCCGCCTTTGCCTCATCCTCCTCCAGGAAAAGAGCCATTGCACGACTTGCAAGTTCAAGACGCCCTGAGGCGTTAAGACATGGCCCTATAACAAAGCCGTAATGATAAGCAGATAGCGCCCCTGCATCAAGGCTATTGACATTTATAAGAGCTCTAAGTCCCTTGTTGCCGGTATCAGCGATCCTTCGAAGGGACTCCTTTACAATTATCCTGTTCTCGTCCCTGAGTTCCATCACGTCGCACACCGTGGCAATACCTGCAAAGACAAGCATCTCATCAAAGAAATCCTTAAACTCTTGTTCCTTACTCCTGCCTGAGATCCTTGCCATCATCTGGAGAAATTTGTAGGCAACAACTGCTCCGCAGATCTCTTTGAAATCGCAATGCCCCTCTGCTCTTTTTGGGTCGATAACAGCGTCCGCCGGAGGCAGTATTTCTTTTGCCAAAGCAGCTTCATCGTCCCCTTCAGGATTTTCAAAAGGAACCTCGTGGTGGTCAGTCACTACCACTGTCATCCCCAGCTCCTTGGCGTGGGCTATCTGGTCGAAAGCCGCAATTCCGTTGTCGCAGGTGATGATGGTATCTCTGCCCTCATCCCAGGCATTATCCACAAGCTTCACTGAAAGGCCGTACCCATCCTTGACGCGATCGGGAAGCACATAATCTACATCCGCTCCAAAGAGCTTAAGCCCCTGTACAAGAATAAATGAGGAGCAGATGCCATCCACGTCGTAGTCCCCTATAACCCGGATCTTAGCGCCGTCTTTGATCCTGCCAAGCATAATGTCAGCACCCTTCTCCATATCCTCCATCCCGGAAGGGTCATGAAGCATTGACGCATCGCCATTTAGATAAGCCTCTACCTCTTCATCTGTTGTAACTCCCCTGTTGGTAAGAAGTCTTGCTGTGACATTCCTGATGCCAAACTTAGCTGCTGTGGCGTCAAAATCAGACTTCTTCATGGTCACCATCCATTTAGACATTTATTTATAATTCCCCTTAAAAAGATTTTTTCTGAAAAAGAAAACCGTCTGAGTATAAATATATTATACCCAGACGGTGTGTCCCATAATATTGCCTTTATCAATCTGCTTTCTTAGCAAAGAAAGTGGAGAACTTTGTTCTAAGGTCGTACCACATAGGTGATGCAATGAAGATTGATGAATATGTTCCGCAAAGTACGCCGACCATAAGAGGAAGCGCAAATGCCTTGATATCAGCCACACCAAAGATGTAAAGAGCAAATACTGTGAAGAATGTTGTTGCTGATGTGAACAGGCTTCGTGTGATGGTCTGGGAAACAGATCTGTTAACCAGCTCCTGAAGCTCCTTCTTACCTGTTGCAAGGTGCATGTTCTCACGGATACGGTCGAAAGTAACGATTGTATCGTTGATAGAGTAACCGATGATGGTAAGCACTACTGCAATGAAGGTACTTCCTACTGCAAGTCTTGTGAATGCATAGGATACGATAACTATAAGTGCATCGTGTGCAAGAGCGATGATAGCTGCTGCACCGAACTTGATATCCTTAAATCTGATCCAGATGTAGATAAGCATCAGGATAAGTGCGATCACAAGAGCTTCAATAGCACTTGTTCTCATCTCAGAACTGATGACACCACTGATGGTCTCAGCTGCAATGTTCTCAGCTGTTACGTTGTAGTTGTCCTCAAGAACCTTCTCAACTGCCTCTCTCTGAGGAACAGTAAGTGTTGTTGACTTGAAGATAACCTGGTTTGTACCTGTTACAGTCTGGATCTGAAGCTCATTTATACCTGCTGCATCCTTAATGTCTTTGGCTACAGTTGACTCAAGCTCTGCAAGCTCATAAGCCTTGTCAAAGGTAACTGTTGTTGATGTACCACCAACGAAGTCAAGGCTGTAATTGAATGCGCCCTTTCCTGCTGATGCGTTAACTCCCATTACAACAACGCCTGCAACTACGATAGCAAGTGAAATTGCATAGAAGATCTTTCTCTTTGAAATGAAGTCAAAGTTCTTAACAGGCTTTGCCTTTCCGTAGAGAACAGGGCTCTGAAGGCCGATGCCGTAAAGAAGTGATGTAATACCTCTTGTGATAACAAGAGCAGTAAACATTGAAAGGATGATACCAAGGATAAGTGTCTCAGCAAATCCCTTAATGCTACCGGTTCCAAGGAACCAGAGAACTGTAGCAACAATAAGTGTTGTTATGTTACCGTCAAGGATTGATGAAAGAGCCTTGTTGTATCCGCTCTTTCTGGCCTCATCCACTGCCTTTCCTGCTGCGATCTCCTCTTTGATTCTGGAGAATACAAGCACGTTAGCATCAACCGCCATACCGATTGAAAGGATGATACCAAGAATAAGTGTCTCAGCAAATCCCTTAATGCTACCGGTTCCAAGGAACCAGAGAACTGTAGCAACAATAAGTGTTGTAATGTTACCATCAAGGATTGATGAAAGTGCCTTGTTATATCCGCTCTTTCTTGCCTCATCCACTGCCTTACCTGCTGCAATCTCCTCTTTAATTCTGGAGAATACAAGCACGTTAGCATCAACCGCCATACCGATTGAAAGGATGATACCTGCAATACCAGGAAGTGTAAGTGTCATCTCAAATGCTGAGAGAAGGAACACCATAAGCCCTGAGTAGAAGCCAAGAGCAAGTGTTGCAGAAAAGCCCAGGAGCCTGAAGAAAACGATCATGAAGATCGCAATAAGTGCAAATCCAAGAGCTGCTGCATATAAACTTGTTCTGATAGCGTCTGAACCGAGCTGAGCTCCAACTACGTTAGAACGAAGCTCTGAGAGCTGAAGCTTAAGTCCACCGATACGGATGATGGAAGCAAGGTTCTTTGCCCACTCGTAATCGCTCTGTCCTGTGATAACGGCCTTACCATCTGTGATAGCTGCCTGTACTCTTGGAACAGAAATGAACTCGCCATCATAGTAGATACCAATTGTCTCGCCAGCTGCGTAAGCCTTTGTTGTAGCCTCCGCAAAAGCCTGAGCTCCTGCATCTGTGAACTCCAGTGAAACTACAGGCTCCTGTGCGCCGTAAGAATCCTGCTGGTAAACAGCCTGTGCTGAAGCAACATCAGAACCTGAAAGAACGATATCTCCGCTTGCTGTAAGTGACTCTATTGTCTTGCCCTCTGAGAGGATGTAAAGGCCTGTGCTGTAGCCAAGTGACTCTGCATAAGGGTCATAGTAGTTAGGATTTCCCTCGTCATCTGTCTCACGAATGAAGTACAGATTACCGGGCTGACCAAGATCCTCTAAGATCTTGTTTGCATCTGATACTCCAGGGATCTCAATGTTGATCCTGTTTGTACCTTCCTGATAAACCTGAGCCTCTGTGCTGTACTGCTGTACACGCTGCTGAAGCTTGTAGATTGTATCAGACATGTCTTCTTTACTTGGTGTTCCTTCGCCTTCTACCTGATATGTGATGCTGACACCACCTGCCAGATCAAGACCAAGGTTAATGCTTGAAAGTGATCCTGACTTGTCTTCGCCAAGTCCGTAAACTGCTGAGTATCCCAGTCCCCCAAGAAGTGCCAGGGTGAGGATCAATCCCAAAACATACTTTAAACGTTTCATAGCTTTTTTCCTTCCTCCGTTTAACCTTCTTCTTCGGCTAATGCCGCTTTTATCATAATCGCACACTCAATTCGCTTTCTCTGAAGCTCACATCCGTGCTTATATGTCGTATTTATATCTCCGTTAAAGTTGTAAGCATTGGCAGCACATCCGCCACTGCAGTAATATCTTGCAAAGCATTTCTCGCATTCAGGTCTTGAGTAAACGTTACTCTTTTTGAACATTTCCCTGATGTCGTTTCTGGTAATGCCATCATAAACGTTACCCATGATGAAATCCTCATTACCAACGAACTGATGGCAGGGATAAAGGTCTCCCCAGGGAGTAACTCCAAGATACTCACAGCCTGAACCACATCCGGATAATCTCTTGGCAACACATGGTCCGCCCTCAAGATCTATATTGAAGTGGAAGAAGTTAAAGCCGTTTCCTTCCTTTTTCTTCTCAATATAGTACTTGGCAAGCTTATCATACTCCTCACAGAGCTTAGGAATATCCTCATCCTTCAATGAGTACCAGTCCTCAGGCTTTGCTACAACAGGCTCAACTGAGATCTGCTTAAAGCCAAGTTCTGCAAGATGTTTAACATCCTCTGAGAAATCCAGATTGTTATGAGTAAAGGTTCCTCTAACGAAATATCTGAGCTGGTGACGGGACTCTGCTACCTTCTTAAACTTAGGTACTATCTCGTCGTAACATCCCTGTCCGCCCTTCTTAGGTCTCATGGCATCATTGACTTCCTTACGTCCGTCAATTGACAGTACGATGTTGCCCATCTCTTTATTTACATAATCAAGTATCTCATCATTAAGAAGAGTTCCGTTTGTTGTGATAGTGAAACGGAAATTCTTGTTATGCTCTTTCTCAATACTTCTGCCGTACTCGACAATCTTTTTTACTACCTCCCAGTTCATGAGAGGCTCGCCTCCGAAGAAGTCTACTTCAAGGTTCTTTCTTGATCCTGAGTTCTTAACCAGGAAATCAAGGGCAGCCTTACCAACCTCTTCGCTCATAAGAGCACGTCTTCCGTGGTACTCTCCCTCATCTGCAAAGCAGTACTTGCAGCGAAGGTTACAATCGTGGGCGATGTTCAGGCAAAGGGCCTTAACTACTGTCTCCCTGTTCTGGAAGTCGTCCACATAATTCTCATAAACATCATCAGTATAAAGAACTTCTGATGCACGAAGCTCTAACAGCTCCGAAATAGCTTCTCCGATATCTTCAGGTGAATACTTTCCGGAAATCTCAGGGATCTGGATTATCTCATTAAAGAGTCTCTGGAAATCCTCATCACCTTCCTTGTCCTCACCTTCCTGTGCTGCAGCTGTGCCATAAACTGCTGACAGCTTTTCCTCCACAATAGTGACAAGGTCGAAAACAACGTCATCAACCACGTGCACGGATCCGGAATTCACATCAAGCACGATGTTGTAGCCGTTGTTCTTATATGCGTGTATCATTAAAAAACTCCTAACTAAGTGCAGATAAAGAAAATCACACTAAATGAGCAGCGACCTCGGCCGCTGCCCGAAAAACTGCGTTTACCTGAAAACTTACTGAATTACTTGCTAAGCTGCTCGCAGCTCTGATTTCCTACTGTGCAGGAAGTCTTGCAAGCTGACTGGCATGATGTCTGGCACTCGCCACATCCGCCCTTCTTCATTGACTCCTTAAGATTTCTTGTAACTAATGACTTTACATGCTTCATAATATTGCCTCCTACTTGAAAATGTTGAAAATAATCCACTTTCGAGTTTTTACGTCAGCTAAGTATATCATATTATCCCCAAAGATAAAAGTACTTTATTTTTATCTGCCTTCTGGATCCAAAACCTCGACAATTCCGCCATCTTTTACATTAATCTTCATGCCGGTCTTTACGAAGGACAAAAACTCTTCTCCAAGGCTGTCAATTGTGGGCATCTTTGCATCAGTCCAAATGTCTGAAAGAAGGACTCCTGCTGCCCCGATGGAATCTATTGGATTGGCAAACAGCATACATGCCGGCTGTCTTCCATAGTCCGCTGCAGTAAAAAGGATCATTCCACCTGTTGTAGATCCAATTGTCTGTGGCAGACAAAGAGCAACTCCTGCCATTGGTTTCTTATATATATCAGGGTTGTTCTGATCTGAACAGGTTGCCTTTTTATCACCGGTTAAAAAACTTGTCTGGTAGCTTGCCAGTGTATTGAAACCTCCATGAGAAACCAGCGCTGTTGCACTGCACTGTCCCGGAATTACTACTCTTCCCTTAAATTCCTTCATGATCATGCCCTCCCCTTTCCTGTAATCATCTCAAGTATCTTGTCATCCTCGTAGAACCTGCAGGATGTATATGTCCTTAGCTTGTTAGAGTTAGTGATGATCGGTACAGAATGAACCAGCGGATTGTCGCAGTACATAAGCGGACAGATGTAGCTCAGGGTCAGATGCAGTTCTTCCGCCATCTGTTCTTCCTTACTTCCTTTAATAGCATTAAGAACGCCTGGGGCAGCTGTCAGCACTGTTGGAATAGTGGTTGTCTTTCTGCCGCTTTCCTTTACTCCGTCATAGATTCTGTGAATCCATCCAAGGAGCTCATTTTTTGACAGGTGAGGACATCCGATAAAGCACATCTTAGGCTTTGCATCGGCGTTTTTCCAGATGATTGGATAGCTGTCAATGACCCTTTGGATCTCTGCATCATCAATAACATAAGTTTTGGCATTGTCGGCAATAAGGCTCTCACCAAGCTCTACTGCTTCAGGAGTAAGCCCATCAATATGGTAAAGACCTACTGCTCCGTTTGAGGCTGTAGCAGCACCAAAATTCTTAAGGTAATCGCACACGCTTGGCGTTAGCTCTTTTCCCAGATATTCAGTAAGTCCAAAGACATACGGAACATCCTCCATGACCTTCATTCCAATGGCAGAACCCAGAACCTGGGCAGGAGGAAGCTTTGTTGTTTTCACCTCTACCCTCCAGGTGGCCTTTCTGCCCTCATCAGTAAGAAGGCCAAACTTTGGAACACATCCAAGGATTGAACCGAAAAGCTCGATGATTCCTGAGTTTCTGTTGCAGCGTGCACCAAGCACAGAGTTTGCATAAACAACTGCAGAAGATTCAGCCCAGCTCAAGATATCCCCCTTCTTTGGCCTGTTGCCCTGCTCATCAAAATAGCAGGCACAGGAGAAGGAATCAGCGCTCTTTAAGCCTAGCTTTTTGAGCTGCTTCTCATATCTCTTTTGCTCGGAATACATAAACTTGTAGAACACCAGATCCTGGATTGGTCCGGATGGAACGTTCTTATCAAGAGGTCTTGGATCCATTGTGAATTTCTGTTTTGATACAACTCCCGCCTCAATAAGCTCATCCATCAGCTTGTACACCGGATCGATGACCTTTAGTCCGAAGCTGGTAACAAGATGTCCGTAATCCCCTGTAACCTCGGCCATCTCTTCAGCGCCAAAGAGCTCGCCGTACCTTACCAGCGTTTCCATGATCTTGGCATAGGTCTTGCCCTTTTTGCCGTCATAGATTTCCTGTTGCTCACTTGTGAGTTTCATACACACCCTCCTCCTGGCTTATATTCTTTAATCACTATTACATCAGTTTGCTGACTGGTAAATCCTTTTAACATCTGCTGTTTCAAGTGGTCTGATACGGGAAAGTTTCATTGTTCCCTGCATGGTCGCATCCATGGCAAGGGCTTCAAGATCCTCATCTGAAGGATTTATCCCGAGATCACGTAGACTGACTGGCATTCCAATGATCTTGAAGAATTCAACAGTCTTTTCTATGCCTAAAAGAGCTGTTTCCTCCTCATCACGGTCTGTGACACCCCACACTTTTTCTGCGAATCTGGCAAATCTCGGAAGAGCTCCCTTGTAAAGCTCTTTCGCCCATGCCCCCCACACTGCTGAAAGTGAATCGCCGTGAGTGACATCATACTTTGCTGACAGGGCATGTCCAAGCTTGTGTACTGAAAAATCTTTTCCCCTTCCACATTCTGTAAGATTGTTATGGGAAAGACTGGATGCCCAGAACACCTCGCTCATAGCCTCATAATCTGAAGGATTTTCCACAGCAATCCTGCCATTCTTAATGACTGTTCGAAGGAGTCCCTCTGCTATCTCATCTGTCATATCGCAGTGTATGTCAGGAATAAAGTACCTTTCCATTGTGTGCATCATTATGTCTGTTACGCCTGCTGCTATCTGATTTTTTAGAAGTGATGCTCCAAGCGCAGGATTAACTATAGCGAATCTGCATCTGTTGAAGTCAGTGTTGATGCCGGACTTTTTGCCTATCTCCTCGTTTGTAAGCACTGCAGAATCACTCATCTCGCTTCCTGCAGCCGCTATTGTAAGTACTGCGCCAACCGGAAGGGACTTGGTAAGAGGTACCTTTTTTGTCCAGATGTCCCACAGGTCATGCTCAGAATTGGCAGTTCCATGGGCAATAGCTTTTGCAGTATCTATGGCACTTCCGCCGCCCACGCCTATTATCAGATCAGCACCAAAGGATAATGCTTCTTTTACGCCCTCCCTGGCATGGGCCAGGGTCGGATTGGGCTTTGCACCGCCAAACTCCTTATACTCAACTCCTGCGTCCGAAAGAGATTTCTCTACTCTTTCCAAGAGTCCGCTCTTTACAACGCTTCCCTTTCCATATACTAAAAGAGCCTTCTTTCCATATTTGACTGCAGTCTCTCCGGTCTGATTCTCGACGTCTTTTCCAAAAACCACCTCTGTAGGTGCATAAAACCTGAAGTTTTCCATACATTAATCCTCTCTGTTCCTAAATCACTTGCCATTTCTCATGTACTTGAATACGTTTATTGATTCCAGGGGATGGCCTTCAAAATCAAAGAAAGCCTGATTATCCCAGGAAGATCCGCCATAGTAAAGACCTGCATCCTCCGGATCGTAATCTGCTGCATAGCTGCTGGCCCATCCGCTGCCATACTGCTCCCATATTGGTGAATTGTCAGCATTTGCAGGGCCAACGGGGATCCATGCGCCTTCCCAATAGAAAATGCCTAATCCCCCAACTTCATTAACACTTTTGCAGATATCCCGGATCATTGTGGCCTGTCCTTCTACAGAAGCAGGATACCCCTTTACCAGGTCATTTGCTGACAGGCTGTTTGCGCTGCCATCCCCATCTGCAGTGGTGTAACAATAAGACGTTTCTGCTATGAAGGCCTTTTTACCATACTTCTCATTTATAAGTTCCAGGACACGACTCATATTCTCAAAGCTTCCGTCCCAAAATGGGTAGTAGCTCATGCCTATCATGTCAAAATCAAGTTTGCCCCTTATAAGCCTGTCCACAAGGGTCAATACGTCAGCTTTATCCTGGATCCTAGTATAATGAACAACTACATCAATGTCTTTTCCATAGCTTTTAGACACTTCGCGCACCGCAAGGCTTCCAGCCTTTAACAGTTCCAAAACTTTTTCAAATTGCTTTTCACCGGACATGCCATAATTGATCTCATTCCCAATCTGGACCATTCCAACATCCACGCCTGAATCAAGGAGCTTTTCAAGGCTGTCTTTGGTGAAGTCATAAAGAGCTTCTGATTTTTGTTCTACACTCATATCCTCCCAGGCCTTTGGAGCATGCTGTCTCTTGGGATCTGCCCAGAAATCGGAGTAGTGGAAATCAATCATGACCTTCATGCCGTTGTCAGTAGCTCTTTTCCCCAGTTCTATTGCAGTAGGCAGGTCGTTATTGCCTCCTCCGTAACCATTTCCGTTCTCATCATAGGGATCATTCCAGACCCTCAAGCGGATGTAGTTGATGCCGGAATCAGCAAAGGTCTTAAAAACGTCCTGTTCATTGCCGCCAAAATCGTAGTATTTTACACCGCTGTTTTCCTCAACAAGGACTGATGAAGCGTCCATTCCAAAAATGAAATCATCAGAAAGGCCCTCGATTGGAGACATCCAGTTTTCTTCCGGTGCTGAAGGCTCACTCTCCGTGGAGGTTTCGCTCTGCTCATGTGCCTCGCTCTCCGCTGTCACCTCGCTCTGCTCCTGCTGAGCTGCAGAACTGGAATCCGGCTCTGTACTTGTGCCACAGCCGAAAAGAACTATGGCAGCCCCAATAAATATCCCGGTCCTGATCATGCCTCCCCAAGGCATTTGTTTTCTCATGTACAAATCTTACTCCTCACTCCCTGTTACAATTTTCTGTCTGAAGCCAAAAGAATGCAGTTCCACCCCATCTGGCAATTAACTATCTTAGTGTGCTTAAAGATATTATTAAGCAGGGCCTTTGCAAGATGGGTCTGCATGGAATTTACGCCCGGCTTTTCATTTAGCATATTGAGAGCCAGTATCCCATCGCTGCTCATTATCTGCCTGGTAAGCTTGAACATCCCTTCGGAAAAGAGCTCTTTAGGTGGTTTATTGCCTACAAAAGCATCAAAGATGACCAGGTCATAGTGTTTTGCCCACACACCGTCAGCAATCGACGCATTGGAGATAGCTGTCTTAGATATAAAGGCTGCCCCATCTCCTTCTATCACCCTAACATGCTCATCCGGTGCAAAAAAGAAATACTTCTCCGCCAGGTCTATCATTTCCCTACTAGTCTCTACCACATCCAT
>JAEEGL010864987.1_pt1 | contig 10314 bp, 10 predicted proteins | sample 9134231 | NCBI WGS metagenome assembly JAEEGL01 (sample SAMN16246548, study PRJNA631951) | gut metagenome | biome: gut microbiome; feature: rumen; material: fiber-attached | host: Bos | place: Iran: Karaj | collected 2018-10
GTCGCGTCAGCCTCTCACCGGCCACCATCGACGGATTACTTGTCATATGTTTCCCTCCGCAAAGCTCACAGTAGTAGCTGCGGACAGGAGCCTTCCCGTTCTCTTCCAGCATACCCTCGCTGTTATAAGCGATAAAGTTGTCTGCTTTCGCTTTCGACTCAAACAGCATCTTACTTCTTTGACAGCCGTAACAATATACGCGGTTCTTCGTTGGTCTCATAAATATAGTCCGTTACATTATTTAATCTGCTCTAAGTATTATCGCTTGTTCCAATTCTATTTTTTTAGTCAGAAACCTCAATGGTATTTCTCCCTGATGTAACTTACCATAATACCATAAGAGCGCTTCATTAAAAGTCTTTTCATTCATGTGTTTTGGCTTGAGAGAGGTTGTCTTATCTTCACGATTAATAATTGTCATTCTCTCTCTTCCATTATCATCAAGAGTATACATTAGCACGAACGAAGCAATTGTATATGTCATTTGTCTCCATGAGGAATTGTTTTCATTCATTACAAGTAGTTCAAATGGGATAAATTCTTCCATTTCATCTAACAATTGTTGTGCATTATACTTCTCTTCAATGATGTTGTGATATAAGTCTGGGTTGGCAAACCTTAAATAACATAAAAGGAAGAAAACATCAGGGACAATATAGCTGGTGTTAGAAAACTCCATTAAGGCAAGGCGAGTGTGGGTGAAAATCTTGTCGCTCGTGCGTAAATCCAAATTTGATGATGACATAAGAATAGTTGCTATTCTCTTGAAATTATCAGCATCGGAACTAAATTCATGATGTTGTTTCCTATCTTTATGATTAAAAACTTGGTCAAATTTATATATATCAAAGAGGTATTGGCAGAATTTGTCGCTATCTGGCCGTGGAAGTGAATAATCAATATCAATGAAACGACGTAAATAGTTGTCGGCATCTATATTACCACTTCCGTAATAGCCCTGTATGGCATATCCCAGCTGCTTTTTATTAACTGATAACACGAAGATGATGTTTGGAATATCAAATAGATGCTTTATTCTTTCTAAAACCAAAACGGAGAAATGGGGATTGCATCGGTCGAGTTCGTCTATAAAGAACACGACAGGAACATCTTCTGTGGTATTTTCAGCAATATAGCATTGGAGAGCTTTACGAAACTCGGCAAAAGTGGTCTTCTGCTTTGAAAACTCATCAATATCGTCTTTTAGTAATCTGCCTACTTCATCAATCCCAGAGGATACCGCATCAGAGTCAATTCCTAATTTATTCTTGGCAAAGGTTTTTGCTGCTGAAGTTAAAATACTAGTTAATATTTTCCCACCATTTGCAAGAACATCATCCCATTTGTTTGATTGTGGGGCTAATTCTTTTAGCTCTGACAGCAAAGCTATCAATGGATCTGAAACATAGTCGTTCTCCCATGCATTGAAGTACAAAGGATGCCCCTGATCTCTTTTAAGTAATTGAAATAGCATCCTTACAAAGGTGGTTTTACCTGTACCCCATTCTCCGTTAAGAGCTATTACACAACCTGTAGTGGAATACAATTTCACTAAAGATAAAAATGTATTCGCACAAGGTTTCCTGTCTAACTTGTCAAATTTGAAAGGATCATCCTCCGGAACTTCTATTTCAGGTAGTCTATTTATTAACATATTGTCATCTCTGTTTAAATGTCATTAAAGCTGGATTCAGTTCCACCTATCCCATATCGTCTGGACTGTCATAAAACTCCATCACTGCCAGAGCTTCATCATCATTATTGATGCTCGAATCTTCCTCGAAGATCTCTTCTACGTCTTCAGCGACTTCTCTGTCCTCCAGCTGCTCAACTTCCACCTTTTGCTTCTCTGGTGTGAAGGAACCAACCTTTCCTGCTTTTATACGTTGTCTCATAACCTAATATCTAAATTCTTATTATCGACTATATAATCTTGTCTCCGACTTCCTTCAAATTCATAATATTGTTCAATGCTTCTTCATACCCACCGTTTTGAATTATCCAAAATATAGACGGGTTTAGTCTTGTCTTCAGATGATTTGTAAGAGCCCCTTGAAAGTATCTTTTTCGGCTTCAATTTTGAAACATCTAGATGCGAGACATTTTCTTTCCGCTCGTGTTGTATATAGTCTTGTAGCTCTTTCTCAAGATACCATTTAACATCATCATCGCAAGCGTTTAGTATCATCTCCTTTTGCCAAGAATTGATTTCTAATCCACGAAGTTTCAACTCTTTCATCAGTTCATTAACTTTTTCTGTACTGGTGAGCCGAATCGACTGGAGATATTCTGAAAGTAATTGAAATTTTATCATACTCATTGGTTTTACTTCATTATAGCTTAGACCTATTTATTTGTAATCCTAATTCTCTTAATCCACTTATTATGCAGCAAGTAGAAAGGCTGCGATAGCTCCAAGTCCCTCCGTTGCAATCTTACCTAACCAACTATCATCTGTCAGCTTATGCTCCACGATGTAGTCACGTAGTTTCTGCCTCCAGACCTTGCTCTGTAATAACACCCACAAATCATCATCAAAGTGGCCATACGTCACGTTCTCTTTCAGCCACTTCTTGGTCGGAGTCGTTCCTTCAGGTACAGCCGTCTTGTGAATCAAATGCCAGAACCCGTCACCTTGCAGATGCCAGAACGGATTTGAAATGTCTGCGGGATTGGGGAACTGCGAGTTCCTGGTATATTGTTTCATCAGCACGAGATACCTTTTCTCCAGCCACTCATTCAAGGTAAATCGGTTAACGGTGAACTCTCCACTTTCAACACCATCAATAAGGGCTAATATCAAAACCGGCTTGGCCACGATGACCTCACCGTGAATCTTTGCCTGCCGTATGCTCATTATCCGCTTGATATAATGTGCATAGCATTGTTCGTAGTTGTAGAAATGTAGCGTTCTGTTCATATGCTTGCTCTCATTAAACATTAGTCACTCCCATAGAACCCAGGAGCACCTTCAAGATCTTCATCATAATAGAGAGGATTATCCTGCTCAGGGTCATACTGAGGATAATTTCGCTTCGAAAAGCGATTATTCTTAACTGGTGTAAAACTTAGTTCTGCACCGCAATATGGACATGTGACGAAATTTCCTTCTCCGATAGCGCGGAAAGGTAATCCACATTCACAACAGTTCGTAATTACACATTTCTCCATAACATAAAATCAATTATATCTTTGTCCATTGTGCTTTAAGAAGCGTGTTAAATATTGATATAGACCTATCTGATATCGATCCTCCTGGGCTCGTCTTCAAGTATTCTGGGTCACAAACGACAATGAGCTTGTGTCTTGCACGGCTTATCGCCACATTAAGCAGCTGCTCGCCTTGTTCACCTGCATATATCTTACCGAAGTAGGGCTTCTTGCCCTTCTCAAACTTAGAACAGTCAACCATATCAAATATGATGACGTCACTCTCAGACCCTTGAAAAGTATGAACGGTACCAATTTTTACTCGATCTTGGAAATCTGTACTATACTCCCGTTTAGAGAATAGGGCTTTTAATAAAGAAACCTGACCTGTATATGGTGTAATAACGCCTATGCTGAATGTATCCTCTTCATGCTCGTTATATAAGTCTAGAAGATGCATGACAGCCTCCGAATTTGCAAAGTTCTGCCTTGTTCCCCCTTTAGTAAATCTCACCATACCATCAGTAACGCTGCACATTCCAACAACGCATTCGCTGTATGGAGCGCGAGCCACGATAGAATTATATTTTGGGTTGTCAGTCATTAAGTGCCCCCCATAGAAAGGTTTATTAATGATTTCTACGAGTTTGGGATGAGAGCGCCTCTGATTTAAAAGCGGGCGAAGTGCAGGATGATCAGTGTGATTTATATCTATACCGCACAATTTAAAGACATTGTTTTTAAGAACAGGGATACCTGCAACAGTAATCGGTGATAGCTGTTGAAAGTCACCCACAAGAATAATTCGTTTCGATACATTTCTTGCAAGAGCGATTAACTGAGGCATCGCCAACATACTAGCTTCATCAACTATCAAATTGTCAAACAAACCATCTTTGAGTCTCGGATTGATCACAAAATTTGAAATGGTTGAGAAAACAACCTTAACTTGATTGATTAGATAGTCCGTATGTTCCTTCAGTTCTTCTCGAGCATCTTTCAGCTGTGCTTTGATTTCAATCGCTTCATTTGAAAATTGCTGATTTGCCGTTCGATACCCTTCGAGTTTTTTGTTGTAGAGTTTAATCATCAAGCGTATCTTGCTCGATATGGCATCGTCAGGAAACAAGAAATCAGTTCTTAATAGCAGTTCATCTTGTGTGCGACCAGCACGGTAGAATTCACCCCTTTTCATTTCAGGTTCCTCTACAGTTATATTTTTGACAACCTTACTTAATAGCTGGTCTACTGCAACATTTGACAAACAACAAACTGCCGTGCGTTCTCCGGGCATACTATGAAGTGCCATAATAATAGCGGCGAGAGTGTATGATTTTCCCGTTCCTGGAGGTCCCCAGATAAATGTTATATCTTTATCTAAAGATGCCTTAAATGCAGAGAATTGAGATTTATCTTTAACAAAGTATTTTTCCAAATAGGAAGGATAAGGTGGGTGTTTAATGTCTTTAAGTGTTTCTGTAGAGCCTTCAAGAAATTTATAAAGCGGATATGACTTATTTATGGTGTATTCAGAGAGTTCTTCCAATAGTTTCTTTAGTGCGATGGTATTCATCGTTGCGTCAGAAATCACACGACAGTCAGATGTTACAAAAATTAGTCTGGTAGAACTAAAGAATAAGATGGCATTCGCATAATCAAATTCAACCACTTCACAGCTATAAGGTGCCTCTTTAGTCAAGAAAATAAAAGAGACTCCATCTGTAAAATGTGGGTCTTCACCTTCATCTACGATCAGTTGGGCTTTATAAATATATTGACCCTCTTGCGTGGAAATTCTGTCACATGAAGAAACTTTGTATCTCTTTTGGTTCCTTGGATCCTTTTGCGCAGTACATTCAGCATCCAAAGCACGGCTCATTAGTTCAAAAAGATTTAATTCTTCATCCTCGCCAAACAGGTATGGAAAGTTTTCTCTTATTTTTTCTTCTTCAAAAGAATACTGTAAATCCTGACTAAAGTAATAAGAGTAATCGTGTTTTACCTTACTCATTAGTTCGCTACGCATGTATGATTTCTTTTCATAATCAAAAATGAGCGCAGCCCAGGCGGCATGAGTATTCGTTTCATTCATCATGCCAAGCGACATCACTTTCCTTACACTATATTCAAATAGTGCTAGAGTATTATCGTTTAAAGGAGGATTTATATACATGACAGAATGTTTTATATCTTAAACCAGTCTTTGTTCTTAACAAAGTATTTGCTAATTTCCTCTTTCTCCTGTACCATCGTAACACCGAGGAAGAAAGCAGCACGCGAAACGCCCACATATATGTAGCGTTTGAGAATATCGTCATTGTTAAACTTGTCGATATTATGGAAAAACACAACGTCGAATTCCATACCTTTGACAACGTCTATAGGGTAAACACATATATGTTTGTCCGATACAGTTTCTTTGTCTGTTCCATCAAGCACCTTAATTTTCTTGGTTTTAAAAAAAACAGTATCTTGTAGTCTCTCCATAAATCGAGGGATATATCCTTTATCGGTTACAAAGATGGCTATAGAAGGGAGATTATCACCATAAGCGCGGAACACCTCTACTATTCTTTCAGATATCCATATGATTTTTACACTTTCATCTTCGTCAATATATATAAGAGGTGCGGGCACTTTTTTAGATGTCATAAAAGCCTTATAGTTTGGCGTTTCTCCAAGAGAATCTATACAGAGTTTTTTAGCTACTTCAAGAACCTTAGTACTTTGTCGGTAAGATTTCACCATTTCAAAAGGCACTGGGTTGGGTACCACGCTTTCCAACTCTTCCCACGTTTTAATGCCGCAGTCTGTAATTCGTTGCATTCTATCGCCGCAAAGAGTCAACGAGTTAAATTCAATTTTCAATAGAGATTGCATTGCGTAGATTTCGCATATACTGAAGTCGGTCGCTTCATCAACACCAATGATGGGACGGGCTGCCTCTTCGTATGCGTCAACATAAACATGGGAGATTTGCTTGTTTGTAGAAATCTTAATCTGTTTTACCAATGTGTTTATAAAGCCAAGTAGAAGAGACTGCTCCTGAAAGTGCAGTTCTCTGCCCTGCTTGTTCTGAATAAGATCTCTTAACAACGGAAGGTTACAACCTTCAACTTTGGACTTATTCAGGTATGCACGAAATTTTTTATATCTGGTAGGAATGCCATTCAGCATAATTGCACGTATTCCTCTTGTATATTGAGCAAACTGCTCAAATATCATAAGTTCACCGATTTTCTTAATTTCAGCATCAAATTGATTCCCAATTATGGGAAGAAGAACATCTGCTATTAAAGCCTGTTCGTCTGACAACTTTTTCCCTTCGTTTACTTTAGCATAACAATAAGCTTTGAGCCATTTCTGTATTGGGAGAGACATTTCATGCGGCTTCGGTTTATTACCAAGCAATGGCTTTATCACTTTTTGAATTGCGCTTCTAATAATTCCGGGGTCCTCAGTCTCTTCTTCCTCCATGTATGTGAAATCATCATCATCTTCTTTGGCTGCATCAAGTACATCATCAGAAGTCAAATCAAAGAATATTTTAAGTTCATTTTTCGCTTTGCTATCCTGATCAATTAAAGAGCATATCTTTTCAGCAAGTTCGCTTATGGTGTTATTACGTTCGTTAAGCAGTTTCTTGCAGTCATTGCCATATACAGACTCTAAAGAATTAAAAAGAATAACAAAGTGGTTCAGTTCAAATTCTGTAGCGCTATCAAATCGATTTTTGATATTTTGTGCGATTGCCGTCCATTCGTATATTACACCATCTGTATTTAGCTGCGGAAGCTCATATTTCACGTTTCGCCATTGGTCCAAATAAAAGTCGGTAAATGCTTTTACGACATTGAAACCTTGGTAAAAGAGAGTTTCTGTAGAATAACATACTTTGAATGGTGCCTTACTATAGCTTGTTTCTAACAAGTTATAGTCTTCCTGAAGTATCATTCGGCAGTAGTCTGTCCAATTCCTTACTTTTTCAGATACATGGGTAAGGCCTTCCTTTTCCATTGCATCAGCAAGGTAGTCTTTCAGCAAAACAGATGGTGAGAAAAACATCCAATCGTGATGGTTTTTAATTGCCTCACGTAATTGTTTTCTTTGAAGAGTTGATAACTTGTATTTATTAATTCTATTCTTCTCATCCTCATCAATAGCATAAATATTTGTAAGGTAAGCCAACCGATGAATCATTGTTGTTGTTTTACCCGTACCTGGACCACCTTGTATAACAACTGTTTTTCCATCATACAGATGTTTTTCCATGATGCCAGTCTGAATAGGGTCAACAACATAACTATAACGCATCTCACCCTGCTCGCGGATGTAGATGGTTATGTTCTTTAAATCTTCCTGCTGCTCTGTAAGGATTCTATATTCCTTTTGCAATTCTGCAATAGAAGCATTATTCTTGGTTTGTTCAGAGCGAGAAGTACTACCTTTCTTCTTTTCTTCTAGGTCATTCAAACGAGCTTCTATCTCTCTTATATTCTGTTGGTTCTTTCTTAAAGAGTGTAGAAAATCGGCCAAATTTCTATACTGATATGTGAGTTTGTCACCTGCGATTGAAATAGTATGATTTTGAAGGTTAGACTGATTCTCCAGAAGAACCGTGTGTGACTCCAGCCTTTTGATTTTGTTTATAGTAGCATAATCAAAGGATGTGCCAACTTCACTTTTCTGCATTCTAATCGCAACGTCAGAATACTTTGGAACAAACCGGCCATATACGTTTAGGGAGGACAATTCCCTAGGCGCGTATAATCTGCTAGTAAACCAAAAGTTATTGGGTTTTCCATCATATATACAATGTACTCTTGCAATAGCGAAAATGCCGACCTTATCTCTCGCTGTTTCACATGCTTTTAATTCTCCAACGATTTCTATTAGGGTTTCTTTTTCCTTGTTACTTGAAGTGGCAGAAGTTATTGACTCGGGTTTCTTTGATTGCTCAGCGGCAGTAGTTGTTTTGTTCTCGCTACCTGAATTCTGAGGAACGGATGTACCTTTCTTCTTTGGTTCTTCAGGTTTTGGCCTATAAGATTCTGCAGATGCTCTCTGTTCTGGAGATATCTTGTCAACGGCAGACACACTGTTCATAATAGCAATCGCTTTACTCATATCAAATTGAAGGCTACTCACTCCTTTGTTTTTCTGTAAGCGAGGGCCTTCTGGGACATAACCATGTCCTATAGGCGTGTGCTTTATTTTACCTTGTCTATATACGCTTTCTGGTGCAGCGGGTCTGCGAACGGGAACAGCTGGACGTTGCGTATATGTTTCTTTAGCTGGTTTTCTTTCAGAATTGACTTTAGCTTTTTTGTTGTCAGTCTCTTTTTGGCTAGCCTTCTTTTCTCTCTTTTTCTCAATCGCTTCAATATTAAACAAAACGTTAGATAGTGTGCGACCAGTTCTAATGCAATATGTATTTCTTAGATTAGTGTCTGTAAGATATTTAAATATTGCTATGTCTATATAAGTTGTAATGACTGTATGCCTTCTACTCAACAATTTGAATAAGGCATCCAGCTTTTCTTCGCTGTTAATAGGAAGAATTTCTTTTAGTTCTTGATTGAAGTTAGACATATATAAAGTTATTCATATCCACCATTTTCATAATAGGAATCATGATCATCTTCTGCATCATACAACGCAGTGTCAGAATCTCCTGTAAAGTGGTGACGATCCTCGTCAAAAGTGTCCTCATCATACAAATTCCCCCAGTAGTTCCTACGGGGACGATGCCTTGTAGGATGCCCATCAGGGACAGGGTATGAAGAACTGTTAATATTTCTTTTCTTTTTCATAATTACCAATCTGAAAGACCATATTCATATTTCTCGGTTGAATTTGCCGCCTCATATTTTTGCGCTCTTGCAGACCTGCTCATCATATCCAACGGATCCTGCAGATTATCCAACCTCTTTTTTACGCTTTCGTCCATTTTGTATTTTTTCTGAACTTGTTTTACCGTTACAGGTTTACTTACTTTCTTAGGAGGACGATGCCTTTTCTCAGTACCCCCATCTATCTGACCAGGAATGATACGAATAGCCCTGGAACTTCGTCCATAAAGCAGAGCATGGCCTTGAACTCCTCTGTGCTTCTTCCTCTGTTTCATCGCTGTCAACTTATTATAAGAATGGATTTGAGATTGTCTATTCTAAGAAGCAAAAATAGCTGTGCTCACCATAATCCAACTCTTCATTAAGAAGTGGGTTGTTGATGAAAAATGACTTTCGGTAGAAGTCCTTGCAGGCGGTGGCTCTAAACTCTAAATCAGCTTTTTCATAGATTCCGTCTTGTGGACGAATGATCAGACCTGCGTCAATGAGCATAGGAAGAATGCAATAGAGTCCATTCGGTGTTGCACGGTTGCTGCCATACTTAGCTGACATTCTGCCAACAATAACCTGCGTATTGACCTGCTTTTGGATATTGAAAAACTTACCAAGCAAAGCTGTGGTGTCATATCCAAAGGGGTATGCTGAGTTAATAATAGCAGAGTATACAATTGCCCTGTCACCTTTAAAGTGAATTGCCTCATTGAACTCTTTCACATGCTCCTGAATATAAGGGAATATAGGATTCTTGATAGTAAGTCTGTTCAGAATCGTCACACATTTCTTGATGCGATTCTGCCCTTCATATTCTCCAGCGGCCAAAGAAAGGGCTAGGTCAGTGTTGTATGTACCGTCCAAGGCTGCTTTCATTGCCATTTCGAGCATAGAAATACTTATACGTTGATTTATTAATATTTTATTCTCCATATTTCTTGTTTTCTATTGTTATAAAAGGAATGACCATCTCCATAAAGTGCGCCCCTCCATGGGTAATTTCCTCCTTTGGTTTGAAAGATTGGGTATTCCTCCATACAAGCCAATTGTCTCTTATTAGCCAATTCATCTGGTCATCAGGATGCATCTCGACAAAAGCATTTAGATAAGTCTCTTTGTCGAAACGTAAATAACGCTCTCCACGGCTGGCATCACTATCTTTCTCCTTTACGATGAAAGTCTTATCTTGTTGCGTGAGAGTCCAACCATCATGGGAAGAAATGTTCCCATGATCAGTCGCAATATAGATGTAGTAACCCTCTTCATAAAGCCGTTTTATTCGTGGAAGGATTCTTTCTACCCAATTTTCAGTGATGCTGTA